>Ga0335085_10001087_pt1 | contig 63137 bp, 55 predicted proteins | sample Lox_Sample_45_FD_206712 | JGI IMG/M metagenome (GOLD analysis project Ga0335085, IMG submission 206712) | Soil microbial communities from Loxahatchee National Wildlife Refuge, Florida, United States - Lox_Sample_4.5 | ecosystem: Environmental > Terrestrial > Soil > Wetlands | place: USA...
GCCCGATCACCCCGGGCGTCGGCGCCGCGAACGTGGCCGCCAGGGTGAACCCGGGGCGGCGCTTGACCACTGAGACGCGCAGCATGGCAGTCGGCTAGCGGCCGAGGCGCCGCCGCACGCCCCGCACCAGCAGTTCCACGGCGAGCAGCCCCGTGAGACCGAGCATGAACGACAGGATCGCGAGGCGCAGCGCCACCGCCTCGCCGTCCGGGGACTGCATGGCCGTGTAGAGCGCGAGCGGCAGGGTGCGCGTCACGCCGGGAATGTTGGCGGCGAAGGTGATGACGGCGCCGAACTCGCCGAGTCCCGCGGCGAAGGCGGTCACCGCCCCGGCGAGGATTCCCGGCAGCATCAGCGGCAAGGTGATGCTGAAGAAGCGGTCGAGGGGACCGGCACCGAGCGTGCGGGCCGCCGCCTCGAGGCCGGCGTCGATGCCCTCGAGCGACAGGCGCATGGCGCGCACCATGAGCGGGAAAGTCATGACCGCGGTGGCGAGCGCTGCGCCGGCCGTCGTGAACGGCAGCTGGATGCCGAAATGCGCGCGCAGCCAGGCGCCGAGCGGCGCGCGCGCGCCGAGCAGCAGCAACAGCGCGTAGCCGACGGCGACGGGCGGCAGCACCAGCGGCAGGTGCACGAAGGCGTCGAACAGCGTGCGGCCGGGGAAGCGGGCGCGTGTGAGGATCCAGGCGACCACGACTGCGAGCGGCAGACTGAAGGCGACGCTGCGCGCGGCGACCTCCAGTGAAAGGCGCAGCGCGTCGAGCTCGACCGATGTCATGAGACCGCCCATCGCGGCACTTTCTCATGACGGCCGGATAGGCGGCCAGCGGCGCCGAGGCAGGCGCTTCGGGCGGGTCAGGCGACCAGGGTCGTGGCGAGACTGACGGGCGTGTCGGGCGCCGGCGGTGGGGCACAGGCTCCCAGGCCCTTCTCCTCGAGCCAGGCGCGGTTGAAGAGCCGCGACTGATACTTGGCGCCGCCGTCGCAGAGCATGGTGACGACGGTGTGCCCGGGGCCGAGCTGGCGCGCGACCTGGAGCGCCGCGGCCACGTTGACCCCGCTGGTGCTCCCGAGGAACAGCCCCTCCTCGTAGAGCAGCCGGTACACGCACTGTACCGTCTCGGCATCGGGTACGTGCACCGCCGCGTCGACGGGTGCGCCCGCGAGGTTGCCCGTGATCCGCGCGATGCCGATGCCCTCGGTGATGGAGCCGGTGCCGGTCGCCTTGAGTGTGCCGGAGCGGAAATACTCGTAGAGGGCGCTGCCGGGCGGGTCGGCCAGCACGCAGCGCACGCCCTGGCGCTGCGATTTGAGGAACTGCGCGACGCCTGCCAGCGTCCCACCGGTGCCGGTGGCGGCGACGAAGGCGTCGATGCGGCCTTCGGTTTGCGCCCAGATCTCAGGTCCGGTCGTGGCCGCATGCGTGGCGCGATTCGCCGTATTGTCGAACTGATTCGACCAGATCGCGCCCGGGAGCGAAGCCGCGAGGCGCTGCGCAACTCTCTGGTATTGGTTGGGATTGCTGTAAGGGACGACCGGAACCCTGTGCACCTCGGCGCCGAGCATCTCGAGCAGCCGGTACTTCTCCGGTGACTGGTTGTCGGGCATGACGATGATGCAGCGGTAGCCCCGGGCATTGCACACGTGCGCGAGCCCGATGCCGGTGTTGCCGGCGGTGCCTTCCACGACGATGCCGCCGGCCGTGAGCCGTCCGCGGCGCTCGGCATCGGCGACGATGGCAACGGCGGCGCGGTCCTTGACCGAGCCGCCCGGGTTCATGAACTCCGCCTTGCCGAGGATCTCGCAGCCGGTCTCTTCGCTCATGCGGCGGAGGCGAATGAGCGGAGTGTTGCCGACCGCGCCGACGAAGCCGGCCGCGGCGCTCATGCCAGCGCCCGCTCGGCGCACTCCGCCGACGCAGGCACGGCGCCGGATTCCGCGGCTATTGCGCTCGAGGCGAGGGCCGCCACCTCGCCGACGATGAGGAGCGCGGGGGCTGCGACCTGCGCGCGCGTCGCCAGTGCGGCGATCTCTCCGAGCGGGCTGCGCAGTACGCGCTCGCCCGGGAGCGTCGCGCGCTCGACGATTGCGGCCGCACGCCCGGGGCTCGCTCCCGCGGCGCGCAACCGCGCGACGATGCGCGGCAGCTGTGCCACGCCCATGTAGAACACCACGGTCTGGTGCGCCCCGGCGAGTGCGCGCCAGTCGAGCGAGTCATCGGCGGCGGCGTGGCCGCTCACCAGCGTCACGCTGTGGGCGAGTCGCCGGTGGGTGAGGGGAATATCGGCGCAGGCGGCCGCGCCGAGCGCGGCGGTGATGCCAGGCACCACGCGGTAGGGAATGCCGTGCTCGCGCAGGATCTCGAGCTCTTCGCCGCCGCGTCCGAACACGTAGCCGTCGCCGCCCTTCAGGCGCGCCACCTTGAGCCCCGCGCGGGCGAGGCTCACCAGCTGCTCATTGATGGCCTTCTGGCCGCCGGCCTCGCCCGATTCCTTGCCGACGAAGACGCGCCGCGCGTCGCGCCGCGCCCGCTCGAGGATGGCCTCCGGCACCAGCCGGTCATGAAGGATCACGTCGGCCTGCTGCAGGAGCTGCAGCGCGCGCAGCGTGAGCAGGTCCGGATCCCCGGGACCTGCGCCAATCAGGTAGACCTCTCCTGAGCCGCCGGCCGCGTTCACGAGCCCGGCAGCGCGCAGCTCGCGGCCGAAGCGCTGCTCCGCCGCGGCCTCGTTCCCGGCAAGCACCTCGAGGGCGGCGGGGCCGGCGACGATGCGCTCCCAGAAGGCACGCCGGCCGTGCGGGCCGAGTGCGCGCCGGACGGCCGCGCGGCGCCCGCCGAGGAAGCGCGCCAGCGCTCCGAGCCGTGCCGGCAACAGCGCCTCGATCTGCTGGCGTACCCGGCGCGCGAGCACCGGGGCGGCGCCCGCCGAGCTCACCGCCACCACGACCGGCGAGCGATCGATGATCGCCGGAAAGATGAAAGTCGAGAGCTCGGCGGAGTCGACGACATTGACCGGGATGCGCCGCGTGCGCGCGGCGGCCGCGACGGCCGCATTCAGCGCGCCGTCGTCGCTCGCGGCGACGACCACCACGGCGCCTTCGAGCTGCTGCGGGGCGAAGCCGCTCTCGAGGTGCCTGAGCTGGCCGTTGGCGGCGTGCGCGGCGAGCGCCGGCACGAGCCTTGGGGCGACCAGGGTCACGCGGGCGCGGGCCTTCAGGAGCCAGTCGGCCTTGCGGGCCGCCACCTGGCCTCCGCCCACCACGAGGGCCGGCTTGCCCTCGAGGCGCAGGAAAACCGGGAGGTAATCCATGGTGGACCGACTATAGCCGCAGCGCTCCCCGGCGCCGAAGGAAGCTTTGCTTCTTAGGGCCTGCGCGGCGGTTATACACTTGAGCTCGCATGAAGCTGCACCAACTGCGTTACCTGGCGGCCGTCGCCCAGAGCGGCCTCAACATCACCGCGGCGGCGCACAAGCTGCATACCTCGCAGCCGGGCGTCAGCAAGCAGATCAAGCTGCTCGAGGACGAGCTCGGCTTTCAGATCTTCGTGCGCGAGGGCCGCAACCTCACCCGCATCACCGCCGCGGGGCAGCAGGTCATCGAGCGCGCGCTGCGCATCCTGCAGGAGGCGCAGAGCATCCGCGACCTGTCGACGGAGCTGCGCGACGAGGGCAAGGGGAGTCTCTCGATCGGCACCACCCACACCCAGGCGCGCTACGTCCTGCCGGACGTCATCCGCGAGTTCCGCGGGCGTTACCCGCAGGTGCGGCTCAACCTGCACCAGGGAACCTCGGAGCAGATCGCCGAGATGGTCGCCGGCGATCGCATCGACTGCGCCATCGCGACCGGCTCCGAGGCGCTGTTTCCCGACCTGACGTTGCTGCCCTGCTACCGCTGGCATCGCACGGTGATCGTCCCACGCGGACACGAGCTCGCGAGCGGCGCCAGGCTCACGCTGCGCGCTCTGTCGGCTTACCCCCTCATCACCTATACCTTCAGTTTCAGCGGACCGTCCTCGCTGCACGAGGCATTTGCCCGGACCGGACTCGTTCCGAACGTCGCGATCACGGCGCGCGACGCCGATGTCATCCAGACCTACGTGCGGCTCGGCCTGGGCGTCGGCATCGTCGCGCACATGGCGATCGACCCCGACGATCCCGACCTCGTGGCGATCGAGGCCTCGCACCTGTTCGCGGCCCACACCACCTGGCTCGGGTTTCGGCGCGGTACGCTCCTGCGCCGCTATATGTACGACTTTGCGCAGCTGCTCGCGCCGCACCTCGAGCGGCGCCTGGTCGAGCGGGCGCACCGGGCCGCGTCCGCGCAGGAGGTTGCCGAGCTCTTCAGCGCCATCGAGCTGCCGCAGCGCTAGGTGGTGGGGAAGCGCTGCGCGGCGAGTGCTACGCCGGCCGCGCCCGGCTGGTAGGCCACCGAGTAGCGGCTGAGGGCGCGCCGCGCCGCCTCGAGATCCTCTCCGGGCGCGAGCTCGATGGCATCGAACCCGCAGCGCGACAGCAGAAAGACCTGATCCTGTTTCACGCCGGCGCCGACCGCGCGCAGCTCGCCGCGGAACCGGCAGCGCTCGCGCAGCAGCCGGCCCTGGGAGTAGCCGCGGCCATCGCCCGGGCTGGGAAACTCCACCGCGATCAGCTCGAGTCGCGGCAGCTCCTCGAGCAGCTCCTCGACCCGGGCGGTCGGCGGGATCCGTACGCCGAGCCGTCCGGGGCGGGCACGCCAGCGGGGCTCGGCACGCAGCTCGGCGAGCGACACGATGAGCGGTGCGTCCGCGGCGAGCACTTCGCCGAGGTACGTCCACTCGTCGGCGACGATCTCACGCTGCCTGAGGATGAAGCGCATAGGCTGCCTCGCGGAAGGGTCCGAGCCCGACGCGGCGCACCGTGTCGATGAAGCGCTCCTCTTCGGTGCGCAGCCTGCGATACACCTCGACGAGGCGCGCAATGGTCGCGGCGACCTCGTGCCTCGGCACCGAGGGGCCGATCACCTCCGCGAGCGCCGTGAAGCCGTTGGCCGAGCCCCCGAGGCTGATCTGGTACCACTCCTCGCCGTGCTTATCGACCCCGAGGATGCCGATGTGGCCGACATGGTGGTGGCCGCAGGCGTTCATGCAACCGGACATCTTGATCTCGATGTTGCCGAGGTCGTAGAGATAGTCGAGGTCGTCGAAGCGTCGCTGAATGTCGCGCGCGACGCCGAGCGTCCCGGCGTTGGCGAGCGAGCAGAAGTCGAGCCCGGGGCAGGCGATCAAGTCGGTGAGCGTGCCGATGTTGGGCATCGCGAGGCCGTGCCGCTCGAGCTCGTGCCAGAGCGCATGGAGCTCGCGCTGGGCAACGTCGGCGAGCAGCAGGTTCTGGCTGTGGGTGACGCGAACGAGACCGAAACTGACGCGCTCGGCGAGCGCTGCGATCGCCTCCATCTGCGCCGAGGTCGCATCGCCGGGATTGGTGCCGTGGGCCTTGAGCGAGACGAACACCGCGCGGTATCCGCTCATGCGGTGCGGGCGGGTGTTGTAGCGGTACCAGGCGGCGAAGCGCGCCTCCCGGCCGGCGGTCACGTCGAGATCGGCGAGCGCCTCGTAGGGCTGCGGCCGGAAGAAGGCGCGCATCCGCTCGACCTCGGCGGGTGTCAGCCGCGGGACGTGCGCGCGGCCGGCGAGCCACTCGGCTTCCACCGCCTCGCGGAAGCGCTCCGCGCCGAGCGACCTGACCAGCACCTTGATGCGCGCCTTGTGGATGTTGTCGCGGCGGCCCTCGCGGTTGTAGACCCGCAGGATCGCCTCCAGGTATCCGAGCAGCTCCGCGAGCGGCAGCCACTCGCGGATCAGCGAACCGATGACCGGGGCGCGCCCGAGCCCACCGCCCACCCGCACCGCAAAACCCACGGTGCCGGTGGCGTCGCGCCGCAGGTGCAGACCGATGTCGTGCACCTCAGTGGCCGCGCGATCCTCGGGGGAGCCGCTGATCGCGATCTTGAACTTGCGGGGCAGGTACGTGAATTCCGGGTGCAGCGTCGCCCACTGACGCACGATCTCGCAGTAGGGGCGCGGATCGTCGACCTCGTCGGGGGCGATGCCCGCCAGGTGATCGGCGGTGACGTTGCGCACGCAATTGCCGCTCGTCTGGATGGCGTGCATCTGCACCGTGGCGAGCTCGGCGAGGATGTCGGGTACGTCGGCGAGCGTCGGCCAGTTGAGCTGCAGGTTCTGCCGAGTGGTGAAGTGGCCGAAGCCGCGGTCGTAGCGGCGGGCGATGTCGGCGAGCTTGCGCAGCTGCGCCGAGCTCAGCAGGCCGTAGGGGATCGCGATGCGCAGCATCGGCGCATGGCGCTGCAGGTAGAGCCCGTTGCGCAGGCGCAGCGGCCGGAACTCCTCCTCCGGGAGCTCGCCCGCGAGATGGCGGCGCGTCTGATCGCGAAATTCCGCGACCCGTTCCTCGACGAAGGCCTGATCGAGCTGATCGTAGCGATACATGCCCCGCCGAATATATTCGCGCCCGGCGGGGACGCTAAATACCCTGTGGTTGGGTGCGGCTTTTCCCGGGTTATGAGCGTATGCAACACTAGCGGGGCGCGGCGCACACGGCGCCGCAGGCGCGGGGAGAACGGTCGTGGCGGGACTTTATTTCGAGGAGCTCGAGCCGGGCCGGCAGTTCGAGCATGCCGTGCGGCGCACGGTGACCGAGGCCGACAACGTGCTGTTCAGCACCCTCACCATGAACCCGGCGGCCATTCATCTCGACGCCGAGTATTGCCGCGGCACGCCCTTCGGCGTACCGCTCGTCAACAGCCTGTTCACCCTCGGCCTGCTGGTGGGGCTGTCGGTATACGACACGACCTTCGGTACGACCATCGGCAACCTCGGCTTCGAGGAGGTGCGCTTTCCGAAGCCGGTTCTGCCCGGCGACACCCTGCGCGCCTCGACCACGGTGTTGTCGAAGCGCGAGAGTCAGTCGCGTCAGGACTCCGGCATCGTGGTGTTCGAGCATCGCGCCTTCAACCAGCGCAACGAGGAAGTCGCCTTCTGCCGCCGTGCGGCGCTCATGCTGAAGAAGCCCGCATGAGCGATGAGCCCCGGCGAGGCGCGCTGCGCTCGTGGCTCTTCGTCCCGGGCGACAGCGAGCGCAAGCAGGCCAAGGCCCTCGAGAGCGGCGCGGACGCGCTGATCCTCGATCTCGAGGACTCGGTCGATCCGGCGCAGCTGCCGGCGGCGCGGGCGCGGGTGCGCCAGCTGCTCGCCTCCCGCGCTGCGCACTCTGCGCCCGAGCTCTGGGTTCGCATCAACACGCCGCAGGGCCGGGCGTGGCGCGCGGACCTCGCCGCGGCATTCGGCCCGACGGGCAAGCGCAAGGGCACGGGCGGGGGCCAGGCCCCGGCCGGGGTCGTGCTGCCGAAGGTGTCGCGGCCCGCGCAGCTCGGCCAGGTCGCCGATCACCTGAGCGCGCTCGAGAGGGCGCGCGGGCTCGCGCGCGGCGCCACGCGGCTGCTCGTCATCGCGACCGAGACGCCGCAGGGGCTCTTGTCCCTGCCGCAGTATCCGGCCGCGCTCGCCGCCAGACGCGGCGTGGCCACGCGGCTTGCGGGCCTCACCTGGGGAGCCGAGGACCTCGGCGCCGCACTCGGCGCTACGGCCAAGCGCGACTCCGCGGGAGCGCTGACCTTCACCTTCGCTCTGGCGCGCAGCACCTGCCTGCTCGCCGCCGCGGCGCTCGGCGTTCAGGCGATCGATGGCGTACAGGCGGACTTTCGCAATGCCGCCGGCCTCAGCGACGAGCTCGCGGAGGCGCGCCGTGACGGCTTCTCGGGCAAGCTCGCGATTCATCCGGCGCAGGTTGACGCGATCAATGCAGCCTTCACGCCCACCGAGGAGGAGCGGGCGCACGCACGGCGCGTGCTGGCCGCGTTCGCCGCCGCCGGCGGGGCCGGCGTCGCGAGCCTCGACGGGCAGATGATCGACCGGCCGCACCTCGTGGCCGCGCGGCGCGTGCTCGTCGCGGCGGGGCTCCTGCCCGAGGAGGCGTGAGGGCGATGACGCGGCGTCTGGTGAGCTCCGGTTCGACCTTCGAGGCCGAGATCGGCTATTCGAGGGCCGTCGTCGATGGCGAGTGGGTGTTCGTCTCGGGCACGACCGGCTTCGACTACGCCACGATGTCGATCTCCGCAAGCGTGGTCGAGCAGACCGAGCAATGCTTCCGCAACATCGCGGCGGCGCTCGAGAGCGCCGGAGCCGCGCTCGAGGACGTGGTGCGCGTCACCTACATCCTGCCGAACGCGGCGGACTTTCCCCGCTGCTGGCCGGTGCTGCGCCGGCACTTCGGCGCGGTGCGGCCGGCGGCCACGATGCTGGCGGCGGGTCTCATCGATGCGCGCGTGAAGATCGAGATCGAGGTGACCGCCCGCAGGACGCGCGGCGCGGGCGGCTCCTCAGGGGGTGGTTGACCTCGCCGGCTCGAGCGCGAGCAGATCCTCGGGCGTATCGAGATCGAGCTCGGCGGCCGGCATCGGCACGCGGATCACCCGGTCGGCGCTGCGGCGCAGGACCGAGCGCGCGCCGCTGTCGCCACGGAGCGCCGCGAGCTCGGTGAAGGCGCTGCGCGGGAAGATGGCCGGTGCACCGGAGGTGCCGGCATAGAGCGCGGCGGTGATGCACTGCGGGCGCCTGCGCCACGTGCCCGCCAGACGCCTGAGGTCATCGCTGGTGACGGCCGCCTGGTCGGCGAGCACCAGCATCGCTCCGGCGCAAGCGGCCGGCAGCCGCGCGACGCCCGCGCGGATCGAGCTCGCGAGTCCCTCGCGCCACTGGCGGTTGACGACCACGGAGCCGGGCGAATGCCGCAGGAGCGGCGCCAGCTCACCCGCTCCCGCGCCGAGCACCACGATGAGGGCGTTGCCGGTTACCTCGGCCGCGCGGGCTACGACCGTGTGCAGGAGCGGGCGGCCACCGATGCGCACCAGCTGCTTCGGGGACCCGAAGCGCGTCGAGGCACCGCCGGCCAGCACGATCGCGTAGAGGCGATCGCCGGTTCTGCCGAAGGGAGCGGACGCGGGCATGGCGCGGTCGCTACGCCGGTCCGGGCACGAGGGCGAGCTGACGGTGCAGCAGTCCGATCTCGTTCATGACTCGAGCGAAGTATCACATGACACATGAAATGTAAGCATATGATAAATAGTGAGAAGTTTATCGATACAAACGAAACTCACAGCACGACGGCCGGCAACGCCTCGGATGCCAGTATGCCATCCTCGCGCGAGCGCGCCGTGCGGCGCGGCCGCACCTTCATGAGCCGTTGCGTGTACCCGCAGGTCTTCAGTAGAGTCCCGCCGCCTCTGGCATTTCGCCTTCGAAGAATCCCAACTCGATGAGCAGTACCGATCCCTGGGTCGTGCACAAGTTCGGGGGGTCGAGCGTCGCTGACGCCGACTGTTTCCGCCGCGTGGCCGACATCCTCGAAGCCCTGCCGGGTGCGCGCCTGGCGGTGGTGCTGTCGGCTTGCCGCGGAGTGACGGATGCCCTGTTGCGGCTCATCGCGCTGGCCGAGAGACAGGACGAGGGCTATCGCGGCGAGCTCGTGCAGCTGCGCGCCCGTCATGCGGTCATCGCCGAGACGCTGCTCACGGCCGAGTCGGCACGGCTCTACCTGGCCGGCTTCGATCGCGATTGCGCCGACCTCGAGGGCATCCTGCACTCGGTCAAGCTGACCCGTTCCGCGGCACGCAACGTGAGCGATCTGATCGCCGGCTACGGCGAGCTCTGGTCGACGCAGTTGTTCCAGCGTTTCTTCGAGCAGCGCGGCCGGCGCGCGGGTCCGGTGATGTGGGTCGACGCCCGGCGCGTGGTCGTCGCCGAATGGGGTCCGCTCGGCCCCGGCATTCAGTGGAACGAGTCGCGGGCGCAGCTCGCGGCGCTGGTGCCGGCGGAGTTCACCGGCACACTGATCATCACCGGGTTCGTCGCCTCGGACCGGCGCGGCGTGCAGACCACTCTCGGCCGCAACGGCAGCGACTTCTCCGCCTCGATCTTCGGCGCGCTGCTCAAGGCTGCCGAAATCCACATCTGGACGGACGTCGACGGGGTGCTGTCCGCCGATCCGCGTCGCGTACCCGACGCTACCGTGATCGATTCGCTCTCATACAACGAGGCGATGGAGCTCGCGTACTTCGGCGCCAAGGTCATCCACCCGCAGACCATGGCGCCGGCGGTCGGCGACGGGATCCCCATCTGGATCCGCAATACCTTCGCGCCCGAGAAGAGCGGAACGCTGATCTGCGCGCACCCGGCTTCGACTCTCCCGGTCAAGGGGATTACCAGCATCGAGCGGGTTGCGCTCATCAACCTCGAGGGCACCGGCATGATCGGCGTGCCGGGTACGGCGCATCGTCTGTTCGGCGCGCTGCGCGAGGAGGGCATCTCGGTCATCCTCATCTCCCAGGGGAGCTCCGAGCACTCGATCTGCTGCGCCATTCCGCAGGAGCAGTCCGAGCGTGCCGTGGCCGTGACGCGCCGGGCCTTCGAGCGCGAGCTCGCCGAGGGACAGATCCAGAGCGTCGACGTCGACCCGGATCTGGCCATCCTCGCCGTGGTGGGCGACGGCATGGCGGGAACCCCGGGCATAGCCGCCAAGGTATTCGCGGCGCTCGGGAGCTCGACCGTCAACGTACGCGCCATCGCCCAGGGCGCCTCGGAGCGCAATATCTCGGTAGTGGTCGACGGCCGCAGTGCCACGCGTGCGCTGCGCGCGGTGCATGCCGGGCTCTATCTCTCGCCGCACACCCTCTCGATCGGCGTGATCGGGCCGGGCACCGTCGGTCGGGTGTTCCTCCAGCAGCTCGCCGCCCAGAGTCTCAGCCTGCGCGAGCAGTTCCGTCTCGACCTGCGCCTGCGCGGCGTGATGGCCTCGCGGCGCATGGTTCTCGGCGACCCGACCGTCGCGCCGGAGGACTGGCGCGGGCAGCTCGAGAGCCGGGGCACCGCGTCCGACCTCGCCGCCTTCGTCGATCACGTGCGCGTCGACTACCTGCCGCACACGGTGCTGGTGGACTGCACGGCGAGCCCGAGCATCGCCGCTCACTATGCCGAGTGGCTCGGAGCCGGCATTCACGTCGTGACGCCCAACAAGCAGGCCAATAGCGGCGCCCTCGAGCTCTATCGGCGGGTGCAGCAGGCGCGTCGCGCCGGCGGCACGCATTACCTCTACGAGGCCACCGTCGGCGCCGGGCTCCCGGTGGTGAACACCCTGCGCGACCTGCTGCAGACGGGGGATGAGGTCACGAGCATCGAAGGGATCCTCTCGGGCACGCTCGCCTATCTCTTCAACGTCTACGACGGTCGCACACCTTTCTCGGAGATCGTGCGCGACGCGCGCCAGCGGGGTTATACGGAGCCCGATCCGCGCGACGATCTCTCCGGCACCGACGTCGCCCGCAAGCTGATCATCCTCGGGCGCGAGATGGGACTCGCGCTCGAGCTCGCCGACGTCAAGGTCGGGAGCCTCGTGCCAGAAGAGCTGCGCCGCGGATCGATCGCCGATTTCATGGAGCAGCTGCCCCGCTTCGACTCGATGATGCGCGGTCACCTCGATGCGGCCCGGGCCCGCGGCCGGGTACTGCGCTACGTCGGCCGCCTGAGCGCCTCCGGCGAGGCGACCGTCGGCCTCACCGAGCTGCCGCAGGACCATGCGTTTGCCAACATCGCGCTCACCGACAACGTGGTTCGCTTCGCGACGCGCCGCTATTGTGACAACCCGCTCATCGTGCAGGGGCCGGGAGCCGGACCTGAGGTGACCGCGGGCGGCGTGTTCGCGGACCTGCTGCGCCTGGCCGCTTACCTCGGGGCACGGCTGTGAGCAGCGCGGCGCCGCGCGAGCGCGCGACCGCCTTCGCGCCGGCGTCGGTCGGCAACGTCGCCATCGGCTTCGACATCCTCGGCTTCGCGGTGGAGACCCTCGGGGACCGGGTGATGGTCACGCGCCGCGCGGCACCCGGCGTCGCGATCGCGGCCGTGCGGGGCATCGCCGGGCAGCTTCCGCAGGAGCCGCACGACAATACCGCCGGGCGCGCGCTGCTCGCGATGCAGGAGGCGCTGCAGCCCGCCTTTGGCTTCGTGCTGGAGATCGAGAAGGGCATCCCGCTCGGCTCGGGCCTCGGTGGCTCGGCCGCCTCCGCCGTCGCCGCCGTGGTTGCGGCCAATGCCCTGCTGGACGTCCCCCGCAGCCTCCCGGAGCTGCTGAAGTTCGCCCTGGCCGGCGAGGCGGTGGCGAGCGGCGGCGCCCGTCACGTCGACAACATCGCGCCCTCGCTCTACGGCGGCCTCGTTCTCACGGTCGGCATCGATGCGCCGCGCGTCAAGCAGATCCCGGTGCCCGCCGCCGTGCGCGCGGTGGTCGTGCACCCGCACATGTTCCTCGCCACCGCCAGGGCGCGCGCGATCCTCAAGGGCAGCGTCGAGCTGTCGGATTTCGTGTGGCAGACGGCGAACCTCGCCGGCTTCATCTCCGGGTGCTACACGGACGATCTCGACCTGATCCGCGCATCGTTCGAGGACGTGGTGATCGAGCCGCAACGTCAGGCGCTCATACCCGGATTCCAGGAGGTGAGGCGGGCGGCGATGCAGGCCGGCGCCCTCGGCTGCTCGATCTCGGGGGCGGGGCCTGCCATGTTCGCCTGGGCCCTCGAGGCGCAGGCTGCGGCGATCCTCGAGGCGATGCGGCGCGAGTTTGAGGCCAAAGGCCTCGCGAGCAACGGCTGGATCGTCGACGTGCGGGGTGGCGGCGCGCGGGTCGTCGCGGACCGATGAGCGAGGGCTTCGGTTTCGTCAGCTCGCGCAATCCCGCGGCACGCGTCGGCTTCGGTGCCGCGCTGCTGCAGGGGCTCGCCCCCGACGGCGGCCTGTATGTGCCGGCCGCGTGGCCGCGCCTCACGCTGGAGGATTTCGCGGGCGCTACGGCGCTGCCCGAGGTCGCGCAGCCGCTGCTCGCGCCCTTCCTGGCGGGTGACCGCCTCGGTCCCGATCTCCCTGCGCTGGCGGCGGAAGCGTTCACATTCCCCGCGCCGCTCGTGCCGCTGACACGCGACGGCCGGCTGTCGATGCTCGAGCTCTTTCACGGGCCGACGGCGGCGTTCAAGGACTTCGGGGCGCGATTTCTCGCCGCCTGCTTCGCGCGGCTGCGCAGCGGCGCGACCCGGCCCCTCACCATTCTGGTCGCGACCTCGGGCGACACGGGGGGCGCGGTGGCGGCAGCGTTCCACCGGCGGCCGGGCATCGAGGTCGCAGTGCTCTTTCCGCGGGGACTCGTGTCACCGACCCAGGAGCGCCAGCTTACCTGCTGGGGCGACAACGTACGCTCGCTCGCGGTGCGCGGCACGTTCGATGACTGTCAGCGCCTCGTCAAGCAGGGCTTCCTCGACGCGGGGTTGCGCGCGCGCGGCGCACTGTCCTCGGCCAACAGCATCAACCTCGGCCGGCTCCTGCCGCAGGCCGTCTACTACGCCGCCGCGAGTCTCGCCATCTGGCGTGAGCACGGCGAGCGTGCCTCGTTCATCATCCCGAGCGGCAATCTGGGCAACTCGCTCGCCTGCCTGTGGGCGCGGCAGCTGGGACTGCCGATCGCGGACGTCGTGCTCGCCCACAATGCCAACCGCGCCGTCCCGGACTACCTCGCGAGCGGCGAGTATCGCCCGCGTGCGAGCGTCGCCACGCTCGCCTCGGCGATGGACGTCGGGGATCCGAGCAACCTCGAGCGCCTGCGCGCGCTCTTTCCGCAGCTGCCGCAGCTGCGCGCGGCGGTGAGCGCCGTGAGCGTGAGCGACGCGGAGATCCGCGAGCGCATCCGGGCCGGCTTCCGCACCTATGGGCAGATCTGGTGCCCGCACACCGCCACGGCGGCCGAGGCCTGGGAGCGACTCGCACCGGAGCAGCGGGCGCGCGGCCGGTGGGTCCTCGTGGCGACCGCGCATCCGGCCAAGTTTCGCGAGATCGTCGAGCCCCTGATCGGGGGCCATGTGCAGGTCCCGGAGACGCTCGCGCGGCTGTTTGCGCGACCCGCGCACTGTGTTGAAATCGAGCCCACACTGGGGGCGCTGCGTAGCGCGCTCGAAGCTCCGGGAGGTTCGTGGACGACTTGAGTAAGTTACCGCCCGGGCTCTGGGCTGCGGTGCTCGGCGCGGTGGTGCTCGGACTCGTGCTGTGGTGGCTGTGGCGCTGGTACAGCGGCTTCCGGGCGCGCCGGGCGCTGCGAGCCGCGGTCACCGGCGGGGCGGCCGATCATCTGGCCGATGCGCTGGTTCCGGACGGTATGGGCGGCGGCTTCCACGTCGACTTCCTGCTGCTCACCATGCGGGGGGTCGTGGTGATCGACCTGCGCGACGTCCGTGGCAACATTTTCGGCGGTGACCAGATGGCCGAGTGGACCGTCATGGACGGCGCGCGCCGCTTCACCTTCACCAATCCCCAAGGCGCCCTCTACGACCGCATCGCCGCGGTCAAGGCCGTGGCCGGGGACGTCCCGGTCGAGGGCCGGATCGTCTTTACACGCCGCGGCAAATTCCCCAAGGGACTGCCCAAGTGGACGCTGATGGTCGACGCCCTGAGCGCCGAGTTCCCGTCCATCGAGTACGCCCCGCACGCGGATGCGACTGCGCCGCTGAGCGAGGGCTGGCGGCGGCTGAAGGACGCCGTGAAGCCGAGCTACATGGCGGACATGCGCTGAGGGCTCAGGAGACCGTGCGCGCGTGGTCGGCGAGCACGAGCGACACGCAGGCGGTGAGCTTTTTGGCGTATTCGATGTGGAGGAACTCGTTCGGGCCGTGCGCGTTGGCGTGTGGTCCGAGCACCCCGGTGATGAAGAACTGCGTGCGCGGAAAGCGCTCACCCAGCATTCCCATGAACGGGATGGTGCCGCCGCAGCCGAGATGCACGGCGTCGCGGCCGTAGACGGCCTGGCTGGCGCGCCCGATCGAGTGCTCGAGCCACGGTGCGAGGCTCGGTGCGTTCCAGCCGGTGTTGGCGGACCCCGGTTCGAAGTGAACCTCGGCTCCGTAGGGCGGGTCGCGCTCGAGAGCCTCGCGCACCGCCCGGACGGCGCGCGGGGCATCACAGGTCGGGGGAGTGCGCAGCGAGATCTTCACCGTGAGCTCAGGCAGCAGCACGTTGCCCGCGGTGGCCGTGGGCGGCAGGCCGTCCGCACCCGTGACGGCGAGCGTGGCGCGCCAGGTGCTGTTGACGATGAGCTCGGCGGGGTCGTTCGACACCGGCTGCACGCCGCGTGCCCAGGGAAGCTTCCCCGCGACCGAGCCACCGAGCACCTGCGCGGCCACCACCGCCTGGGCACGCCGGTCGGGCGGCAGCGTCACGTGCAGCTCATCGAGCAACAGGTCGCCGGTAACGGGGTTCTCGATGCGTGCGAGCAGCTGCTCGAGGATGCGGAAAGGGGTCGGCGCGATCCCGGTCGCCATGCCCGAATGCACGCCCTCGGTGAGCACCCGCACGGTGAGTGTGCCCACGAGGTTGCCGCGCAACGAGGTGGTGCACCAGACCTGCTCGTAGTTGCCGCATTCGGCATCGAGGCATACCACGAGCGAGGGCTCCGGTATGGCATCGCCGAGCGCGGCGAGATGCGCCGGGAGGTCATCGCTGCCGCTCTCCTCGCAGGCTTCGATCAGCACGACGCAACGCGGCAGGCGTACTCGTTGCTGCTTGAGCGCGGCGATCGCGGTGAGGGAGCTGAATACGGCATAGCCGTCGTCGGCGGCGCCGCGTCCGTACAGCTTGCCGTCGCGGATGACGGGCTCCCAGGGGCCGAGTCCCGGCAGCCAGCCGGTGAACTCGGGCTGCTTGTCGAGGTGGCCGTAGAGCAGGGCGCAGCCGGGGAGCTCCCCCGGAACGTCGATCAGCAGGAGCGGTGTGCGGCCCGCGAGGCGGCGCACCTCGACTCGCATGCCGGGGAGCGGCTGCTGCCGGCACCAGTCGGCCATGAGCTGTACCGCCTTGTCCATGTGCCCGTGACGCTCCCACTCGGGGTCGAAGTCCGGGGACTTGTTCGGGATTCGCACGTAGGCAATCAGCCGCTCGAGAATGGACTCATCCCACGCGGTGCCGACAAAGGTGCTGAGCTGCTTGAGATCCATAAGTGTATTTCTCGATTAAATATCAAGGTCTTGTGTAATGAAGCTCATGTTATTACGAGCCAGCGGCGCGACCCGGGAGGCGAAACAGCTCGCGCGCTCCCGCGGTGCTCGAGCGGGCGAGACTCTCGAATGTCTCGCCACGGGCGCGCGCCACCACGGCAGCGATGTGAGGGAGGAAGGCCGGCTCGTTGCGCCGGGATGGGGGCCGCGGCGTGAGATCGCGCGGCAGCAGATAGGGCCCGTCGGTCTCGAGCAGCAACCGGCCCGCGGGGATGTGGCGCACGAGGGGCACGAGATGAGCCCCGCGCCGCTCATCGCAGATCCAGCCGGTGATACCGATTGCGAGGCCGAGCTCGAGGTAGGCATGCAGCGCAGCGCCGTCGCCCGTGAAGCAGTGGGCGACGCCAGTATGACGCACCGCGTGCTCACGCAGGATGGCGACGAAATCCGCATGCGCAGCGCGCTGATGCAGGAACAGCGGCTTGCCGAGGCGGGCGGCGAGCTCGAGCTGACGGTGAAAGGCCTGTCGCTGCGCCTCGCGAGGCGAGAAGTCGCGGAAATAGTCGAGACCGCATTCACCGAACGCCACGACTTCGGGCGCCCGCGCCAGCTCCTCGAGCTCGGGCAACCGCTCGGGGGTGAGCTCGCTCGCGTGGTGCGGGTGTACGCCCGCGGTGGCGAACAACACGCCGGGATGCACCCGCGCGAGCGCGATGGCGCGGGCGCTGCCGGCAAGCGTCGCTCCCGTGACCAGCATCTGCGCGACGCCCGCCGCCCGGGCACGCGCGAGCACCGCCTCGCGGTCGACGTCGTAGCTGTCGTGTCCCAGATTGATGCCGATGTCGATGAGCGCGGCACAGGGTGCCTCCGGGGCAGCGACCGTCGAGGCGGCTGTGCTATGGTTCTGCATGCGCGGGAATATTCTACTGCCGGCGGCGGCGGCGCTTCTCGCAGCCAGCGCACTCGCCTCCGCGGCCGAGACCTCGTGGCGCGACATAGAGAGCCGCATCCAGTACGGTTACTACACCGAGGACGGGGCGGCGCTGCGCAACCTGCGCGGCCTGATCGCCGCCGACGAATCCCACGACCGGCTGCACGGCTATTACTCGGCGCTGCTCGCCTGGCGCGAGTCACAGCTGGCAGCGCTTGGGGTGGCGAGCTCCCGCGGGGTCTCGGCTGCCGAGCTGGCAAAGCGCTGCGTGAGCGAGGCCGACAACGTACTCGCGGCGCAGGCGGATTTTGCCGCTGCCCGGGCGCTGCGCGCGGCCTGCCTCGGGAGCCCGCTGAATGCGGGTAACTCGGTCATTTCGGGCCGCGGCGCGCGCCAGGAGATCGAGCGCGCGCTCAAGTCCTCGCCGCACGATCCGCGCGCGCTGCTGGTGGACGGTATGAACGAGTACCAGCTCTCCGGCGGCAACAAGGATCGCGCGCTCGGCAAGCTCCGCCGGGCGGTCGCCGCCTTCGAGGGCGAGCGCGCCGGCCTCGAGCAGCTGCCGGGATGGGGCGCGGCAGAAGCCTATCTCTATCTCGCGCGCAACCTGCTCGATCATGCCGACGCGGTCGCCGCCCGCGATGCGCTCGAGCATGCGCTGCTGATTGCACCCGAGTTCGCACAGGCGCGGCGTCTGATGGCGCACATCCTCGGCGGGTGACAGGGCGCCGCGACGCCCGTCGCCCAACAGTCGGCCGGGCGTCCGGCCGACACCGCCCGCCGCATCCGGGGTGCGCGCACGCCGCGCAGCCATGCAGCGGCACGCTCCCTGATGATATCGTTGCGCGCCTGTGTGGCCGGGACGCGAGGAATGGCGGCGGATAAGAAAGCGCTGTTGGGACAGCTGCGGATCGATCGTGAAGCGGAGCCGGCCGGCCAGCCACCCGGGCGGCGCGCCTGGATCGTCGGCGGCCTGGTCGCGCTCGGCGTGCTGCTCGGCGGCGGCGCCTGGCTGGCGCTGTCGGCGCGCGGGGCGCTGCCGGTGCATACGGCGCCGGCGCAGCCGGTGGCGGGAGGAGGCGGCAGTGCCTCGGTGCTCGATGCCACCGGCTACGTGACCGCACGGCGCGAGGCGACCGTGTCGGCACAGATCACCGGAACGGTGACCCAGGTGCTGTTCGATGAGGGCGATCACGTGACCGCGGGACAGGTCATCGCGCGGCTCGACGCCACGGCGCAGAAGGCGGCGCTGGCGCAGGCGCAGGCGCAGTTGCAGTCGGCCCAGGCGCTGCTCCGGCAGGACGAGGCGCAGCTCGCGCAGAGCGTGCGCGACGTGGCGCGGGCCGAGGATCTGGTCAAGCGTAACCTGGTGTCGCAGCAGGCGGTCGAGCAGGCGCGCACGCAGGTGGACACGGGAACCGCGCTGGTGCAGTCGCAGCGCAAGCAGATCGAGGTCGCGGAGGCCAACGTGCGCGCCGCGCAGGTGCAGCTCGACTACTGCACCGTGCGCGCGCCGTTCACCGGCGTGGTGATCGCCAAGGCCGCCCAGGTCGGCGAGATCGTCTCGCCGTTCTCTGCCGGCGGCGGCTTCACGCGCACCGGTATCGGGACCCTGGTCGACATGGATTCGCTCGAGATCGAGGTCGACGTCAACGAGGCCTACATCAACCGCGTCGAGCCCGGGCAGCCGGTCGAGTCGGTACTCAATGCCTACCCCGACTGGCGCATCCCCTCGCACGTCATCGCGATCATTCCGACCGCCGACCGCTCCAAGGCGACCGTCAAGGTGCGCATCGGCTTCGACACGAAGGATGCGCGCATCGTACCGGACATGGGTGTGCGAGTCTCCTTCGAGGAGAAGGCTCATGCCGGCGAGTCCGCGCAGCAGCGGCCGCGTGGCGTGCTGGTGCCGGCGGGGGCGCTGCACCACGACGGCAACGAGGATGTGGTATTCGTGCTGAAGGACGGCCACGCGCGGCGGCGCGCCGTGACCGCCGGGGCGGGCAGCGGCGATCCGCGGCTGCTGCTCGCAGGAGTGAGCGCCGGCGAGAGCGTCATCGTCGATGCGCCGGAAGGACTGAAGGATGAGGCGGCGGTAACCGAGGTCAAACAATGAGTGAGCCAAATGCTGCGCCGGGGCCCATGGTCCAGGTGCATAACGTCACCAAGGTCTACGAGCGCGGCAAGCAGAAGATCGAAGTGCTGCACGGGCTGACGCTCGAGATACCGCGGGGCGATTTCGTCGCGCTCATGGGACCCTCGGGTTCCGGCAAGACGACGCTGCTGAATCTGATCGGCGGCCTCGACAAGCCGAGCTCGGGCGAGATCACCGTGGGCGGCAAGCGCATCGACCAGCTCGGCAGCGGGCAACTCGCCCGCTGGCGCGCCCACAACGTGGGCTTCGTGTTCCAGTTCTACAACCTCATGCCGGTGCTCTCCGCCGAGAGCAACGTGGAGCTGCCGCTGCTGCTCACCAGGCTGTCGGCGGCGCAGCGCCGCAAGAATGTGGCGGTGGCGCTCGAGGTCGTGGGGCTCGCCGACCGCGCCAAGCACAAGCCGAGCGAGCTGTCGGGTGGCCAGGAGCAGCGCGTCGCGATCGCCCGCGCACTGGTGTCGGACCCGCAGCTGCTGGTGTGCGACGAGCCGACCGGGGATCTCGACCGCAAGACGGCGGACGAGATTCTGGGGCTGCTGCAGGTGCTGAACCGCGAGCACGGCAAGACCATAGTGATCGTCACACACGATCCCAAGGCGGCCGAGTTCGCGCGGCGCACGCTGCACCTCGAGAAGGGCCAGCTTCTCGAGCAGGCGGCCTGAGGTCCCGGGGACCCGACATGACCCGCACCGGTTTCGTCATCGCGAACCTGTTTCGCAAGCGCGCCCGCACGACGCTGACGCTGCTCTCGGTGATCATGGCGTTCCTGCTGTTCGGGCTGCTGCAGTCGGTCAACTCGGTATTCAGCTCGGGAGCGGATTTCGTCGGCGCGACGCGCCTGTTCACCCAGGCGCGGGTGTCGTTCACCGTGGCGCTCCCGGTGAGCATGGTGCCGAAGCTCGAGGCGGTGCCGGGTGTGGCACGGGTCGCCTATCAGCAGTGGTTCGGCGGCGTGTGGCAGACCAACACTCCGCTCATCATGTTCGCCCTCGACCCGCAGCGTTATCACGATGTCTATCCCGAATGGAAGATGCCGGAGGCGCAGTGGCAGGCCTTCGCGCAAACTCGCACGGGACTCATCGTCGGCCGGCAGCTTGCCAACCAGTACGGCTGGAAGATCGGCCAGAAGATTCCGATCTCCTCCAACATCTGGCCGCAGAAGAACGGCAGCAAGGCCTGGCAATTCGACCTGGTCGGCATCTTCGACGGCAAGGACGAGGACTGGCAGAAGCGCACCAACCTCGCCTTCATCCAGCAGGACTACTTCGACGAGGCCAACCAGTTCGGTATCAAGGGCCGCACGAACTTCTTCATTCTGAAACTCGCCCCCGGCGCCAACGCAGAGACCATCAGCAAGACGGTCGACGCCATGTTCGAGAACTCTCCCGACGAGACCAAGACGCAGACCGAGAAGGATTTCAACATCAGCTTCGTCAAGCAGATCGGCGATATCGGGCTGCTGGTGCGCTGGATCCTGTTCGCGGTGTTCTTCACGCTGCTGCTGGTGGTCGGCAACACCATGGCGCAGAGCGTGCGCGAGCGGATCCCGGAGCTGGCCGTGCTGAAGACCCTCGGCTTCTCCGACGGCAGCGTGCTCGGCTTCGTGCTGGCCGAGGCCTTCGCTCTGGTGCTGTGCGGAGGGCTCGTGGGGCTGGCGTTGGCCTCGCTGGCGGGCGCGATGGTGGAGAAGGCCACCGGCGGTCAGTTCCTGCTGTCGCTGGATGCGTATGTGTGGCTCCTGGGGGTGGTGGCCATCGTGCTGATGAGCCTCGCCGTCGGGCTGCTGCCGGCGCTGCGGGCGCGGCGGCTGAAGATCGTGGATGCGCTGGCCGGCCGCTGAGTGAGGAGACCCAAGCCGTGTTGCGACAGGCCTTCGCCATTACCAACATCAGCGTGCGCAGCATTCCGGACCGCTGGGCGCCGTCGCTCGTGATCGTGATCGGCCTCGCCGGTGTCGTCGCGGTGTTCACGGCGCTGCTGGCGATGGCGGCCGGGTTCGAGAGCACGCTCAAGGCTACCGGCAGCCGCGATAACGCCATCATCCTGCGGGGCGGCTCGGATGCGGAGCTCAACTCCGCCTTCGACCGCGACTCGACCGACCTCATCAAGCAGGAGCCCGGAATCCGGCCGGGCGCCGACGGCAAGCCGCTCGCCTCGGCGGAGCTGATGGTGATCGCGGAGCTGATCCGCAAGGACGACGTCAAGAGCGGCGCTAACGTCACGCTGCGGGGCGTCGAGCCGGCGGCATTCGTGTTGCGCCCGCAGCTCAGGATCGTCAACGGCCGCAACTTCACCCCGGGGTTGCGCGAGCTGATCGTGGGTCGCGGCGTCCTCAAGCAGTTTCAGGGTGCCAACATCGGCCAGACGCTGCGCATGCGCGGCTCCGCGTGGCAGGTAGTGGGCGAGTTCGAGGCGGGCGATTCGCACGACAGCGAGATGTGGGCCGACATCAACGTCGCCCGCTCCACCTTCGGGCGCCTCGGCGCGAGCTCGGTGCTCGCGGCGCTCGACGGGCCCGACGGGCTCGGGCGGCTGAAGGCCGCCATCGCCGCCGAGCCGCGTCTGTCGATAGACGTGCTGCGCGAGCAGGACTACTTCAGCAGCCAGACCAAGCAGTTTCGCGCGACCATCGGGGTACTCGCTGGCGTGGTCACGGTGATCATGGGGCTCGGCGCGGTGTTTGCGGCGCTCAACAGCATGTATGCGGCGGTCGCCGCGCGCGGCAAGGAGATCGCTACGCTGCGCGCGATCGGTTTTGGCGGCGGGGCGGTCGTGGTCTCGGTCATGACCGAGGCGCTGCTGTTGGCCCTGGCTGGTGCCGTGCTCGGCGCCCTGATCGCCTACCTGCTCTTCAACAATCTCTCCGTGGCGACGCTCGGCCAGAGCTTCACCCAGGTGGTGTTCAGCTTCAAGGTGACTCCCGAGCTGGTGGTGCGCGGGCTCATCATTGCGCTCGCCATCGGCATGGTGGGCGGCTTCCTGCCGGCGCTGCGCGCCGCGCGAGTGCCGGTGGCCACGAGCCTGCGCGAGCAGTGAGGGCTCAGGCGTGCGCGAGTGCCGCGCACAGCGTCCGCACGTCGTCCTCCGGCTGGTCCCAGGAGACGACGAAGCGGGCTTCGCCGGCGGCTTCCGCGCCCCAGTCGTAGAAATCGAAGCCGGCGGCGCGCAGCGCCTGCGCCCCCGCCACGCCGAGCCTGACGAACACCTCGTTGGCCTCGACGGGGTGCAGCAGCGCGGCCCCCGCCGCCGCGCCGATGCGCTGCGCGAGGGCGTTGGTGCGCGCGGCGTTACGCTGCCAGACGCCCGACTCCACGTAGGCGAGCAGCTGCGCCGCGACGTAGCGCGACTTGGACAGGAGGTGGCCGGCGCGCTTGCGGCGCAGCTCGAAGTCGCGCACCAGGGCGGGGTCGAAGAACACCACGGCCTCGGCGGTCAGGGCCCCGTTCTTGGTGGCGCCGAAGGACAGCACGTCTACCCCGGCGCGCCAGGTCACATCGCCCGGATGGCAGCCGAGGAAGGCGAGCGCGTTGGCGAAGCGCGCCCCGTCCATGTGTACCCTGAGTCCGGCGCGGTGCGCGAGCTCGCACAGCTGCGCGACGTGCGCGGGCCGGTAAACGGTGCCGAGCTCGGTGGCCTGGGTGAGCGACAGCGCCGCAGGCTGCACGCTGTGCAGGTGGCGCGGGTGGGCAGCGAGCGCCGCTCCCACGGTCTCGGGGGCGAGACGCCCGTGCTCGCCCGGCAGCAGCACGAGCTGCGCGCCGCCGGAGAAAAAACCCGGCGCGCCGCATTCGTCCACGGCGATATGCGCCTCCTGATGGGCAAAGATCGCCCCATACGGCGGACTCAGGGTGGCGAGCGCGAGCGCATTGGCGGCCGTACCCGTGGTCACCGCGAAGGCGCGCACCGGCGTGCCGAAGTGCGCACCGAGCACCGCATCGAGGCGCTGCGTCCACTCATCGTCCCCGTAGGCGCGCGCCAGCCCATGATTGGCCGCGTGGATTGCCGCCAGGATCTCGGGGCAGGCGGTCGCGGTGTTGTCGCTGAAGAATCGCAAGTACGGTGGCTCCTGGTGCCGAAGATCACGCCCTCAGTCGATGCGCCAGCGGAACGACCAGGCACCGAAGGCGAGGAATGCCAGCGTGGTGACTGCAAGATACACTAGATGAGGCGCGATCTGCGCCATGCCCGCGCCATCGAGCATCACGGCCCGTGCGGCATCCAGCAGGTGCGTGAGCGGGAACAGGTTCGCTACCCACTGGACCCAGCGGGGCGAGCCTTCCAGCGAGAACCAGATGCCCGACAGCAGCATCATCGGCCAGGTGAGGAGATTCAGCAGGCCGCCGACCAGCTCCTCGCTGGAGAAGCGCGCGGCGATGGTGAGCCCGAGCGCGATCAGGGACAGGGCTCCGAGCACTGCGAGCAGCGCCAGCAGCGCGGTGCTGCCCGCGGAGTGGAAGTGGATGATGGCGCCGATGCCCGCATACAGCACCGCGGTCACGAACAGGATCAGGGTGAGGCGCGACAGCACCTGGGCCGAGAGGAACTCGAAGGCCGTGAGCGGGGTGGCATGCAGGCGCTTCAGAAAGCCGCTCTTGCGGTAGCGCAGCACCACGTAGCCCACCCCGAACAGGCAGCTGAACATCATGTTCATGCCGAGGATGCCCGGGAACAGCCAATCCACATAGCGCAGGGCCTTGCCGGTGACCGGCTCGCGCCGTGCGCCCGGCTCGGCGGCGAGCAGCAGCTTCTCCGTGACGTAGCCCTTGGGTGAGTCGGTGTTGACCCAGTAACGGGTCCCGTCGCCGAAGTCGACCAGCAGATCGAGCTGCTGGTGGGTCAGCTTGCGCAGCGCCTCGGCGCGCCCGGTGAGCGGCACGAACTCCACGTAGCGTTCGGACAGGAAGGGATGCGTGCGGACATCACCCGCAGCGCCGAGCACGCCGACCTTGAACAACGGACGTTGCGGGCCGCCGAACACGAAGCTCATGCCGATCACCACCATGATCGGCAGCAGCAGCGTGAACAGCAACGTTCCCCGGTCGCGCAGGAACTCCAGGTTGCGGGCGTGGAACACCGCCGCCAGGCGGCGAATCACGGCCGCAGCTCCTTGCCCGTGAGCTCGAGGAACAGATCCTCGAGGTTCGGCGGCCGCACGCGCAGGTTGTGGAGCGGCACCTGCGCGGCGAGCAGAGAGCGCAGCGTGCCCTCGAGATCGTGCGTGGTGATCTCGACGCGGTCGCTCGTCTCGATCAGCTGCAGCTCGAGCGCGCGCGCCGTCTCGGGGAACTCCGCGCGCGGCAGCTCGAGCAGCACCTCGGCGAAGTGCTCGCGCAGCAGGCGGCGCGGGGGTCCCTGGGCCACGATACGGCCGCGGTCCATGATCGCGATCTCATCGCACAGCAGCTCCGCTTCCTCCATGTAGTGGGTGGTGAGGACGATGGTCTTGCGGCGTGCCTTGATCGACTCGACCAACTGCCAGAAATTGCGCCGCGCCTGCGGGTCGAGCCCGGTGGTCGGCTCGTCGAGAAACAGCACTGCCGGGTCGTTGACCAGCGCGATGGCGAGCAGCAGCCGCTGCTGCTGCCCCCCGGAGAGCTTGCGCGCATCGCGGGCGGCGAGCTGCTCGAGCGCGCAGATGCGGATCACCTCCTCGATCTGGAGACCGTGCGTGTAGAGCCCGCGGAACAGTGCGATGCACTGGCGCACGGTGAGGAAGTCCTGCAGCGCGGTCTTCTGGAAGAGGATCCCGGCGTCCTCGCGGAAGCGCGCGCCGAGCGGCTCGCCGCGATAGCGCACCTCGCCCGAGGTCGGCGGGAGGATGCCCTCCATGATCTCGACCGTGGTGGTCTTGCCGGCGCCATTGGGGCCGAGGAGCCCGAAGCAGATGCCTTCGGGGACGCTGAAGCTCACCCCGTCCACCGCAGTGGTAGCGGGATACTGCTTGACGAGGTTGCGGACCTCGAGGAGGGGCGTGCTCACGGTCGCGCGATCCTAGCGGATCGGCGCACGGACGTCTTGCAGCGGGCGACGGTTGCCGCACGGCCGGCGACGTGTACCATCAGCCGCCATGACCACGCGAGAGCACGACAAGTCGGGGCGCGTCGACCTGGCCGACGAGGCCGTGCACTGGGATCTCGGCAGCTCGCTCTCCTACGGCGAGTACCTGCACCTCGACCAGCTGCTGAGCGCCCAGCACCCGCTGACCCGCGAGCACAACGAGATGCTGTTCGTGATCGTGCACCAGGTGTCGGAGCTGTGGATGCGTCTCATGCTGCACGAGCTGACGGCGGCGCTCGCGTGTGTGCAGCGGGACGACCTCGACCCGGCCCTCAAGATGCTGGCGCGCATCGCGCGCTCGCAGACCCAGCTCATCGCCGTGTGGGACGTGCTCTCGACCATGACGCCGTTCGAGTACAGCGCGTTCCGCAATGCGCTCGGCCGCTCATCGGGGTTCCAGTCGGTCCAGTACCGCATGCTGGAATTTCTCTTCGGCAACAAGAACGCCGAGATGCTCGGCGTACACAAGCGCGATCCGGCCGCGTACGCGGCGCTCGAGCGCGCCCTCGCCGAACCTTCGCTCTATGACGAGGTGCTGCGGCTCCTCAGCCGCCGCGGCTACGGAATTCCCGACGATTATCTGTCACGCGATTTCCGCGAGCCCTACGTACCGAGCAAGCAGGTCGCCGGCGCCTGGCTCGGCGTCTACCACAATGCAGACGCGGATTGGGACCTGTACGAGCTGGCCGAAAAGCTGGTCGACCTCGATCACAACTTCCAGCTGTGGCGCTGCCATCACCTGAAGACCGTGGAGCGCATCATCGGCTACAAGCCGGGCACCGGCGGCACCGGCGGCGTGTCCTACCTCGCCAAGGCGCTCGCGCTCAAGTTCTTTCCGGAGCTGTGGCAGATCCGGACGTCGATGTGAGCCGTCCCTGCGTCTAAGGCCAGCCTGGCGGCGGTGGCCCGACCGGCCGGTCTGCCTCGCAGCCACAACTACGTATTGAGGTCGAATGCTGCACGCCTAAGCTCGTGCGGGGAAGGGTCTTCCATTGCCGTGCAATAGGAATTCGCGATGTCGGATACGTTGTTTCTGTTGCGCCTCGAGCATGGAAATCTGAGCAAGCTGCTCGGGTTGATCGAAGATCAGGTGACGGCGGGCGACACCGGCAAGGCCATGGACGTGGAGTTGCTGAGCCTGGCGTGCGAATACTTCTCCGACTATCCGGACCGATGTCATCACCCGAAAGAGGACCTCGTCTACAGGCTATTGAGCAAACGCGCTCCGGACTGCAGCTCCGGCCTGCGCGATCTGCTCGCGGACCATCGTCGGCTGCACGAGCTCACGGAGGCGTTCGCCGCAGCCGTGCGCCAGCTCCGCGAGCAGCCGCAAGCCACCGCGCCAGGCCCGCGGCAGGTCATTCGGGAATTCACCGAGCACTATCGGCAGCACATGCGCAGCGAGGAAGAACTGTTCTTTCGGCTGGCCGAGAAGCGTTTGTCCAGGGACGACTGGGCCAGCCTCGATTTCGCGCTGTTCAACCGGGATGATCCGCTGTTCGACCATGCGGCGGAAGTGCGCTTTGCGCTCTTGCGGCAGCGGATTGAAGACCTGGGCGAGCAGGGGAGAGCGCGGCGGTCCCTGGCCGACGCCACCCTGGCACTGCGAAGACTCTCCGGGATCGAGAGTTTCAACGAGGCGATGAAATCGGCGGGACAGCCTTTCCGCCTCGCACGGTTTGCCGAGGACGGATACGGACTCGAGCGCGAAGGCGAGCTGTTGTTCCGCGTCCCCGCATGCTCACCTGAGCAAGCCGCCTGGTGTGCCTACTGCTATCTGCGCGGCCTTGGCCGTCTCTAGCGCGCGCCCAGGGCCGCAGGCGGGTCGAGGTAGTACGTGGGAAACAGCGTCTCGAGGTTACGGACCTTCGGCAGGTCCACGAAGACGATGTAAGGCGTTGCCGGATTCTTCAGATAATAGTCCTGGTGGTAGTCCTCGGCGCGGTAGAAGCCCTTGAGGGGCTCGAGCTGCGTAACGATCGGCTGCGCGAAGGCCTTGCCGTCGGTCAACTGCCGGATGTAGCTCGCGGCGATGCGGCGCTGGCCGTCGTCGCCGTAGAAGATCACCGAACGGTACTGCTTGCCCGTATCCGGACCCTGGCGGTCGAGCTCGGTGGGGTCGTGGGCCACGGAGAAGTAGATCCGCAGCAGCTCGCCGTAGGTCAGCTGTGCCGGGTCGAAGGTGACCTGCACCGATTCCGCGTGCCCGGTGTTGCCGCTCTCGACGTCCTGGTAGTTGGCCTTCGAGTGCGGACCGCCGGAATACCCGGCCAGCACCTCGTGCACGCCGCGCACGTGCTCGAACACTTCCTGCATGCCCCAGAAGCAGCCGCCGGCGAGCACCGCGGTCTGCGGGCGGCCCTGCTGGCGCGGGTTGTCCACTGCCGGGGCCGGCAGCACCGCGGGCGCGGCGGCCGCTGCGGGGGCACCCGGAGCGAGTAGCACCGCGACGAGCGGTAGCGCGGCGAGCAGGCCGTGGAGCTGAAGGGGACGCATGGTGTTTACCCCCGGGGACTGGAGTTGAGAGCGGACGTCGATGTGACGGGCGCCCGGGAGGCCCCCGGCGCGCGCGCGGCGGAGCGGGCCCGCACGACCCGATAGAGCAGCAGCAGCGCGAGGATGCCGCCGTAGATCAGCGGCTCACGCACGTCGCGCTTCACCTGCCAATAGAAGTGCCAGACACCCAGGACGGCGATCACGTACACGAGGCGATGGAGCGACGCCCAGCGGCGCCCCAGGCGGCGCATCATGCCGTTGGTCGAGGTCGCGGCGAGCGGGATCAGCAACAGGAGTGCAGTAAAGCCGATGGTGATGTAGGGACGCTTGGCGATGTCGGCGCCGAGCGTGGACCAGTTGAGCTCGAGGTCGAGCACGACATAGACCGTGAAGTGCACGACGGCATAGAAGAAGGCGAACAGCCCCAGCATGCGGCGCAGCCGCAGCAGCTGCGGCAGGCCGAGGAGATTCCTGACCGGGGTGACGGCGAGGGTTATCAGCAGAAAATTGAGTGCCGTCTTGCCGCACTCGTGCTCGAGCTTCTTGACGGGGTCGGCCCCGAGGCTCGCCCCGAGCCAGCCGAACGCGCCGCACACGAGCCACACGAGCGGCGCGATGCCCGCCACGAATACCAGCGGCTTATAGACGTAGCGGTAGCGCTGCGTGACGTTCAAGGCTCACCACATCGGCACCCACGGCCGGGCTCAGAAATTGCGCCGCAGATCCATGCCCTGATAGAGCGAGGCGACCTCATCGGCATAGCCGTTGAAGAGCAGCGTCGGCCGACGCTGAGCGAAGAGCGGCGCGCCGATGCGCCGTTCGCTCGCCTGGCTCCAGCGCGGATGATCGACCGTCGGGTTGACGTTGGCGTAAAAGCCATACTCATTGGGAGCCGCGATGTTCCAGGTGGTGCGCGGCTGGCTGTCGGTGAAGCGGATCTTCACGATCGACTTGATGCTCTTGAAGCCGTACTTCCACGGCACGATCAGCCGCAGCGGCGCGCCGTCCTGATTCGGCAACTCTACACCGTAGAGTCCGACCACCATCAGGGTGAGCGGATGCATGGCCTCATCGATACGCAGCCCCTCGACGTATGGCCATTCGAGTACCGGGACGCGCTGCCCGGGCATGCGGTTCGGATCGTGGAGGGTCGTGAACTCGACGTACTTCGCGCGCGAGGTCGGCTTGAAACGCGCAAGCAGCGCGGCGAGCGGAAAGCCGACCCACGGCACGACCAGGGACCAGGCCTCGACGCAGCGGAAGCGGTAGATGCGCTCCTCGAGCGACTGCCCCTTGAGGATGTCCTCGAGCGTGAAGTTGCCGCGCACTTCTGCTTCGCCGTCGATGCGCACGCTCCACGGCTGGGTGCGGAAGGCGCGCGCATTCCTGCTCGGATCCTCCTTGTAGGTGCCGAATTCGTAGAAGTTGTTGTAGGTGGTGATCTCCTCGTACTTGTTGGCAGCCTCGCTCACCGAGTAGCGCGGATTCGGGGCGTAGCTGAGTGGTTTGGCTCCCGCCGGCGGGCCCTCGGCCGCCGGCGCCAGGGTGCTGAGGCCCCCGGCGAGCGCCCCGGCAATCAGTGCGCGGCGGCTGAAATATGCCTCGGGTGGCGTGATCTCGGACGGGGCAATGCGCGGCACAGTCATGCGTACCTCCAGAGAAATAGACCGGCCTCAGGCCCGAAAGGTTACACCCTCGCGCACCTTGCGCCGTGAGCGGGCGATCAGCGCCATTCGAGGCACCTGAGCCCGAGCCGCTCCGCGGCGGAGCGGCTGCGGCGGCTGCCGTTCACGAGCACCCCGCGGTCGGCGAGGCACAGGTGCGCGAGGTCGCTCGCGGCGTTGCCGTAGGCGGTGACCGGGCGTCCCGGATGGCGCGCGCGCAGCGCCTGCAGCGCGCGGGCCTTCTCGGCGCCGCGGCAGTTGCGCCCGGCCAGTGCGCCGTCGAGAGTATCGCCCTGCCACCGGAGCGGGGTGCACAGCACTTCGGCGAACCTGAGTGCCTGCGAAATCGACGGTACGTAGAGATCGACGCTCGCGCTCATCAGCACCAGCGTGTCTCCCTGGGCACGATGTCTCTCGATGCAGGCGAGCGCCTCCTGCCGCATCCCGTGTGCGAGCAGGTGCGGTACGAAGCGCGCCGTCCAGGCGTCGAGGGTCTCGCGCGACAGGCCCCCAAGCGCCGCCCGGATGAAGGCCGCCTTGAGCTCGCCGTGGTCATGGTGGCGCGCAAAGCGCAGCAGCGCCGGCAGCACGCCTAAGGTACGCGGCGCGCGCGCCGGGTGACGGTGCAGGAAACCGTGCACGTAGGGCCAGAGGGTGTCGTGCCGCGTGATCGTCCCGTCGAGGTCGAAAACGGCGACGCCACGCGGCGCGGGTGCGCCCGCGCCGGCCGGATCGGCGAGGCTAGCCGCCGGAGGCTCCCGCGGCGAGCTGGCGCAGCACGTACTGAAGTATGCCGCCGTGCCGGTAGTACTCGCGCTCCTTCGGCGTGTCGATGCGCAGGCGCGCCTTGAAGGACCTGGCGGCGCCGCCCGCGGGAGTGGCCGTGACGGTGACCTCACGGGCATCGCCCTGGGTCAGGCCCGTGATGTCGAACACCTCGTGGCCCGTGAGCCCGAGCGAGGCGACGCTGTCACCCGGCAGGAACTGCAGCGGCGCGACTCCCATGCCGATGAGGTTCGAGCGGTGGATGCGCTCGAAGCTCTCGGCAATGACCGCGTGCACGCCGAGCAGCATCGTTCCCTTGGCGGCCCAGTCGCGCGAGGAGCCGGTGCCGTACTCGCGTCCGGCGAGTACCACGAGCGGCGTGGCTTCGCTCCGGTAGCGCATGGCGGCGTCGTAGATCGAGGTCTGCTCGCCGTCCGGGAGGTGCAGCGTGACACCGCCCTCGACACCCGGAACCAGGAGATTGCGCAGGCGGATGTTGGCGAAAGTCCCGCGCATCATGACCTCGTGGTTACCGCGGCGAGCGCCGTAGGAATTGAAGTCCTTCGGCTGAACACCCTGGTCCATGAGATAGCGCGCCGCCGGGCTCGAGCGCGCGATGTTGCCCGCCGGTGAGATGTGATCGGTGGTGACCGAGTCGCCCAGCACGGCGAGCACGCGCGCGCCACGCACGTCCGCGAGCGGCGGCGGTTGCATGGTCATGCGATCGAAGTACGGCGGGTTCTTCACGTAGGTCGACTTCTCGTCCCAGGCGTAGCGCTTGCCCGCCGGCACCTGAATGCCGGTCCAGTTCTGGTCGCCCTCGAACACGCTCGCGTAGCTCGAGCGAAACATCTGCGAGTCGATGCAGCGCTTCAGGACCTCCTGCACCTCGGCATCGCTCGGCCAGATGTCGGCGAGCAGCACCGGCTTGCCGTCGCGGCCGGTGCCGAGCGGCTCGCTGGTGAGGTCGACGTCGAGCGAGCCAGCGAGCGCGTAGGCGACCACGAGCGGCGGAGAGGCGAGGAAGTTCATGCGGACTTCCGGATGCACGCGGCCCTCGAAGTTGCGGTTGCCGGAGAGCACCGAACAGGCGGTGAGATCGCCTTGCTTGACGGCTGCGGAGATCTCGGGCTTGAGGGGGCCGGAATTTCCGATGCAATTATGCACACAGACGGTGCCAGCTACGAAGGCATGCAGCTCGCTCACCGATATATCGAACACGGGATGATAGCCGGCCGGTCGGCGATCGATCACAGCTAGCGATAGCGTCGGCAAAGTGAGCGACTCTTTATCGGTGCAATACCGCTTAAGCCCCTGCGCCGCGCCGCGAGGCTCGAGCCGCGCAAACCACCGGCGCGCACCAATCTCTTCTAACACTTCGACGGGAGATGGAAAGTCGCAGAGCTCGCGATGCAATGCTCGGAAGCGCCTGCCCTCCGGGGTGGGTAGTCCACGAAAGCAGTCATGGCCTTCGAGAAGCGCATAATGTGGGAATGCTACGGTCTCATGCGTCATCAACTCCGCGGCGGCCATCCGGCGGAATTGTTGAAAGGAGAGCGCCCAGTCTTTGCGCATCGCTTCCATCCGGTCCACCATCCACAGACGCTGGCGGTTGATGGTGTCGATCGTGCGCCAGTACACAGCTGCCGCGCTTGCGCGAAGAGATTTCTCGACGCAGTAGCGGTAGCCTACCCGCTCGACGAAGGACAACCCCTCAGGAAGAACCAGACGCACTTCGACGCGTTGCTCGCCGTCGCGGGCGGCTGGATACGTTGATTGGGAACGCCGCGTCGGGTAGGTGTAGATATTCGCGCCCCGAGCCTTCACGCCACATCGCACGAGGAGGGCGATGATCTGTCGCATGACCTCCCTGAGCGCATCCACGTGCTCGGGCAAAGTGCTTTGGGCGAACGCCGGCGGCCCGAATACCGCTTTCGCTTCGCTGGCTCCTTGTCTCCTCAGTACCGGCCCATGTCCATCCGCACCGAAGAGGGCCGCACAGAACTCGCGTACCACGGCCACGGGGCACCCTGGGTCCATGACAAACTCTGGCAGCGTGCGCCGCTGGGTTATTCTGCGGCCGCGACTGACTCCGGCAAGCGAGGCGATGGCTGCGGTCAGCTCCGCCGGAAGGACGACGGTCCATTTTCGCTCGTCATAGCGTTTGGCCACGGGACGTTTGGCGGTAAGGAGCTCAATGTCATCCAGCGCCGCTTCCCGATCGAGAGCTTGGCCAAGGTGCATTCGTCCTTGCCCCAGCAGACTGATGGAGCCGTCGCTGATGAGATGACCGACGAGGCGCGCGAACGCGAGCGTGCGCTGGCGCGCGCGTTCGTTGCTTAGATTGAAGGTCATCCCGCCGGCAACCAGCTCATAACCTGCTTCATCCGGTGCTGGCCTGTCTACGGGCGCCTCGAGCCCCGTGACCACTCGATCGCGTCCCAGGCGTAGCTCGCCCGCCTCCACCCAACGGCCATCGGCGCACAGGACTTTATGGTCGGGCGTACACACGATGGACCGTCCATCCTGCAGCACCAACGACACGCACTCGCGCTCGCCCTGGACCATCATCTCGGTCTGCGTTGCCATCCCAAGCCGCAGATCGACCGTCGGGCCGTAGAGCCGGGCACCGCCCGCAAGGGGTAGTTGCTCGATCCGCCGGCTCGTACCGTTGGCGAGCAGCACGGACGTGCCTGCCGAGATACAGGTCGTACAACCGTAGCCCACGAGATCGAATCCAATCGCCGCCAGATCATCGAGCACGCCGGCCTTCCTGAAGTAATCGGTCACGACGCGCGATCCCGGCGCGAGGCTGGTCTTCACCCACGGCTTGGCGGTGAGGCCCCGCTCGCGGGCCTTGCGGGCGAGGAGCCCGGCGCCGAGCATGACCGAGGGGTTGGAGGTGTTGGTGCAGCTGGTGATGGCCGCGATCAGTACCGCGCCGTCCTTCAGCTCGACGTTCTGTCCGTTGAGCGTTGCAGGTGCGGCTCCCGTCCCGCTCTTGCGCGCGGCGCGCTCCTCGGCGGCCTTTTTCGCGTTGGCCTCGTAGACTTTCTTGGCGTTCTGCAGGGGCACGCGGTCCTGTGGGCGGCGGGGGCCGGCGAGACTCGGCTCGACCTTTCCGAGGTCGAGCTCGAGCTCGTCCGTATAGCGGACCGGCGTGGCGCCGGGGTTGCGCCACATGCCCTGGGCGCGCGCATAGGCGCCGACCAGGTCGATACGCTCGCGCGGGCGCCCGGAGAGCTCGAGATAGCGGACCGTCTCCGCGTCGATCGGAAAGATGCCGCAGGTGCTGCCGTACTCGGGCGCCATGTTGGCGATGGTCGCGCGATCGGCCAGCGGGAGATTCGCCAGGCCGTCGCCGAAGAACTCCACGAACTTGTCGACCACGCCCTTCTTGCGCAGCGTCTCGGTGACGGTCAGCACCAGATCGGTGGCCGTGGCGCCGGGCTGCAGGCGTCCCTCGAGGCGAAAGCCGACGACCTGCGGGATCAGCATGGTCACGGGTTGTCCCAGCATGGCGGCCTCGGCCTCGATCCCGCCGACGCCCCAGCCGAGCACTCCGAGGCCGTTGATCATGGTGGTGTGCGAGTCGGTGCCGACCAGCGTGTCGGGGTAGGCGCGGCGCGTGCCGGCCGACTCGGCGTCGAAGATCACGCGCCCGAGGTACTCGAGATTGACCTGGTGCACGATGCCGGTGTTCGGCGGCACCACCGAGAAATTGCGGAAGGCGGTCTGCCCCCAGCGCAGGAAGGCGTAGCGCTCCTTGTTGCGGCTGAATTCGATGGCGGTGTTGGCGGCGAGAGCCGCGGGTGTGCCGTACTCATCGACCTGCACGGAATGATCGATGACGAGCTCCGCCGGGTTGAGGGGATTGACGCGCTCGGGATCGCCGCCGAGGCGCACGATCGCATCGCGCATGGCCGCGAGATCGACGATGCAGGGAACGCCGGTGAAGTCCTGGAGAATGACCCGTGCGGGAGTAAAGGCGATCTCATGCACCGGTGTGGCCGCCGGGTTCCAATCGAGCAGCGCCTCGATGTCGGCCCGCGTCACACTCACGCCGTCCTCGAAGCGCAGCAGGTTCTCCAGCAGCACCTTGAGCGAGTAGGGGAGGCGCGCGACCTTGTCCTGCGGCAGGGCGGCGAGACTCCATATCTCGTACGTGCGCTCGCCCACTTTGAGCGTCGAGCGCGCCCGGAAGCTGTTCGTCATGCGTGTCTCCGCTGGCTGCGGGAATTATATAGAGCGCGGCGCGCGGCTGCCGGTCGGCGCAGGCCGACGACGGGATCAGGCGGCCGCCGACCGGTCGAGCGGCGGCGCCACGGTCTCGATGACGGCGCCTCCCAGGCAGCGACTGCCCTCGTAAGCGACCGCATACTGGCCCGGGGTAACGGCGCGCTGCGGCTCCGCGAACGCGAGATGCACCGAGCCGTCGGCGCGCGGCGTGAGGAGCGCGCGCTGGTCGGCCTGGCGGTAGCGCACCTTGACCGTGCAGCGCACCGGCCCCGCGGGCGGGGGGCTGAGCCAGTGCCAGGGCCCGGTGGTGAGCGCCAGGCTCGACAGCAACGGATGGTCATGCCCCTGCACGACGATGAGGGCATTGCGCGCGGCTTCCTTGGCCGCGACGTACCACGGCTGCTCGGTGCGGCCACGACGGCCGCCGAGGCCGAGGCCGGCGCGCTGCCCGAGAGTATAGAAGACGAGCCCGCGGTGCGTGCCGAGGCATTCGCCCTCGGGAGACTCGACCGGCCCGGGCGCGCGCGGCAGGTAGCGCTCGAGGAACTCGCGGAACGGCCGCTCGCCGACGAAGCAGATACCGGTGCTGTCGGGCTTGTCGAATACCGGCAGCCCGGCCCGGCGCGCCCGCTCGCGCACCACGCGCTTCTCGAGCCCGCCGAGCGGCATGAGGGTCCGGGCGAGCTCGGCGGGCGCCACTGCGTGCAGGAAATAGCTCTGGTCCTTGGCGGCATCGCGTGCCTTGTGCAGCTCGATCCCGCCCGCGCCCTCGACGAGGCGTGCGTAGTGTCCGGTGGCGAGGCGCGCCGCTCCGAGGCGCTGCGCGTAGCGCAGCGCGACGCCGAACTTGATCTCGCGGTTGCAGAGCACGTCGGGGTTGGGTGTGCGTCCGGCGCGGTGCTCGGAGAGGAAGTGCTCGAAGACCCGCGCGCGGTACTCCGCGGCGAAGCTCACGGGATGCAGCGGGATCGCGAGCCGCTCCGCGACCTGGCGCGCGTCCTGGAAGTCCTGCGCCGCCGTGCACCAGATATCATCCGCCGACTCCTCCCAGTTGCTCATGAAGAGCCCCTGCACGTCGTAGCCCTGTTCCTTGAGGAGCAGAGCGGCCACGGCGGAGTCGACGCCACCGGACAGCGCGACGATGACGCGCGAATCAGCCGCAAGCGCCGGGGCAAAGGTCATCGGGAAATTGTACCGCGCGGTGGGCGCGGTCGCCGCTGCGCAGGCGGCTTCAGCCGCGGCGGGCGGCGCGCAGACCGTGCTCGGCCGCGCTGGCGTTCCACACCTGGTCGAATTCCTGCAGATAGGCGCGCGCGGCCGCCGGGTTGTTGATGTCGGCGACGCCGTCCCAGGTATCGGCGCGCAGCCGGTAGACGATGGCGCGATCATCGGCGATCAGATACGCGGAAGCGCGCTGTGGCGACTGCGCCGCCCCGTAGCGAATGTCGATGCAGCTCGACAGGCGCCGCCCCATGGCGACGAAACGGTTGCTGTCGCGCATCACGCGCGTCGGCTCGGCGAGCAGCACGCGCACCTTGGAGAAGCTGCGCGTCAGCACGAAGTGCTTGATGATCTCGAGGAAGGCCGACTGGTCGTAGAGATCGGGCTCGAGATCCGGAGTGAAGATGGAGATGAGACGCTGCGCGGTGCCGGCGATCTCGTTGACCGCGGTGCGCACCTCGGCCAGGGTCGTGAGGACGCTCAGGGTCTCGGCGGCGCTCTGGCGCGGTGACCCGCGGCCGTTCGCGCCGCTCACGGACTCGGGCGCGTAGCGCGCGTTGGCGAGCTGCGCCCAACCGTTCTTCAGATCGAGTTCCCCGGATATTGCCACTTCTGGCGCCCACCCCCGCCGGCACAAAGTGCAGGCTGCGAGCGATCTTAGTGAGCGCGCGAGCTTTTTCCTTGTCGAACCGGTCACGCTTTGAGGGGGCGCCGCGACTGCAGTAAGTCAAAAACGCGGCGCAGTTCGCACTTGCAACGGGCTTATGTCGTGTCCTGGCGACAGTCGGCGCTGGAACGCCGGGGGCTTCAGATCCAGCGAGCCAGCCTTGCGGCGAGGCCCGTGTAACCGGCCGGCGTCAGAGCGCGCAGCCGTGCCTTGTCCGCCGCAGGCAGCGGCAGAGCGTCGATGAACTCTCCGAGCGCACGCCGGTCGACGGCGCGTCCGCGTGTGAGCTCTTTCAACCGCTCGTAGCCGGCCGGTACGCCGGCGGCGCGCAGCGCGCTCTGTACGGCCTCCGCCAGAACCTCCCAGGCGCCCTCGAGATCACTCGTCATGCGCGCCGTATCGGCCTCGACGCGCGCGAGGCCACGGCCGAGCGCGTTCCAGGCGATCAGCGTGTGGCCGAGCGCGACTCCGAGGTTGCGCAGGACCGTCGAGTCGGTGAGGTCGCGCTGCCAGCGCGAGATCGGCAGCTTCTCGGCAAAGTGCCGCAGCAGCGCATTGGCGAGCCCGAGGTTGCCTTCGGCATTCTCGAAATCGATCGGGTTCACCTTGTGCGGCATGGTGGAGGAGCCGACCTCGCCGGCGACGGTGCGCTGGCGCAGGTAACCGAGCGAGATGTAGCCCCACAGGTCGCGGCACAGGTCGATGAGCACCACGTTGACTGCGGCGAGCGCGTCGCAGTACTCGGCGATCCAGTCGTGCGGTTCTATCTGGGTCGTGTACGGGTTGTACTCGAGGCCGAGCGTGTCGACGAAGGCGCGCGCTACCGCCGGCCAGTCCACCGCCGGCAGCGTGCCGGCATGGGCGTTGAAGTTGCCGACCGCACCGTTCCATTTGCCGAGGATCCCGACCGAGGTCCAGCGCTTCTCGGCGCGCATCAGCCGCGCGGCGAAGTTGGCGAGCTCCTTGCCGAGCGTGGTGGGACTCGCCGCCTGCCCGTGGGTGCGCGCCAGCATGGCGCTCTCGGCGTAGCGGTGGGCGAGCGCGACCAGCTCGTCGATGCGCGCCCGCAGAACGGGCTGCAGCTGGCCGCGGGCACCGGCGAGCAGCCGCGCGTAGGCGAGGTTGTTGATGTCCTCGGAGGTGCAGCCGAAGTGCACCAGCTCGAGAGTGGCGGCCGTTGCGCCGGCGGCGGCGAGCTGCTCACGCACGTAGTACTCGACCGCCTTGACGTCGTGGTTGATGCGCGCCTCGATGGCCTTGACCGCGGCAGCGGCGCCCTCGTCGGGAGCGGCCGCGAGCTGTTGCGCGCGGGCGCGCACTTCAGGGGCGAGCGCGGCACCGGGGAGTTCCGGCACCGCGGCGCTCAAGGCCAGCAGCCACTGCGCCTCGATGCGCAGCCGCTCGCGGATCAGCGCCGCTTCCGTGAGCCAGGTACGCAGCGGAGCCGTGATGGCGGCGTAGCGACCGTCGACGGGCGAGAGGGCGTCGAGGGCGCCGGGTGCGTCGCTGGGGGTGGCGGGCATGCGTTATTATGATAACGCATACGGCCGTCCGGCCGGGCGCCCCGCGCAGACTGCGGGCGATGAGCGGAGTGCACTCAATGACGACTTCCTTCCGGATCGAGCACGACAGCATGGGCGAGCTCAAAGTGCCGGCCGATGCGCTGTGGGGCGCCCACACGCAGCGGGCCGTCGAGAATTTCCCGGTGAGCGGGCAGCCCATGCCGCCGGGCTTCATTGCCGCGCTCGCGCTGGTCAAGCAGGCGGCCGCGCGTGCCAACCGGCGCCTGGGGCTGCTCGAGCCGAAGGTGGCCGAAGCGGTCGCGGCGGCGGCGGCCGAGGTGGCCGCCGGGAAGCATGCGGCGCAATTCCCGATCGACGTGTTCCAGACCGGCTCCGGGACCAGCACCAACATGAACGCCAACGAGGTGATCGCGGCGCTCGCGAGCGCGCGCCTCAAGAGCGCCGTGCATCCCAACGACCATGTCAACATGGGGCAGAGCAGCAACGACTCGATTCCCACGGCGATCCACCTGAGCGCCGCGCTCGCGCTGCGCGGGGCGCTGGTGCCGGCACTCGCGCATCTGCGCGACCTGCTCTCCCGGCGCGAGCGTGAGCTCGCCCGGACGGTCACGACGGGGCGCACCCACCTCATGGATGCCATGCCGGTCACGCTCGGACAGGAGCTGTCGGGCTGGCGGACCCAGATCGAGCACGGCATCGCGCGCCTCGCCGCGGTCGAGCCGCGTCTGCTCGCGCTCGCACAGGGAGGCACGGCCGTCGGCACCGGGATCAATGCGCATGCGGACTTCGGCCGCCGCTTCTGCGAGGAGCTCGCGGCGATCACCGGCATCGCGTTCGTGCCGGCAGCCAACTACTTCGAGGCGCTGTCGTCCCAGGACACGGCGGTGGAGCTGTCCGGCCAGCTCAAGGTGATCGCCGTCAGCCTGATGAAGATAGCCAACGATCTGCGCCTCATGAACAGCGGGCCGCTTGCGGGGCTCGGGGAGATCTCGCTTCCGGCCCTGCAGGCGGGCAGCAGCATCATGCCGGGCAAGGTGAACCCGGTGATTCCGGAGGCCACCACCATGGTCGCAGCGCAGGTGATCGGCAACGACGCCGCCATCACCGTCGCGGGGCAGTCCGGCAACTTCCAGCTGAACGTCATGCTGCCGGTGATCGCCCGCAACCTGCTCGAGAGCATCGCGCTGCTCGCCAACGTGTCGCGCCTGCTCGCCGACCGGGCGATCGCGGGCTTCAAGGTGAATGAGGCGCGCATCGCCGAGGCGCTCGATCGCAATCCGATCCTGGTGACGGCCCTGAACCCGGTGATCGGCTACGAGAAGGGCGCGGCGATCGCCAAGGCAGCCTACGCGCAGGGACGGCCGATCCGGGACGTAGCCCGCGAGATGACCGGTCTCCCGGCCTCCGATCTGGCGAAGCTCCTCGATCCCGCCGAGCTCACCCGCGGCGGCATCAAGGGCGGCACGAGCGGCGGTGGCTGAACGGGGCCCAAGGAGCGCCAGCGAACGCGACTGGGCGTCCATCATCCGCAGCGCTCTGGCCGGCACCGCTCCGCGCCACGACGCTGCGGACTGGATACTCCCGGGAATGTCCGCGGCCGACAGCGAGACCTACCGGCGCGCGCTGCCCGCCGCTCCGACGCCCGCCGCGGTCTTGATTCCGCTCATCGAGCGCGAACGCACCACGGTACTGCTCACGGAGCGCTCGGCGGGGCTGCGCACTCACGCCGGCCAGGTGAGCTTCCCCGGCGGACACATCGAGGCGAGCGACCCGAGCCCGGCCGCCGCGGCCTTGCGCGAGACGCGCGAGGAGATCGGCCTCGACGAGGCGCTGGTGTCGGTAGCCGGCTACCTTTCGGACCACATCGTCATCACCGGCTTTCGCATCACGCCGGTGGTGGGCTTCGTGCGCGCTGGCTTCACGCTGGCTCCGGATCACAAGGAGGTGCAGGGCGCGTTCGAGGTGCCGCTCGATTACATCTTCGATCCGGCCAACTGGCAGCGCGAGCGCCGCCGCCTGCTCCGCAGCGGCGCGGAGGTCGAGTTCTGGGACATCCCCTTCGAAGGGCGCACCATCTGGGGCGCGACCGCCGGGATATTGCTGACGCTCTATCGCCTGTGCGTCGGTCCGCTGCCCTACGAGCGCACCGGATGAGCGATCCACAGCGCGCACTCGAGGCGCTCGTCGCGCTCATGGCCCGCTTGCGCGATCCCGCGCGCGGCTGTCCGTGGGACCGCGAGCAGACCTTCGCCAGCATTGCTCCCTACACGATCGAGGAAGCCTACGAGGTCGCCGATGCGATCGAGCGCGACGACCGGGAGCGGCTGCGAGACGAGCTCGGGGATCTGCTGTTTCAGGTGGTGTTTCACGCCCGCATGGCCGAGGAGCGCGGCTGGTTCGATCTGGCAGCCGTCGCCGAATCGATTCACGGCAAGCTCGTGCGCCGCCATCCGCACGTGTTCGCCGGAGCCGCCATCGAGGCGCGGCAGCTGCCGCGTGAGTGGGAGGCGCAGAAGGCACGCGAGCGCGAGCAGGCCGCCGTGGGCGCCGAGGAGCGGGCGACGCTCGCGGGAGTGCCGCGGGCGCTGCCGGCGCTGATGCGGGCCGCGAAGCTCGGGCGCCGCGCCGCCCGCGTGGGCTTCGACTGGCCGGACGTCGCCGGGGTGCGCGCCAAGGTGGCGGAGGAGCTCGGCGAGCTGGACGCCGCGGTCACCGCGGGTGCGCACGGCGCGCGGGACGCGGAGCGGCCCGCCGACGACACGATCGCCGAGGAGCTCGGCGACCTGCTGTTTGCCGTCGCCAATCTGGGGCGGCATCTGGAGGTCGATGCGGAGGCGGCCTTGCGCTCGGCCAACGCGAAGTTCGAGCGGCGCTTCCGCGCAATGGAGCGCGCTGCCGCCGAGCGGGGCCGCCCGCTCGAGCGACTGTCCGCGGCGGAGTGGGACGAGCTGTGGCGGGAGGCGAAGCTGAACGGCGGCTGAAGAGGCGCACGGCGGGCGCAGCGTGCGATGGAGGCAGGGCATGCGTTAGGCTTGATCGCTGCCATGAGCGCGCGACGATTAATTGCATTGAGCGTGCTGCTGGGTTGCGGCCCGGCCGGCGCGAGCCTCTTGAGCGCCGCTCCGCCCCCTGCGCCGGCTGCCGGCGCGAGCTCAGCGGTGAGCCTCGACGAGGCGGTGAGGATTGCCGAGCAGCGCTTCCATGCGCGGGTCGTGAAAGCCGAGACGCAACAGGGTAACGACCGCACCCTGTACGTGCTGCGCCTCCTCGATGAGGCGGGCCGGGTATGGACCGTGCGCGTGGATGCAGCGAGCGGCGCCGTGCTGTGAGGCGAGCCCACGGGGGGACTGGATGCGTGTACTGGTGGTGGAGGACGAGGCGGCGCTGCGCGAGACGCTGAAGACGCGCCTCACTGCGGCGGGCTTCACGGTGGACGTGGCGGCGGATGGCAACGAGGGACTGTATGCCGGAAGCGAGTATCCGCTGGATGTCGCCATCATCGATCTCGGGCTCCCGGGGCTCCCCGGACTCGAGGTGATCCGCCGCCTGCGCGCCTCGCGCAAGGTTTACCCGATCCTGATCCTCACGGCGCGCGACAACTGGCAGGACAAGGTCGAAGGCCTGCAGGCCGGCGCGGACGACTACGTCGCCAAGCCCTTTCACTTCGAGGAGGTGCTGGCGCGCGTTCAGGCGCTGCTGCGCCGCTCGGGCGGCTGGGCGAGTCCCTTGCTCCGCTGCGGTCCGGTCGAGCTCGACACGCGCGCTCAGACGGTGCGCGTCAAGGCGGCCCCGGTCGAGCTCACGACGTTCGAGTACCGCATTCTCGAGCACCTGATGCTGCGCGCCGGGGACGTGATCTCCAAGAGCGAGCTCACCGAGCGGCTGTACGACCAGGATTTCGAGCGCGACAGCAACGTGATCGAGGTGCTCGTGGGGCGGCTGCGCCGCAAGCTCGACCCCGAGGACGAGCTGCGACCGATCGAGACGCTGCGCGGCCGCGGCTACCGCTTCGCACTGCCGCGCGATCCCGCGTCCTAACGGCGCGCTACGCCCGTGCATTCGCTCAGCCGGCGGTTGCTGGTCTCGGTCGCGGTGCCGCTGGCGCTGTTCTCCGGCGCGATGATCTGGGTACTCGACTCGGGCTTCCGCGCGCTATCCGAGCGCTCGCTCGAGGAGCTGCTCGACCGGCAGATGGTGGCGCTCATCGCCTCGGCCGAGCCGCAGCCGGACGGGGGCTATGCGCCGGCGCCGCAGACTCTCGATCCGCGCCTCGCCACTCCGCGCTCGGGGCTCTATGCACAGATTCACTCGCTGCATCACCTGTGGCGCTCACCGTCGACGGCCGGCCTCGCGAGCGACTTCGGGCCGCTGCTCGACCGCGGCGGCCGGCGTGTGACTTTCGCCACCTTCGGGCGCGAGCACCGCGTTGCCATCGAGAGCCGCTCGATCCAGTTCGCGGACGATCCCGAGGAGCCCAAAGGATTCACCTTCAGCGTCGCGTTGAGCCTGACGCCCTACGAGGAGCAGCTGTCGCGCTTCCGCCAACAGCTGAGCGGTTGGTTCATCGGGATGACCGTGCTGCTGCTCGCGGTGCTGGCGGCGCTGCTGCGCTGGGTGCTGCGGCCGGTGCGGCGCATGGAACGCGAGATCCACGAAGTGGAGGAGGGGCGCAGCGATACGATCGGGGATGGCTACCCGCGCGAGCTTCACGGCGTCGCGGTGAACCTGAACGCGCTGCTGGCCGGAGAGCGCCGGCGCCTGGCGCGCTACCGCGACACGCTCGGCAATCTCGCGCACAGCCTCAAGACCCCGCTCGCCGTGATCCGGGCGACTCTGCCGGGGGACTCGCAGCGCGGCACCATCGCCGCGCAGATCGACCGGATGAGCGGCATCATCGAACACCAGATGAAGCGCGCCGCGACTTCCGGCGGGGCGCTCGTCGGACAGGCGCCGGTCGATCTGGCACCCGTTGCCTCGGAGCTGCGTGCCGCGCTGCTGCGCGTCTACGCGCACAAGGACCTCTCGCTCGAGCTCGACGTGGCGCCCGGGAGTCTGTTCGTGGGCGACCGCGGCGACCTGACGGAGATTCTCGGCAACCTGCTCGACAACGCCTGCAAGTGGTGCCGCAGCCGTGTGCGTCTCGGTGCGCGTAGCGAGGAGGGCGCGGCCGCACGGCAGCGGCTCGTCGTCACGGTCGAGGACGATGGCCCCGGGATAGCTGCGCAGGATCGCCCGCGGGTGCTGCAGCGCGGGGTGCGCGCCGACGAGACCGTCCCGGGCCACGGGCTCGGCCTCGCCATGGTGCGCGAGACCGTCGACCTCTACGGTGGCGCGCTCGAGGTGGACGAGTCGCCGCTCGGCGGCGCGCGCCTGACGCTGCGGCTGCCGGGGCGTTAGGGCGCCACCTTGAACTCGATCCCCTGCGCGAGCGGCAACTGGCGGCTCCAGTTGACGGTGTTGGTCTGGCGGCGCATGTAGGCCTTCCAGGCATCCGAACCCGACTCGCGACCGCCACCGGTGTCTTTCTCACCGCCGAACGCACCGCCGATCTCGGCGCCGGAGGTGCCGAGATTCACGTTGGCGATGCCGCAATCGCTGCCCGAGGCCGACAGGAACGCCTCAGCGCTCTGCAGGCGGTCGGTGAAGATCGACGAGGAGAGCCCGTGGGCCGAGGCGTTCTGCGCCGCGATGGCCTCGGCGAGCGATTTCACGGGAATGAGATAGAGCAGCGGGGCGAAGGTCTCGGTCTGCACGATCGGCCAGTCGTTGCGGGCGCGCACGATGGCGGGCTCGACGAAGTTCCCCGGCTGATTCAGGGCCCTGCCGCCGTAGAGCAGCTCACCACCGGCCGCCTGCGCGGCCGCGACCGCCGCCAGGTAGGCCTCGACCGCCTTGGCGTCGATCAACGGCCCCATCAGCGTCCCGGGCTCGAGCGGATCGCCGATACGGACCTGCTGGTAGGCGTGGATGAGGCGCTGCTCCAGCTCCGCGGCGACGGCCACGTGGACCAGCACCCGGCGCGTGGAGGTGCAGCGCTGCCCGGCGGTGCCAACCGCGCCGAAGACGATCGAGGGCACGGCCAGGTCGAGGTTCGCACTCTCGTCGACGATGACGGCGTTGTTGCCGCCGAGCTCGAGCAGGCTCTTGCCGAGACGCCTGGCGACCCGCTCGCCCACCGTCCGGCCCACTTCGGTCGAGCCGGTAAAGGAGATGAGGGCGACGCGCCGATCCTCCACGAAGCGGGTGGCGAGGCCGGTGCCGCCGTCGATGAAGATCTGAAAGACCGCCGGCAGACCCGCGGACTTCATCACGCCGTTGCAGATGTGCTGCACGGCGAGCGCAGTGAGCGGGGTCTTGTGCGAGGGTTTCCACACACAGGCGTTGCCGCAGATGACGCCGAGCAGCGCGTTCCAGGCCCACACGGCCACCGGGAAGTTGAACGCCGAGATGATGCCGACGATGCCGAGCGGATGCCATTGCTCGCTCATGCGATGCTGTGGGCGCTCGGAGTGCATCGACAGGCCGTACAGCATGCGTGACTGCCCGACGGCGAAGTCGGCGATGTCGATCATCTCCTGCACTTCGCCGAGGCCTTCGGCGAGGATCTTGCCGTTCTCGAGCGAGACCAGCGTGCCGAGGTCGGCCTTGTGCCGACGCAGCTCCTCGCCGAGGAGCCGCACCGCCTCGCCGCGCTTCGGCGCGGGGACCTCGCGCCAGGCGCTCGCTGCCGCACTCGCGCTCGCGATGACACTCTCGTAATCGGCGGCGCTGGCCGGGCGTACCTGCGCGATCAGCGCGCCGCTCGCGGGACTCCTGACGTTGAGGAGCGGGGCCTCGGTGCTCGTCGACCAGCCGTGCTGGCCGGACCAGGTGCCCGGGTTGACGGCCGCCAGCCCGAGGCGCGCCAGCAGCGCGTTGACGTCCACGGCGCTCATCGCAGTGCCACCTGGCGATGACGCTGGTGGCCGGTCTTGCCGGCCACCACCACCTCACCGGAGAGGTGCTTGGTGCCGCCGGGCGCGTAATAGCGGCCGAAACGGTTGGCGACGATGTCGGTGAGGCGGAACTGCTCCTGGGCGATGAATCCGTGATAGCGGCCCGGGTGCGCCAGCACCAGATCGACCACGGCGGTGATGCCGGCGGCGGTCGACACCTGGATGGCCGACCAGAGCCGTCCGGCGATCATCTGCGGATAGATCTTGTTGACGTAGTTCTCCTCGCGCAACTGTCCGTCCTGCCTGCCGGTCACCGCGGCGTAGACGATCACGACATCCTGCAGCGTCTGCGGCACCGCGTTCTCGAGGATGCGCTTCAAGGTGCCGCGATCCTGATTGAGCTTCAGGTCGTTCATGAGGAGGCGCATCTGCTCGCAGTGCCCGGGGTAGCGCATGGTCTTGTAGTTCATGGTCTCGCAGCGCGCGCCGTAGGTATCGGCGAGCGAGCCGAGCCCGCCCGAGGTGTTGAAGGCCTCATAGCGCATGCCGTCGATCTCGATCTCCTCGAGCCCCTCGAGCGGCGCAACCTCCGCCATACGGCCGTCGCTGATCGCCTGGCAGGGATTGCCGTACTCGTTGATGAGACCCTCGGTGGACCAGGTGAGGGAATACTTGAGCACGTTGTTGGGGTGCTGGGGCAGGGCGCCGACGCGCAGCTTCACCGAGCGCAGCTCATCGAAGTGCGTGATCAGCTCGGCCGCGGCGATGCTGATGAAGCCCGGCGCCAGCCCGCATTGGGGCACGAATGCCTGCGAGGCTCCCGAAGCGATGGCGCGTACCGCACGCGTCGCTTCCACGTCCTCCGTGAGGTCGAAATAATGAGTGCCGGCGCGCCGCGCCACTTCGGCGACCGCGCGATTGCAGTAGTACGGCAGGCCGGAGACGACGGCGTCGGCCGGGTGGGCCGCGAGATGCCGCTCGAGAAGCTCCGGCTGGCTCGCATCGAGCGCACAGGCCGAGAGCTCGAGACCCCCGTGCGCACGCGCCACGGCCTCGGCCGCGGCACCGTCCATGTCGGCCAGCTGAACCTTGTAACTACCGGATTCTGCTAGTAATCCAGAGATCAGGGCGCCGATCTTGCCGGCGCCCAGCATCAATACGCGTCGCATAGGGGACCCTCGAAAAGGCGCGCATTCTGCCTTCGATGAGCCCGCAACGCCAGCCACTTGAGGATGCTAGGATCGATTCGTATGCGCTCTCCCGAGACCACCACCTGGCACAGCGCGAGCTGGCAGACGCGACTCGCCCAGCAGCAGCCGGTCTACAGCGACCCGCAGGCGCTCGAGCGGACCGTGGCCGAGCTGTCCCGGCTGCCCCCGATCGTCGTGTCCTGGGAGGTCGAGGCGCTGCGCGCGCGGCTCGCTGCGGCGCAGCGCGGCGAGGCGTTCCTGCTGCAGGGCGGGGATTGCGCCGAGACCTTCGCCGACTGCGAATCGGACACGATCGCGAAGAAGCTCAAGATCCTGCTGCAGATGAGCCTGGTGCTGCTGCACGGGCTGAAGAAGCCCATCATCCGCGTCGGGCGCATGGCGGGCCAGTACGCCAAGCCACGCTCGGCGGACACCGAGACCCGCGGCGGGCTGACGCTGCCGAGCTATCGCGGCGATCTCGTCAACCGGCCGGAGTTCACGGCGGCGGCGCGCGCCGCCGATCCGATGCTGCTGCTGCGCGGCTACGAGCGCGCGGCGCTCACGCTGAACTTCGTGCGCGCGCTGGTCGAAGGCGGGTTTGCCGACCTGCATCACCCGGAGTACTGGGATCTGGGGTTCGTGCACCAGGCACCGCTCAAAGACGCCTACCAGCGCATCGTGCGCGCGATCGGCGATGCGCTCGATTTCTTCGAGGGCATCAGCGGCCGCCAGGTGCACGAGGCGACCCTGGTGGATTTTTATGCGAGCCACGAGGGGCTGCACCTGCACTATGAGCAGGCGCAGACGCGCTTCATCCCGCGCCAGAACCGCTGGTACAACCTGTCGACGCATCTGCCCTGGATCGGGATGCGCACCGCGGCGCTCGATGGCGCGCACGTCGAGTACTTCCGCGGGATCTCCAACCCGATTGCCGTCAAGGTGGGCTCGGCCATGGATGCGGCGTGGCTGCAGGGCCTGGTGACGACCCTCAATCCGCAGAACCAGCCCGGGCGGCTCACGCTCATCCACCGCTTCGGGGCGAAGGAGGTCGAGACCGCGCTGCCGAAGGCCATCGAGGCGGTCCGGCAGACCGGTCAGACGGTGCTGTGGGTGTGCGACCCCATGCATGGCAACACCGAGACGACCACCGGCGGGCTCAAGACGCGCCGCTTCGAGAACATCCTCAAGGAGCTCGAGCTCGCGTTCCGCATCCATGCGGACCTCAAGTCCTATCTGGGCGGCGTGCACATCGAGCTGACGGGCGAGGACGTGACCGAGTGCACCGGAGGCGCGCGCGGGCTCACCGACCAGGACCTGGCCAGGGCCTACCGCTCGAGCGTGGATCCGCGCCTGAATCACGAGCAGGCGCTCGAGCTCGCGATGCTGATCGCCGAGCGCAGCCAGAGCCGCCGCGCAGAAAAGCGCGTCTGAGGCGCGCCCTGCGCCGCGCCCCGCAGGTCCCATGCGCTACGAGCACATCGTCGTCCCGGATGCGGGGCGCCGCATCGGCGTCAACCCCGACCTCTCGCTCATCGTGCCCGAGAACCCCATCATTCCCTTCATCGAGGGGGACGGCATCGGCGTCGATGTGACGCCGGCCATGCGCCGCGTGGTGGATGCCGCGGTCGAGAAGGCGTACCGCGGCCGCCGCCGCATCTGCTGGATGGAGCTCTACTCGGGCGAGAAGGCCAACGCGCTCTACGGGCAGTGGCTTCCCGATGAGACCCTGGAGGCGCTGCGAGAGTTCGTGGTCTCCATCAAGGGACCCCTCGGCACACCCGTGGGCGGTGGCATGCGCTCGCTGAACGTCGCCATGCGTCAGACGCTCGATCTCTACGCTTGCGTGCGGCCGATCCGCTACTTTCCCGGCGTCTCGAGCCCGATGCAGGACGCCAGCCTCACCGACATGGTGGTGTTCCGCGAGAACACCGAGGACATCTACACCGGCATCGAATGGCCGGCGGGCTCCGACGAGGTGCACAGGCTCATCGCCTTCCTGCAGCGCGAGCTCGGGGTTCATGCCATCCGGTTTCCTTCGAGCTCCGGCATCGGCATCAAGCCGGTATCCAAGGAGGGCAGCCAGCGCCTCATTCGCAAGGCGATCCGCTATGCGATCGAGAACGACCGCGTGTCGGTGACGCTGGTGCACAAGGGCAACATCATGAAGTTCACCGAGGGGGCGTTCCGCAACTGGGGATACCAGCTCGCCCGGGAGGAGTTCGGCGCGCGCCCGATCGGCGCGGGACCGTGGTTGTCCTTTCCGAACCCGCTGAGCGGCACCGACATCGTCGTGAAGGACGTGATCGCGGACAATTTCCTGCAGCAGGTGCTGCTGCGGCCGGAGGAATACGACGTCATCGCGACGCTCAATCTCAACGGCGACTACGTCTCGGATGCGCTCGCCGCCCAGGTGGGCGGGATCGGCATTGCGCCCGGAGGCAATATTGGCGACGGACTCGCGGTGTTCGAGGCGACGCACGGCACGGCGCCGGGCTTCGCCGGCAAGGACCGCGTCAATCCAGGCTCGCTGATCCTGTCGGCAGAGATGATGCTGCGCTACCTCGGCTGGCGCGAGGCCGCCGATCTCATCATCAAGGGCGTGACCAACACCATCGCGCACAAGGAGCTGACCTACGACCTGGCGCGGCTGCGCGAGGCGATCAAGGCGGGCAAGCGCGAGCTCGCGGCGCGCAAGAACGTCGAGGAGGATCTGCAGCGGCTCATCCCCGGCGCCACGCTCATGAGCACCTCGGGCTTTGCGGGTGCGGTCATCCGCCACATGGATGACCTCCCGCAGGCGTGACGTGCGGCGCAGCGCCGCCTACGACCCCGGCTGCACGCGCTGTCCGCGCCTCGCGCGCCACCTCGAGGCGACACGCGAGCGTCATGCGGGCTACTGGGCCCGGCCGGTGCCTTCCTTCGGGGCGAGCGCCCCGCGGCTCGTCATCGTAGGCCTAGCCCCCGGTCTGCACGGCGCCAACCGCACGGGACGTCCCTTCACGGGGGACCACGCCGGGATCCTCCTCTACCGGACACTGTACGAGCAGGGGCTCGCGACCGCGCCCGAGTCTGCCGCCGCCGACGATGGGCTGAGGCTCCTCGGCGCGCGCATCGTGAACTCCGTCAAGTGCGCGCCGCCGGGCAACAAGCCGCTGCCCGAGGAGGTCCGTTGTTGCAACGCCTACCTGCGAGAGGAGCTGGCGGGCCTGCGCGCGGTGCGCGTCTACCTGGCGCTCGGGCGCATCGCGCACGACGCCCTGCTGATGGCGCAGGGGCTCAGGCGCGCGGATTTCCCGTTCGCCCATGGGCGCGAGCACGCGCTCGACGAGGCAAGATGGCTCATCGACTCGTATCATTGCAGCCGCTACAACACCCAGACCCGGCGGCTGACGCCGGAGATGTTCCGCGAAGTGATGGCCCGGGCGTGCAAGCGCGCGGGCCTCGGGCACCCGGACCCAGGCTGACCGTGTTCGATCCCAAGGAATACATCGCTGCGCTCCCGCGCCGCCCCGGCGTCTATCGCATGTTCGGGGGCGGCCACGAGCTGCTGTACGTCGGCAAGGCACGCAGCCTCCGGGACCGCGTCGCCACTTACTTCGCCGCCCGCAACGTCGATCCCAAGGTCCAGGCGCTGGTGCAGCAGATCACCGCCATCGAGGTCACGGTCACCAACTCCGAGACCGAGGCGCTGCTGCTCGAGTACAACCTCATCAAGGAGCACAGGCCGCGCTTCAACGTGGTGCTGCGCGACGACAAGAGCTTTCCCTACATTCATCTCGACTCGCGCCACGAGTTCCCGCGCCTGCTGTTCTACCGCGGCCCGCGCACGCTGCCCGGCCGCTACTTCGGCCCGTTCCCGAGCGCGGGCGCGGTGCGCGATACCCTCAATCAACTGCAGAAGCTGTTCCGCATCCGCAACTGCCGCGACAGCTTCTTCGCCAACCGCACCCGCCCGTGCCTGCAGCATCAGATCGGCCGCTGCTCGGCGCCCTGTGTCGGGCTCATCACGGCCGCGGCTTACGCGCAGGACATCGAGGCGGCGGTCAAGGTGCTCGAAGGCCGCAGCGACGAGGTCAACGCCGAGCTCGCCACTCGCATGGAGGAGGCGGGCGCGCGGCTCGAGTTCGAGCGCGCGGCCCAGGTGCGCGATCAGCTCGCGGCCCTGAAGCGCATCCAGGCGCAGCAGGTCGTGACGGCCGGCGCCGAGCGCGACGCGGACGTGCTGGTCATCATCGGCGAGGCGGGCGAGTACTGCGTGAGCGTCATGCTGGTACGCGGCGGACGCAATCTCGGCACGACCAGCTACTTCCCGCGGGCGGCACTGGCCGAGCCGGATGAGGCGCTCGCTTCCTTCGTCATGCAGTACTACGCGGACGCCGAGCCGCCGCCGGAAGTGCTGCTCGGCCAGGCTCTTCCGGATGCGGCGGCGCTCGCCGAGGCGCTCACCGCCCGCACCGGGCAGAAGATCGAGGTGCGCCATCCAGCGCGCGGGCTCGCCGCCCGGTGGGTCGAGCTGACCCGCGACAACGCAGTCCAGGCGCTGCGCATGCGGCACGCACAGCGCGCCGGTGTCGAGGAGATGCTCGCCGAGCTGACGCGGACGCTCGATCTTCCGGAACCGCCGGCGCGGCTCGAGTGCTTCGACATCAGCCATACGGGCGGGGAGGGCACGGTCGCCTCCTGCGTGGTGTTCGGTCCCGAGGGTCCGCTCAAGAAGGAGTACCGCCGCTTCAACATCACCGGGGTGACGCCAGGCGATGACTACGGGGCGTTGCGGCAGGCGCTCGAGCGACGCTACAAACACGTGCGCTCGGGCGAGGTGCCGGCCCCGGATCTGTTGCTGATCGATGGGGGCGCCGGGCAGATAGCCGAGGTTCATGGGGTGCTGGCCGAGCTCGGGTTCGCAGACCTCGCGCTGGTGGGCGTCGCCAAGGGGCCGGACCGCCGCCCCGGACAGGAACGGCTGTTCGTCTATGGCTCGCCGGCGGCCGTGATTCTCGAACCGCATTCTCCCGCGTTGCGCTTCATCCAGAGAATCCGCGATGAGGCGCATCGCTTCGCCATCACCGGCCACCGCCGCAAACGCGCCCGGCGCTACAACGAGTCGGTCCTCGAGGTGGTCCCGGGCTTGGGTCCCGCCAAGCGCCGGGCACTGCTCAAGCACTTCGGCGGACTGCAGGGCGTGATGCGAGCCGGCGTCGCGGACCTCACGCAAGTGGCCGGAATCGGCGCGACGCTCGCCCGAAGTCTTTATGATCACCTCCACCCGGGCTCCTGATGGAAGCCTCGAGACCGATGGCCTGGAACGTACCCAATACGCTGACGTGGCTGCGCATCGCGGCCATTCCGCTCATCGTGCTTCTCTTTTATATGCCGTATCCCTGGTCGGATCCGGCGGCAGGGCTGTTGTTCGCGGCCGCCGGTATCACCGACTCGCTCGATGGCTACTTCGCGCGCCGGCTGCAGCAGACCTCGCGCCTCGGTGCCTTCCTCGATCCGGTCGCCGACAAGCTCATTGTCGCCGTGGCCCTCGTCCTGCTGGTCAGCAGGGATCCGCGCTGGTTCATCGTCCTAACCGCCGCGATCATCATCGGCCGCGAGATCACGATCTCGGCCCTGCGCGAGTGGATGGCCGAGATCGGCGCGCGGCGCAAGGTGGCGGTCTCGCAGCTCGGCAAGTACAAGACCATCCTGCAGATCGTCGGGCTATCGCTGATGCTCTATCGCGTGCCGCTCTTCGGGCTTCCCACCTATCCGCTTGGGGTGGTGCTGACCGTGATCGCTGCCGCGGCGACGCTCCTCTCGATGATCCTGTACCTGCGCGCGGCGTGGCCTGATCTGAGGCGCTAAGATGCGCACGTAAGTTAATGTATTCACACAGAGAAATATCCCTGGTCACGGGCGGGCCTTTTACCGGGCGCGCGACCCCGCTCGCCTTGACTTCCCAGGGGGTGTACATAGAATTCGCCGTTCTGAATCGGAAGCGGGCTTAGCTCAGTTGGTAGAGCGGTACCTTGCCAAGGTACAGGTCGACGGTTCGAACCCGTTAGCCCGCTCCACTCCTCCGATCCCTCGCTGGTCGGCCAAGGCCGAAGGAGAACGACACGAGCTCACCGTGAGGCTAGGTGGCAGAGTGGTCATGCAGCGGCCTGCAAAGCCGTCTACGCCGGTTCGATTCCGACCCTAGCCTCCAGAATCCTGTCCTGCCGTGTATCGCCGAATCATTCTGTGTCCAATAAGTATCTGATTTAAGGCTTGAAACTGTCTATTCGTGTTCAGGCGCGTCCAGGGGCAGCCTAGCTTTGACGAGGGTAAAAGGTAGGGGTATGGTCGACCTAACATTTCCAGTACCCCACTCCTGTGGCCTTCCTCACCGAGACCCGAATTCGCGCTGCGAGAGCGTCTGACCGGCCGTATAAGCTGTTCGACGAGCGCGGACTCTTCATGCTCGTCACGCCCCCGGGCGGTCGCCTGTGGCGCTTGCGCTATCGCATGCACGGGCGGGAAAAACTCATCTCCCTGGGGGCGTATCCCGACGTCACTCTCAAGCGCGCGCGAGAGAAGCGCGACGACGCCCGCAAGCTGATCGCGGACGGCATCGATCCCAGCGCCAGACGCAAAGCGGAGCGGGGCGCTCGGGCGGAGACATTTGAAGCAGTCGCGACCGAATGGCTGCAGCTCCAAAGCCAGGCGCTCTCGGCGGAGACCCTCTCGATTCTCGGCACGCGGCTCAAGAGCTTTCTGTACCCGTACATTGGCAATCGCCCGGTGGGGGTGATCAGTGCGCAAGAGCTGCTCGCGGCGCTGCGCCGCATAGAGGCCCGGGGGAGGCACGAGACCGCGCACCGCGTTCGTGCTCTGGCAGGCAGGGTGCTTCGCTATGCAGTGGCTACGGGCCGCGCGCCCCATGATGTGGCGGCCGACCTCAAGGACGCGCTGGCGCCGGTAAAGTCACGGAACTTCGCCTCGCTCACGGACCCGGCGCGCGTCGGGGAGCTCTTGCTGGCGATCGACAGCTACGACGGACAGCCCGTTACGGCGATGGCGCTCAGGCTCGCACCGCTGGTCTTTGTCCGACCCGGAGAGTTGCGGGCTGCGGAATGGTCCGAGTTCGATCTTGCCAATGGCGAATGGCGGATTCCCGCGAACCGCATGAAGATGTGCGAGCAGCATATCGTGCCGCTCGCGCGCCAGGCCGTCGCAATTCTTCGCGAGCTCGAGCCGCTCGCCAGGCGTGGTCGCTACGTATTTCCGTCTCTCCTCACACTCAATCGTCCGATGTCGAATAACACCATCAATACGGCGCTGCGGCGGCTCGGGTACGCGAGCAACGAGCAGACGGGTCACGGATTTCGCAGTATGGCGAGCACCCTCCTCAACGAGCAGGGGTTCTCGCCGGATGTCATCGAACTGCAGCTGGCGCACTCGGAGCGCAACAAGGTTCGCGCGGCTTACAACAAGGCGCAACGGTTGCCGGAGCGTCGCAAGATGATGCAGGCGTGGGCGGACTATCTGGATGCCTTGCGCGAGCGGGCGCGCAGCGCGCGAGATCTGCGCCCGGTCTGGCCGTAAGGGCAGAGTCCGACGCGATGAACCAGTGGAGCTCAAGAGTCCTCGCTGAGAGTCGGCTGACGATTGCTGGCGGTCTTCTCCGAGGTACGCTCCGGCTTCTTTGGTACGCGGTCCGTCTACCGGTGTTCACGTTCCTCGTGATCCTCGAGCCCGTCGTCCGCTTCATGCTGGGGGCGCTCGCGCTGCTTGGGGTTCTCACGGCGTTGTTCTTCAGGCTTTACGGCGTGCCGCACTTTCCCTTCGCCCTGATGCTTGGTGCGTCGGTGGGGCTGGGATTGATGCTGGTCGGCTATTACGCGCTGCTGCGCTTGTTTGCCAGATAAGCACGCGGGGACGACATGCGCTTCGACTGGGATCCACGAAAGGCCGCCGCGAACCTGAGCAAGCATTCTGTTTCCTTTGAAGAGGCGAGTACGGTATTCGCCGACGATTACTCGCTCACGGGCGCCGATCCCGACCGTCGGAGAGGAGCGGTTCATCACGTTCGGAATGTCACAGAGCGGGCGACTTCTGGTGGTCTCCCACACGGAACAGGGAGATACTATTCGCATCTTCAGCGCCAGGCGTGCAATGCGGTCGGAACGGAAGCTGTATGAAGAAGGGTAAACGATCAAACGGGAAGGAGATGCGGCGGGAATACAAACGCTCAGACTTTCCGAAAGGATTGGTGCGCGGAAAATACGCCGCCCGCGTGCGTGCGGGCTCAAATGTTGTTCGTCTTGATCCGGAGATCGCCAGCGCGTTTCCAACCAGCGAAGCGGTCAACGAAGCTCTCAGCACCGTCCTTAAAGCCGCAAAGAACGCCCGAGTGTCAAAGGGGCGTTAGCCAGGCGCGACCGCAAGCCACTTGGATCGGCATGATCGGAAATTGACGATCGCTGCCCGACGGACCCGCAAGGTTCACGGGCGGCTCGCGGCCAGAAGCCGCCGGTCGACCGCGCAAGACACTTTCCCGAAAGCGGACGGTCAACCGGCGCTAATTACTGAGTTGACGGCGCCGCTAAATTCTCCTCAGAGATCCCCGAATGCGACGCCCCCCGGCTTCAGGATTCGAGCGTTGTTCCGACAGCGATTGGCAATGACGCTGCAAGTGCGCCGGCGGCGATTTTCGTGCCCGTTTCAAGCCGAACCGCGCGTAACTCGAGCCGTCCCCCCTGTGCGGCAACCTCGATAACTCTGTCCGTGATGGCGCAGATCACCCCCGGTCTACCTGCGACCGCGCCCAGGGTCCGGGTCCGATGGCGGATAACATCGTAAATTCTCACCTTGTGCCCGTGAACCATGCTCCAGGCCCCCGGGGAGGGGTTGCAGCCGCGAATCAGATCGTAGATCTGGTCGACGTGTGCCTGCCAGTTGATCCGAGATTCCGGATCGCGGCACCAGCCCTCGTAGGTCGCCAGCTCCTCGGACTGCGCAGTCTCTCGATGCCGTCCAGCAACGACGAGATCGGCGGCTTCCAGCAGTGCCTCGACCCCAAGAGGAAACAGACGATCGAAGTAAACGCTGCCGAGTGTGTCATCAGGACCGATCGGAACGGTCTTCTGCAGAATGATCGGTCCTTCGTCGAGTCCATCGGAGGGACGGAAAATCGTCAACCCGGTCTGGGTATCGCCCTTGATGATTGGCCAATTTACCGAGCTCGGTCCACGGTAGCGTGGTAGCAGTGAAGGGTGATATTGGATCGTTCCGTGCCTTGGAATATTGACGAAGGTCTGTGGGGCAAACTGCAGCACATAGGCCATGACGCCAAGATCGACATTCAGCCTCATCAGTATCTGCGACGCCTGTTCGTCTCTCAGCGAAGGCAGCTGAAAAACCCCCAATCCGTGCTCTTCCGCCGCTAACCGCAGAGGATCGGGCTTGGCACCCGGCTTGTCGGGGGCGCAAAACACCGCTGCCACCGTGGTGCCGCGGGCGAGGAACGCCTCGAGCACGCTCTTACCGAAGGCCTGTTGTCCGATGATCGCAAGGCGCATGGGAGCCTCGGGTGGTTGTCCAGCGAAACACACTACTGTTGATGCGAGCCCAGTTGCAATTGCCGGTTGCACGTAGCGCTAAACCGGATCCGCGGCGTGAATAGGCGCTCATTGGCTTCACCTCTTTAGCGTCTGCCCACCGGCGGAGTTGTAGTTGCCAAGTTGGTGTCCGGGATGATGACTGCTGCGCTAGCCGGTGACCTTACGCCTGAGCCGATAGCCTCAACCGGCGGGAGTCAGTGCTTGAATACCCCGAAACAAACGCCCTGGCGAAGGCGAAGAACTTAGCGTGGAAGCCGTCGCTGTTGACGGACCGCTTGGGGTCGGATGCGCTAAACGGCAGGCTTCCGCAGTCGGCCAGAAGCGGCCCGTCGAGCCGGCGGCTCGACTTACTCCATAGCGGGCGTGCCCTGCACACAGGCGGCAGCGATTCCGCCAGGACCGGAAGCTACGGCTACACTCAATCAAATGCGCAGCGTCCTGTTCCTTCTCATAGTTGCCGGGGGTGTCTCGGTCTGCCGTGGCGGCATCGAGACGCAGCAAGTCGCACCCAGTGATCCGCTGAAGTCGCCGCAGGTGGCACTTGTGACCTTCGGCCCTGGAAGTGTCTACTGGGAGCGCTTCGGCCACAACGCCATCATTGTTGACGATCCAGCCGCCGGCGCACGGATCGCCTACAACTACGGAGTATTTGACTTCCAGCAGAGACACTTCCTACTGAACCTTGCGCTTGGACACATGCGTTACAGCCTTGTCGCCGAACCTCTGGAAGCGGCCGTCGAGAGATATATAGCCGAGGGCCGCTCGGTGACCGTGCAGATGCTTAACCTCACGCCCGCGCAGGCCGGGCAGCTCGCGGCGTTCCTCGTCTGGAATGCTCAGCCACAGCATGCGGACTACCCATACGACTACTTCCTCAACAACTGCTCGACCAAAGTGCGCGACGCTTTGAATCGAGTACTGGGCGGTGCCCTCGAGCGCCAACTCGCGCATCGGCCGGCGCCTCACACATTTCGCTTCGACGCTGTTCGCCTGGTCTCGCCGGATTTCTGGCTGGCACTTGGCATGGATGCGGCGATGGGTCCGAAAGGAGACCGTCCGCTGAGCCTGTGGCAGGAGAGCTTCGTCCCTATGGTGCTAAGCGGCGCGGTGGGCGATGTCGTCGTGAGCGGTCCGAATGGCGCCACCCTGCCGCTGGTGAGCGACGCGGAAGTAGTCTTCGCTGGCAAACTGCCACCCGCGCCTTCGGGACCGCGTGAGCTCCGATTGGCTCTCCTGGCCGTCGGAATAGTGTTAGCCGCGCTGCTGATTTGGCTAGCGGGCGCGAAGGGTGGCCTCTACCGAGCGTGCTTTGCGGTGTTGGCCGTCGCGTGGTGGCTCATCTGTGGATTGAGCGGTCTCTTGCTGGCCGGGCTATGGGCGTTCAGCGACCACTGGGGCATCTGGGAAAACCAGAATATCCTGCTGCTCAATCCCATGTGCCTGTTCCTGCCTCTGGTGTGGTGGCGTGCGCCGCGAATCGCCCGCCATCTGGCCACATTGGTTGCCGCGGCTGCGCTGTTCAGTCTCATCATCCGTACGCTGCCTGGTATGTACCAGGACAATCTCGGATTCGTCTTGCTCGCCGCACCGGTACACATGGCCCTGGCAGCGTTGGCCCGGCGTCAGCGCCCGGTCGCAAGCCTCGCAGTCCACCGGGATGCTCCCCCCGCATGAGCGCCACCCGGCAGGTTGCGGCCAACAGCAGCCGGTCACGCAGCGCTTTCAATTTGCCACATAGCGGCCACTGACCCGCAAGTTACAACCTTGAGGAGTTCTTGCAGAGCCTGGGTCAGACGGTAAGGAGCGATTTGACTGCCGCGTTGGCGCACGGGATAACATTGACCGAAAAGGGGTGGGTGACGCTCGCGGAAATGCCCAGCGTTGACGCAACACAATAAGATCCGGGGGTCGCATTCCCGTGACAGAGCCTTCGCGCGCCGTATTCCTCAGCTATGCCTCGCAGGATGCGGAGGCGGCGAAGAGGATTTGCGAGGCACTGCGCGCGGCCGGCGTCGAGGTCTGGTTCGACCAGAGCGAGCTGCGCGGCGGCGATGCCTGGGATCATATGATCCGCAAGCAAATTAAGGCTTGCGCTATCTTCATTCCGGTGATCTCCCGCCACACCCATGAGCGCCGAGAAGGCTACTTCCGGCTCGAGTGGAATCTGGCCGTCGACCGATCAAGGCTGATTAGTACCACTCAAGCCTTCCTCGTTCCGGTCGTCATCGACGATACGCGTGAGGATGATGAGGAGGTCCCTGAGAAAATCCGAGACGTTCATTGGACGCGCTTGCCCGGCGGGGAGACGCCGGCGGCGTTCGTCGAGCGCGTCAAGCGGCTGCTGTCCGGCGAGGCTGCCTCAGCCCGCTCTGCCGGCAGCGCAGTCGCAAGTGAAGCATCGGCTCCGCGAGGGGTCTTCGGCCTGCGGACAGGACTGCTGTACGGGGCGATCGCGGCGGCGGCGCTGCTGGCACTGGGGTATCTCGGGCTCGAGCGACTGACGGGATCGAAGCGTCACGCTCAAGGCGGCGCCTCCATCGCGGTGCTGCCGCTCGCGAACGAGAGCGGGGAGGCAAGTCAGCAATACTTCTCCGACGGAATCTCGGAAAACCTAATCACCGCGCTCGGGCAATTCCCGGGGCTGAAAGTGATCGGGCGTACCTCCTCCTTCCAGTTCCGAGATTCGAAGGAAGACAGCCGCAGCATCGGTGCGAAGCTCGGGGTGGCGCATCTCCTGGAGGGCAGCGTGCGGAAGTCGGGAGACATGATCCGGGTGAGCGCCGAGCTTATCGACACCACCGACGGCAGCATGCAGTGGTCGGAGCACTATGACCGGCCCTACAATTACCTCTTTGCGCTGCAGGACGAGATCACGGGCGCGGTGGCGGGCGCCCTGCGGGCGAAGCTCCTGCCGGGTGTGCATACGGCGCCGCAGAGCGACCGGCCCCCGGGCGGCAGTCTCGAGGCCTACGAAGCCCGGCTGCAGGGCCGCTTCTATTATGTTCACGGCACGGAAGGCGACTATCAGAGGGCGATCGAGTACTACACGCGGGCAATAGAGCTCGATCCGCGCTATGCGCTTGCCTGGAGCGAGCTGGCGCGGGCCCGGACCGGCCTCGGTAGAGTCTTCCTCGACGGCGCGCTTGCGCGGGAGGCGTATGCGAAAGCGCGCGAGGCAGCCGACCGCGCACTCGCCCTCGCGCCGGACCTCGCATCCGCACATATTGCCCGGGCTGACCTGCTTCAGGTCGCCGATTTCGACTGGCGCGGAGCGGAAGCGGAGTATCGCCGAGCGCTGGCGCTCGCGCCGAATGACGGCGACGCGAAGTGGCGTCTCGGGGTCCAGCTCGCGATTTTCGGCGAGGTGGACTCGGCGATCGGCCTTACGCGACAGGCGCTCACCACCGAGCCGCTAAGGGCCAACTGGTACAACTGGCTCGCCTATTATTTCTTGGCACTCAACAGCCTCGATGAGGCCGAGCGGGCGGTCCGGAGGGCGATCGAGCTGCAGCCCGCCGGGGCGACCTATCACAACATGCTCACGATCATCGAGGTCCAGCGCGGCAATGCGCACGCGGCACTCGAGGCTGCGCAGCGGGAGACTCCCGGAGTGTGGCAGGACCAGGCGCTCGCTCTCGCATGGCAGATCGGTGGAGACCGGAGCGCGGCCGATGCGGCGCTTCGGACGCTGATTGAGAAGGATGGCGCCGGCCACCCCTACATGATCGCCCAGGTCTATGCGCTGCGAGACGATGCCAAGGCGACCTTTGAATGGCTTGATCGGGCCTTCAGCAACCGCGATGCGCGCATCGGCGGCCTCCTCTTCGATCCCTTTATTCTGCGCTACAGGGACGATCCGCGCTTCGCGGCGTTCTGTCGGAAGGTCGGCCTGCCAGTGCCGGGAGAGACTTCCTCGGGCAAATCCACTTAGCTTGATGGCTCCGTGGGTGTCCGCTAATCGCAGTCTGAATGTCAGGTATCGAGAATCGCGACAGGCAGCAACGGGGTCAAGAGCGGACATCGAGGCACGTCGTCACAGAGCCCAAGCGGTCAGCATTAACCTCTGTGCGCAGCGAGTGCTAGGACAGAAAAACGCACGCGGACGAACCCCGGCGAAGCGCGCCGGAGCAAAAAACGTGCGTTCAAGCACTGGTCTGGTAGCGGGTAACTTGGCGGGTTATAAAGTCGTCTATCGATGGATTCGTCGGGGGATTCAGCGAATCCGCAGCGCAATTCTACGCACCCCTTTGAAGTTGCGCTGTCACGCCACGAATTCATTTATGCTCGCCGAGGATAACGGTGATGACGACCAACGATAGGAAACTTGAAAACGAGGATCCGGGTTTGGATCGTTCGACGGAACTCAATTACGACCGTACCAGACTCTCATACGACCGGACACTGCTCTCGTGGGTACGGACTGGAACTTCGCTAATCACCTTCGGCTTTGCCGTCTACAACTTCCGTCGAGTCATCAACGTCAATGCAGATGACAGCCGCGAATTTGGCTTCGTGCTGGTGGCAGTGGGCTTCACCGCGCTGCTGCTCGCGGCGCTTGAGTACCGGCGCGCTATTCGCGTACTTTTCGCCCAGTGCCCAGGCCTGCCCCGGTCACGATTACCAATCACGGTTGCGCTCTTGATTTCAGTGCTGGGAATTCTGTCCTTGTTCGTTATCCTTGCCCGGCGATGACGTCGGGATGTCGCATCGATATTGATTGTCAGGTGTGCGGGTTCAGCCTTCTTTTCAGTTCCCATAACGAGAGAACGGACCCGCCAGGCACCCGCCATTGCGAGGGTGGTCTGAGCAGCCCTAGTAGACTTCAGTGGTAGGCTGACGAACCCAAGCCGGAGCTCCCAAAGCGCATTCGAAACGCGTTCCGGTCTCATCGAGACATATCGGTATCAGCTCCGTAGGCGCTTCGGCCCCGCTGCGGGCTCTGCCGAGCGCCTCACCCTCCCCACTGCGCACAGCAACCAGCAGCCGCTCCGGCGACGCAGCGCCGAGTTTCACCGCGACACATCGCCAATGGCAGCGCCGATCGTCGCTAGCAACGCGGCGTCGTCGACCGGCTTGCAGAGAAAGCCCTTCGCGCCCAGTTGCACGGCTAGCGCGCGCGATTCGGTAGTATCGTATCCAGTGATGACGACGATGGGCACCGCCGAATGACCGCGTTCGAGTGCCCTTTGAACGTCGAATCCGTTCATCTCTGGCATATGCAAGTCGAGCACGACACAATCCGGTGCGTGGCTCTGGATCGAGGACAGAAAGTCCGTGCCAGACGCAAATGTCTCGACCGCGAAGCCGGCGGAGGAAATGAGACGGCTCAAAGCCACACGCACGTCTTCATCGTCGTCCACTACCGCTACCATCAGTAAGTCGCTGACCATCTTGACGCACAGTATAAGGCGCAGGCGACCGATTCGACTGGACCTTGGTCCAGGTACAGCCGCAGCGCAGGCGCGGTGCGCCACCTCAGGTCCGGGGCGTCGAACCAACCCCCGCGCGCTCTGCCATTCTCACAAGCTCTGCAACCACGCGCACGCCCATCTTGCGCATAAGATTGGCGCGATGGAATTTGATCGTCTTCACGGCCGTGCCGAGCTCGGTCGCGATCTGCTTGTTGAGCCTTCCGGCAACGATTTGCTCGAGAACCTGCCGTTCGCGCTCGGTAAGGGCTGCAAGGCATTTTGCGACGCGCGCTTGTTCCCCGCGCGCACGACGCCGGGCCGCGTCCGTCGCCAACGCCTTGTGAATCGCGGCAATCAGCTCAGCGTCGTCGACCGGCTTGGTAAGGAAGTCTGCCGCGCCATGCTTCATCGCCTGGACGCTCGTTGCGATGTCGCCGCGGCCGGTGAGAAAAACAATCGGCAGCACGCTCCCCTGGTGTTCGAGCGCCCGCTGTAACTGGAGACCGGTCAGACCCGGTAACGCGAGGTCGAGCACGAGACAGCCCGGAGCGTTCTGGTCGTGGTGCTCGAGAAACTGCTCGCACGACTGGAACGTGGCAACTTCCAGGCCAGCGGATTGGAGCAGCCGCTCGATCCCCTTGACAACATCCGGATCATCGTCGACCACGTAAACCGTTGGGAATGATTCACTCATCGCCGTTTGTCCGATTTATCGGCAACTCGCAATGCAGCGTGGCACCTCGGTCCACATTGTTGGTCGCCCACAGGCAGCCGCCGTGCGCCTCTACGATCGATCGGCAGATAGTCAAGCCCAAACCCAAACCTTGCGATTTGGTCGTCACGAACGGCTCGAATATCCGTTCGAGGTCCGCCGACGGTATTCCCGCGCCCGAGTCAACGACGGCAACCTCGACGTTGCCGCGCCCGGTCGCTCGGGTCCGAACTAGCAGGTGGCGCTGGACCTCTCGGTCGTCCATGGCATCGCATCCGTTCATCACGACGTTGAGTAGCACCTGCTGCAGTTGGTTCCTGTCGCCGCTCACGGCGGGTAGCGCTTCGGCCAGGTCCGTGCTTATCAATACCCGTCGGTTCAGCAAGTCACTGCGTATCAAACGCAGCGCTTCCTCAACGACGTCGTTGATGTCGAGCGGATGACGCTGAGTCTCCTCCTTCCTTAGCAGAGATCGAAGTCGATGGATCACTGCACCGGCACGGCGATCGTTGTTCACGATGTCGGTGAGAATTTCCGCGAGCTTGTCGAAGCGCGGCGGACTGTGCGCGAGAAAGCGTTGCGCCGCCTGCGCATTGCTCAGAATTGCCGTTAGGGGTTGATTCAGTTCATGGGCCAGGGATCCGGCGAGCTCTCCCAACGTTGCGACGCGCGACAGGTGCGCGAGCTCGTCCCGCTGGCGGGCCGTTGCCAACTCGATCTGCCGGCGCCTCGTGACGTCAATGAGGGACACCAGTACTAGCGATCCCGCCACGGTCGGCATCGGACTGAGTCCGGCTTCCACCGGGATCTCGGCTCCGTCCTTGCGACGCGCGAAGAGCTCTGCGCCCGTCCCCATCGTCCGCGCCCGTGCGTCTTTTGCGTAGGCCTGCCGAAATCCGGCATGCGACGTGCGAAGGCGTTCCGGAATCAACATTTCGACCGGCATCGCGATGAGTTCCGCGCGCTGATAGCCGAACACGGTCTCGGCCTGTGCATTCGCCAGAGTGATCATGCCTTTGTCGTCGACGAGAAGAATCGCGCTCGGGACCGATTCCACGACGGCACGCAAGCGCTGCTCGTTCACGCGAAGCTGCGCCGCGAGCTGTGCCGCGGCGATCAGATCCCAACCGAGTTCGTAGCCCATCGCCAGAACGACAAGGAAAATTCCTGGCATCACGATCGTTGGGGCGTGGACGCGCCCCCAGTCGACCGAGGCTGCGAAAGCCCCGACAACGGCAATACAGAGCACGAGACTGCCTCCGACAAGCGCCGCGCGGCGATGCGCTTCGGAAGTTCCACGGCGCCAGAGCGTGATGGAGGCGTCGATGACGAACGCGATAAGAAAGCAGTTGCCAATTTGGGCCACGAGAACCCACGGATTGGGCGCGCCCACCGGCACCGAAACGACAACGCCTCCCCATAGCGTCACTGGGTCCAGCGAGGAAAC
>Ga0335085_10001088_pt1 | contig 63016 bp, 68 predicted proteins | sample Lox_Sample_45_FD_206712 | JGI IMG/M metagenome (GOLD analysis project Ga0335085, IMG submission 206712) | Soil microbial communities from Loxahatchee National Wildlife Refuge, Florida, United States - Lox_Sample_4.5 | ecosystem: Environmental > Terrestrial > Soil > Wetlands | place: USA...
CATACGCCGTTCTTCAACGGATACCGGCCGCAGTTTTACTTCCGGACGACGGACGTGACGGGGGTGGCGACGCTGCCGGGCGGGACGGAGATGGTGATGCCGGGGGACAACGTAAACCTGGAGATCGAGCTGATCACGCCGATCGCGATGGAAAAGGGACTGCGCTTCGCAATCCGGGAAGGCGGCCACACGGTGGGCGCCGGTACGGTAACGGACGTGATCCAGTAAGCGGGGGCCGATGCTACACGAAAAAATCAGAATCCGACTGAAAGCTTACGACCACCGCGTGCTCGATCAGGCCGCGGCGGAAATCGTCTCCACCGCCAAGCGCAACGGCGCGGAAGTGGCCGGTCCGGTGCCGCTGCCCACGGCAAAGAACAAGTACACCGTGCTGCGCTCGCCGCACACGGATAAGAAATCGCGCGAGCAGTTCGAAATCCGGACGCATAAGCGGCTGGTGGATATTCTCGAGCCCACGCCGGACACGATCACGGCGCTTACCAAGCTCGATCTGCCCTCGGGCGTGGACATCGAGATCAAGGCCTTCGGCAAGGAACACACGGTGAAGGCGTAGGACACAGAAAATGGTCAGCGCAATTCTCGGCAAGAAGCTCGGCATGACGCAGGTCTTCGACGCCAATGGCGACGTGATTCCGGCCACGGTCCTGAAAGTGGGACCCTGTATCGTCATTCAACGCAAGACGGCGGCGAAGGACGGCTACGAGGCGGCGCAGCTGGGTCTGGTGGAAATTCCCGGACCGCGGCGCGTGACCGGCGCGAAAGAAGGCCACTTCAAGAAGACCGGCGCCGGCGCGAACCCGACCCGGATCCTGCGCGAAGTGCGTCTCGGGCCTGAGTCGGGCGAGGTGAACGTCGGCGACAAGGTCCTGGTGGATCAATTCGCCGTGGACCAGCGCGTGGACGTGATTGGAATCTCCAAGGGCCGAGGCTTTGCGGGATTCCATAAGCGCCATCACTTCGGCGGCGGTGGCGGGGCGCACGGCTCGATGTTCCACCGTGCTCCGGGGTCGATCGGCGCTTCGGCATTTCCGTCGCGCGTGCTCAAGGGCATGAAGGCGGCCGGCCATATGGGCGTTGAGCGCGTCACGATCCGCAATCTGAAAGTGGTGAAGGTGATGCCGGACGAAAACGCGCTCGTGGTGCGCGGCGCCGTGCCGGGTCCGATGGGCGGTTACGTGATGGTGCGCAAGGCGAAGGCTCCGCATCGCGAGCCGAGACCCGTACAGCAGCCGGAAGGCAAGAAAAAGAAGTAGGCAGTCGGCAGTGGGCAGTCGGCGGTCGAGCGTGTTGGAGAGAATCCGACGACCGCCAACCGGTAACTGATTATGGCCAAGGTAGACGTCAAGAATCTGGAAGGCACGACGCTGCGGGAGTTTGACCTCGCCGATGAGGTCTTCGCCGCTCCTCCGAATGAGCATCTGATGTGGGAGGCGGTGCAGGCCTATCTCGCCAGCCAGCGCAGCGGCACGCACAAGACGAAGAGCCGCGGTGAAGTGAGCGGCGGCGGCAAAAAGCCCTGGCGCCAGAAGGGAACGGGACGCGCCCGCGTGGGCAGCATTCGCAGTTCGCTGTGGCGGCACGGGTCGATCGCCCATGGCCCGGTGCCTCGGGATTATTCGTACGAACTGCCGAAGAAGATGCTGCGCGGTGCGCTGCGTTCGGCGTTGGCGGCGAAGTTCCAGGAGCAGAAGCTGACCGTGGTGGACGCATTGGCGCCGGCCGAGGCTCGTACCAAGCCGTTCAGCGAGGCTCTGAAGAAGCTGGGAGCGGGAAAATCGATCCTGCTGGTGAACGACGCGGCCAATCGCAATCTGGAGCTTTCTTCGCGGAACATCGCGCGCTGCGATCTGATGCGGCACCACACGGTCCATCCGTACCACATCCTCAGCCACGACGGGCTCGTGATTTCAGAGGGAGCGCTCAAGCGCTTGCAGGAGTCGCTGCGATGATCAAGAGTCCTTACGAGATTATCGAAAAGCCGATCATCACGGAAAAAGGCCTGGACGTGAAGGAGAGGGCGCGCACGCTGGTGTTTCGCGTGGGGGTTCACGCCAACAAGGTGGAAATCAGGTCCGCGGTCGAGACCGTTTTCAAAGTCAAAGTGGAGTCGGTCCACACGGCGAAGTTTCACGGCAAAACGCGCCGGCGCGGCCGCACCGTGGGCCAGCGGTCGGACTGGAAAAAAGCGTACGTGAAGCTGCAGGAAGGCGAGAAGATGCCGGAGTACGCAGAGACGATCTAGGCACAGTGGCTAGTGATTAGTGATTAGCGGCTAGCACCAGTGGAATGAGCTATGGGTATCAAAACTTATCGGCCTTACACGGAAACGCGGCGGTTCCAGACCGGACTCACCTTCGATGAGATCACGGTCGACCGGCCTTACAAGCCGCTGGTCGAATCCAAGCAGCGGATCTCGGGTCGCAACAATCAGGGCGAGCTTACGATCTGGCGGCGCGGCGGCGGGCACAAGCGGCAGTATCGCGTAATCGACTTCAAGCGCGACAAGACCGGCGTTCCGGCCCGCGTGGCCACGGTCGAGTACGATCCAAACCGCTCGGCGTTCATCTCGCTGCTGCACTACGCCGACGGCGACAAGCGCTACATTCTCTACCCGACCGGGCTCAAGGTTGGCGACAAGGTGGTTTCCGGTCCCGAGGCGGACATTGTGGTGGGCAATGCTCTTCCGCTTCGCAATATTCCGGCGGGCACGGTGATTCATAACCTGGAATTGCGGCTGGGCAAGGGCGGTCAACTGGTACGAAGCGCCGGAGGATCGGCGCAGTTGCTCTCCAAGGAAGCCGAGTACGCTCTGGTGCGTCTACCTTCCGGCGAAGTTCGCAAGATTCACGTGGATTGTATGGCGTCGATCGGCCAGGTGGGGAACGTGGACCACGAGAACGTTGCTATCGGCAAGGCGGGACGGCGCCGCTGGATGGGGATCCGGCCCACGGTACGCGGCGTAGCCAAGAATCCCGTCGATCACCCGCATGGCGGCGGCGAGGGACGCACGTCCGGCGGCCGTCACCCGGTGACGCCGTTCGGGCAGCCGACGCGCGGATACAAGACGCGCAACAACAAGCAGACCGACCGTTTCATCGTCAAGCGGCGGGAGAAGAAGTAGGAGGAAGTCTTGGGCCGTTCGCTAAAAAAAGGGCCGTTTGTCGACGATCACTTGATGAAGAAGATCGAACTCCTGAACCGCCGGTTTGAGAAGAAAGTCATCCGGACGTGGTCCCGGCGCTCGACGATCTTCCCCGAGATGGTGGGTCACACCATTGCCGTGCACAACGGCAAGAAGTTTATTCCGGTGTACGTGACCGAGAACATGGTCGGACACAAGCTCGGCGAGTTCGCGCCCACGCGCACGTTCAAGGGGCACGGCATGAAGGCAGCAGCCGAGAGAACTACCACGGCTGCGCCACCGCCCGGAGCGCGTCCCGCTGCTGCGCCGGCCGCGCCGAGCGCCTGAGAACTGAGGACCACTTATTATGGAAGCGCTGGCATCGTCCAAGTACTTGCGCCTGTCGCCGCAGAAAGTGCGGCTGGTTGTCGATCTGATTCGCGGCCAGAACGCCGGCCAAGCGTTGAATATCCTGCGGTTCACCAAGAAACGTGCCACCCACGAGGTCGAGAAGGTGCTGCGCTCGGCCATCGCCAACGCCGAGCAGAAGAACGAGAATGTGGATGTCGACCGCCTGGTGGTCGTGAAGGCATACGTGGACGATGGACCGCGCGCCAAACGCATTCGTCCGGCGCCGATGGGCCGGGCATACCGCTATCAGCGCCGCATGTGCCACATCACGGTGGTAGTCGAGGAACCGGCACGAGATTGACGATTCTTGATTGACGGTTGCCGATCGCGCGGCGACGGCGGTCCTCAGTCCCGAGGGAAGAAGGCCAATTTATGGGTCAAAAGGCTCATCCGTACGGGTTGCGGCTTGGTTACACCAAGACGTGGAAGTCACGCTGGTTTGCCAAGAAGGACTACGCCGCCCTGCTGCACGAAGACCTCATGATCAAGAAGAAGCTCAAGGAGGACCTGAAGAGCGCAGGCGTAGCCTCGATTGAGGTCGAGCGGCCCGGCAACAAACTGCGGATCACGATCCATACGGCGCGCCCCGGTATCATCATCGGACGCAAAGGCGCGGAGATTGACCGCCTGCGGCAGCAGGTGCAGAAGCAGACCGGACGCGAAGTGCTGCCCATCAACATCCAGGAAGTGCGCCGGCCGGAATTGAACGCCCAACTGGTGGCGGAGTCGATTGCCATGCAACTTGAGAAGCGCGTCGCTTTCCGGCGCGCTATGCGCAAGGCCGTGGATTCCGCCCAGCGCTTTGGCTGCAAGGGCATCAAGGTCCGGTGCGGCGGACGGCTGAACGGCGCCGAAATCGCGCGCACGGAGTGGTATTTGCAAGGACGTCTGCCGCTGCACACCCTGCGCGCAGACATCGATTACGGACTGGCCGAAGCGCGCACCACTTACGGCGTTATCGGCGTGAAGTGCTGGATCTATAACGGCGAGATTCTGGAACAGAAGAAACGCCGGGATCGCACCGCGGAGGCTGTGGCAGCGACGGCGTGATGTGGGTCGCCGGTCATCGGTTGGCGGTTTCGACCGATGAAGGCAGTTCAACGGGTGACCGGGATTGATAGCTGAAAACTGACGACCGAGAACTTTTATGTTGATGCCGAGCAAAGTGAAGTATCGCAAGCAACAGCGCGGAAGGCGCCGGGGCAAGGCCTGGCGGGGTTCCGATTTGTCGTTCGGGGATTACGGGCTCAAGGTGCTCGAGACCGGATGGATCAGCGCGCGCCAGATCGAGGCCAGCCGCGTGGCGATTACGCGTTTCATCAAACGCGGCGGCAAGTTGTGGATTCGCATCTTTCCGGACAAGCCGGTCACCAAGAAGCCCGCTGAGACCCGCATGGGCAAGGGCAAGGGCGCACCGGAATTCTGGGTCGCGGTCGTGAAGCCGGGAAGAATTCTGTTTGAGATGGAAGGCGTGAGCGAAGCGGATGCCCGCCAGGCGCTGCGTCTGGCCAGCCACAAGCTGTCGCTGCCCACGCAATTTGTGGCCCGGCCGCACGCCGGAACGAGTTCCGGGGCGGCATAAGCGAAGGAGAATCATGGCAGGACCAAAGCGGCGCGGCGCGCAGATCAAGGAATTCAAGGACCATTTGAGAGAAGAGTCGCTCGACGAGGTGCGCACCAAGGAGCGCGAGCTGCGCGACCAGCTCTTCCGGCTGAAATTCCAGTTCGCGAGCGGCCAGAACGACGTGCTCCCGAAGATGCGCCAGCTTCGCCGGGACATCGCCCGGGTGAAGACGGTTTCGCGGGAGCGCGAGCCAGCAGCCAGGGCGTGAGCGTGCTGTAGCGGCGGTCTATGGCCGTCGAATAGCCGGCGCTCATGGAGCGCCGCTACAGTGTGGTTGATGGGAGTGGAGATGGAAGGCAATCGCCAGCAGAAGATCGGCAGAGTGAGCAGCAGCAAGATGCAGAAGACCGTGGTGGTCACGGTCGATCGTCAGATCAACCATCCGCTCTATCACCGGGTCGTGCGGCGTTCGGCGAAGTTCATGGCCCACGACGAGTCGGGGAAATGCCGCGTCGGCGACTGGGTGCGGATTGAGGAGACGCGTCCGCTCTCAGCCCGGAAGCGCTGGCGTGTGGTGGACGTGATCAGCCGCGCTGAGCAGGTGGCCCCGGTGCCGGAGGTGAACGTATGATCGGCATGCGAACCATTCTGCGGGTGGCCGACAATTCCGGCGCCCGCAAGCTCTCCTGTATTTTGCCGCTCGGCAATGACGTCGGCCTGCAGGCCGGGCTCGGGGATGTGGTGACCGCGAACGTGAAGGAAGCCGCGCCGGACAGCCAGGTGCCCAAAGGCAAAGTGGTGAAATGCGTGATCGTGCGCATGCGCAAGGAGCAGCGGCGCCGCGACGGGAGCTATATCCGCTTCGATGAAAATGCCGCGGTGCTGATCAATGACGCCGGCGAACCGGTCGGGACGCGCGTCTTCGGTCCGGTGGCGCGCGAGCTGCGCGAGAAGAAGTTCCTGAAGATCGTTTCCCTTGCGCCGGAGGTCCTCTGATGGCCTTGAAGCTGGACATTCGCAAGAACGACGAGGTCAGGGTGATGGCCGGCCGCGACAAGGGCAAGACCGGCCGGGTGCTCGAAGTGGAGCCCAGCACGCGCCGGCTCTATGTCGAGCATGTGAACATGATCAAGCGGCATACGCGGCCGAATCCGAACAAGCAGATTCGCGGCGGGATTCTGGAGAAGGAAGGCCCGATTCACATCTCGAACGTCGCGCTGGTGTGCGGCGAGTGCGGACCGACGCGGGTACAGCACCGGCAGAAAGCCGAGGGCGGCAAGGTTCGCGTCTGCGCGAAGTGTGGAAAGGTGCTGGAGAATTAGAGTCTGGCTATGACACCACGACTGAAAGAACGCTATCAAAAAGAGATTGTTCCGTCCTTGACCAAGGAGTTCAAGTACACCAATCCCATGGCCGTGCCCCGGGTGAGGAAAGTGGTCGTGAACATGGGCCTGGGTGAGGCGATCCAAAATGCCAAGCTCCTGGACTCGGCCGGCGTGGAACTGGGGCTCATTACGGGTCAGAAGGCAGTGATCACGCGCGCGCGCAAATCGATCGCGAATTTCAAGCTGCGCAAGAACATGCCGATTGGCGCCATGGTCACACTGCGCGGCGACCGCATGTACGAGTTTCTGGACCGCCTGATGAATGTAGCCTTGCCTCGCGTCCGCGATTTTCGGGGCCTCTCGGCACGGGCGTTTGACGGGCGCGGGAACTACACGCTGGGGCTGCGCGATCAAATGGTGTTTCCTGAGATCGATTATTCGAAAGTCGACAAAGTGAAGGGCATGAACATCTCGATTGTGACTGACGCCCGCACGGACGCCGAAGCGCTGGCGCTCTTGCGGCATTTCGGCATGCCTTTCCGGCCGGAAGGCCGCCGTCCGGCGGCGGGAGCGGCCGAGACGAAGGCGGGAGGATAGACTGTGGCGCGTCTTTCGCAGATGGCGAAACTGGTGAGGAAGCCGAAGTACAAGATCCAACACCGCAATCGTTGCGGACGCTGTGGCCGTCCCCGCGGCTATCTGCGCAAATTCGATCTGTGCCGGCTCTGTTTCCGCCAATTGGCGTTGCAAGGGGATATACCCGGAGTGATTAAGTCGAGTTGGTAGTCGGCCTGGTTTTCGGTTGCCGGCTCACGGTTGCCGGTTGCTGAGCACCAAAACCGGTGGCCGACAACCGGAAATCGACGGAGATTTGAGGAAATACTATGGGAGTTGTGACAGATCCGGTTGCCGACATGCTGACGCGCGTGCGCAATGGAATCCGCGCGCGGCATCCTCGCGTCGAGATGCCGTCGTCGAAGCTCAAGGTGGAGCTGGCGCGCATCCTCAAGGATGAGGGCTACATCGGCAATTACAAGGTGGCGGAAGAAGGCAAGAAGAAGGTGTTGCGGATCAACTTGCGATACGACAACGGCGGCCTGAGCGTGATTTCGGCGCTGGAGCGCGTTTCCAAGCCCGGACGACGCGTTTACGTCGGCAAAGATGAAGTGCCGAAGGTCTTGGGCGGTCTTGGGGTCGCCATCTTGACGACACCGCAAGGCGTAATGACCGGGAAAGCGGCGCGAAGAGCCGGAGTGGGCGGGGAATTGATCTGTAATGTCTGGTGAGCTGTAGCGGCGGTCTGTGACCGCCGAATAGCCGGCGCTCATAGAGCGCCGCTACAGGACGAAGTCTATGTCACGCATTGGAAAGAAACCGATTGATGTGCCGCGCGGCGCCTCCGTGGAAATTCAAGGCGCCGTGGCCCTGGTGAAGGGGCCGAAAGGCACCCTGCGAGTGCCGCTGCCGGAGGGGATTCGTCTGGAGCGCCAGGATGGACATGTGACCCTCGGGCGTGACGACGACAGTCGCGCCGCCCTGCACGGGCTCAGTCGCAGTCTCCTCGCCAACGCTGTGAAGGGTGTGACCGACGGCTTCGAGCGGCATCTGGATATTGTGGGTATCGGCTATCGCGCCGAAAGTAAGGGAAATTCGGTCACGTTCACTTTGGGTTATTCCCATCCCATCGACTTCCCTTTGCCGGCCGGCATCGAGGTTACAGTCGAGAAGATGACTCACCTGGTGGTGAAGGGCGCGGACAAGCAGCAGGTGGGGCAGGTGGCCGCCAAGATCCGCGGTCTGAGGCCGCCCGATCCTTACAAGAACAAGGGAGTCCGTTACACCGGCGAACGGCTGAAGAAGAAGGTTGGCAAGGCAGCAGCGGGCGCAGGCGCGGCCAAGAGTTAAGGCTGAGGTTACGGTATGTTGAAGCAAACTTCCAAGGACGACACGCGGCGCAGGATCCACCAGCGATTGCGAACGCGGGTGACGGGCACTGCGGCCCGTCCGCGTCTGAACGTGTTTCGCTCGACGAATCATATTTACGCCCAGATTGTGGACGACGCCTCCGGCCGGACGCTGGTGGCGGCCTCCTCGCGCGACAAGGATGTTCGCGCCGAGATGAAGACTGGCGGCAACGTGGCGGCGGCCAAGACGGTGGGCAAGGCACTGGCCACGCGCGCCAAAGAGGCCGAAATCGTGCGGGTGGTCTTCGATCGCGGCGGATACGCTTATCACGGACGGGTGCGGGCGCTGGCGGATGCGGCCCGCGAAGCCGGTCTCGAATTCTAGCTGGGAGGACCGTTTGAGTCGGATTGACGCCAATACGCTGACATTGAAAGATCAGGTCGTCTCCATCAACCGCGTCACGAAGGTCGTGAAGGGCGGCAAGAACCTCAGCTTTTCAGCTCTGGTGGTGGTGGGCGACGGCGGCGGACACGTCGGATATGGGTCCGGGAAAGCTCGCGAAGTCCCCCAGGCCATTCGCAAGGGAATCGAGGCGGCGAAGAAGGCCCTGGTGCGGGTCAATATCACCCAGACTTCTATTCCGCACACGGCTTTGGGACGGTACGGAGCGGGCCGGGTCCTGTTAAAGCCCGCTTCGGAGGGCACGGGCGTCATCGCGGGTGGCGCGGTGCGGGCGGTGATCCAGGCCGTGGGAATCCAGAATGTCCTGACGAAATCGCTCGGCACCACCAATCCGCACAACGTGGTCAAGGCGACGATGGACGCTCTGCTCCAACTGCGTAGCGCCGAGGAAGTTGCGAACACGCGCGGTAAGACGGCTGACGAGCTCTGATCGGCCTAACGGTAGGCTGGCAGACAAACGAAGCCGGAATGTTACTGATAAATAGTGACTTGGGAGAATATCACTCCGACTGCGGATTTGAGTTAGGCACTAGAGGGTTCTGATGGCAAAGGCTGACCAGGGAACGGTACGGATTAAGTGGGTACGGAGCGGCATCGCCTTTAACCGCAAGCAGGAGGAGGTCGTTCGAGCGCTGGGGCTGCGCCGGCTCCACCACGTGGTCGAACGCCAGGATAACCCCGTGGTTCGCGGATTGATTGCCAAAGTGCCGCATCTCGTCGAGGTGATCGGCGTCACCCGGCCTCCAGCATGGAGTTCCGTTGCCGAGTACACGATCATAGGCGCGGCCCCGGCCAGCGAGCAGCAGCCCGCAGCGGCCAAGGCCGAGGCTACCGCAGCCACTCCCGTGGTGGAGACGGTTGAACCTGCGGCGCCCGCCGATGTGGCTGCCGTTGAATCTGAGGAAGAAGAGAAGCCCAAGCGACGCGCGCGAACGCCCAAGGCGAAGCCGGCCGTCGACGAGGGTGGTGATGCCGAGGCGAAGGATTAGGTTATGAGCACTCACGTTGGATCATTGCGCCCGCCCCGAGGCGCGCGACATCGCCGGAAGCGGATCGGCACCGGCATGGGCGAGGGTCATGGCAAAACGGCCACGCGTGGCGAGAAGGGCCAGCGCTCGCGCACCGGATCGCGCATCCGCAGCGGGTTTGAAGGCGGCCAGATGCCCTTGCATCGGCGGCTGCCGAAGCGCGGATTCACCAATATCTTCAAGAAGCGCCACGCCATTCTCAACCTGAGCGATCTCAAAGCGTTCGCGGCTGGCGACAAAGTCACGCCGGATACGGTGATTGAGCGCGGGCTGGTGAAGAAGATGGGAGACGGTTTGAAGATCCTGGGCGAAGGCGAGCTTCGGGGCCCGCTTCACGTTTCGGCGCATTTCTTTTCCAAGTCGGCGCTGGAGAAGATCCAGAAGGTCGGCGGCACGGCTGAGGTAATCCCGGTATGATGGAATCGCTCAAAAGCATCACGGAGATTCCGGATTTAAGAAAGAGGATCACGTTTACCCTCCTGATGCTGGCGGTGTATCGCCTGGGCGCGTTCATTCCCACGCCGGGCGTTAATTCCCACGTCTTCGAACAATTCTTCAATTCGATGGGCGGCAGCCTTTTCGGCCTGCTGTCGATGTTCTCCGGGGGCAGCCTGCGGCGTTTCACAGTATTCGCCCTGGGCATCATGCCGTACATCACGGCATCCATCATCCTGCAGCTCTTGACCGTGGTTTCGCCGACGCTGGAGAAGCTTTCCAAGGAGGGCGACCTCGGCCGCCGCAAGATCACCGAGTATACGCGCTGGCTGACGGTTGGTCTGTCGGCGTTTCAGGCCTTCGGTATCGCGGTAGCGCTGGAGCGGCAGACCAGCAACGGCACCGCCCTGGTGAGCGATCCCGGCCCTCTGTTTATTCTGACCACCGTGCTGACGCTCACGGCGGGCGCCATCTTCATCATGTGGCTGGGCGAGCAGATCACGGCGCGTGGCATCGGCAACGGGATGTCGCTGCTGATCTTCGCCGGTATCGTGGTGGGCTTGCCGCGCGGCATCGCCGATCTTTACACCAAGGTGTTTGTTACTCACGTCTGGAGCCCACTAGCGCTGATTGTGGTACTGGCCTTCATGATCGCGATCGTGGCCTTTATCGTGCTTGTCGAGCGCGGCGAGCGGCGCGTTCCCATCCAGTACGCCAAGCGGATCGTGGGCCGGCGCGTGGTGGGCGGCGTTTCCACACACCTGCCGCTCAAGGTCAACAGCGGCGGCGTGATGCCGATCATCTTCGCGGTTTCGCTCCTGACGTTCCCCCAGACCATCGGTCTGTTCTGGAAGAATGGCGTGATTGCCCACGCGGTGACCGCTTTTCTCTCGCTTTTTGCCTATGGTGAACCGCTTTACACGCTATCGTACGTTCTATTGATCATCTTCTTCGCGCACTTCTATCTTTCGATTATCTACAATCCCGACGATGTTGCCGACAACGTCCGCAAGCAGGGCGGCTTCATCCCCGGTATTCGCCCTGGGAAGCGGACAGCCGATTATCTGGACGACGTGTTGACCAAGATCACCTGGGTCGGCGGCGTCTACCTGGCGATCGTGGCGTTGATTCCTGAGATCATGCTGGCGGGCCTAAGGCTCAATCACCTGCCGGTGTGGCTCGGGGGAAGTTGGTTTGACTCGCACATGCCAACCTGGCTGTTGCACGGGCTAAACGTCAACTTCTATTTCGGCGGAACGTCGCTGCTGATTGTCGTCGGCGTCGCTATGGATACGGTGCAGCAGGTGGAAGCCCAATTGATCATGCGGCACTACGAGGGCTTCCTCAAGAAAGGCCGGGTGCGCGGGCGCCGGGCGTCGTGATCCGAGTGTGCGAAGGCTCTTGAAGGCACAGGCGCTGATTTTCTTCGGTCCTCCGGGGGCGGGCAAGGGAACTCAAGCCCAGGCTGTCTCCGCCGAGTTTGCGATTCCCCATATCTCCACGGGTGAGATGCTGCGGGAGGCGGTAAAGCTGGGCACGCCGCTGGGTCTGGCTGCCAAGGCGCGTATGGAGAGCGGCGACCTTGTATCGGACGAAATCGTCAGCGGCATTGCCGCGGCACGTCTGGCGCGGCCCGATTGCGAGGACGGGTTCATCCTGGACGGTTTTCCGCGGACGATCGGCCAGGCGGATTTTTTGGAGCGGCTGCTGCGGGAACAGGGCCGGGGCGAGCCTCTCGTGATCTACATCCGGGTGGACTCGGGCGTCCTGTTGAAGCGCCTGAGCGGGCGGCGCACCTGCCCGATCTGTGGGCGGATTTACAACATGTACTTCGATCCGCCCAAGTTGGATGAAGTTTGCGACGTCGACGGAGCGGCTCTTACGAAGCGGGCCGATGACAATGAGGCGGCAATCCAGCAGCGTTTGGACGCCTACGAGGTGCTCACGCGGCCACTGCTCGACTACTATGAGGTTCGCCACCAGCTTCAGGAGGTGGACGGCGATCGCCCGCCCGCCGAGGTGGCGCGGGACGTCATCGAACTGGTTTCGCGCGAATTGGCATCAACAGCATGATTGTTTGCCGGTCCAGGTCGGAGATTGAAAAGCTGCGGCGCAGCGGGCATCTGGTGCGCCAGTTGCTCGAGGAAACCCGCCGGCAGGCTCGTCCGGGCGTCAGCACGCTCGACCTGGAGCGGTTTGTCGAGAAGCGGCTGAAGGAAGTCGGGGCCAAACCGGCGTTCAAGGGTTATCGCGGATATCCCTGCTGCCTCTGCGCCTCGGTGAACGAGGAGATTATTCACTCGATTCCCTCGGGACGGCGGCTTAAGGAAGGCGACATCGTCAGCCTGGATCTTGGTGTGATCCTCGAGGGCTATTATGGCGATTCGGCACTGACGGCCGCCATTGGTGAAATTTCCGAGCCGCTGAAGCGTCTGATGCGCGTGACGCAGGAATGCCTGGATCTTGGGATTCGCCAGGCCAGAGCCGGCAATCGGGTAGGTGACATTTCGTGGGCGGTTCAGCAGCACGCCGAAGAGAACGGATATTCCGTGGTGCGCGAGTTTGTGGGCCATGGCGTAGGGCGTGCGCTGCACGAAGAGCCGCAGGTTCCGAACTATGGCCAGGCAGGCCGGGGCCCGCTGCTGAAGCCCGGCATGGTGATCGCCATTGAGCCCATGGTGAATGCCGGACGCGCGGACGTTCGCGTTCTCAGGGACAAATGGACGGCGGTCACTGCGGACGGGCAGTACTCAGCCCACTTCGAGCACATGGTTGCCATTACGTCGGAGGGTGCGGACATTCTCACGGAACTGGAGGAGCACACGTCTCCAGCAGCTGCGAGTTTGACTGTGCAGGAGGGTCGTTTATAATCAGTTTATTGGGCTTGGCGTTGCGGGTCGTTCGAATTCCGGCTTTCTCTCAGGCGGAACGTCCAAAAGCCGGTGGACATCTAATGCTTAAGGCGAGTCCTCCGGAAAAGCTCAAAGCATCTCAACGAAGCACTCTCGGCGAGTTTCCGGTGCGCGGAGTTTATGGCGAAAGAAGAAGCAATTGAAGTGATGGCAACCGTCATCGAGCCCTTGCCGAACGCAATGTTCAGGGTTGAGCTCGAGAACAAGCACCAGGTGCTGGCTCATATTTCCGGCCAGATGCGCAAGAATTTCATCCGCATCCTGCCGGGCGATCGCGTGCAGGTCGAACTCTCCCCATACGACCTGACCCGTGGCCGGATCACCTATCGCTTCAAGTAGCCCTTCAAGGCGCCGCCGTTGCCCCCAGCCGAGTGGCTGGCGTTCTCGTGCGTGAGTATTGAAGACAAGGCGGAGGAAATGAAAGTACGTTCATCGGTTCGCAGAATTTGCAGCAAATGCAAGATCATTCGCCGCGGTGGCGTGGTGAGGGTGATCTGCGAGAACCCCAAGCACAAGCAGCGCCAGGGCTAGGCCCGTCGAGAGGGACTGGAGGAGGCAGGAATGGCACGTATAGCGGGAGTTGACCTGCCGCGCACCAAGCGCGCGGAAATCGGTCTGACGTACATTTACGGCATCGGACGCGCTCGCGCACTCTCGATTCTGCATCGTGCCGGCGTGGATCCCGGCAAGTCGGTCAAAGATCTCAGCGATGATGAAGTGAATCGGATTCGCCAGATCATCGAGGAAGACGGCGGGGTGGAAGGCGATCTGCGCAAGGAAGTGGCGCTGGGCATTCGGCGCTTGATTGAAATCGGATCCTATCGCGGCCTGCGCCACCGTCGTAATCTCCCGGTGCGCGGCCAGCGGACGCACACCAACGCGCGGACACGCAAAGGTCCTCGCAAGGGGACCGTGGCGAACAAGAAGCGCGCGACGGCCAAGACGTAACTCACGAGCGGAGCGAGGGCACATGGCGAAGGCGGCGGCAGCCAAAACCGGAAAGAAGAAGGTTTTCAAGAAGAAAGAAAGGCGCGTGGTTCCTCACGGTGTGGTGCACGTGCAGGCCAGTTTTAACAATACGCTGGTCGCGATTACCGATCCCGACGGGCGGATGGTTTGCTGGTCGAGTGCCGGCTCTCTCGGATTCAAGGGTTCGCGCAAAGGAACGCCTTTCGCGGCCCAGCAGGCCGCTGCGAGGGCGGCCAGCAGCGCGCGCGATCACGGGATGCGGACGGTGGAGGTCCGGGTCAAAGGACCGGGCGCCGGACGCGAATCCGCGGTGCGCGCCCTTGCAACCGCCGGGCTGGACGTGCGGTTAATCCGCGACGTCACGCCCATCCCTCACAACGGCTGCCGGCCTCCGAAGCGTCGCAGGGTCTAGTTCGCAGATTACGCAGATTTCACAGACTTAGAAGAGTGGAGATCGAGCGGCTGGGCAACGGAGGCAGAGGCCGGTAGTGATCGATGACCGGGCACCGCTTTGTGATCCAGATACACAAGACGGTTTGAGTAAGTTGAAGTTTTCGATTCGGAGTGAAGTTGTGACGTTGTGCTGAATCCGCGGTTCGCAGAGCATAAATCTGTGAAATCTGCGTAATCTGCGGATAAGGAGTGGGAGGTCAGCTTGGCGAGGTATCGTGACGCGGTATGCCGGCTTTGCCGGCGCGAAGGAATGAAGCTCTTTCTCAAGGGCCAGCGCTGCCTGACAGACAAGTGCGCCATCGAGAAACGGAATTTCGCGCCTGGCCAGCACGGCAAGTCCAGAAAGCCGAAGATCGTCGGCTACGGGCTGCAGTTGCGCGAAAAGCAGAAGGCCCGGCGCCTGTACGGAATCGTCGAGAGCCAGTTCCGGGGTTACTTTGAAGACGCCTCTGCCGGTAAGGGGATCACCGGCGAAGCGCTGCTCCAGATGCTGGAACGGCGGCTCGACAACGTGGTCTATCGGTTGGGACTCGCTCCATCGCGGGCCGCGGCGCGCCAGTTGGTCCGCCACGGACACATTCGCGTGGCGAACGACAAAGTGACTATTCCCTCGTATCAGGTGATGCCGGGACAGGAGATCGCGGTTCGCGAGAGCAGCCGCCAGATGCCGGCCATGGAACGTTCGCTCGATCTCGCCGGCGGCCGCTCGGTGCCCAACTGGCTGGAATTCGACCGCGCCGCCATGAAGGGCAAAGTGCTCTCGCTGCCCAAGCGCGAAGACGTGAACTTCCCCATTCAGGAACAGATGATCGTCGAACTCTACTCGAAGTAGGCGAGCGCGTCGGATGGGCGAAACCCCAAGCGCTCTTAGGGATTGGAGGTATAGCAGGATGCTTTGGAAGGGATTTCAGAAACCTAAGCGACTGGTGAGCGACATGGAAACGCTCACCGAGAAATACGGAAGCTTCAGCGCGCAGCCATTCGAGCGCGGCTTCGGCACCACGATCGGAAACGCGCTGCGCCGCGTGCTGCTCTCCTCGATCGAAGGCGCGGCCATCACCGCCGTCCGGATCGAAGGCGTGCTGCACGAATTCTCCCTCATCTCCGGGGTGGTGGAAGACGCGACGGACATTATTCTCAATCTCAAGCAGATCCCTCTCAAGATGCACGTTGAAGGTCCGAAGACGATGGTCCTGAGGGTCGATCAGCCCGGGGAAGTGACCTCGCGGATGCTCCAGGAGGATCCCGACATCGAGATTCTCGACAAGGACGTCTACATCGGCACGGTGAGCGAGGGCGGCAAGCTCGAGATTGAGATGCGCGTGAAGAACGGGCGCGGTTACGTCTCCGCCGAAAAGAACTACGACGAAGATCTGCCCATCGGCTACATTCCCGTGGATTCGATCCATTCCCCGGTGCGCAAGGTGAATTATACGGTGGATGCCGCGCGTCTCGGGCAGATGACCGATTACGACAAGCTAAACCTTGAGGTCTGGACGAACGGCGCGGTAACGGCCGCGGATGCCGTGGGACTCGCCGCCAAGCTCATCAAGGACCACATGACCATCTTCATCAACTTTGAAGAGGAGCCGGAAGCCGAGGAGGCGGTCGTTCCTGTCGCGGGCAGCGCCACCGTGGTGCCGCGTGTTCCCATGGTTCCCAATGAGAATCTGGACCGCTCGGTCGAGGAACTTGAACTGTCGGTGCGCTCCTACAATTGCCTGAAGAATGCCAACATTACTACCATTCGCGAGCTGGTGCGCCGGACTGAGCCGGAAATGCTCAAGACCAAGAATTTCGGCCGGAAATCGCTCAATGAGATCAAGGAAATCCTCTCCAACATGGGGCTGAGCCTCGGCATGAAATTTGACGAACGCGGGGCCCCGATCATGCCCACCGGGACGATGTTGGCGGCGCCCTCAATGCTGCCGCCGGATATCGATGATCTGAACGAGGACGATGAGGATGATATGACGGCGCCGGCGGAGACAGGACAATAGCCATGCGCCATCGCAATTACGGCCGGAAACTCAGCCGCAACACCGAACACCGCCGCGCTCTGCTGCGGAACCTGGTCACATCGCTCATACTCGAGGAGCGCATCGAGACCACCGTCGCCAAGGCGAAAGCGGCCCGCGACCAGGCGGAGCATATGATCACGCTCGGCAGGCGCGGGGATCTACACGCGCGCCGCCAGGCAGCGAGCTATCTCCTGACCGCCGCCGCCGTCAAGAAGCTCTTTGAGGATGTGGCCAAGCGCTTCGAGGCCAGATCAGGTGGCTACACGCGTATTGTCCCTGTGGGCTGGCGCAAGGGCGACGGCGCGGACACGGCGGTGCTCGAGATCGTCGGCACCGAGATCCTGCAGAAGCGCGCCGAGGAGCGTGCGCGCCGCAGCGAACGCAAGCGGAAGGCCGTGGAAGAGGCGCAGGCCGCCCAGGAGAAGGCGGGTCCGCCTGAGGAAGAGGAGTCCGACCAGAAGAAGTAGTTGCGTCCTGATTCGAGAACTCTTGTGAGCGCCGCGCGTTCTGCGGCGCTCTTTGTCTTTTTTGAGCTTGGCATTCTCCACGAGCGAGCCTGATGAAGTACCGGACCACCCGACCCGCCATCCAAGCCGGCGGAGCGAAGCCCGCGCGCGGTCGTTTCTCTCTTATCAATCTGCCGCGCAACGTGCAAGTGCTCGGCCTCGTGGCCTTGTGCAACGACGCCGCCAGCGAAGCGGCGTACTGGCTGCTGCCACAGTTCCTCGTCAGCACCCTTGGCGCGGGCACCATGGCCTTCGGTTTGATCGAAGGCGCCGCGGAGAGCCTCTCAAGTTTTATTCGGCTGTTCTCCGGATTCTTCTCCGACCGCCTGCGCCGGCGCAAGCCGGTTGCCGCCGCCGGCTACACGCTCGCGAATCTCGCCAAGCCGCTGCTCGCGCTCTCCACCAACTGGCGCCAGGTGTTTTGGATTCGCCTCACAGACCGCGGGTCGAAAGGGCTGCGCGCCCCCGCGCGCGACGCCCTGATCGCCGACTCGGTCGACGCCGGACAACGCGGCGCCGCCTTCGGCTTTCATCAAGCCATGGATACGGCGGGGGCGATCGTCGGACCGCTGAGCGCCGCCGCGCTCGTGCTGGTACTGCATGCCAGCGCCCGAACGGTATTCTGGCTGGCGGGGATTCCCGGCCTGATCACCATCCTGCTTGCCTGGTTCGCGGTGAAGGAGGTTCGGCCCGAGGTAGGCGCGAAATCCTCGAAGACGGGCGCCGGCACCGCCGTCCCGCGGCCGGCGTTCGCAGGACTGGGCGAACATCGAGGAAGACTCATCCTGATGTTCATTGCGCTGGGCGTCTTCGCGCTCGGCAACTCGTCCGATCTCTTCCTGGTCCTGCGCGCGGAAAACCTCGGTGTGCGAGCGGCGTTCGCGCCGCTGCTCGGACTTGTGTTCAACACGATCTACACGTCGCTGAGCTGGCCCCTCGGGTCGCTTTCGGATCGCGCACCGCGACGCTGGCTCGTGGTCGGCGGATACTTGGTTTACGCCGCGGTTTATCTCGCCTTTGCGCTGGCGCGGCACGCCTGGATCGCGTGGGCCGCCTTTCCGGTCTACGGATTCTATTACGCCTTGACGGAAGGCGTAATGAGGGCCTGGATTGCCGATCTCGCGCCGCAGCAGAGCCGGGCGTCGGTTTATGGCGTGTTCAACTGGGTCACAGCGGTCGCGGCGCTGCCCGCAAGTCTGCTGGCGGGCTGGTTATGGCGAGCCTACAGTCCTAGCGCGCCGTTCGCACTCGGCGCTGCGCTCGCAGCGGCTGCCGCTTTACTTCTTCTGATCATCTGAAGCCAGCGATCCGAAATAAGGACGATCATCATCGCGAGAGATGCGCCAATTGTATCGATGCCGCAATCGACGGGCGAGGGCGTTCGTCCCGCGACGAAAGACTGATGATATTCATCGGTAAGCGAGTAAAGGGCGGCGATCGCGATGCTGCCTACCGCGAGCCGCGGCCGCCATTCGAAATCTTGTGTCTCCAGAAAGCCAGCGTAGATCAGCAGGCTGAACACGCCATACTCGGTCATGTGCGCGAGCTTGCGCAGGCACACGTGCAGGACCTCGAATGTCTGCGATGACACCGTCACGCGCAGCAGATCGAGAATGACGTAGAGCAGCCACTTCGTAAACGACGCCCCAAAGCCTGAGGTTGAGAGGTAGAAGATCAGGCCCGCCCAGGCGGCGGTCATCACCCAGCGAAATCGCCGGGCGCGGCGGCTGGCAAGGTGTGGGCGATCAATCATGACGATGAATGTGAAGTCGCCGAGTGGGGAATAACCGGAACTGCCCAGAGCGTTCCCGCTATTCGAGCCGGTAATTGGGGGCTTCCTTGGTGATGATGACGTCGTGGACGTGGCTCTCGCGCAGACCGGCGCTGGTGATGCGCACGAACTTGCCCCGGCTTTGCAGGTCTTCGATGCTGCCGCAGCCGCAGTAGCCCATCCCTGAGCGCAGACCGCCCACCAGTTGCGCCACCATGTCGGCGAGCGAGCCCTTGTAGGGGACGCGTCCTTCGATTCCCTCGGCCACCGCCTTTGACTCGCTCAACATGGCGTAGCGGTCGGAGCCTGCGGTCATGGCGCCGATCGATCCCATGCCGCGATAGGATTTGAAACTGCGCCCCTGATACAGAATCGTCTCGCCCGGACTCTCTTCAGTGCCCGCGAAGAGGCTGCCGATCATTACCGTGCTCGCGCCGGCCGCGATCGCCTTGGTGATGTCGCCCGAGAACTTGATGCCGCCGTCGGCGATCAGCGGAATCCCGGCGTCGCGCAGCGCGCGGCTGCAATCGCTGATGGCCATGATCTGCGGGACGCCGGCGCCGGTCACCACTCGCGTGGTGCAGATGGAGCCTGGCCCGATGCCCACTTTGACGGCATCCACGCCGAGCTGAGCCAGGTCACAGGCGCCTTCGAATGTGGCCACGTTGCCCGCGACCAGCTCCACGCCGGAAAGCTCCTGGCGCAGGCGCCGCACGGATTCGATCACCCGCTCGGAGTGCCCGTGCGCCGTGTCGACCACGAGCACATCTACCTGCGCCTCCAGCAGCGCCTGTGCGCGCTCGAAGTAATCGCCCGTCACGCCCACCGATGCGCCCACGCGCAGGCGGCCCTGTTCATCCTTGGCTGCGGCCGGATAGTTGATCTTCTTCTGAATGTCCTTGACCGTGATCAGGCCCTTCAGATTGTAATGCGAGTCCACGATGAGCAGCTTTTCCACGCGATGCTGATGGAGGATCTGCTCCGCTTCTTCCAGCGTGGTGCCCACCGGAACCGTGATCAGATTCTCTTTCGTCATCACCTCGGAGACGGCCAGATTGGAACTGGGCACAAAGCGCAGATCGCGGTTGGTCAGAATGCCCACCAGCTTGCCGTCGGCATTGGTGACCGGCACGCCCGAAATCTTGTAATGCCGCATGATCTCCTGCGCCTCGGAGATCAAGCTGTCGGGCCGCACGGTCACGGGATCGACGATCATGCCGCTTTCGGACCGCTTCACTTTGTCCACTTCCATCGCCTGGCGCTCAATGCTCATGGTGCGATGGATAATCCCGATTCCGCCCTGCTGCGCCAGCGCAATCGCCAGGCGGGATTCCGTCACCGTATCCATGGCCGCGCTGACGATGGGAATGTTCAGTGGGATATTGCGCGTGAACTGCGTGCGCGTTTCCACCTGATTGGGAAGCACGCCGGAGCGCGCCGGGCACAGAAGCACGTCGTCGAAAGTGAGTCCTTCTCGGATGGGACCGTCCAGCATGGCACCTCTTGGATTTTGAACGTCTGCGACCCGCTCTAATGTTTGATTCTAGGGTCGGTGAGGGCTTGCGTCAAGCGCGAGACTCGCGTCTTGTTTGTGGTGCGGGCTTCCAGCCTGCGTCGGCCCGCAGGCAAGACGCCTGCCCCACAAGTTCCGCTTGACATCTCTATCGGAATCCGATATAACGGTAGACGATCATGAAGCCTGAGGCTTTTCTCCCGCTTTCGAAGGCCACCTTGTACATTCTGCTGGCGCTCGCGGCCGAGGATCGCCACGGTTATGCAATCATGCAGGAGGTCATCCGGCGGTCGGGCGGCCAATACAGGTTGGGGCCGGGGACACTGTACGACAATCTGCAGAAGCTGGTGAACCAAGGCCTGATCGCGGAGACGTCGGCGCGATCCATGGGCGATGATCCCCGGCGCCGCTATTATCGGTTGACCCGTCCGGGGCGCAGGGTGCTTGCTGCCGAGATCGCGCGCATGGAGGCGGTGGTCCGGGAGGCCAGGCGCCACCTGCCCGCGACGAGTCCTGGGAGGGCAGTATGAGTCGCGGGCTGTACCGGTGCCTGCTGTGGCTGCACCCCGCCTTCTTCCGCGAGCGGTTTGCCGGAGAAATGCTGTGGATCTTCGACCAGACGGTTGGCGCCGAGGGCGCCGCCGCGCTGCTCGCCGACGGTATACTCTCGCTGATCCGCCAATGGCTGATTCGCCGCATGACGTGGAAAGTTGCCGTCGCCCTCGCGGGCGCGCTGCTGCAAGTTGGGCTCGTGGCGGCTCTGACAGGCGATCATGCTGCCCGGCGTTCTTCAAGGATTCCCGCCGCGTCAGCGAGCGTCGCCGCGGGTCGAAGGGACTCGCCTATGCAAGCGGGGCCGGAGGCATCCACCGGTGTCGCTCCCCAGAGTCTGACGATAAGCGCCGCCGAGCCCGTTGGTGGCAAGGCCCTCCCATTCGCCGTTCTGCTCGGCGTGCTCTTTGGATATGTCGTACAAAGCCGATTGTTCGGCGCCGCAAGCCGCCCTGCGGCGCGTGGGCGGGCGGCTGATGGCAGAACACAAGCTGGACAGCTTCGGGCCGGCGCCAAATCGCCCCTTTCGATTGTCGCGGACTAAGGACACTTCTTTGCTTGAACTGCGCCAGGTCACGAAGCTGTTCTCCGGGATTCCCGCCGTGCGAGATGTGAGTTTCGTCGCGCGTCCTGGTGAGGTGACGGGCTACCTCGGGCCCAACGGCTCGGGGAAGTCGACGACGCTCAAGATGATCACCGGACTCATCGAGCCGAGCGGCGGAGAGATTCTCTTTCAAGGCGTGCCGATTGAGCGTGACCGCATCGCGCACAAGCAGCGTCTGGGCTATGTTCCGGAGGAACCGCATCTGTATGGTCATCTCACCGGACTCGAATACCTCGAGATGGTAGGACTGCTCCGTGGAATCGCGGCGCGCAGGCTGAGCGAGAAGATCGAGGGCTTCCTTCGCCTCTTCTCGCTCTACGCCGACCGCTTGGCGCCGATTTCGTCGTACTCCAAGGGCATGCGGCAGAAAGTGTTGCTCTCCGCGGCCCTGCTACACAATCCGGAGATCGTCCTGCTCGACGAGCCCTTCACGGGCCTGGACGTGAACTCGGCCCTGATCCTCCGCAGCCTGTTCCAGAACCTCGCCGGGCAAGGGAAGGTCGTGCTCTTCAGCTCCCACGAGCTCGACGCGGTGGAGCGCATCTGCTCGCACGTCGTGATCCTGCACAAAGGCCACGTCGTGGTCAACGATTCCATCGAGCAGCTGCGGGCTTCGCTCGCCTTGCGCACGCTCGAAGACATTTTCTCGCAGTTTACCGTCGAGCAGGACACCGCCGCCATGGCGCGCGAGCTTGCCGAGCTCATCAGGTTATAGAGGACAATGGTTGGCGAGCGCTGGCAATTCCGCGTTCTGTACCGCAACTTCCTCACCTGCGTTGTCGATCTCCAATTCCTTCCCAACCCCGGCGACATTCAGAAGCTGGGCATTCAGCTGATGGCGGCGCTCTCGGCGTTTGGGCTGGTCATTGCAATCTATGAAGTGCCGAGGTATTCCTTCTCGGGCTGGCCCGCGGACAAGCTCGCTATCGCCGCCTGGGGCGATCAGGAGTTTATGATCGCCACCACGATGGCGGTCGCCGGGCTGCTGGCCGTGCTCGCCTGGAACTCGATATTGCCCGCGCGGCAGGACGCGCTGGTCCTCGGACCTTTACCGGTGCACACGCGCACAGTGGGACTCGCCAGAATCGCAGCTGTCGCGTCGGTGCTGGGGATGAGTGTTGCGGCGCTGAACGTTTTCATGGGAATCAGCTTTCCCTTCGTTTGGACTCCGCCCGGCGGCAACCTGCTGCGCTCGCTGGCTGCCTACTGGTTGACCGCAGCCGTTGCGGGGATGTTCGTCTTCTGCGCTCTGCTGGCGCTGCAAGGCATGGCGGCGCTGATCCTGACGCATCGGCTCTTCCAACGCGTTTCCTCGGCCTTGCAGCTCGCGATCTTCTTCACGATCCTCAGCGCGTACTTTCTTAAGCCGCCGCTTGCAAGTCCACGCGCTCTCATTGCGCCGGCGAACCATCGATGGTTGGCAGCGCTTCCGTCCTACTGGTTTCTCGGGCTCTTTCAGGAACTCAATGGCCCGACGCACCCTGCTTTCCGGCCCCTGGCGGTGCGGGCGCTTGGGATGCTCGCCCTGGCTGCTTTTCTGGCTGCCGGCACGCTGGCGGTCGAGTATCGACGAAGCCTGCGGCGCTTGGTGGAAGAAGCCGACATCGTGCCGTCGGATCGCGTGCGTCCGCTGGCGCGATTCGCCACGCGACTGGCCTCGATCCTGGTCCCACAGCCGCTCGAACGCGCGATTCTGCTGTTCACGGCTCGAACTCTCGCGCGCAGCCGCCAGCATCGGCTGCTGTTCGTGGCTTACTGGGGTCTGGGGCTCGCGCTCGCCATGGCGTATGCCCGGAGTTATCTTTACGGCTATGCGCAGAACCCGTGGAACCAGGCGAACGTGCCCTTCATCGCAGGAAGCGTCATTACCCTTCTCATGGCGATTATCGGCGCGAGGGCAGTATTCGCACTGCCGGCATCGCAACCGGCCAGCTGGGTGTTTCGCTTGACGGCGGTGTCTCCGCCGGCTTGGTATTTCGCCGCCACCCGCAAGTCGATCTTCGTGCTGGTGGCCGGCCCGATTGGGATCGCCTGCGCGATTCTCTATTTCAGCATCTGGCCATCGCAATTCGCGTTGGAGCATCTCGCCGTTCTTGTTGCGCTCGGCATCTTCATCGTTCAGCGGGCACTCTACAGGTTTCGCAAGATCCCATTTGCGTGCTCTTATCTGCCTGGCCGAACCAACCTGCACGTCCGACTCTACGCCTTTGGCGTGCTCTTCCTCTTCCTGGCCGACAGCGGATCTCGCCTGGAATTCTGGGCGATGGAGCGCCCGGCGCGATTTGCGATCCTGCTTATGGTGATCCTCGCCCTCGCTGTCTGGGCGCGGCGGCGCACAGCGGAGTTTGCCAACGCGCCCGGCAATCGGATTCAGTTCGAAGAAGTACCGCCGGCCGACATCTTCGCGCTCGATCTGCGCCCGGACGGAGCATGGTTGAGCGACGAAGCTTACGTGGAGGCGATTGATCTTCGCGCGCAGCGCAAGGCCGCACGTCGCTGACGGGAGCACGCATCTTGCGCGCGCTGCTGGGCCCAACTTCAGGACGTGGTTCAGGGTTGTCTCGATGCTCGTCGGTCGATAGGAGCCGGCATGGCTGAACTGAAACTGCTTTACGACAGCGAGCCTCGAAGCCGGCTCGCCGACTGGACCGTCCGCGCCGGCGTGGCGCTCGTTTATGTCCTGTTCGGCACCGACAAGTTCGGGTCCGGCGCCGGGCATTGGCTTCAACTGTTTCGCGAGATCGGAGTCGGCGATTGGTTTCGCTACTTTACCGGAGCGGTGGAGGTCCTGGGCGGATTGTTGGTCCTGATCCCGCGGACGGCATTGGCCGGCCTGCTGCTCCTTGTCGCAACCATGTGCGGAGCCGCGGTCATTCTGTGCCTTCTGGGACGCCCCGCCGACAGCGTTTTTCCCGGCTTTTTTCTGATCGTCCTCGCCGGCCTGTTCTGGACGCGGTGGAATGCGGGCCGGCGGTGAGCCGGGCTCCGCATCAATGAGCCACGCGAGGCCTCAGCTTCACAGCACGCCTGCCAAGGCAAGTGAGGCGACAATTCCCGCGGCAGTGAGAGCAAGCACCAGGGCGATTTTGGAGGCGTGGCTAAGTCCCTGGTGACCATGATGCGGCTTCACGGGTGGTGGAGTCTGCGCGGCGATCGCCGCCGCCATGGTGGTGATTCGCGCGGCAAATTTCACTTGGGTGTCGGGATTGCCGGCGCGAATATCCGCCACTTGTGTGTAGTCTACAGGTGTGGCCTCTCCCTTTCCGACTACCATGAAACGGGAGTCGTTGGCCTGGCTGACGTAGCCGGTCAGCTGGGTGCCGTCCTGCAAAGTGACGATCACGCGCGCATGTTCGCCGGTGCCGAGTGTGGCCATGGCAGCTTTGAGCTGGGCGGACGAGTACGTCTGCCATTCGACCTTTGACTTTGCGGGAGAAGAGGCGCTCATCGTCAGAACAAGAAGAGGCGCCAGCGAGGTGCTGAGCAGAATTCGAATGAGCCGTGCCATTTTATTCCTTCCGGACAGGGAATTAAGACCGGGGAGAGTGAACTGCGACGTTCGTCTCATGGCACAAGAACGATCTTCCCGTGTGCTCCCGATTCCATCACGGCCTGGTGAGCGCGCGCGGCGTCAGCCAGCGGGAGGCTCTGACCTACCACGGGCCGGAGTGAGCGGTTCTCGAGTCCGGCGACCAGCGCCGAATGAATACTCCTCAGGTCTTGCTCGCTGGCGTTGAATAACGTCATGCCTAAAATGTCGGCGTCGCGCGACATGGCCCCGCGCGGATTCACCTCAATCGTGCCGCGATTCCCGATCACCACCACACGTCCGTGCTTGGCAAGCACGCCCAGGTCTTTTTCCAGATTCACGTTGGCCAGCATTTCCAGAATCACGTCCACACCGCGGCCGGCGGTCAGCTTCATCAGCTGGTCAAGATAACCTGCTTCGCGATGATTTAAAACGTAGTGCGCGCCCTGTTCTTTGACCATCTGCAGACCGCGATCCGTTCCCGCCGTTCCGATCACCGTCATCCCGGCCGCGCGCGCTAGTTCCGTGCCGGCCACGCCCACCCCGCCGCTCGCGCCGTGAACCAGGACCGTCTCGCCGGGCGCGGCGTGCGCCCGATGAAACAAGGCCCGATAGGCCGTGGCGTAGGGAACGCCCATCGCCGCGCCTTGCTCAAAGCTGGCGGCGTCGGCGAGTGGCCAGACCTGCGATTCCTTACAGAGCACGAGCTCCGCGTACGCTCCGGTCAGCGTGCCATGGACGTACACGCGGTTGGCGGCCGCCACCTTGCTGACACCCTCGCCAACGGCCTCCACAACCCCAGCTGCGTCCGACCCGGGGGTGTAAGGCAGCGACGGCTTGAGGGCGTAGGCGCCCGAACGGATGTAGGTGTCGACCGGGTTCACTCCGGCGGCCTTTACGCGCACCAGCGCCTCGCCGATCCCTGGCTTCGGTTCCGGGACCTCTTCGAGGCGCATCGCCTCGGGCGGACCGAACTCATGCACGCGAATCGCTTTCATTGGCCGCTCTCATGTCCCTTGACGCGCGGCGGTTTCGGGGAATGCGGTTTCAGCGTTTTGTGGCTCTGCTTCATGTCGCTCAGTTCCTGCTTTTGCTGGTTCTCGAGCACCTTGCGCTGGGCCTTGAAATCCCTATTCATCCGCGCCCGCTCTTCCTTCGTGGTCGCGTGTTGGCTCATTGCTTTTCGCGTGGCGTGTTCCTGCTCCTTGAGCTGCTTTCGCTGTTCTTTTTGCTGTTTCTTGAGATCATGCACGTCCTGGCTCGACCGCGCAGCAGCCTGAACCGTTCCGCCAGCTAGAACGATCGCGCCGAGAACAGTGGATAGAAACCTTCGCATTCGAATTCCCGCACCGATTGGACTCATCGGGAAAGGATCAGCTTAGCATGTCCGAGCCCATTCTGCCGTGCCGTAGGGGCAGGTCTTGTGCCTGCCCAACTGCACCGCCACTCGGGCACCGGGCAGTCGGCGGTTGATTCGGAAGCAGGCACTCGGCAGCCGACGTTCGCCAGTCCGACACGCTCGTAGTCGGGAATCGGCGTGCGGATCGACCTTCGCGCGTCCGCTGGATTGGCGTCTACGCTGGCCAGATTGGCTCCTTTCTCGCATATAAAGACATCTTTCTCGCCCTCAAAATTGCATCTAAATCCTTGCCCATCAGTAGCCTATTGAGTTGGCACGGTCAGGAGACCGTGCCACAGCGGAGAAGAGAGGAGAAGGAGCAGATCCTTCGCTGCTCTCAGGATGGCAGCCGGACCGCGTGTCACGTATCAGAGCTACGCGACACTATGTACTCTGGGGCGGCGACTCTATTGTTTTTATGTTAGCGCCTTTTTTTATGGCGAGCGAGAGCGCCGAGATAACAGGAATGTGCGTCGGCATTTACCGTCAAGTGACTACCTACGCCGAGTTCCAGGACCTTGCCGCGCGCAACCAGGTGCTATCGGGGGTCCTCGCGGCCGACACCATGGGCCTGCAGATCGCGGTGTCCGTGGAAGGATCCGAGCAGGGCGGCAAAGGGTCCGAAGCGGGCGTGCAGATGGTGAGCGGATCGTTCTTCAACGTGCTCGGTGTTAGCGCGGTTGCCGGCCGGACCTTCGGTCCCGAGGTTGACAAGCTTCGCGACGCGAATCCCGTGGCCGTGATCAGCTACAGCTTCTGGCAGCGCCGATTCGGCGGCGATACCTCCGCGCTTGGCCGGAAGCTCCGCGTCCGGAACACCGTCTACGACGTGATTGGTGTAATGCCGCAGCGCTTTTTCGGCATGACCGTGGGTGCCGCGCCCGATATTTGGGTGCCGTTGACCATGCAGGCTGAACTCTATCCGGGCCAGGACTGGCTCACCGTCGAAAAGCACCCCATCGAGAAAACGGAATGGCTGCAGGTGATGGGGCGGCTCAAGCCCGGAGTCACCGTGGCCAAGGCGAAAGCGAGCCTCGACCTGACGTTTCAGCAATACCTGCAGTCGCAGATCGGCGACATCACGGAGAATGACCGGAAAAACTTTCTGAACGAGCACCTGCCCGTGGCCCAGGGGCGCCGGGGCGCTTTCCAGCTTGAGGGACAGTTCGGCACGCCGTTGCTGGTGCTGATGGGTGTCGTGGGGCTAGTGTTGCTGATCGCGTGCGGCAACGTCGCGAATCTGCTGCTTGCGCGAGCCACCTCGCGGCAGAAGGAGATCGCGGTGCGCGTCGTCATGGGAGCAGGCCGGTTGCGCCTGTTTCGCCAACTGCTGACGGAGAGCGTGCTGCTGGCCGGAATCGGCGGCATACTTGGATTGCTGCTCGCCCAATGGGCCGACGCCGTCCTGCTGCGATTGGTGTCGTCCGGCTCGACGCCGATTCCGCTCGACACACACCCGGATCTCACTATGCTGGGATTCACGCTCGGTGTTTCGCTGCTGACGGGGATTCTCTTCGGCCTCGCGCCGGCGCTGCGAGCGTCGCGCGTCGATCTGAATTCGGTCCTGAAGGGAACTTCGCGCGGAGTCATCGGAGCCGCGGGGCAAGGTGCGCGCGCTTCGATCGGCAAGATTCTGGTTGTGGGGCAGGTCGCATTTTCGCTGCTGCTGCTGGTCGTCGCCGGGCTCTTCGTCCACAGCTTTCAGAAGTTGAGCCAGGTGCAATTGGGCTACGACCACGATCATCTGCTCCTGTTCGGCGTCGATCCGGTGGAGTCCGGCTACAAGGGTCCCGCGATCGCTGAGATGTACAAAGCTCTCATCGAGAACATCCGCGCCATTCCGGGCGTGCGCGGCGTGACGTTGTCGCAGAACGGGCTCTTCAGCCATTCCGAATCTGCCGATACAATCAAGATCGACGGCTACAAGCCGCCATCGGGTCAGAACATGAACGCCCGCTTCGATGAAGTGGGTCCGAATTACTTTGCGACCGTCGGCGTACCCATCCTCGTGGGGCGCGACATCACGGAAGAGGACGGCGGATCGGGCCAGCGCGTGGGTGTGATCAATCAAACCATGGCGCGCTACTACTTCGGGAACGAGAGTCCGATCGGCAGGCGTATCTGGGACATGTTCCCGACCAACATCACCGACTTCGTGGTTGTCGGTGTTGCCGCCGATGCCAAATACAACAGCCTGCGCGAGAAGACGCCGCGCCGGTTCTACGTGCCGTTCTTTCATCCCATCGGTGAGGCGACGTTCGCACGGTTCGAGGTGCGCGTTTCCGGCAATCCTTCGTCCGTCGCCGACGCCGTGCGCGCCGCCGTGAAGCAGACGGCTCCCAATCTGCCGCCGGCCGGCATCAACACCATGAACCAACTGGTCAGCGAGTCGCTCACCAGCGATCGCATGGTCACGAAACTCACGGGTTTCTTCGGGGCGCTCGCGGTGCTGCTGGCCTGCATCGGAATCTACGGCATCATGGCCTACGCCGTCGCGGGACGCACCGGCGAGATCGGCGTCCGGATGGCGCTGGGAGCTGATCGTGGCAACGTGGTCTGGATGGTCCTGCGGGAGTCGCTGGTGCTGGTCCTGATCGGTGTCGCGATCGGACTGCCGGCCGTGATCGGAGTATCGAAGCTCATCAAGAGCTTGCTGTTCGGCCTGACGCCTGCCGATCCCTGGGCACTGGCGCTCGCGAGCCTGCTGATGATCGCCATCGCCGCGCTCGCCGGCTACATTCCGGCGCGTCGGGCGTCGCGCACGGACCCTATGACCGCGCTCAGGTACGAGTAGCGCGGGGTCGGATTTTCGGCCCGCGGGTGTTCTGGCGGGGGCGGCTCGCGTTATACGCACTCATTGACGTACGCAGTCATTCCCGCGCAAGCGGGAATCCATTGGTGGAAACGACGCTGCCTCAAAGAAGGAGGATTCATGTCAAGAGCTGCTGCTAAGTTGCTGGTCCTCACCTGCCTGGTGGCTCCCCTGCTATCAGCAGCGGACGATCCCTTCGTCGGCAAATGGAAGCTCAACCCGGACAAAAGCACGCTCACCGACGAGATGAAGGTGGAGGCGCTGGGTGGAAACAAGTACGCCCTCGACTTGGGCGGCGGTACACCCGAGACTGTGGTTGCCGACGGGACCGACCAGCCGGGGATCATGGGAACAACCTTGGCCGTAACCGCCCAGGGACCCAACGCCTGGACGGTGGTCCGCAAGCGTGACGGCCGCACGCTCGTCACCGGGGACTGGAAGCTTTCTGACGATGGCAAGACGCTCACCGATCACTTCACGGCGAACCAGGCCGACGGATCGACCTTCAGGCTGGACTACGTCTATGAGCGCACGGCGGGGGCTTCAGGCTTTGCCGGCACGTGGGACAGTTCAAGCGAGAAGGTGAACTCGCCGTTCGAGCTCCAGATCGGACCTTACGATGGCGATGGACTCTCGTTCAGTAACGAAGCTCAAAAGACTATCCAGAACATGAAGTTCGACGGCAAAGATTATGTGACTGTGGGTCCCAATGTGCCCGCGGACCTCGCGACGTCGGGGCGCCGGGTAAACGACCATGCTCTGGAATTGACCGACAAGCTCAAGGATAAGGCCGTCGACACCCAGAACATTGAGGTTTCGGCTGACCTCAAAACGCTGACCTTGACCGTACACAAGGTGGGTCAGAGTAAGCCGAATATCCTTGTCTTTGATCGGCAATGAAAGAGCGTCGCCGGTAGCTTCTTGGAGAGCGGCGGCCATGCCGCCGCTCTCTGTCCAAGACTTGCAGTGTGGCGACGGCATGAAAAGCAACCTCGGTGCACCCGCGAGTCTGGCCGAAGAGCCGGTCCCCTTCAGTGAACCCGCAACGACGACAGAGTAGTCGCCCCGCGTTGTACCCCAGGCTCCCGGAATCTGAGTCAAACTGCGAGGCTGGCCGAAGGCTCGTGCCTGTCACACACGGGGGTGAGTTCCATCACTGACGGGCATTCATCTCCTCAGCTTACACTAACCACAAGAGTCGGAACCGAGGGAAAGGAGTGCTCCCGTGCCTAACACTGTTTTCAGTCGCATCGCAGCGTCTTGCCTCAGGGGAGCTTCGAGGTCACTCGCAAGCATTCTGCTCGTACTCAGTGCGATGGCGTTTCTCTTCGCCACGCCAATGTCGCTTGCGCAGGAGTCCAAAACTCCCTCCGCACTGCCCGCGCCATCCAGTGGCAGAGCCATCGTCTGTATCTACCGCACCTACAGATTCACCGGCTCGTCCTCGCACGACGAGATTTTTGTCAACGGCGTTCATCTCGGCAAACTCCTCAGCAGCGAATACGAATTCACGGAAGTGCCGGCGGGCACGGTTGTGATCTCCGGGTTCCCCAAGGAGTACTACGGAAGTATAACCATGTCCGCCATGGCGGCCGCCAACCAAGCCAGGCAGAAAGAGCACGAGCGAGCCCGGTTTGAGGCGGAGGCGGGCCAAACCTACTACTTCAAATGGACCGCCGGACCCGCGGCAACTGGAATCAAGGTCACCCCAGAGGATCCCGAGAAGGGAGCCAAAGAGATACGCAAACTCCATCTCTCCAAGCCCGTTGACGACAAGGAAGAAGCGAAACCCGAAACCAAAGACCCCGACAAACCGCCGGCCAACTAACATTGCGCCGGCTGATTGTGATCTGTCGGCGAACGTGCGTGACCTGACCTGATTGGTGGCGACAGCATTGTATCGCATGTCGTTGCCATCCGCGCACCCCCGTAGAAATCAAGAGCGCGGCGCTCTCGCCCCTACTTCTGCGCTTCAGGTGCCGAAGGAAGAGGAAGGTCGGAGTTGTAACTGTCCACGATGCACTTCCACTTCCCGTCCGGCTGCTTCTTCCAAATTTCGACCGTCTTGCCCTGGTCGCGGACCGGCGGCCCGCCTTTGGGATCCTGCGCTGAGTCTTCGTAGGTCCCATAGATGTACCCGAGCTCGCCGGACTCTGCCACCTCGGTTTTCGAAGCCTTCCATGAAATGGAAGTGGTGTTCGGACCGAGGAGCGTCGCCCAGGCCTGGCGGATCGCGTTCTGGTCCGTGATGATGGGCGCGTTGGGCGGAAGCATGACGGCGTCGTCGGCATAGAAGGCCACGGTTGCTGCGACATCTTTCCTCGACGCTGCGGCCGACCATTGCTCGTCGGCGCTCTCAAGTGCCGCGACCTCCGCGCCGTTGTCGGCGACCTTGAGCGATGGGCCGCAGGAAGCGGTCAGGATCAGGGTCGCGATCAGGGGAAGCCACAGTGTTGGTCTCATTTGGATTCTCCGGTTCCATTCCTTTCTGTAATTGGCGTTGATATTCACCCGATGTCTGCGCCGATGGATGGCGGCGACATTGTATTGTATGTCGTCGGCACGGCCTTAAGATCTTTTGGCGATACCGAGAACGATGTAGACGCCACCCAAACCGATGGAGCCAAGCTGAGTGCCCGATCATGATTTCTGGTCTTCCAGGCTGATGCGCTTTTCGTGAATCTCCGCCACGTGCAGCAGCCAGGCCGTTCCTTCGGCAATATCATTCACCAAGCCTTTTATATCGGAATGGTCTTTGGTCAACCGGGCAGTTCCTTCGGCAATGTCATTCACCAAGCCTCTCATAGCAGAAAGGTCCTTGGCCAGCAACTCGACACTCTGCGTACACGAGGCCCGCGGAGTCGAAGCCCGATATCACCGCGGCTACAATTTCACGTGCCGCAGCCGGAGCGCGTTCGTGATCACCGAGACGGAGCTGAAGGTCATCGCGGCGCTCGCGATCACCGGGCTGAGGAGCAATCCGAAAACAGGATATAGGACGCCGGCGGCGACGGGAATGCCGAGCGAGTTGTAGATGAAAGCGAAGAAGAGATTTTGCCGGATATTGCGCAGCGTAGATTCGCTGAGGCGCCGCGCGCGGACGATGCCGCGCAGGTCGCCTTTGACCAGCGCGATGCCGGCGCTTTCCAAGGCCACGTCGGTGCCCGATCCCATGGCGATCCCGACATCGGCCTGCGCCAGCGCCGGCGCGTCATTGATGCCGTCGCCGGCCATCACTACCACGCGTCCTTCCGCTTGCAGGCGCCTTACAACCTCGATTTTGCGCTCGGGCAGCACGGCCGCTTCGAACTCCACGATGCCCAGCTCGTTCGCCACGGCCGTGGCGGTGGTGGGACTGTCGCCGGTTACCATTACGATTCGCAGACCTTCGTCGCGCAGCAGACGCAGGGCTTCCGGCGTGGACATTTTGATGGGATCGGCGACCGCGAAGACTCCGGCGCGCCGGCCGTCGACCGCAGCCAGCATTACGGTCTGTCCGCGGTGGCGCAGTGCTTCGGCGCCGGCGGCCAGTTCCTCGAGGTCGTCCTCGTGCACGCCGGCGTCGCGGAGCATCTCGTCGCTTCCGAGGGTCACGGCGCGTCCGGCCACAATTCCCGTAACGCCTTTGCCGGTGACGGCGCGGAACTTCTCGACCGGCGCGAGATTGAGGCCGCGGGCGCGCGCTTCCGCCGTGATCGCCGAAGCCAGCGGATGCTCGCTAGCGCGCTCGAGGCTGGCCGACAAAGCCAGCACCTCGTCTCTGTCGAAGCCGCCGAGCGGCAACACTTCGGCGAGGCGCGGACGTCCTTCGGTGAGCGTGCCGGTCTTATCGATCACCAGCGTGTCCACCCGTGCAAGCCTCTCCAGCGCTTCGGCGTCGCGGATGAGGACGCCGGCGCGCGCGCCGCGCCCCGTGCCCACCATGATCGACATCGGCGTAGCGAGCCCCAGCGCGCAGGGGCAGGCGATGATCAGCACAGCCACCGCGTTCACTAGCGCATGCGCGAATCGCGGTTCCGGACCGGCGAGGATCCAGACGATGAACGTCACCACCGCGACTGCCACCACGCCGGGCACGAACCACGCCGCGAACCTGTCCGCAAGGCGCTGGATCGGAGCCCGGCTGCGTTGCGCTTCGCTCACCCGTTGGACGATCTGGGCTAGTAAGGTCTCCGCGCCCACGCGTTCCGCCCGGATCACCAGAGCGCCGTTGCCGTTCAGCGTCCCGCCGCTGACGCGCATCCCGGATTCTTTCTCCACCGGGATGGGCTCGCCGGTGAGCATCGACTCGTCCACGGAGCTGTGCCCCTCCGTCACCACTCCGTCCACCGGCACGCGCTCGCCGGGGCGTACGCGCAGGCGGTCGCCAATGGCGACGGAATCGAGCGGCACGTCCTCTTCGCGATCGCCCGCCAGCAGGCGCCGCGCGGTCCTGGGCGCGAGTCCCAGCAGGGAGCGGATGGCACTCGAGGTGTGCGCCCGCGCGCGCAGCTCCAGCACCTGGCCGAGCAGCACCAGGGTGGTGATCGCCGCCGCGGCCTCGAAGTACACCGGCACCGCGGCGCCTGGAGCATTCGTTGTGGCTGGCAGCACGCCAGGCGCGAGCGTGGCCACGAGGCTATAGATGTAGGCTGTGCCCGTCCCCAGCGCGATCAGGGTGAACATATTGGGGCTGCGGTTCACGATCGAGGCCCAGAAGCGCTGCAAGAACGGCCAACCTCCCCAGAGCACGACCGGAGTGGCGAGCGCCAGCTGCGCCCAGTTCCGGCTTGCTCCGGGAACGAGCTGCGCCAACACCGGGGTGGTTGCGGACATGCCCAGGATGATGAGCGGAACCGTCAACGCCACGGACGCCCAGAAGCGACGCGTCATCAGGCGCAGTTCGGGATTCGCTTCCTCCTCGATGGTCGCCGTGCGCGGCTCCAGCGCCATGCCGCAGATTGGGCACGATCCCGATTCGCTGCGCACCACGGCGGGATGCATCCGGCAGACCCACTCCGTGCGCGTGCCCGGCGCCACGACCGTCACTGGCTCCAGCGCCATGCCGCACTTCGGGCACGGACCCGGCTCGGCAGCGCGCACTTCGGGGTCCATAGGGCAGGTGTAGGTCGCTGGGTCGTTCGTCGCTTTCGCGACGGGCTTGGCTGCGGCCACCCGAGGTGAGGTCGTCGCGTGGGCATGGGATTTGAGTGGTGACGATGCGCCGAGCGTCACCAATCCGCCGGCTCTCAGCGGATGCGCCGCGGCGTGCGATCCAATTGAGGTTGTGCCTGGCTTCGCGTCGAGGAATTTTTCGGGGTCAGCCTGAAACTTCTTGAGACATCCTGGACAGCAGAAGTAGTACATCTTGCCGCGATGCTCGTGGCGAGAAGCGGCGTGCGCCGGATCCACGGTCATGCCACAGACGGGATCGAGTGCTTTCGCCGCCGGATCGGCTGTAGTTGTGAGTTGACTGGCCATGCGGTCCTACCTATGCGATGCGGACCGGAGGAGAGAGGTCCAAGGTGTCAATTCGAAGCCTGAGTCCGATTGGGCTGCGCCAGTTCGCGGACGTAAGCCAGCATGCGCGGATCGTTCCAATCGATATTGCTGATGATCTTCTCCGCCAGATGCCCGTCCTTGTCGATGATGTAGGTCTCGGGAAATTGCAGAGTGCCGTAGCGTGTGGCCAGCGTGCGACCGGGGTCGTGGGCGATGGTGTACGTAAGGCCGTACTTAGCGATGAAGGCGGTCAGCGCCGCCGGGTCGGTGTCCTCGCTCGCGCCCAACACCTCCACGCCGAGCGGCTTCACCCGGCGCGCGAAATCTTCAAGGCTCGGCGTCTCGATCACGCACGGCGGACACCATGTCGCCCAGAAATTCAGCACCAGCACTTTGCCGCGATAGGCGGCGAGGTCGACGGTACCGTCCGCCTGGCTACCGCCATTCGCGGCAAGCGCCAGGTTGAAGTTCGGGACCTTTTCGCCAAGTTCGACGGGACGCGTGGTGTTGCGCAACGCGAGCCACGCCACCGCCGCGAGGATCACAGCAGGAATCACGTAAATCAGCAGCTTCTTACCCATTTTTGCGCTCAGGCAGATGGATTCCCGCTTGCACGCGAATGACGATTTACCGAACCATGTCCCATCATCGAAAATCCTGCTCCGTTCCGGAGTCTATGCTTCATGGCAGAAGGCCATGCTCCATTATAATTGAACGCGAGAGGCCGCAGCCGGCCGCCCGACGCGTCTCTCTCCGGAACCTTCATGGCATCGTTCAAAGAAGATCGGGTCTCGGCCTTGATCCCGGCTCGAAACGAAGCGGCGAGCATCGCGCGCACCGTGCGCTCCGTGGCTGCGCAGCCGGAAGTCGCTGAGATCATCGTGATCGACGACCACTCCGAGGATGGCACAGCGAACATTCTGGAATCTCTGCAAGCGGACACCCCTCAGCTGCGCATCCTACGCGTGGGCAACCCGCCGCCGGGGTGGACGGGCAAAGCGCACGCGCTCTCCATTGGAGCGCGCCAGGCCACGGGCAAATGGCTGCTGTTCACCGACGCCGACACCGAGCATCGCCCCGGCAGTCTCGACGCGGTGCTGGAGTGCGCCAGCAAAGAGCGCGCCGACATGATCTCGCTCTCGCCCGAGCAGGAGACAGTGACCTGGTGGGAAAAGGCCGTGATTCCGTTCGCCTATTTCGAGCTGGCGCGGCGATTCCGGTTCAGCAAAATCAACGATCCCAAGTCGAAGGCGGCAGCCGCCAACGGCCAATACATGCTGATTCGCCGCGCGGTCTACGAGTCGATCGGCGGCCATGAAGCGGTCCACGGCGAGATCCTGGAGGACGTGGCTCTGGCGCGGCGGCTCAAAAGCGAAGGCTGCCGGATTCTCTTTCTGCCCGGCGTCAGATGGGTGACCACGCGGATGTATCGCAGTTTCGGCGATATGTGGGCCGGCTGGCGCAAGAACCTGTATCTGCTTTGGGGGAGCTCTCTGGGCGCCGTCCTTCTCGCCTTTGCGAGGATTTGGTTCCTGAACGTGGCGCCGCCGATCGGGTGCGTGCTGGGTCTGATTCTGGCGCTGAGCCTGAAGGCTCCCGCGGAGCGGGCCCAGTTCGCGGCGCTTGGCCTGGCCTTTCTGGTCTCGCTGGTTCTGGCACGATACTTCTATTCCAAAGCGCTCCGATGGATGGGTTATGATCCCGATCTCGCGAATTATCTGATCGTGGGCGCCGCGCTGTTCAGCCTGATGCTGTTCGACTCGATGGTGGCGCACCGATGGCTGGGGTCGGTAAGCTGGAAGGGCCGCGAGTATTCTACGAATCGATCGTCTTCAACGACGGCCTCCGGCAGGCGCTGAGTCGGGCAGAACTTTGGAACGTGGGGAGTTGCCATGGTCTACGTGACGCGGCGCGCGGAATTCTCCGCGTCGCACTTCTATCACAATCCTGAGCTGAGCTCGGAAGAGAACCAGCGGATTTTCGGAAAGCTCAACAATCCGCACGGGCACGGCCACAATTACGTCCTCGACGTCACTGTCCGCGGCGATGTGGACGTGCGCACCGGCATGGTCGTCGATCTCAAAGACCTCAAGCAGATCATCGAAACCGAGGTGATGCAGGCGATGGATCACCGCTTCCTGAACGAGGAGGTTCCGGCCTTTCGCGAGATCATACCCACGACGGAGAATATCGCTCGCGAGATCTGGCGGCGGCTGGAAGGCAAGACGGGCGCCGGCCGGCTGCATCGCGTCCGTCTTTACGAGACGGCTGACCTCTACGTGGACTATTATGGAGACTAATGGTTCACTTGACGCGCCGGTACCGGATATCCGCCGCGCACCGGCTTCACAACGAAACTCTGAATCCTGAAGAGAACGCGCGGCTCTACGGCAAGTGCAACAATCCGCGCGGGCATGGGCACGATTACGCCCTGGAAGTGACGGTGGCCGGCGAGGTGAATCCGCGCACGGGCATGGTGATGGACGTCGGCCTGCTCGACCGGTTGGTCGAACGCGAGGTCCTGGACCGGTTCGATCACAAGCACTTGAATCTCGACGTCGACAATTTCCGGGAGCAGGTGCCGACCACCGAGAATCTGTGTCTCGAAATCTACCGTCTGCTCGCGCCCAATTTCCCGGTGTGGTCTGTGAAGCCGGAGAACGAACCGGACGACACAGGGCGCGAGGACTCGGCGGCGGGCGCGCGTCTCCTGCGAGTGCGAATCGAAGAGACGCCGCGGAATTTCATCGAGTATGAGGCCGAGGACGGTATACCGGTGCGAGTGTTAAGCGGCAGGCAGTGACTCGATTAGGCGTGGCACGGGCGTCCCGCCCGTGAATGGGCTCGGCCAGGATGGCCGTGCCACGGCAAACTAAGTCACCGCGGAGCGGGGCCGGAGCAGGCGAGCCCGCGGGCGAAACCAAAGAATGAAGCACCACCCCGAACAACTCGTGCACAGCGAGGAAGCACTCGAGAGTCTCGTCGTGCGCGCTCTCGACGAGATCGGCGAGGACCCATCGCGCGAAGGATTGGCCCGTACGCCGAAGCGCGTGGCGAAATCCCTGCGCTATCTCACCAGCGGATATCGGCAGGATCCGGACAAGGTCCTGAACGACGCGCTGTTCTCGGTCAGCTACGACGAGATGGTGATCGTACGCGACATCGAAGTCTTCAGCCTTTGCGAACACCACCTGCTGCCGTTTTTCGGGCGCTGCCACGTGGCCTATCTGCCGAATCGCAAAGTGATCGGCCTGAGCAAGATTCCCCGGCTGGTCGACGTGTTCGCCCGGCGCTTGCAGGTGCAGGAGCGTCTGACCACCCAGATTGCGGAGACCATCATGGAGAAGGTTCGTCCGCGCGGCGTTGGCGTCATCATCGAAGCGCGGCACCTGTGCATGATTATGCGCGGGGTGGAGAAGCAGAACTCGGTGGCGGTGACCTCAGCCATGCTGGGCAGCTTCCGCAAGAACGCGCAGACGCGCAACGAATTTCTGAATCTGGTCCGCAACCGGCAGCCGGGTATCGTGTAGCTGCGAGGCATTCCCATGGCCACCCCTGATTCTCAGGATGAACCGTCGCCCTCGTTCGAACGTCAGCGAAGCCAGGCCGATCTGAAGGGAAAAGTGGTCGTCGTGGTCGGAGGAAGCCGCGGCATCGGATTCGCGGTCGCCCAGAGCGCCGTAAGGGCCGGCGCAACGGTGGCGATCATGGCGCGCAATGCGTCGCGTCTGCGCCAGGCGGGCAAATCGCTCGGTGCGGCCCTAACGCTTCGCGCGGATGCGACGCAAGAGATGCAGACGGAGCGCGCATTCCGGCTGGTCGGCGGGCACTTCCGCCGCCTCGATGCGCTCGTGAACAGCGCCGGCACATTCACTTACAAGCCTTTCGAAAATACCACGGCCAAGGATTGGGATCTGAATCTCAATGCCAATCTGAAGTCAGTGTTTCTGGCCACACGCGCCGCACTGCCACTGCTCGTCAAGAGCCAGGGGCAGGTGGTGAACATTCTCTCCATCTCGAGCCGTCATGCTTTTGCGAATTGCTCCGCTTATACGGCGGCAAAGTTCGGCGCCCTCGGACTCACCCGCGTACTCGCGGAGGAACTGCGCCCCAAGGGAATCCGGGTGAGCGCGGTGCTGCCGGGCGCGACGAACACGAGGCTGGTCCGCGCCTTCGGATTTCCCGTGGATAGCGAGCGCCTGGTGCAACCCGAGGACGTGGCCGAGGCCGTGCTTACCGTGCTCCTGGCGCCGCGGCACGCTACGATCGCGGAAATCGTGGTTGCGCCTTCAGGCGGTGCTTTGTGATGCTGCTGCAGCGGCGCTGTCCCCAGCGCCGGAAAACGCCGGCGAGGACACCGGCGCTACAGCGCTTCGTCACGTTGCTCATATGAGAGTCCTGGTCACCGGAAGCTCCGGACACCTCGGTGAAGCGCTGGTCCGCAGTCTGCGCGACTCGGGGGATCAGGTGGTCGGTCTCGACATCCTCGACTCGCAGTTCACGACGCATATCGGTTCGATTGTTGACCGCGACTTCGTGCGGGAATGTATGGGCGGGGTTCGAATTGTCTTCCATCCGGCCACTCTGCACAAGCCGCACGTGGTGACTCACAGCCCGCAGAGCTTCGTCGATACCAATCTTACCGGGACGCTCAACCTTCTGCAGGAGGCGGTCGCCGCCGGGGTGGAGTCGTTCATCTTCACTAGCACCACCAGCGTGTTCGGCGATGCGCTAGTGCCGCCCGCCGGGGCGTCCGCGGCCTGGGTGACGGAGGACGTCACCCCGCTGCCGAAGAATATCTACGGCGTGACCAAAGCGGCCGCCGAGGACCTCTGCCGGCTGTTTCACCGGAAGCATCGGCTGCCCTGCGTTGTCCTCAGAACCTCGAGATTCTTCCCGGAGGAAGACGATAATCGGGAGATGCGCGAAGCCTACACGGATGAAAACCTCAAAGTGAACGAGTACCTCTTCCGGCGAGTGGATCTGGAAGACGCCGTGAGCGCGCACCTCGTCGCGGCGAAAAGAGCGCGGGCTATCGGTTTCGGGCGCTACATCATCAGCGCAAGCACGCCGTTCCTGCAGGAAGACGTTGTGGATTTGCGCACGGACGCGCCGCGTGTGGTGGCGAAGCGCGTGCCGGGGTATGAAGCGGAGTATCATCGCCGTGGCTGGCGCATGGTTCCGGGAATCGATCGCGTCTATGTGAACGAGCGCGCCCGCCAAGAGCTTGGCTGGCGACCGCGATATGATTTCAGCTTGATGATTGAGCGCCTCAGGGCTGGAGACGACCTGCGCAGTCCGCTGGCGCGGGTCGTCGGGTCGAAGAGATATCACGCGGAATCATTTTCCGAAGGGCCTTATCCCGTGGAGTCGGGACGATCGCAGTAGAGAAGAAAGGCGCCGCAGCGGAGGAAAATTTGCCTTCGGGCGCTACACAATCGGTTTCCAAACGAAGGGAGAATCGTTATGAGACGAAGAAACGGCATTTCGCGGCGAGAGTTCATGGAGCGATCCGTCGTGGGAGGCGCGGCCGCAGCTGCCGGACTTGCCGCGGCAGGGCGCACCCTCAGCGCAGGACCGCCGCGGCGTCTGGTGGCCCCCAGCGACAAAGTCACCATGGGTGTGATCGGCGCCGGAATCCGCGGTCTTGAAGATATGCAGACCATCCTGGACGCGGGCGGCGACGTGGCCATGGTCTGCGACCTTTACGATGGGCATTTGCGCCGCGCCCAGGAGATCAAGGCCGGCGTGGCCGTGACGAGGGACTATCGCGAGGTGCTTGACCGCAAGGACATCGACGCGGTGCTGGTCGCCACTTCCGACCACTGGCACCAGCCGATCGCCATTGCCGCCATGAAGGCTGGCAAGGACGTCTACTGCGAAAAACCGATGACGCACACGATTCCGCAGGCGCTCGAAATGGTGCAGGTTTCGAAGTCCAGCGGACGCGTGGTGCAAGTGGGCAGCCAGAGCCTGAGCATGCAGTCCACGCATCAGGGCAAGCAGTGGGTGGACGCAGGCGAGATCGGGACGATTTACAACGTCCAGTGCGAGATCTACCGGCCCGACCCCATCGGCGCCTGGAAGTATCCGATTCCGCCGGACGCCTCGCCGCAGACCATCGATTGGGATCGCTACCAGCAGAATATCGCCGACAAGCGCGCCTTCGACGCGGCGCGGTTCTTCCAGTTTCGCAACTGGTGGGATTACGGAACCGGCATCGCCGGCGACGAGTACGTCCACCTGCTGTCGCGGGTGCACTACCTGATGAACGTGCAGTATCCACTGAGTGCTGTAGCCTACGGCGGCATCTATCACTGGACCGGCGACCGCGATGTGCCCGATATCCACAACACTCTTTACGACTACGGCAAGTTCCAGGTGGTGGTGCTCGCCAACCTGGTGACCAATTGGGACGGCGGCGAGATCGTGCGCTTCATGGGCGACAAGGGTACCGTGGTGCTGACTGAGGAGTCCGCCAGCCTCAAGCCCTACCACGAGTGCTGGGAGTACGGCTATCCGCTCGAGAGCTGGCCGCGCGACCAGAAAGACCAATTCATCGCCGCGCACAAAAACGATCCTACGTCAGACGTCGGCGGTTGCCACCAGCAGTCTGCTCCTAAGAACTTCCGGCAGACGGCCGAGGGTACGCTCGATCACATGCACAACTTCTTCGATGGCGTGCGCAACCGCACACAGCCGATTGAAAATGTCGACTTCGGCTGCGGTACGGCCGTGGCCTGCCATATGGCGAACATCTCCTATCGCCAGAAGCAGCGCGTGTTTTGGGATGCGGAGAAGAACGAGTTGACCGGGTCGCACGGGAACGTGGACGTCAACATGTCGTGAGCGCGAGACGGGTACTGAGATAGGCGCTCAGTGGACCGTCAAACCACTGTCGTCAAGACGCAGCCTCGCACCTTGGTGGCCATTCAGGAGCGCGGCAACGGCAATCAGGCAGATTGCACTTGAAGCGAAGAAGGAGCCCAGTAAGAGAAAGAACGAGCCATGTTGCTCAAGCGTCATCCAGCGAAGGTCCAGGGCAAGAAAGGCCAGGGCAAAGCCGATCGCGGCCGCGCCAGCAAAGCCCAGCAGCCATTCGCGGAATCCGCGGACCCTCCGCGCGTCTGCGAGCGCGAGGATTCCAATAGTTGTGGCCATGACCACCAACAGCAAGGCAAAGAAAGGACGGAAGGACAGCGGCCGGTCTGACCAGACCGCGGGCACCAGCCCGTAAGCTGAAAGCGCCAGACCATTCAATATCAGAAGCCAGGAGCTCGTTTTTCCGGAACGCCAGATGCCGGCCGTGACCGTGCAAAGTCCCGCTGCGAGTGCCAGTTGGATTTGGAGAGTGGTCACGTTCTCCGTGAGGAACCTGCGCAAGACAATCGTATCCGGATCGCGCATGAGAAGGTTTACGACGGCAAACGTTGCCTGTAAGATGGCGGCCAGAACGATCAGCCAGTTCTTCATGAGCCGAGGGTACATATTGGCCTCCCCGCGCGAGGGACCGATCCGCTCCCGGCTGATCCTCGCACAACCTTTTGATGCCGTCGGCCGGAAGACCGTTTCCAGCGCCACGCTTCTTGACAAGTTCCGAACTGCGTCGATAGCATGAGACTTGGTCGATTTCCCCTTAAGCTCTCACCCCGAGGAGCCAGAATCCGTAAGAGAAGCGATTTTCATCAGCACGGCGGTAGCGGAAAACCGTGCGGGCAGGCAAAAACGAAGGTAAGTCCCACGATGTTGTTGAAAACAAAGGATCGGCGCGGGAGCACTGCGGGTAAGTCCCACGATCTATATGAAAACAAGGGACTTGAGGCCTTTTGGGAGTCGCCGAGGTGAGCTTCGAAGGCCGCGTGGCCCTGATTACGGGAGCGTCGCAGGGAATCGGGCGCGCTTGCGCGCTGGTCCTGGCCGAATCGGGGGCTCATGTCGCAATGGGCGCGCGCAATGTTGAGAAGCTGGCTGGAGTCGCGGCTGAGGTCGAGGCCGTGGGGCGCAAAGCCTTGCCCGTGGCTTTGGATGTCGGGAACGTCGACTCGGTGAAGGCGGCGATCGGCAAGGTGCTGGAAGTCTGGCAGAAGATCGATATCCTGGTGAACAATGCCGGCATCACGCGCGACAATCTGCTGCTGCGGATGAAGCCTGCCGATTGGGAAGAAGTTCTGCGCACGAACCTCGAAGGCGCTTATCATTGTATCCGGCTGGTTTTGCCGGGCATGGTGCGCCGCCGAGCGGGCAGGATCATCAATATAAGCTCGGTCGTGGGGCAGACGGGAAACCCGGGTCAAGCCAATTACGTCGCTTCAAAGGCCGGCCTGATCGGGCTGACCAAGGCCGTTGCCGCCGAGGTCGCCAGCCGCACCATCACCGTGAACGCAGTGGCGCCTGGCTTTGTGGATACCGCCATGACCCAGGCGCTGCCCGCCGAAGTCCGGCAGAAGATTCTCAGTTTCGTGCCGCTCGGCCGCATGGGTACCGATCGCGAAATCGCGCTGGCCGTGAAGTTTCTGGCGTCCGACGACGCCGCGTATATCACCGGACACGTGCTGAACGTGAACGGTGGGATGTTTATGGCCTAGTCGTCAGTGGTCAGTTGTCAGTCGTCAGTCGGTTTGGATCGTAGATCGTAGTTCTGAGATCGGGGCCGCCGCTTCCAGATCATTGACCCTCGAACGGCCGACGAGCACGAAAGGCTTATCGCACGGGTGACAACTGGCCACTGACAACGGACCACTGACAACGGGCAACAAAAGAAAGCATACCTATCGATACTGGAGGAGGCCCTGATGCCTTCGATTGAGGAAAAGGTAAAGCAGATCATTGTGGAGCAACTCGGAGTCGAGGAATCAGAGGTTACACCCACGGCGCACTTTATCGACGACCTTGGGGCCGACTCGCTCGACATCGTCGAGCTGGTGATGACTTTCGAGGAAGCCTTCGAGATCGAGATCCCCGACGAAGACGCCGAAAAGATCCAGACTGTCAAGGACTCTGTGGACTACATCACGGCCCATGCCAAGCCGCCCAAGGAATGAGCGGACCCGCCGGACCCCAAGGAGGAGGCATTGGCTCGAAGAGTTGTGGTGACCGGGGTCGGTCTGGTCAGCCCGGTGGGCATCGGTACGGAAGAGACTTGGAAGAATCTTCTGGCCGGGCGGAACGGTGTGGCTCCGATCACTCATTTTGACACCACGGGGTTTTCCGCCACCATCGCCGCCGAGGTCAAGAATTTCGACCCGCTTCAGTTCGTTGAGAAGAAAGAGCTGAAGAAGATGGGCCGATTCATCCAGTTCGCGTTGGCGGCCGCAGAATTTGCCATGAAGGCCTCAGGGCTCGCGATCACCCCCGAAATCGCGAACCGGACCGGCGTCTTCATTGGGTCGGGCATTGGCGGCTTCGATGTGATCGAGCGCGAGCATCGCGCGCTGCTCGAAGGTGGGCCGCGCCGCATCTCGCCGTTCTTCATTCCCGCGACCATTGTCAACCTCGCCGCAGGATTCGTTTCCATCCGCTGGGGCGCCAAGGGACCGAACTCGGCTACTGCCACCGCTTGCTCGGCGAGCGCCCACGCTGTGGGAGAATCGTTCCGGCTGATCGCGCGTGGCGATGCCGACGTGATGATTAGCGGTGGCGCCGAGGCCGCCATCACGCCCATGGGCGTGGGCGGATTCGCCTCCATGCGCGCGCTCTCCACACGCAACGACGAGCCTGAGAAGGCCAGCCGCCCGTTCGACCGCGACCGCGACGGCTTTGTGGTCGGGGAGGGCTCCGGCATTTTGATTATGGAGGAACTGGGCCTGGCGTTGAAGCGCGGCGCGCCCATCGTGGCCGAGGTGGTGGGCTACGGCATGTCCGGCGACGCCTACCACATCACCGCGCCTGACGAGACGGCGAGCGGCGGCGCGCGCGTGATGCGGAACGCCTTGTGCGACGGGGGCGTCCAGCCCGAGCAGGTAGGCTACATCAACGCCCATGGCACTTCGACGCCCTATAACGATCGCCTGGAAACAATGGCCATCAAGACGGTCTTCGGCGAGCGGGCCCGGAGTTTCCCGGTCAGTTCGACCAAGTCAATGACGGGCCACTTGCTGGGTGGCGCCGGCGGTCTCGAAGCCGGATTCACGGCGCTGGCTCTGCGCGAGCAGTGGGTGCCGCCGACAATGAATCTCGAGAATCCTGATCCCGACTGCGATCTGGATTATGTGCCCAACCAGGCGCGGCAGGCGTCGTTTGAGTACGCGCTGTCGAACTCCTTTGGATTCGGCGGGACGAACGCAGCGCTGCTGTTCAAGAGATTTACAAACGGAGATTAGATTGTGGGGTTACGAAACAGCGCCGCCATCCGCCCGGGAATCAAGTCCAGACGAGCAGCTCAGCGAGAGCTCTATGAGTTCCGTGTTAAGCACTTCATAACGGAGATCACTGAGCACGGCGCCCCGAACTAACCGTTCGCCTGTGATCGGCAGCACATCGCTGGCGTGGCCTTTTGGGGTTCACTCAAGAAGGGGCAGAAGCGTTGCGCTCCCAGGAGCGCACGTCAGTCTCGCTGACCAAGCCCCGCATCAAACACGAGCTAACCTGCCATGAAAATAGTGGTTTGTCTGAAGCAAGTACCTGCCCGCGATTCGCTCCTGCGGCTGAACTCTGCCGGAACGTGGATCCAGGAAACCGACATCAGTTTCGAAGTCAATGAGCCTGACATCTATGCGCTCGAAGAGGCGCTGCGGCTGAAAGAATCGCAGGGCGGGGAAGTGCTGGTTTGCTCTCTCGGCCCTGCGCGCGCGCAGCAGGCGATCAAGGAGGCGCTGGCCAAGGGCGCGGACCGAGCCCTGCACTTGGACGATCCCGTTTTCGCCGGACTCGACTCTTTCGGCATGGCGCGCGCCATGGCCAAGGCGCTCGAGGCCGAGAAGCCCGACCTGATCGTGACCGGCCTCCAATCCGACGACTTTGGCGCGGCCCAGACTGGTGTGATTCTCGCCGAGTTGATGAGCCTGCCGCACTCGACCATTATCATGGCCATCGAAGTCCAGGGCGGCGCGATCAAGGTGAAGCGCGAGCTTGAAGCGGGCTTTTTCCAGTTCATCGAGATGCCGCTGCCCGCTCTGCTCACGATTCAATCGGGCATCAATAAGCCGCGCTACGCGACGCTGAAGGGCATCATGGCGGCCAAGAACAAGCCGCTCAAGAAACTCAGCCTGGCCGATCTTGGACTCTCGCCAGGCGATCTGGCGCCTCGTCAGAAGATCACGCGCGTGTATGTGCCGCAGAAGCGCGCAAACACGGAGTTTTTCGAGGGCAGCGGAAAGGACGTCGCGGCCAAGCTCGTCGACAAGTTGAAGAACGAGGCTCGCATTCTTTGAGGTCCGTTGTCAGCAGCTCGCAACTCGTGTCGCAACTGACAACTAACAACTGACGACGGGACGAAAGATCAAGGACGAAATCATGGGCAATGAAATTCTGGTATTTGCCGAACAACAATTAGGCAAGATCACGCGGCCGACTTGGGAAGCGGTTGCGGCTGGGCAGAAAATCGCCGCCGACACAGGCGGCTCAGTGACCGTCGCCGTGCTCGGCGCCGGCGTCTCACCGCTCGCGCCGGAACTGGCCGCCGTGGACGTGGCTGGTGTGCTGGCGGTAGAGTCGCCGGCGCTTGCCGAATACACGCCCGACGGATACGCGCTGGCTCTTGCCGGCGCGATCCGCTCGCGACAGCCGCAGTACGTCGTCTTCAGCCACACCTACCAGGTGCGCGACTTCGCGCCCAAGCTGGCCGCTGCACTCGGCGTGGGATTCATCTCGGACTGCCTGGGCTATCGCAATGAGTCCGGCAAGCTGGTGTTCGTCCGCCAGGTGTTCCAGGGCAAGTTCAACGCAGACGTTGAGTTCGCGGGCGAGCCGCCGTACCTTGTTTCATTCCAGGCCGGTTCATTCCGCGAGGACGCCGTGAGTCGAGGCGCCGCGGCGGCTCCGGTCAGCACCGTGGCAGCCGAAGTCACGGCTGATCAGATTCGATCCAAACCGGGCGAGCGCTTCCGCGAAGCCAAGCAGGCGGTGGACCTGACGCAGGCCGAAGTGATTGTGGCCGTGGGACGCGGCATCAAGGCGCCGGAGAACATTGATCTCGCGCGTAAGCTGGCGGACGCGCTCGGCGGCGAAATTGGCGCCTCGCGGCCGATCTGCGACGGCGGCTGGCTGCCCATGGACCGCCAGATCGGCAGCTCGGGTCAGACGGTGGCGCCCAAGCTTTATGTGGCGCTCGGCATCTCTGGTGCCATCCAGCATCAGGTAGGAATGAAGGGCTCGCGCAATGTTCTCGCGATCAACAAGGACCGCGAGGCGCCGATCTTCGAGGTCGCTACCTACGGTGTGGTCGGCGATCTGTTTGAAATCGTCCCGCCGCTGATTGAAGAGATTCAGAAAGCGAAATCAGGGTAGCTCTCAGGCGCCAGGTGTCAGTGGTAGGTGCCAGGTTCGCAAGAAGCCTGGCATCTGAGCGCAATACCCTGGCGCTAGAACCTAAAACCCAGCACCTGGCACCTAACACCTCACCGTTCAGGTCGATCCTGAACGCGATCCCATGATCTTTAGACCCGCCCCCCGCGTGCCCTACAAGCTTCCATCAGTCGCCTGAACCAATGTCTTATCCGTTGCCGCTGAGAACGCTTTCCCCAAGAGGTTCATGCGCGTATGATGACGAATTGGCAGAGGAGCAGCGTCGATGATGCAGCGTCGTCACCTTCGAAGTGACAGCACTCTTACCCCCTTCGCGCTCGTCGCAGTGAACGCCAAACACATCGGGCGTGACGGTGTCAGTTTTTGTGAACGCGCTGTCCGATCGGCCGCGCTGCTCGCGATTCTGGCGATCGGGATCGGCGCGTCGCACGCACCGGCTCAGGGCGCACCGGCTCAGGATTCCAAGGCGCAAGCGGCCGGTTCAAATCCTCAGGACTACTCCGACGTTCTCGCCTACATCGCTTCGGGCTGGCAGACGCTGCGGCGCTCAATGACCGAGTGCAAATCGCTCGTCGATCCAAAGTTCCATGAAAGACCGGTGCTCTACCTTCCGGCCGATTTGCCGGAGCCCGCCGCAGTCACCGAAGTGGAATCCAAGTGCGACGTCGACGTGCGGCGATTGCCCAAAGTGATCCACCACGTTGGTGATGTGGACGGCAGCCACCTGACTCCGGGTCTGCTGTACCTGCCGAATCCTTATGTGGTCCCGGGCGGGATGTTCAATGAGATGTACGGATGGGACAGCTACTTCATTATTCGCGGTCTCGTGCGCGACGGCGAGCTGGATATGGCCCGCAACATGGTGGAGAACTTGTTCTTCGAGATTGAGCACTACGGCGACTTCCTCAACGCGAACCGCACCTATCACCTCGATCGCTCGCAGCCGCCCTTCCTGAGTTCCATGGTCCGTGTTGTTTATGAGGCGGAGAAGACGCACGGGCTTGACGATCGCGGCTGGCTGGAGCGCGCGTACCCTTACGTGCTGAAGGACTACGAATTCTGGACGAGCGGTCAGCATCTGGCGGGAACGACGGGCCTTTCGCGCTACTACGATTTCGGAGAGGGTCCGGCGCAGGAGCTTGGCGCTGAGATCGTGCCTTACTACCGCCGCGTGGCGGGGTATTTTCTGCTTCATCCGGAAACAGCCGACGGCTTTCTACTGAGGAGTCCCGAGGCGAGTCGCACCGAGTCTTCGATCGGACCGGGCTATGACGTGCAGGTTTGTAGCAGGGAGAATGCGCCAAGCGAGAATGCCGAACCGGGGTGCGTCAAGCTGGAGGATCTCCACCTGTCACGCGATTTTTACAAGGGCGATCGCGCCCTGCGCGAATCCGGCTACGACATCAGCTTCCGCTTCGGTGCTTTCGGCGCCGCCACGCATCACTACGCCGCGGTCGACCTGAACAGCCTGCTGTTCAACACAGAGCTCGACCTGGCGTGGCTCAGCCGCGAGCTGGAGCATGCCGATCGAGCGGCGGAGTGGGAGTCCAAAGCCAATGCCCGGCGTGGGCTGATGGATCGTTACTTCTGGAACTCCAAAGAGGGACTGTACTTTGACTACGACTTCGAGAAGGGGCAGCAATCCGCGTACGTCTATGTCACCACTTTCTATCCGCTCTGGGTGGGCGCGGCCTCGCCTGACCAGGCTAAAGCCGTGGCGGGCCGCTTTCGCACCTTTGACGAGCCGGGGGGCCTGGTCACCAGCCGCGAGGAGACGGAGGCTCAATGGGACTACCCGTACGGTTGGGCTCCCGATCAACTCATTGGCGTCGATGGCCTGCGACGCTACGGATTCACCGGCGAAGCGGACCGGGCCGCGAGCCAATTCGTCTCCATGGTGGCTGAGAATTTCCGGCGCGACGGCACCATCAAGGAGAAGTACAACGTGGTGACGCGCTCCGACGAAGTGAAGGTCACGGTCGGCTATACCGGAAATCAGGTAGGCTTTGGCTGGACTAACGGAGTTTTTTTGGTGCTGCTCGACGAGTTGCGCGGAGCAGGCTCCGCCGGGCGTTGATTCGCGAGAGCTTTGTCGCCATCATGGAATGCCGGTGGCCCCTGCGGCGGATCGGATGTCCGGTCACATGCTGGCGCTCAGCACCTCGTCGAATGCGAAGGTCTGAGAATCCCCCTGGTGGACGCACGATGAAAGCGCGCACGAAGTTTTGTCTGCAGATGGGTGCGGTTGTATTCATTGGCATCTGCACGGCGCGTCTTCAGCTTGCCCGTCAGGCTGATCCTCGCCCGGCCGGCCCCCCAAGCGCCGCCATCGCGTTCGACCGGGACATCGCGCCCATTATCTTTAACAACTGCTCGACCTGCCATCGTCCCGGCGGGTCCGGGCCCTTTCCGTTGCTCGCTTACGCCGATGCCAGGGAGCACGCGCAGCAGATCGTCGCCGCCACGCGTGCCCGTTACATGCCGCCCTGGCTGCCCGAGCCCGGATACGGCGACTTTGTGGGAGCCCAGCGGCTCACGGATGCGGAGATCGCCCTGATCGACCGGTGGGTCGAGGGTGGTGCGATTGAAGGCGAGGCCAAAGACCTGCCTCCGGCGCCGGAATTCGTGGAGCGCTGGCAACTCGGCAAGCCGGACCTCGTGCTTACGGCGCCGTCTTATACTGTGCCCGCGCGCGGCGACCACGGACACGATGTCTTCCGTAATCTTATTGTCCCCGTCCCGCTTTCCGAGCCACGTTATGTCAAGGCCGTCGAATTTCACCCGGGCGCGGCCCACATTTTTCATCACGCGAACATCCTGACCGATCCCACAGAGTCCGGACGGCGCCTCGACGGCATGGATGGCCAGCCGGGCTTCTCGGGTATGAATCTCGAGATCGAGTCTGATCGTTTCGATCCCGATTCGCATTTTCTCTTCTGGAAGCCGGGCACTTCGCCCTCCGCTGAAACCGACGGAATCGCCTGGCGGCTCGATGCGGGCACGGACCTGATTCTCAACCTCCACATGCGGCCGCACGGCGAGCCCGAGGTGGTCCAACCGCAGGTCGGTCTCTACTTCACCGATCAGAAACCGACGAAATTTCCCATGCTGCTTCAGCTTGAGAACGACCGGGCGCTGAAGATTCCGGCCGGCGACAAAAACTTCGTTGTCACGGACGAGCTGAAGCTGCCGCTCGACGTTGAAGTGCTGGCGATCTATCCTCACGCGCATTACCTTGGCAAAGACGTTCAGGGCTTCGCCACGCTTCCTGATGGCAGCAAGAAATGGCTGGTCTGGATCAAGGACTGGAATTTCGACTGGCAGGGCGTCTTCCGCTACAAGCAGCCTGTCTTCCTGCCGAAGGGCGCCACGCTGCACATGCGCTGGACGTACGACAATTCCACTCAGAACCCACACAATCCCAATCATCCGCCCAGGCTGGTTGTGGGAGGTAATCAGGCCACCGACGAAATGTGCCATCTGTGGTTGCAGGTGCTGCCGGTCCACACCGCGGATCTCAAGATCGACCCGCGGCTGGTGCTGCAGGTGGCGCTCTCGCGCCACAAAGTCGAGCAAGACCCGTCGGATTACACCGCGCATTTCAACCTGGGCGCTGCGCTCGCCGATTTGGGAAAGCCGGACGAAGCCGTCCCCGAGTATCGCCGCGTCCTCGAGCTGCGGCCGGATGACGCGATCGCCCGCAACAGCCTGGGGGCCGCGTTGCAGTCGCTGGGTAGGACCGATGAGGCGATTGCCGAGTATCGCCGGGTCCTGACAATGCGGCCAGACTACCTTGAGGCATCGTATAACCTGGGAAGCGCGCTTCTTTCCGAGGACAAGGGCGGGGAAGCTGCGACGCAGTTTCAAGCCGTTGTGAAAGCCAGACCCAACGATGCGGAGGCTCACGCCAATCTGGCGCGCGCGCAGGCGCTTGCCGGGAACCTGACCGGAGCTGCCGGCGAATTCGAGGCTGCGGTGCGCCTGAAGCCGCAGGACGCCGAGGCGCATTACGGGTTGGGCCGGGTCTTTGCGGCCCAGGGCGACCTCACGCGGGCGGCGGCGGAATTTGAGGATGCGCTGCGCATCAATCCCGGGCTGGCCAGCGCTCACAGCGATCTCGGGACCGTGTTCGCGATGCAGGGGGAATTCACGCGGGCCGTTGCCGAGTATGAGTCGGCGCTTCGCCTTGATCCTGCGCTCGCAACCGCGCGTGACAATCTGGCACGGGCGCGGGCGAAGCTGGCAGGGAGCAATGAGTAGCGCCGGCCGTTCTTGAGCCTTCTCCGCGCATGATCGACTCGGCACCCAAGGAATTTCCCGGGAGGAATGATGACTTACCACAGGCAAGGCTCGCAACTTGGCTTGATCGTTGTCTTCGCGGTCGCTCTTCCGGGGACCGTCGTACCGGTCCGAGCCCAGTCTGCCGCACAGCTTACGAGTCCCGCCATTGAACAGCGCGTGAACGCGCTCGTCGGTAAAATGACGCTGGAGGAGAAGGTCAATCAGCTTCTGCAGTACCCGGGCGGAGCTCCGCCGGCGGAGATCGCGAGGAATGGCGGCTGGGAAGCCGCCGCAGCTCGCGCGGAATTCGGCAGCCTGTTTGGACTGACCGATCCAGCGGAGATCAACCGTATTCAGCGGGCGGCGGTTGAGAAATCGCGCCTGCATATTCCCGTTTTGTTCGGACTGGATGTCATCCACGGGTTTCGCACCGACTTCCCCGTGCCGCTGGCCCTGTCGGCCACCTGGGATCCGGCGCTGGTGGAAAAGGTGGCGCGCGCGGCGGCGCAGGAATCGTCTGCGGCCGGGGTGCGTTGGACTTTCTCTCCCATGGTTGACATCGCGCGCGATGCGCGTTGGGGGCGCATCGTCGAAGGCGCCGGCGAGGACCCTTACCTGGGCTCGGCGATGGCGCGGGCCTATGTGCGAGGTTACCAAGGCAGGCGCCTCGACGCCCCCGATTCAATTGCGGCCTGCGCCAAGCACTACGTTGGATACGGGGCCGCCGAGGGCGGGCGCGATTACAATACCGTGGACATGTCAGACCGCAGTCTGCGTCAGGTGTATCTTCCTCCCTTTCATGCCGCGGTTGAAGCCGGCGCCGTCACCCTGATGAGTTCCTTCAATTCTCTCAACGGCGTCCCGGCGTCCGCCAACGCTGACACCCTGAAACAGGTCCTGAAGGGCGAATGGAAGTTCCCGGGATTCGTGGTGAGCGATTACAACGCGGTTTCCGAAATCATCCCGCACGGCGTCGCGCTCGACGGGAAAACGGCCGCCCGCAAGGCTTTCCTGGCCGGCGTGGACATGGACATGGTCGATGGCCTTTATGCGAACCTCGTGAATCTTGTCCGCTCCGGCGCAGTGCCGCAGAGCGCTATTGATGATTCCGTCAACCGCATTCTGCGGGTGAAGTTCGCATTAGGTCTGTTTGAACATCCCTATGCGTCGGAAAACGCTCTGCCGGACATCAGCGCAGCCAATCGTGAGCTCGCGCGTACGGCCGCCGAGGAATCGCTCGTCCTGCTGAAGAATGATCCGGTGGGAGGAGGAGCACCGGCGCTGCCCATCCATTCGGATGTTCGCACGATCGCTCTCATCGGACCGCTGGCAGATTCGGCGGAGGACTTGTTGGGGCCGTGGTCGGCGCTCGCAGGCCGCCCTCAGGATGTGGTCACTTTGCGCGCCGCGCTGGCCGAGCGTGCGGAGAAGAGCGGGATCAAATTGATCGCCGCCAAGGGGACCGAAGTCTGGGGCGATTCCGATTCCGGATTCGCCGAGGCGGTCGATGCCGCGAAGAATTCTGACCTGGTGGTGATGGCGCTCGGCGAAGATGCTGCATCCAGCGGCGAGGCGGGATCGCGCGCCCATCTCGTGCTTCCAGGCAATCAGCAGCAACTGTTGGGGGCAGTGGCGGCGACCGGCAAGCCGATCGTCCTGGTTCTCTTCAGCGGGCATCCGCTGGCTCTGACCGCCGCGCCCAAGGCTGCGGCGATTGTCGAGGCATGGTTCCCCGGCGACGAAGCTGGCCCAGCGCTCGCTGCGACTTTGTTCGGCGATGTGGACTTCAGCGGCCGGTTGACGGTCAGCATGCCGCGGTCGGTGGGCCAGGAGCCGCTCTACTACAGCCACTTCAACACCGGGCGTCCGGCGGACGGGATCGACTTGAGTCGCCGGCCTCGGGATGCTGCCGAACGCTTCCACTCGCGCTACATCGACGAGGAGAACTCGCCGCTGTTTCGATTCGGTTTCGGATTGTCCTACACGAAGTTTGAATTCTCGGGCGTAAAGCTTAGCGCGAATTCGCTTAGCGCTTCCAAAGTCAATGCCGCCACAATGACGCCGCTCAAGGTCTTGGCGACTGTTCGAAACATTGGCGACCGCGCGGGCACCGCCGTGGCCGAGCTCTATATTCGCGAGCAGGGCACAAGCGTGGAGCGTCCCGTGCGGGAATTGAAAGGATTTCAGCGCTTGACGCTCGAACCCGGAGCGTCCAGACAGGTTGAATTCACCCTGGGTCGAAATGATCTGAAGTTCTGGAACATCGATATGAAAGACGTTGTCGAACCCGCCCGCGTCACGGTGTGGGTTGGCCCCGATTCGGCGGAGGGCGCGGAGGCGCAGTTCGACATCACGAAGTAGACTTGGCCCGTCACTCATCACACGTCACTTGTGCCGCTGGAGCAACGCACTCAGCTCCTCCATTTTGTGCCTCTGGTACGCTTCCGCATCAGGGCGGGAAAAGACCGGGCGCACCGAGTCCAAGTATTTCGTCGCCTCGCGAACACGGCCCTGATGGATCGCGATCTCCGCTTGCGCCAGCGTGACTCCTGCGCCCCAGTCCGGATCGCCCGTCAGTTGGACCACAAGGTTGCTGTTGATTCCGTCCAACAAGTTCGAAGCTTCCTGCAACTTGCCGAGGCCGATAAGGCAATTTGCCAAAGGAAGCGACGTCCCCTGGGCGAGAGCCGACCGCGCCCCGAAGGCCTTCACGGCGCCGTCCAGCGCCTGACGAGCATTGCGCTCGCCGTCAACCGGATGACCGGCCCGGCATTGCGCCTCCGAAGCGTCGGAGAGCGTGGCGATGGAATAGAACGAAAGTGGTCCCTGCTTCTTCACGGATGCGTCGTAGATCGCCATGTCGTCGCGGACCGCGTCATCAAACAGCCCAAGGCTCCCCTCGGACTGCGCTCGCGTCGCGAGCAGTTGCATGGTGAGCTCGTGATCGGGGCCCAGCTTTCTGATAAAAGCCGGATAGATCGCGCTGGCCTCCTGGACGGATTCCTGGAATTTTCTCTCGATCATGAAGGCCTGGGCGAGATTGAGGCGCACCCGCAACACGTACGGGCTGTCGGGCCCTTTGAAGCGCGAATAGTCCGCGACCAACTGTCGCGCCAGCCGCTCGGCCGTGGCGCCGTCGCCCAGCCGAATGTAGGTGAAGGCCAGCCGCTGTCGCAGATTGAAGCGCGCGATAGCATCCAGGTCAGGCACTTCGGCAGCCGCGTCGGAAGCCTGTTTGAAGCATTGATTTGCCGTTTTGGCGTCGCTTTCCACCAGCGCGATCATGCCTTTGGCGGTAAAGAGCCAGACGGCCAGGTCCGCGCGCGGGCGACGGACTTGTGCCAGCAGCGATTCCTGGCCGGCCACCAGCGATTTCGCGGTGGCGATGCCTTCTTTCTGAAAGCTCCGCGCTTCCATGGCGGCGCGCTGAAGCTGAACGGCGATGGCATTCTGCGAAAGGGGTCCCTCTGCCTGCACAAAAAGCTGATTGGCCCGCTGATATTCCTGGCGCGCTTCGGAGAAATTGCTGCGGCTATCCAGGGCCTGCGCGATCGTGAGGTGAAGCCGGGCGGCGACCTCGGGTTCGTTCGCGAACTCACGGTCGATGGCTGGAGAGGCTTGCTTGATGGCTTCGAGAAGCGTCTCGCCCGAGTTCCCACTTTGAAAGGGGTCGCCGCGACCGATCAGGTCATCGGAGAGAAATCGGTCCACGGAAGTGGCGATCGCCGTTTGGCGATTGGCCTCGTCGCGCTCGCGTGCCAGACGCACCGTGAAGAAAATGACGAGTCCCACAACGATCCCGATGGCTGCTGTTACGGCGATTGTCGGGCTGCGATGACGCGCGACGAATTTTCGCACGCGATATCCGGCGGTGTCCGGCCGCGCCTCCAGGGGCTCGCTGTTCAAGTAATGGTCGACGTCCCGAAGCAGCGCTTCGACTGACGGGTATCTCCGCTGAGGGTCCTTGTGCATCGCGGTGAGACACAGCACGTCCAGATCGGCCCAGTTTGCCTTGCTGATGGAATTGTCACGGGTGGCATCGCCCGGTGGCGACATCTGCCGGAAAATCGCCGAGGGCTTGACCGGCGCTTCGTCGTTGATGATTCTCGCCGCTTCGGTGGGCGTTCGATTCGACAGATCGAAAGGCAGACGTCCGGACAGGAGCTGATAAAGGACAGCTCCCAGCGCGTAGACGTCGGTTTGAACGCCCACGCGATCGCCGCGAATCTGCTCCGGCGCGGCGTAGGCAGGCGTCATAAGGCGCAAAGAGGTGCGCGTCTGATCCGCCGCGGTATCGAAGTCCTCGATCTGCTTGGCGATCCCGAAATCCAGCAGCCGCGGCGTTCCATCGGATTTCACCAGAATGTTCGACGGTTTCAGGTCGCGGTGAATGACAGCCTGCTGGTGAGCGTAGTGCACGGCCTCGCATACAGCGCGGAACAGTTTCAAACGCTCCTCGACCGTGCAGTGCTGCTCGTCGCAGTAGGCGGTGAGCGGAAGCCCATCGACGTACTCCATCACGAACCACGGAGTCCCGTCGTCGAGTGTGCCGGCATCGTAGAGCCGCGCGATGAAAGGATGATTGAGGTGCGCGAGCGTGCGCTGCTCGCTGGAAAAGCGCTCGCGCCGGGCGGGCGAGAGCCAGGCATCGCGCAGGAGCTTGATGGCGATCAGGCTGCCGATGTCGCTGCGCTCGGCGAGGTAAACGACGCCCATGCCGCCTTCTCCGAGGACTCGCAGGATTCGATAGGGGCCGATTTGCTGGACGGGAAGCGCGGGTCCGGTCTGGCTGCCAAGTACTTCTTGCGCGACGTCAGCGAGGTCGTGATCGAGCAGCGAGTCGCTCCGGGCGTCCTCTTCCAGGAGGGCCAGAACGTCGGCGGACAGGCTCTCATCTCCGTTGCAGGCAGCTTGCAGGAACGCTGAGCGCTCCGCATCCGAAAGGTCGGCCGCGCCATGAAACAGCGTCTGGACCAATTCCCAGCGCTTGCTGTCCATCTTCCCCTCTGGGACTCGTGGAACAATTTGACGTCGGGGCGGCCCCGGTGGCCGCCCATTTCAATGAAGCCCGTGTGGTTGGGCGGCCACCGGGCCGTCCCTACGCCTCGGGTTTTCACTGCGATTGGCGAAGTTCGTGCGCCAGCCATGCGCGAGCCGCTCGCCAGTCGCGAAGAATCGTCGCTTCCGAAACGTTGAGCAGAATCGCGGTCTCCTGGACGTCCAGTCCGCCGAAAAAGCGTGCCTCGACCATGGTGGCCTGGCGCGGTTGAATGCGGCTGAGTTCGTCCAGGGCGACGTCCAGCGCCAGCAGATCTTTTCCGCACACCGCATTCTCGGCGAGAGGCTCATCGAAGGTGACGGTGAGGATCGAGCCCGCGCCACGCTTGATCGCGTTCCGGCGCCGCGCGGCTTCCACGAGGACCTGGCGCATCGCCCGGGCTGCGATTCTTTTGAACTGCAAGCGCGAAACCGACGCGACCTGTGGCGAGCCGGCGAGTTTCAGCCAAGCCTCATTGACCAAGGCTGTAGGGCTGAGCGTGGCGCTGGGGTCGTCCCGGCGGACGGTGGCAGCCAGGCGTCGGAGTTCCTCGTATGCGGCTGAGAACAGTTGATCGAGCGCCCGGCGATTTCCGAAGGCCGGCGAAACGCCGCTTTCATCGTCTTGCATCAAGTCGTCTTTCGTGTCGCGCGGCTGCTCGTAATCGTATGTAAAACGAAGCCGCGAATTCTAACCATGGATTCTAACCCTGGCCTGCGCACCGAGTTGAGAAATTTCCGGGCCCCCTACGTCAGACTCCGCTACTACCCCAGGACCCTCGAATACTAGCATCGCGATTTGCGGCAGACAAAGAGCCGCGGCTCTATTGACAGGATTGGTAATTGGCTGAAGACTGGGTGCCGTCCGACCCTCGCGCTGCTTGGCCCGTAAGCCCGGCAAACTGCTTCGGTTTTGCGCAAAAGACACGACTTTTCGACCTTCGAATCCAATCTAAGTAATTGCACATCAATAAGTTATGTTGGTTAACCGATTAATTAATTATTCTGAAATCAACTATTGGATTTCGAGGAGTATTAAGAATATAAGTGCTTTGTTTTCATTAACATATTTTGGGTTCGTTCAGCCAAAAATCAATTGATTTCGCTCTCCCCCTTCGCACAATCGTCGGCCCCAAGGGGCGACCTCATTATTGTCCTCCCGGAATTTGGGACGGTGGGGAATAGTGAGAAGAGTGAGAGACGTTTATTCTTCGTTTACTTTCAGATGTTTAGGCTGTGGAAAATCGGATCAGAGTTGGAAGGTGGACTTGAAGTTCAGCCCGGGTACGGATTGCAACCCGCCCCGGGCCCCAGTGGTTGCTAAGCCTCTAAACGACTAGCGTTTCCGTCTCGCCTGCGCCTTTCGACGCGCCAGCGAGGCAAGTCCCAGCAGGCCGCTGCCCAGCAGCACCAGACTGCCTGGCTCGGGCGTCCCGCTCGGTGTTCCGCCGGTCCCTCCTCCGAGTCCAGTCGTGGCATACGTTCCGCTCCAAACCGGCGTGCCGCCCGGTCCGGAGAGCACATCGAGCGTGACGTTGTTCAAGTTGTAGACCACGCCAAAGTGCTCGCTGCCGTTGATGCTGGTCCCGTTGATGGCGGCGAAGGTGCCTGTAACTGAGCTGGCATTCAGGATGTCAAAGGTAGCGCCCAGCGTGGGCACGAAGCCGTTGATCAGGTCGAGGTTGAGCGTGCCGTTCAGGCTTGCCGCGCTACTGGCGGTTAATTGGTCGAATTGCGTTCCCGCCGTGGTTCCACCGATGTCGATGGCGAGCGTCCCCGTGGAGTTCTGGGTGTAGGCACCGCTGATGGACTCCAAACCGGCGGCAAGCGTGGTATCGCCGACGTTGAACGTGCCGCTGCTGGTGACGTTGCCGCTGAGCGTGCCGCCATTGCCGAACACCGAGCCTCCAGAAATCGTTACCCCGCCCGGAGCTGTCAAAGTGCCGTCTACCGTCGTCGTACCCGCAGTCTGCTTGTACGTGGCCGAGGCACCGCTCAACGCCAGGCTGCTACCGGTTCCCACAGTCACCGTTCCCGCGCTCGACAGCGCGGTCGCGCTGCTGGTGAGACTCTGGCCGCCGTTAACCGTGAATTTTCCCGTGGAACTGACGCTCGCGAGTCCGGCGAGCGCGTTGTGGCTGTTCTGATCGAGGATCGTGGCGCCGGATCCTGTCAAAGTGATGTTCGCGGAGTCAGTCACGATATCGCTGGCGCTGTTGTACTGCAGCGTGCCAGAGACGTTGTATGTTCCGCCCTTGAGCGTGGTGCCGGTGAGATTTTTGAAGGGACCGGTTCCGGTCATCTGCAAAATGTCGCCCGAGCTAATATTCAAGGTGCCCGTGTTGTTGAACCCACCGCTGCTGGTGTTGATCACGAGTGCCGTGCTCTGATTGGCGTTGATCGTGCCGCTGTTCACCAGTCCCATGAGAGCGTTGCCGAGCTTGCCCGAGCCTTGGATGGTGCCGGCGTTGGTCAGGACGAAACTCGCAGTCGATCCGTCGATAATGTTGTTCGCGCTGTTCGAGAGTGTCAGAGTACCTGTGCCGTTGAGCGTGGTGTTGGCGGTGATCTGAAGGATCGTATTGGTGCCGCTGGAATTCAGGCTCATCGCGCCATTGTTTGTGAGCGTGCCTTTTACCTTCAAGGTTTGAGCGTTGTTCACCTGCAACGTACTGCCGCTCGAAACGGTGACGGCGCTGGTTGATCCGTTCAGCGTGGCGCCGTTCTCGCCGACAATCACACCGCCGGAGTTCGTGGTGAACGTCCCGCCGGTGATGGTGCCCGCGTCAAGTAATACCTGAGTGCCGCCGCCGGAAGCGAGAATGGTCCCGCCCGTATTCGTGACAGACTTCTTCAGGTCCATGGTCTTGCCGCTCGTGGCTTGGAGCGTCCCGCTGTTGGTTAATGCACCCGTGCCAGAGACGGTGGCCGATCCGCTGAAGATGCCGCCACTCTGAATCGTGGTCGTGCCAGTTGCGGTGTAATTGCCTGTCGAGGTGAAGGTGCTGCCGCTTCCGACGGTGAGCGTTCCGCTGTTGGTGAACGCGCCTGCGGTCGTGAAATTCGCACCACCGTTGACCGTGAAGCTTGCCCCGGTGGAATTTGTGGCCAGGCTGGTCAAAGCATTTGTGCCGCTCTGATTTTGAATCGCTCCGGTTCCGGTCAGGGTTATTTTGGCGGAGTTCGTGGTGATCCCGCTCGCGTTGTTGGCCTTCAACAAACCCGTGACATTGTACGTACCGCCCGAAATTGTGGTGCCGGTGATGTTGGTCAGGTTTCCATTCACGTTGAAGGTGCTGCCGCTGCCCACGGTCAGCGCGCCGTTATTGGTGAAGTTGGACGCCGTGGTCAGATTTGCGCCGCTGGTGATGGTGAAGCTACCGGCGGCGGCATTGTTATTGAATCCCGCCAGCGCGTTGTTGCTGTTCTGATCAATGATCCTGGCGGAGCTGCCCGTCAGCGTGACATTCGCCGAGTTGGTCACAATGTTCGCGCCGTTGTACTGCAGCGTTCCGGTGACGTTGTAGGTCCCGCCGCTCAATGTGGTGCCTGATTGATTGGTCAGATTGCCGTTCACCTTGAAGGTGCTGCCGCCGCCGACCGTCAGAGTGCCGCTGTTGGTGAAGTTTCCTGCCGTGGTAAAGTTCGCGCCGCCGGCCAGACCGAAGCTCGCGCCACTGGCGTTGGTGGAGAAGTTTGTCAGGACATTCTCGTTCGCCGAGTCGATGATCTGCGCGCCCGCGCCGGTCAGCGTGATATTGGCGGCATTGGTGACCAGGCTCGTTCCGGCGCCGCCGAACTGGAGAGTCCCGGAAACATTGTAGGTGCCTCCGGTAAGAGTGGTTCCGGTGAAGTTCTGGAACGGCGTGCTGCTGGTAATCTCCAGGAGTTCTCCGGTGTTCACTGTGAGCGTGCCGGTGTTATTGAAGCCACTGCTGCTGGTCTGGATGATGAGCGGGATACTGTGGTTCGCGATGATGGTCCCGGAGTTCACCAGGCCCATGAACCCGTCGCCGATATTCCCGGATCCTTGAATCGTTCCTTGATTGGTCAGGACGTCGGTGGTGGCGGCGCCGAAAATAAAGTTGTTCGCGCTGTTTGACATCGTAAGCGTGCCGCTGCCGGCCAGGGTCACGCTGGATGCGTTGATCTTCAGATCGGTGTTATTCCCGGTCGAGTTAAGCGCGATCACGCCGTTATTGGTGTACGTACCGCTTCCGAGAACCAGCGTCGAATTGTTGTCAACCTGGATCAGGCCGCCTGTAGGATTTGTAACCGAGCCGCCCAAAGTGTTGGTGGTGTTGCTCAGGGATTCGATCACGCCTGTGGCGCTGTTGTTGAGCGTCCCGCTCTGGACGGTCCCGTTGGACATGTACAAGGCGGAGTTGCCGCTCAGCGTGACCGTCCCCCCGTTGACGGTCGAACTCTGGACGTAGAGATTGCTGCCGTTGGCCTGAATCGTTCCGCCGGTGTTGGTGACCGTGCCGCCGTTGAAGGTTAACAGGGACCCGTTGGTTGACTCGATCGTGCCCGTGTTGGTTGTGCCGCCGTTGGCCTGAATGACCATGCCCGCGGATTGGTTTGCATTGATGGTGCCTGAATTCAACAGCGTCATGCGATTGTCGCCGATGTTGCCTGAGCCTGAGATCGTCTCCTGGTTGGTCAGCGTGTCGGTGGTGGCAGCGCCAAAAATGAAGTTGCTCGAGTTCGACATCGTCACAGCGCCGCCGCTCAGGGTGACGTTGCTCCCGTCCACCTGCAGGCTGGTGTTGCTCCCGGTTGAGTTCAGCGCGATTGTGCCCAGATTGGAGTATGTGCCGCTCAGCAGGTTTAAGGTGGAACCGTTGTCAACCTGGACCACGCCGTTTGAGCCGTTGTTGATTGTGCCCCCCAGCGTGTTGGTGGTGTTGCTCAGAGACTCGATGATCCCGGTGCCCAGGTTGGTGATCGTCCCGTTCTGCACCGTGCCGCTCGTCAACAGCAGGCTTGCCGACCCGGTCAGGTTTACGTTGCCGCCGTTAATGGTTGCGCCATCCACCCAGATGGTCTCGTTATTCCCCGAGATTGTTCCGCCGGTGTTCGTTACGGTGCCGTTCAGGAACTGAAGCAGACCACCCGTAGCTTCGATTGTTCCCGTGTTCGTGGTGCCGCCGTTGGCCTGAATCGTCAGGCCCAGTGGCTGGTTGGCATTAATGGTCCCGGAATTCACCAGCGTCATGCGGTTGTCGCCGATGTTCCCCGCGCCCGAGATGGTTTCCTGGTTCGTCAGGATGTCGCCCGTGGCGGCACCAAAGATGAAGTTTGTGGCGCTGTCGGACATGACCACGCTGCCTCCGCTGAGCGTGACACTGCTTCCGTCAACCTGCAGACTGGTGTTGCTCCCGGTTGAATTCAGCGCCAGGGTGCCCAGATTGGAGTAGGTGCCGCTCAGCAGGTTCAAGGTGGAACCGTTGTCAACCTGCAACACACCGCTTGAGGGGTTGATGATCGTGCTCCCCAGCGTGTTGGTGGTATTGCTTGCGGACTCGATGATGCCCGTTCCGGTGTTGGTGATCGTCCCGCTTTGCACCGTCCCGCTGGTCAAAAGCAGGCTTGCCGAGCCCATCAGGTTCACGTTGCCACCGTTCACGGTCGCCCCATCAACCCACAACAGGTTGTTGTTGGCCGAGATTGTCCCGCCCGTGTTCGTTACAGTGCCATTAAGGAACTGCAGCAGGCCGCCGGTGGCCTCGACGGTTCCCGTGTTGGTGGTGCCGCCGTTTGCTTGGATCGTCAGGCCGAACGGCTGGTTGGAATTGATGGTCCCGGAATTCACCAGCGTCATGCGGTTGTCGCCGATATTGCCGGCGCCCGAGATCGTCTCCTGGTTCGTCAGGACGTCGCCCGTAGCGGTCCCAAAGATAAAGTTCGCAGTGCTGTTGGACATCGCCACGCTGCCGCCGCTCAGGGTCACACTGCCGTTAACTTCCAGGCTGGTGTTGCTCCCCGTCGAGTTTAGCTTCACGGTGCCGAGCGTCGAGTACGTGCCACTCAACAGGTTCAGCGTCGAGGCGTTGTCAACCTGGACCACCCCGGTCGAGGGCATTGTGATGGTCCCACCGATGGTGTTGGTCGTGTTACTTAGTGACTCGATGATCCCCGTGCCGGTATTGGTTATGGTTCCGCTTTGGACCTTACCGCTGGACAAATAGAGGTTTCCCGTTCCGGACAGCGTGACGGTGCCGCCGTTCACCGTCGCGCCATTCACCAGGATGTCGCCGCCGCCGCTGGCGGAGATCGTACCTCCCGTGTTGGTGATCGTGCTTCCCGTGAACGTCAGCAGGGCGCCGTTGGTGGCCTCGATCGTGCCGGTGTTTGTTGTGCCGCCGTTCGCCTGGATCACGAGGCCGGCCGAGCTATTGGCGTTGATCGTGCCCGAGTTCACCAGCGTCATGCGGTTGTC
>Ga0335085_10001089_pt1 | contig 63006 bp, 58 predicted proteins | sample Lox_Sample_45_FD_206712 | JGI IMG/M metagenome (GOLD analysis project Ga0335085, IMG submission 206712) | Soil microbial communities from Loxahatchee National Wildlife Refuge, Florida, United States - Lox_Sample_4.5 | ecosystem: Environmental > Terrestrial > Soil > Wetlands | place: USA...
ACGTACCTCTATCTCATTTTGCGGATTCGTTGCCGGTATATGACTCCGCGACAAGAAACCGCTTGTCAGGAGTCATCAGCTGTGCCCGGCTTAAAGGTTGGGACAGCGGTTTCGGTGAACTCCTTCACCGTCGATAACACCTTTAAGTACAGCAAAGAAAAAATGTGAAGTCAACAGGATTTGCGCTTCCTCTTGTTTCGTGTCAAGACGCTCCAAGCGCGCTAACGGCCAACAAAATACAGATAAATTAAGGCTTATTGCGGAATCAACGCGACGGATCACAATCACACACGGCCTTCACACGACAGAGTTCTCAATTTGTATTTCCAGAACTGAGCTGAAATTAGAATCTGCGGCGGATTATTCGTTTATCCCAACTGGGTGACCTTGAGGTCCGCTGCACCCTGGCATCTGGCCCACAACTGGCACACCGAATCGCCGAAAAGCCGAGCAGCACCGCGAATGTTGACTGACCGACAGACGTCTGAGCATCTCTGTCAAGTAGATTCTCTCTCACTGGAAACCACCTCAGCGAGCTGGGCACATAAGATTCACAAGGGGATTCACAGAGCGTTCGCAATTGCGACGACAGGAACCAAAGGTGAGCCGCGTCTGGTAAGGGCAGCCAGATATTTGCTCTCGTCATACGCAGCTCGCTCCTTCCAACAGCGAAAGAGTATGCGAATCCACTTGAAAGCCAAAGCACGCACTGCCCCATGGTGGTCCACACCCTTGCTGCGCTGTCGCTGATAATAGGCTCTCGCCCAGGCCGAGTAACCGATGGAATGACTGGCCCATTCATGAAAACTTTGGCGCAGAAACTTGGGGCAGGCCCAGCGAAAATGAATCCATTGCTTTTTCCCGCTCTTCTCCATCACTGGCGCGATCCCGGCGTAGGTTTGGACCTCGCCGGCATTGCGATAGCGCTCTCGCTGTGAACCAAATGCCGCCAACAAACGCGGAGCAAGCGCCGGGCCCGCTCCCGGCAACGACTTAAAAATGAAAAAATCGGGATGCGTGGCCGCCGCCTCCTCGATCCTCTCGTCCAGATCTGCGATGCCTTCGAGCAAAATTCGGGTGAGCTGCACAATCACCTTTACGGCCGCACTCTTGGCCTCGATCACTGCTCGATCGTGAATCGCGGGAATAGACTGACGAAGGGCTAGAATGCGCCGCTCGATCAGTTCTTGATTGCGACAATGGTGCTTAGCAAAGAACGTCCGCAGCTTCGCTGGTGGAACCCTTTGTAACTCTTCCAGAGTCGGCCAGCGTTCTAGCAGCGCACACACCAGTTCTGTGTCCAGATGCTCAAACCAGTTGAGCATCTGTGGGAAGTAGATCTTCAAGTGGCTCGTCAAACGATTGGTGTGCTCAGTCTTCTCGTCCACCAGCTTGCGTCGCTCCTCCACCAGGTTTTGTATTCGGCGCGTGGCTTCTGTATCCGGCGACAAACGGCGTAGCTTATTGCGATGTTGCAACAATAGATCGAGTAGCACATCGGCATCGCGAGGGTCATCCTTACTGCCCGAGGGATAGAGCGCTTTTCGCATGCTGGCGGACATCGTCGACGGCACCGGGAACAGATGCAAGGGCTCGTATTTGGCGAGCACGAATACCAGCGACCCTCGCGACTGCTCTAACGCCACTGCGATGGGACGATTGCCGAAACGCTGGCATAGCTGAGCGACCCAGGCCTCCACGGCTTCCGGTGTGTGCTTGAGCTCTCCAGTTTCACGCTTCGTCGAATCCCTGGATTGCAAGCACCACACATGTTTCTGGTCCCCCCAGTCGATCCCTACAAAAACTGCAAATTCAGGCTCGTGCCCACCGGTCTCGATTTTCGACATTGTGATTTGCCCTCCTTCTGCGGCACCGAGACGGCTTTGCTCGCGGCGAATTACTTATAGCAGAGCCCTTGTTCTGTGCCAGGGCTTCATCTGAGCATTCGTTGTGGAGCAAAGCGAATCCCACTGCTCGAGACTCTGTCGGAAAACATCGGCATGTTTGTCAGTCGTACTCGTAACAGCGGGATGCCCTGCCGTTCGCCATTGTTCGGCGGTTGGCAGAAAACTTCATCCGCAACCATTTGCACAGTCTCGATGACCAGATTCGCCGTGCAACATCACCTATGCTTTTCCCGAGAAACAGTAACGAATCCGAATCGAGGCAAGCTTCTACATTGATGATGCAGAGGAAGGGGAGTGCCCCTTCCTCTGCACTCCATCCCCCGAAGCTCGCAGATATTCACAGACCAGCTGAGATTACGACCTGTGGATAACCGATTGTCCAAATCTGCGGTGCGGGCTCACTATAAGTCAGTCGAACAAGTTGCAGAAAACAAAAACTGGCTGGATAGCATCCGGCCGCGCGCTCTGCGAGCCTCACTTCTACCTCCCGCTGTCACCGAGGCATGAGCCTCTTCCTAGAGCATTCCTCCTTGACGCCTACAGGATTATCCTGATATATATAGTCGCACAATCGCACGACTGCACGACTAGGAGGACTATATGGCCAGACCAACCATCGCCCAGTTGGAGGCGATTCTTGAAAACGAGGAGCAGCAGGAGATCGAAATCCTGCCCAACGGCGAAGTCAGGGCGAAAGGCGGGACGACCCAGCAAGAACTTGGTGGACGCAAGCCGCTCACCATGCGGGAGGACTTGGGCGGGGAGTACGCAGAAAGGTAATGGACAGCATGCCGACAGACATTCAGCGCATCCGGCGAGAAGTCGTGGCCGCCGCGATGCAGTTCGCTTTCGTAGAAGCTCACCCGACGAGCGACGGCGGCGTGTATGTCAAGTCCGCGATGCAAACGTCCACGGGCAAGACCTATTTCATGTCGATTTATTTCCCGGACTACCCCAACCAGATGCCGAAGGTTTTGATAACGAACCCCACGCTCCGACCGACGCATAACAACCACATGTATAAGGACGGGTACATCTGTTTTCTCCACCCGAACATGTGGAACCCAGGGCGTCACACGCTCACGTTCGTTCTCGCACGCATTGCGAAATGGCTCAACAAGTATGACTGTTGGTCCACAAATGGCGGTCACTGGCCGGGAGAAGAGGTTCGCCACTAATGCCCCTGAATTTTTCACTTTTGTCGATGACGGAGCTTCGAAATCGTCCGGGCGAGATTCTGGATCGCGTAGCCGAGAAAGGCGAGGCGTTCATTATTGAGCGTAGCGGCCAGCGCAAAGCATGCCTGGTGCCGCTGTCTGTTCTTCTTCCTGATATTCCTCCCGCCAGAATCGCCGAAGAGATCGAGCAGCTGGTTCAGCAAGGCGAGCAGCCATCGACGAGCTTCACTGATGGCCAAGAACTGGCCTTCAGTTTCCCCGAGAAGCTTGACGACGGAGCATCCGCGCAGCTTTCCATCGTGCTGCCCCATGGCTACCCCAACAACTGTCCCCGCGTTTATGCCGGCGCGGTCGGTCAGGGGGCGCCCCATCGGTGGGCCGACGGAGCGCTTTGCCTCTACGGAGTGATGACCGGATGGAATCCCGGCAAGCACACCGTGTTCTCCACGCTAAAACTCGCGCGGCAATGGCTCCGAAATTACGAGACATGGTGCAAGTCCGGGCAATGGCCGCAGGAGGGTTCGCCGAATGCATGATGATCAGCTTTTCGCACGCATAGCGCCACTCTTTGATGTCGGCTCGCTGAGTGAAGCACGAGCCCTCATTGCCGGATGCGGTTCGGGCGGCGGCCAGGTTGCGCTCCAGTTGGCGATGTCCGGTATCCGCAAGTTTGCATTGTTCGACAAGGACGTGCTCGAACCCGAAAATGTAATCCGGCACGTCTGCGGCCGTCGCTACCTCGGGCAGAAGAAGGTGAATGCGGTCGCGGATGTTCTTCTTGACCGCAATCCCGCGCTTGAAATCGAGCGCTTCCCAGTCGATCTCATGGGCTGCCCCGATCTCGTCGATCAGATTCGTCGCAGCAGCGTCGTTGTTTTGGCAACCGACAATGATCCCACGCGCTACCGCCTTAACGAAGTATGCGTGCAGAACAAAGTGCCGTTCGTCATCGGCAAGGTCTTCACGCGCGGCATCGGCGGCGAGGTCTTCCAGTACCGCCCCGGCGAGGGCGGTTGCCTCGCCTGTCTCGAAGGCGCTCTTGAGCGCTCGAAGTTCCGCAGCGGCGTGCGCGAAATCGATCTTGTTTCCGAAGAGACGCGCCAAAAAATGTACGGCATGGAGATTCCGGAGATCAAAGACTCTCCCGGTCTCAACGTTGATATTGCTTTCATCACCGCATTTCACACGCGCTTTGTTCTGGACGCGATAGCACGCACCCTCGATGAGCGGCCAAAGTTCTTGCCGCCCATCGAAACAAACTATCTCGTATGGGGAAACCGTCCGGTGCATCCCTTTAGCAAGCATTTCGAGCTGCAGCGCATTCAAGTGCACTCGCAGGACGGCTGCCTCATCTGCAATTCCGGAGAATCCCAATGAAATTCCACTCGACCAACGAGGTGCGCCTTGTCATGCCGAAAGCAGCGCTGATTGCCGTCTTTGACCAATGTGACGGCTTTGATCACGATGAAACAGGCGGCCGCGTCATCGGCACTTACCAGATCAACGACGGCAAACTCGAAATCAACGTTACAGGCGTCATTGAGGCCGGGCCGCAGGCGCAGCGCTCCGCGGTGAGTTTTTTTCAGGATGGGGCATACCAAGAACAAATCTTCCGCAAAATCGAGGACCAGCACCGGGACATTGAGCATCTTGGGAACTGGCACACGCACCACGTCAACGGCCTGCAGCACCTGAGCGCCGGAGATATAGAGACTTACTACCGCACGGTCAACCACCGAAACCACAACACTCCGTTCTTTTACGCCCTCCTTGTCACCGCCCAACACCATTCGTCCGATCCATTGCGCCGCTACACCGTTAAGCACTACATCTTCCGGCGTGACGACGAACATATTTACGAGCTGCACGGCGGACAGGTGGACATCGTGGATGCGCCATTGCTTTGGCCCGTGAACAGCGGAAATTCCCGCCGCAAGCGCAGCAGCGCTCCAAAGCACGAGGCTCGCTCCAATCCTGATCGGGCCTACGACAACGAGATCCTGAGCGAATTCTTCCGCGGCATCCGTCCGTTCTCTAATGCAAAGCTCGGAGTGTACTGGCGCGGCCCTCTTGAGTTACTGGACGGCAGCAAGGTCGAAGTTGTCCTGCTGGAGGACTCAGCCGTTGCCAAGCCCACGTATACCGTGACATTGCGCGAGCCTCCCGCTGCGCTGAAGAGCCTGGCGGAAGAGATCGCCGCTGTCGAGTTTCCCTCAGCGCGCGCAGCGTTGATCACGACCGAGCGAAGCTGCAACCGCGCCCTGTACGTCGAGCACGGAGGAAAAGGCCGAGTTGATGTTTCCGCATAAGAAGGAGCACATATGGACATCTTTACGCTGTACGTAGGGCAGGGGGCGCTCGCCGCAATCAGGGCCGGCAATGAAGCCGTAATCGTCGATGCTCACATGCCGGAGTGCGACGACGTGAATTCAGAACAGATCGAGAAAAGCCTCGACCATTATCTGGCCAAAAGCAGCGTTCGCGGCCTGATTCTGTCGGGCCTCGACCGCGATCATGCATGCCCGGCAGGCGTCGAATCAATACTCACGCGCTACCAGCCAGGATGGATTATGTACCCGAAATATTTCAAAGACACGGACGCCGCGGGCGAGGTCTTCGACATCATCACCCGCCATGAGAAGCGGCGCGCAAGAACTTCACAGCCTCTCATTCGTCATTCCGTGCGTGTAGACAAGGTCGAATCCCGCAAGCTTGCCGGACTGGCGTCTTTTTTCACGTTTGAGCTCTTTTCGCCGCACATGGACGACATGGACAATTCCAACAACAGCAGCATCGTGCTCAAGCTGGTGGGGCTGGATCAGAACGGCTTCAGCTACTTGATTACGGGCGACACCGAGACGGAACGGTGGGACAGCATCAACCGATATTTCGGCAAGTACTTGGCATCCGACGTAATGGCCGGTCCACATCACGGCGCACGCACCGGACTCAACGCGAAAACGCTGCTTCTCGTCAGCCCCGACACTGTGCTCATCAGTGCCGGCGTCGATAATTCCTACGGGCATCCCTACGGAGTTGCCGTGCAGGCCTATCAACAGGTCGCAAAGCACGTCTTTTGCACGATTGCCGAGGACGGGAAATGCCTTCTGACGCGGAAGATCGGAAACGACTTTCATACGCACCTTGTGCAGCATTTTGCCCCAGCGGAGAAGGCGCTCTGAAAACTGCATGACACTGGACGACATCGTTGCGAAGGTGACTGATCCGTACGACCGGCAGGCCCGGCTCTATCCGGCGCTGCTCTGTCTGCTGCCGCTACTGGCCATCATAGCGCTTCTCTATGCGCCGAACGTGTCCGCACTCACTGGTGTCGTAACGCTTGCCGTCTCCTGCGGCGGCCTATTTCTCATGACCAACATCTGCCGTGAGCTCGGAAAACGCCGGGAAGAAAGTCTCTTCCGCGAATGGGGCGGCAAACCGACGACACAGATTCTTCGCCACCGAGACAGCCTCGTCGATTCAGTGACAAAGCGGCGCTACCATGCTTTCCTTGCCGGGAAAATAAACATCGTTTTCCCGGATGCCGAACAGGAAAAGGCTGACCCAGCCAAAGCCGACGAGGCCTATCAGTCGGGCGCTCGATGGCTCCTCGATCACACGCGGCCGGACGCCGGGAAGCAATTCGATTTACTCTTTCGCGAAAACGTCACCTACGGATTTCGCAGGAATGCGCTTGGCGTCAGGCCTCTGGCAATCGTTATAGCGCTAGGATGTCTTTTATGGACATTGGCGAAGGAGCACGTCCTTTTCGATAGTGGCTGGTTCTTCGATTGGTCGGCGGCGACTCAATTGTCCGCAGCGGCGACCGCGTCGCTCGCTGTATCTGCTGTGATGTTGCTGATTTGGCTTTTCTTTTTCACTAAGACCAGCGTGCGAACGAGCGCGTTTTCATTCGCGCAAACATTACTGCGCACCTGCGATGTTTTACAGTGAGTGGAAATTGGAATAAAGGAGTTTCAAAATGACCCCAGACCCATCGTCCGCCACACCTTTCGTCTTACTTGGCCGGAAGAAACTTCCGCCCGAGCCAGCGCCCTCGCCAGAAGAGATCTACGACTCTATCCGCCAATTGTGGGTTGACAAAGCTTCTGGTGTCCCGCTCGTGCTGCGCATGCAGCGATATGCAGAGCACTCGCAGTATGGTGAAACAACAATGACAGAAACACGGGAGGGCGTGGACCAAACGGAAGGAGCTACTATCAGCGCGTCCCGATTTGGCGAAACCACACACACCGCCACGAAGGAAGGTATCGATCAGACAGAAGGCAGTGTGTTCCAGGCGTCCCCGTTCGGTGAAACCACGATGACAAAGACACGCGAGGGTGCGGATCAAACCGAAGGAGCGGTGGACTTTCGGGCATCTCAGTATGGCGAGACTACCCTTACCAGAACGCGCGAAGGGATTGACCAGACCGAAGGCGCTGCACTTTCTGGTTCCTCGTATGGCGAGACCACAATGACCAACACACGTGAAGGCGTGGATCAAATGGAAGGTCAAGCACAGACGACATCCGATGCTCCTCATTCTCACTTCTGACAAGGATCTGACGGCCGATTTTCTCATCGTCGAGTTAATCAACCGCAACCTGCCGTATTTCCGGTTGAACGCCGAAGACTCGACCGCCGCTGATTTCGGATTTTCCGTTTCGGAAAATGGCGTTCGGAGCGAGTTGGTGTTGGGACAACGCTCGGTGCAGCTCGACGATGTCACGGCCGTCTGGTATCGCCGCGCGATACAACCAAGCCCGATTCCTGAATTGCCTCCAGCGGAGCGAGTGTTTGTGGCCGGAGAACTGCGTCACCTAACGACCGGGCTCGTTCTGAATCCAGACGTGACCTGGGTGAACCCGATCGACAGCGTCTACGTTGCGGAGCACAAGCTTTACCAGCTACGGATGGCGCGTCAGGTTGGATTTCGCGTCCCGCGAACGCTCGTATCCCGCGATGCGACTGTTTTACGGAAATTCGCCGAAGAAAACAGTACCGGCACCATCTGCAAACCGATATTTCACGGCATGTTCGCCGATGAGTCAGCCTGCTACTCTGTCTACACCCGCCGGGTGACACCGGACTCCTTCGGCGCCAATAGCACCACATCCTGCCCTGTGTTACTTCAGGAAGAGGTTCCCCGAAAGGCGGATGTTCGCGCCACCTTCATCGGCCCAAACTGCTTTGTGGCCGACATCACCAGCGATTCCGACATCATCGATTGGCGCGATCCCAGCGTCGCGGTGCACTATGCGGAGTCTAGTATCGGTAACGACGTGCAGGCAAAGTGCAGGGCGATGCTCAGCAAATTAGGCCTCTTATATGGCGCGTTTGATTTCCTAAGAACTCCCGACGGAGATCTTGTGTTTCTGGAAATTAACCCGACCGGCGAGTGGGCATGGCTCGAAGATAGACTTGGGTTTCCGATGCGACACGCATTTATTGAACTTTTTTTCGGGGCTAGCGCATGACGACTCAATTCAAAGCTCAACCACCATCTCCGGTCGATTGGCGGTCCGTCCCAAAGCACTTCGTGCAAGGCCTTCGTAGCCTCGGCTACATCGTCTGGCAGATCATCACGCCGTTCAAATCCCGCCCGGAGGAAATCGCGGAATTCCCCGAGCCCGATCCAGCCATCAATGTCTCAGAATCCCACGTCAGCCAGTGCCAATGGATATTTGACCAGGCGGAAGACAGGCGCTCCCATCTGGAGCAGAAAGCGCAATCGACATTTTCGCTGATGTTATTTCTGGTGCCTCTGCTTGCATCGCTTTTTGTGTTCGTGATCGGAAAGGGCGCTACATCTAGAACCTTCGCCCTTACTCTGACGCTGGTAATTGTGCCCTCGATTTTCCTGCTTCTGGCCTTTATCGCCGCCGTCCGCGCGATCGCCGTAAAGGGCGGTGAAACTCTCTTCCTCGATGCCGTCTTAGACGAGAGCGGGCAATTCAGGAAATACAGTGAGGCATACCACGCCCGAGGCCTTCTGTACTGCGCTTCAATGAATACGGCGATAAATGACCACATCGCCCAATTCGTAAGGGGAGCGCATATCTTAAGCGCTGCTGCCGTCCTCGCCTTACTCGTTGCCGCCATTCCAAGCATAGGGCTCTTCACAGTACCGGCGGCGCCCATTCAGGCTCAAATAGTTGGCCCGGTCAACCTTTCCTTGCCGGATCTGACTGCACTTCACAACGATGTTGCGGGCATCAAGAGCGACATGCAAAAGCTTTCCACGGGTAAAGTCTCAACCGACGACTTCAGGCTGCTCGGAGATAAGGTCACCAAGCTTGATGCGAAACTATCCGACTTGCAGAAGGCAAACGGCCATGGCTCCAGCACTAGGGCATCGAGTTCCAGAGCCGGCACCCATTGAGATCAATAGCAGTGCCTGGCGGCCCGATTACTCTAGGTTCTTTGCGGTCGAGGAATGCCGGTCCACGCGCTGCGGAAAAGAAACAGTTTATCCCTCTGCTCGTATACCCAATCCCCTCCGCTTCCGAAAAATAGCTTTGAAGAACATCGGGGTGCTGGAACGTATGTGGAGGTGTGGTCCGGAGTTTTCGACTATATCTATGACAATTCGCAGGGTGGGTCTTTGAGCGCCTTCGATAAGGCACGGCCAGAATGCGGGTTTTGAAATCGGTAAGCATCGTCTAAGATGCACCTTGCAGCGAGACTTCCCCACACAATAGCCAACAATAACCGATGCTGAACTTTAACGGCGCATGGCGTTTCGACTCTCCCGGGGAAATCCCCCAAGGAGCGCGCGACGCTTTTTTCGACCTCATCGGCAGGATCGCCGCCCAGGGGAACCGCCAGAGCATACTTGAACACTTCAAATCCGCTTTCAGCGATGCATGCGGCACGAGCACATCCTGGAGTTCCAGCGAAAGCTGGGCAGAAACCGATCTGCATAGCTATATGCTGGACGCAGGCAAGAACGCGCCGCTGTTCATCGAAGCCTTTTATGGGGCATGCGAGAGCCTCCGGCAGAGAAACCCACCTCTGGGATTGCCTGACCTTGCAAGAATCAATCGCGTCCTATACGAGAACCAGGCTGGTTATGAGATCCGTCCTCCCGATCTCGTTTCCACGAACCCGCATATTCCCATCGTCGTGCCTGAACGTGCTCCATCGCTGGATGAGCAGGCGCAGGCAATCATCCAGAAATCGCTAAGGGATTCCGAACGACTCCTTGCGGAAGGGCGCACCAGGCAGGCCGTTCAGGAGATTCTCTGGCTGCTGGAGACCGTCTCAACGGCATTTCAGGGCCTAGATACCGATACCGGCACCATCCAAGGCAAATACTTCAATAAGATCGCCGCCAACCTGCGAGCCCACTATAAAGGCCAGGTACTCGAACAGGTTCTCACCTGGATCGCGACTCTGCACGGTTATCTCTCGTCGCCGACAGGTGGAGGCGTACGGCATGGTGCTGACCTAAAGGCAGGAATTGTCCTTCGCCAAAATGAAGCCGCGCTTTTCTGCAATCTGATCCGAAGCTATATAACGTTCCTGATAACCGAGCATGAACGCCTCACGCTGAATGCTTAAGCAGCTGCGTCACTGCGGGAGTGCAAGACACGGCGACAGTAAAGGAGTGAACTGAAGATGGATGTGACCGCTCTGACCGTACCCGAACTGTTGCTCCTTCACACTCAGATCGGCGACGAATTGCGGAAGCGGGGTGTCACGCGAACGGCGAACAACCCCACAGGCGACCTTTCGGAATATCTGTTTTGCAAGGCCTTTGGCTGGAACCAAGCCGGAAACTCGCACGCCAATGTGGATGCGCTCGCTCCCGACGGCACTCGCTACCAGATCAAGGGCAGGCGCATAACGAGGTTCAATAATTCACGGCAGCTTTCGGCGATCCGCGATCTGAAAGGCGGGCACTTCGACTTCGTCGCGGGAGTGCTCTTCAACGAGGATTACACCGTCATGCGCGCTGCCCTGATACCTCACTCAGTCGCGCTTGAGCATGCCAAGTTCGTCGAGCGCACGAATAGCCACAGGTTTTTGCTTCGCGATGAGATCTGGAATGCACCGGGCGTGCAGGATGTGACGGCGAAGCTCAAAGCTGTGAACTTCTGAAAGGCTCATTATATGGTTGAAACTGCGATATTTTTAGGGGCTGGGGCTTCCAAAACCGAGGGTGCACCGCTGCAGGGCGAGCTCTTCAAGGAATACTTCTCATCGCCCGAATTCCTGGCGAATAAGAACAAGATGAATCGTGAGCTGACCTCGTTCTTTGCCGAGATGTTCAAAATCAACGTCAAGGACCGGACACTCACTAACGATAGCTTTCCCACATTCGAGGAGGTGTTGGGACTTACCGACCTCGCAATCCTGCGCAAGGAGGCGTTCCGCCATTTCGACATCGACAACCGGGACGCCCGCAACAGTGGCCGGTTGCGCATCATGGGGCAGTACCTTGTATATCTCGTTGCCACGGTTCTGGCGCGCAAACTTCCCCGCCGCACCGGTCATCACCGAAAGCTTGTCAGGACGCTGGCAGAGGCAAACGAGCTTCGCAATGTGGTTTTCGTATCGACGAACTATGACATCTTGATCGACAACGCGCTCACAGAAGAACCCGGCCAGGGCTTCGATCTCGACTACGGCATCGAATTCCGTAATTTCGATCCAGCATTCGTCGGCGAAAATCAATGGCGAAGGCCCCACCCGAACAATTGCGTACAGCTCTTCAAGCCGCACGGCTCATTGAACTGGCTTTTCTGCCCGACCTGCAATCAGATCGAAATCACACCGAAGGAGAAAGGCGTAGTCACACGTGCAATGATCTCCGAGGTGAACAATGTACCGTGTTACCGATGCGGCGGCGCTTTCACGCCGCTGATTGTCCCCCGACCTTTTACAAGGACCTGAACAACGTGTTCCTGAGCACCATCTGGAACCGCACGGACGTCGCCGTACAGAAGGTAAAGCACATCATATTTTGCGGCTACTCTTTCCCCGACGCCGACATCCATATCAAGTACCTTTTGAAACGCGCACAAACTAACAGAGAGGGAGAGCTGAGTTTCACCGTGATAAACCACCACGCGAATAAACGTCCTGACCTCACCGATCAAGAGAAGTACCGTTATGAACGATTCCTTGGAAAGCACGTCAATTTCACGATGAAATCTTTTCAGGACTTCTGCGATGACCCATTCGATGTGATACCGCATGCTGTTGGGATCTAAAAAGGAACAATCACTGTTGCGAAGTCCTAACCCCGGATGGTTCGGATGAACTTCATTAAGACACCTACCAATCCATATTGGCAGCGTTATCCATACGGCGAGCAAGGCCGTCAACAAACTCTTCCATTGCCTCAAGCGAACTCATCGCTCTCTCGTACGTACCATTACTTGCATAGGTCAGGATTACTGGCATATCTGCGTCCTGCAGGTATAGCTTTGCAGGCGCGCGATCGCCATCCCAAAGTTTTTCTATGAACGCTTCTGTGGTTTTGATCGCCCCTGCCTCATCGAACGAAGGCCCGGACCATATGGAGAACCTGTCCCTGCCCTCAGGATCAGTGAGATTCACAGGTACAGCACCGGCGCTTGAATGAAAATCAAAGGCTTCCCCATGTTTTCCGAATGCGCCATGCGCCATGTAGTTGCGGATCTCGCGACGTATCACAATCAGTTCATCGTATAAAGTCTTCATTTTCGGGTCGTCCAGCCCGATTGAGATCTTCACTTTCTCAGCCCACTCTCCTTCCGCAAGACCTGCCACCTGCTCTCCCGTCGTTATCTTCCCTTGCAGAATCGCGATATGAATCAAAACGTGCTCGGTCCAGCTGAAGAAACTGTCGATCGCTGCGATTCCGAGCCATGATGCCTCTCTGTTCAGCCCCCAAGCTGGCCAGGAAGTCTCTGTGTATTTCGTTCCATTATCAGTTACTCCTTCGGTTGTGATTACCTCGTCCTTACGCGCTTCCGCCTCTTCCGTTTTTACGCGGAACTGCTCGCGCAGGAACTCATATCGAGCAAACAGCCATGCGCTGTTATTTCTGACGTTCAATTGAGAGCGCTCGACCGCTTCAGCAGCCAAATGGTCAAAGAACGGAGCCGCCGCCTTCACACCCCTCCGCACGGCTTGCACTATTGCGGTGGCGACCTTCTCATCTTCAGGAGTCGCTTTTGAAAACACTCCCAAACCCATCTTCCTCTGCTCAATAAAAGCAAACTTATCCTCGTAATCGACGGCGATTGTCCAAGCGACTTTTTCCCAATGCCCCCCATGTGGGAATTTCAATAGATCCACGAGGAGAAAATAGACGAGGTAGTGTTCGGGCAGGTTTTGTCCGGCTCTGGTCCGGCTGGTTCCTATTGCATATTTCTTTTCTTTGTCTGCGGCCTTTAGAGGCGAAATCGCCCGTAAAACCTTCTCGCGTAACGCCTCAATTTCTTCCGCGGACATCTTAGCTTTGCTTCTTGCCATACTCCATGATACCGAGGCTCTCGCTAGCGACTGTCTGGCTTATAGGTAAGGCCCATTATCATTCACGATCGAAGTATGGTGCTAATTGCTCTACTGGCTGGAACCACGCACACAATTGGCGCACCCCGATCTGATAGTGAGCGCACCTGTCGCGGCTGCAAAAATATTGTCCTGCTTATGGGCCGTAAGTCGAAGCCCTGCACCAGACCGAGTCACGAGACTGGCAAATACCAGCAAATCACCCAGAGAATCCGGGAATCCCAAAGCGTTAGAGACGGGCAAGGTCTTGCTGAATACGGGTGAGGATTTTGTCCAAAGGAATCTGGCCATGATAGTAGAGAGGTGCTGTCTTTGAATATTCCGCTTCGAATCTCTTCCGGACGCTTTCGTCTTCGATTGTGAACGCTCCACTTTTTGCTACGTCGTGATCCAAAGATTTGAAGCGCTTTTTCTTGTGCTCCAAGTATTCCGGGGTTCCGATGAATTTCTGCACAGCTTCCACGTCGAGGAGTTGATGAATGTCGTAGTAGTGCCTGAGGAAATTTGTGGGGACTTTCCCGGTCACCTTGAACTGGCCGTATTTTCGAACCACAGCTTGCACCTTTTCCACGAAAGTGTATTCGGGGTTGTAGCAGGCGATGTCGAGGGCTCGGTTGTCGGCGTACTGAAGCTTTTTTGCCTCTGCAAACTTTATGATCCAGGAAGAAATCGTAACCGCGCGGTTCGGAGCCGTCTGATCGAAACCAACTTCCAGGAGAATTCCATCCTTGAGGCCGGCGATTGAACCAAAGTGGGTATCGTAGCTCAGCCTGAGGCCGGCGTTCCTCAACGTTTCGTCATCGTATGCCCTCTCCCGTTCGACGGCCGTAATGCCTGGGATCTTAACCTTGTCCCGCAGTTTTTCGTAAAACACGCGCCGCGATTCGATGTGCTGCGGCTTCTCGTGATTGGGATTTGTATCGACGTGCAATTCGTCGAAGGGTTCAATGCGAATATCGATGTCTTCGGAAAAGCGATGGATGACTCCAAAACCTTTGGAGAGCGAAGTGCCGCCCTTGAGCTCAAAGGTTAAGCCCAGTTCCTTGAGCCCAAAGACGGCATGCATGATCCAATAGTCTTTTTCCACGAGAGCCGGATCATTAATCTTTTCGCTGTCGGCAACAGTCTCGACAAGTGCCTTGAAATCGCCTCTCTCGTGCAAAAAGCGATCAGGCGGCATATTGCAGCATCTCCTGAAACTTTTTCTGCGTGGAGTATTTGCCGTAGAGCGACACCGCCCGTGAAAGCTTTTTCGGGTCCATCTCTTTGGCCTTTTCGCGAACGCGAGAAAGAACCGCGTCCCGGTCCTCCGCAAGGTCGCCGAGCTCATTAACAAGGTCAACGAGCAGAAACTCGGGAGACAGTTGCTTGGGAACATTCATGCGGCGTTCGAAGGTGACCATGCGATTGCCAAGTGGAAATGTTCCGTGCCGTTTCTGGTTGTAGACAACCCGTTTGTTATAGAGCTGGGTTGTCCCAAGTCCCAACTGGTTGTAGGCATTCGGGGAGGTCACGACAAAACGGTCTGTCTTCAAGAACGCTTTCACCAGCTCATGTTCGTCTGCGGGAGCCTCTCCAAATTCAAATTTTCGAGGGCTGTAGTACAAGCCGTTACGCAGTTTCCGGAGGGTTCCGTCGCCGGTAAGTTCTTTGAGGTGCCGATCAACACTATGAGACCAAGACAGGAGATCCTCTCTGCGGTAGACCCGTCCGGGGCGAAGGCGTCGCTTCAACTGGTCTAGTGTGCTTGTCCGCATGTTCCTGATTCTCCACGCCTATGCTACAGCTCGGGAGCTATAATGTCAAATATTTTATTAATATTTCATGCAATATAGTAATTCAACTACATTATTCTCAATAACTTACATGCACACATTTCGAAGTGTGTCGCGGAACGATATGACACTCTTCGCCAGCCTACTGTCGACACCGTCATAGTCCTAGCCCAATTCCCTGCGCGATGGACGATGCCTGATTGATTTCAAGAGCGGAGGTCTTTGAGACATCGGCTCCTAGTTGGGGGCCGAGTTTCGCCACGTCGTCGGTGAAGACTACGGCATCGTGGCTGGCGCGTGACACGGAAACGTAGGCAAAACGTGAGTTGAGCAAGTTCGGATGAACGCCGGTGTCGGCGTGAACGAGTACGCGCTCGGCGGTCAGCCCCTGAGAGCTGTGGCTAGTGACGGCATAGCCGTGGTCGAAGTGAGGATGCTCGCGGGCATTGAATTCAATCCGGCGATTATCGCTGAGGCCCGCGATCACTCCGCCATCGGGATGGATCGCTTCGATGACGGCGAGGTCGCGATTCGCAACGCCGAGCGATTTGTCGGGTGCGGTGAACTGGATACGCTCGCCTACCGAGAACTCGCGGTCGATTTCCTGATAGACACTCACGCCGGTCAGGCGTCGGGGATCGTAGGTCGCAGGCTCGTGGTTCGCTTTCTCAACCGTGAGCAGGTTAGCGGCTGAGTCTCTTGCAACCACCAACGCATACGCTCCAGCCCCGATTCCGATGGCTTTACTGCCACGAGCGTACCGAATTACGTCATTGACCTCATAGTGGTTGGCCCAAGAGCGTTCGGCTCCGGTCATGTCCTGGCGTTGCACGAGGACGCGCAAAGTATGGTCTTCCGGGGCAATCGTTCCAATGAGTTTCAATTCCTGGCGAACGGCGACGTTCAGCTCGCGACGGGACGCGTTGTCCGGGGAAATGATCAGAGTGTTCTGGGGCGATTCAACGTAACTCTTGGCAATCGCGCGGACGCGGTCCTCTGAGTTCGGAATCTCTTTGACGCGTCCCTGCTGTTGGAGTGCTTCAAGTGCCGCGGAAACGTGACCCGTGGCCAGCAATTCGACTGTGGATTTCAGGGCAAGGTCCTGTTGGCGAACGATCTCGTCGAGTCTAGCTGTGCGCATTCCTGCCTGCTGTAGCTGCTCAAACGGGCGGCCGGCCTCAACGCCCTGATGTTGGCGGATATCACCGATTAGAAGCACACGGTCATCGGCGCCCAGTCGCGAGAGGAATTCGCGAATCTGGTTGGTGCTGGCGAGGCTCGATTCGTCGACGAGGTACAAGTGTTTGCAGTCTTCTGTTTCTGGTTTTGTCGTTCGGGCGAGGAAGGCTTGCAGAGTTCCGGCGTCGATTCCCGCCTCTTTTAACTGGCGCGCGGCGCGCGAGGTCGGGGCGAAACCCTCGACCAAGTGGCCCTCCGCTTCCGCAGCGGTGCGGATGGCGGCGAGCGTACTCGTCTTGCCTGAGCCCGCGAAGCCTTGGATTCCTTGAATCCGATCCCGAGAGCTCAGCACATCCTCGATGACGGTTCTTTGTGCCCGGTTGAGCTGCGAGTATTGATCGGCAACCGCAATGGCCTGGGGACGCGAGAGCACTGGCTCCAAATGGTCTAAACCCTCACGCATCCGGCGGAGAATCTCATGTTCAGCTTGGATGGTTTTGGCGGTCGTGAACTGGCGGCCGGGAACGCTCTGTGGTCGTTCAACGATTTGAAACTCCCCGGAGGCCAAGCGAGCGTCAAGATTGGCCCGGACCTGGGTGCAGGTAATCTCGCCCATCCCGCGACGTAGCCCGTCTCGGATGAGCGCACGTTCGTCCACAACTGCTTCGCGTTCGAAGTTCTTGTCGCGAGAGAAGGTAAGAGATTCTCGAACTCGGTCCAACGAGTTGACGGGCTTCTCCTGATATTGCGACCGCTCCCGAGCGGCACGTACAACAGCATCCGCTTGATTCCCAAAGTCGGCTGCCAGTTTCCGGTGTGCGGCCATCACCTCTGCCGGTGAATGGATCTCCTTGCGGTCGCGAGTAGAGTGCGCTGCGATCTCGGCCGCTTCCTTGCCGGAGCGGCCTGTGCGCTCCAGGTATTCACGAATTTGTTGGCTCCGGGGACTGGATGCGTCGAGGTATTCCTGGGTATAGCCCTTGATTTCCGGAGCACCGCTTCGCCCTGCTGTAATCTCGTAACCCAGTTGGCGCACTCGGTAGGTCAGTTCGGACTGATAGATGGCCGTGGCAAACTGCTGCGAGGCAAAAAGGCTGTGCGGCTGAATCGCGCGTGGCTGGCCGTTGTCGCGTTCCGTGACGTTGAAAACCACCACGTGCGTGTGCAGTTGTGGCGCGACATAGCCATCGACCGGGCGGGCGGTGTCGTGCTCAAACTTGGCCGCGACAAACTTGCCCGTAGTCTCAGGCGGATGGTTGCCGCCGATGCGGGCCTGTGTGTAGCGTTCGAGCTGGTCAAGGGCAGCACGGACGCTCTCCCGATGCGCTTCGCGGACGCGCTCGTCGCCACCCACAAGAGCGGTGAGCGAGACAGATTTCGGAGCGGAAAAAGTGGCATCCCATCCCGCCCGGTGCTCCATCGTCTTGATGGTTTTGCCGTCAGCACCCTGATATTCATATGACGAACGTTGGCGCACCAACTTCTCGCCCGTCATTGGATGCTGGCCCTGGCTGAGACTCGCGAAGTCCTCGGAAGACACCATCCCGGAAAGTCCGAACTCACCGGCCAACCGCCCTTGCCACTCACCCGCGATGACGCCGCGTTGCGACCAATAGTTTTGCTCCTTTGCCGTGAACTCCTTCTGGTGGTAGGTCTGTGCCTGGCCAGCGGAGAGCGGCTTCGAAATGGTCAACATCGCAGGTGACTATCCCCGAAGATTGAGGCTTTGTTGTGCGTCGACGCCCGTATCAAGGTTTGTGTTCTGTGGCATCTCCGTCGCTGTCCGCGGCGATTTTCGCTGCGGCGGATTGGGCGCACCAGGTTCGTGCTTCAATTCGACTGACCGCGATTGCGCCTTAGCTGCCCCGATGGATTTGGGATCGTACGGAAGCTTGTCCTCGGGCGTACTTCGCAGATCGAAGTCAGTCGCGACAATCGGCATATCAAAGTACGGAAATGAGAAGCGGGTCACATAGTTCTCATACTTCATGTAGGCATGGAGGTCGGGGAGGCCCGAGATTTCGGACTCCATCACCAGCGGTTCTACCTGACGGTCCAAGGCAAAGTTTCGTCCAGCACGGGACCCGTCGAAGTGGGTCTCGCGCAGCCGTTCGATTTCGATCTTTCCGATGAACTTACTGACCCACTCGCCAGCACTCGGCTCCTTTGTCTTGAGCCAAATGCTGGTTGCTGGCTGGGACAGCATGACTTCAGCAAGGTGACCGTACAGGTATTCCAGCTGCGCCTTCCCCTGGAAACCCAGAATCACCGGGTTCTTGCTCTTCCGATTTTCGGTAATGGCGGTATGGAGTTGGGGAAGCTTCTGCAGACTTGCCAACTCGTCGATCACAAACCATGCCCGTTTTTGTCCTTCCCTCGGCTCGTTCAAAAGACGCAGAACGAGCAAATCGATCCACAAACTCTGAAGCGGACGGAGAGCTTCGCGTTCCGCAGGAAGCGAAGTAATAAAGACCCATCCCTGCCGTGTCTCGGCCCATTCCGTAGCCGACCACTCGCCCTTTCCTTGCCCCTTTTTTGGAAGCAGACGGAGGCTGTCAGCGACCAACCCAAGCGAGCCCAGGACACCGGCACGCTGATGCTCCGCCTTCGGATCGATGAGGTGGGCATGCTCCGTCCCTTTGAGCCTTCGGTCGATCTCTTGCGGGTCTGACATCCACTTCACTAATTCCTCTGGTGTCGGGCCATAGGCCATCAGAAATGCAAAGATCTTCTGCGGCGACTCGATGAAAAATTCGCCTTTCTTGTCCTGGGGCGGCTGGAACAACGACACAGCCAGCGCCTTTGCCTCGGAGCGGCGTCGCAACTCTTCCGCGGGACCCCAATAAGGACATCGTGTGTCGAGCGGATTCAGGATCACGTCGCCGTTTTTCGGGTCGTAAAAGCGCTGGACGAACTCTCGTGCGGGGTCATAAACGATGGCGGAATCGCCCCGAGTTTTTATCTGTCGAAGGATTTGCAGCATGATCGCTGTCTTGCCGGCGCCGGTATCTCCGATGATCTGCATGTGTTGTGCTTCCGCCCTCACCGGTATCCGAATCATGGCCTTCATTCCGTCAGTCTTGATGCCTATCCCATCTCCACCGACCCTGCTGTTGAACTCTTTCGGCGTCATCATCTCTGGACCTTTCAGGCGTCGCCCGTATCTCAGTTGTCGCCGCCGTCTCACGTCCTTGGCGATAGAAAATGGGAGCTGGATGATGAGTGATACGAGACCGAAAAAGAGCGGGAGCTTGCAGATGTCGAAAAGGCTGTCGCCACCGTAAATCGCACCCTTGAGGTAAGCACTCAAGGACGCGTCGTTGTAGTTCTGTTCCGGCCCCACATAAAGCAAAGCATAGCCACTCCGCAAGGCGGACTGCGAGAGCGCAAGTGGAATGGGCTTGCCGACCGGTTCGGGTGTAGCGCCCTCTGTCACGTCGCCGTTCGTGGCTAGACGTGGTGGAATTCCACGAGAGCCCAGCATGAGCATCCGATGTTTGTCCCGACGGCTCCCTCCGATTGCACCTGCGACGCTCGATCGGATGTATGTCGGCATGTAGAAACGCTGTAAAGGGTCGTTACCGAAAGTGAACCGGCAGTACATGAAGAATCCAGTTAAGACGACCGCAATGAATACCGCCCCATACGTGTAGATCGGGCTGTGCGGCGGCCAGATAATTGTTTCTTTGCGCCCCCATTTGGTCATTGCCATGGCTATCTTCATCCTTCGGGAGCAGCCAACTTCGCCGCGAGTTGGTGCTTCGCCTCGCTGATCTCATCCAGGAGTTTGTCGAATGCGTCGGGGGCTAGGAGTTGTCCAGAGGCCACAGGTCGCAGTACGTTTACCAAGAGCAAGCGAACTCCAAGAATCTCCGCTAGTGCCGGATCGCTCGTTGGTCCTTCCCCCGCTTCTCGAAGAATCACATCGCGAATCCATTCCCCTCGTGCAAGTCCCTGCGATCTGGCAAAGTCAGTCACTCTCCCCAGTTCCTCTTTCGTTAGCTTCACGGTCACTGGGAAGACGCGATTTAGAGTGCGATCGCGATGAGAACTCTTGTCTGGCATTGTTTTCAAAATTGCCATTTGGCCATCCATTTCACAGGTGCACTCAAGTGCACCGAAAATCGTCATGTCTTTGAAATCGCTGAAAGTGCACCCCAGTGCACTCACACGACCCTCGAAGGGGTGGAGTGTCAAAATTCTTCCGGTGCGAAGCACCGTTCTTGCATTGCCACAAAATTGGACGCTCGATCACGCCTTCACCGCCCGCACAGAAGGCGCGGATTCCACTCCAGCAACGACCTTCTTCCCAGGCTGCTCGGACGTACCGTTGGTTACGGCTTTCCGAACACGCAAAGTCGAAGCGACATGCTTCGCCTGCGGAGTCTTTAGGAACTCCTGGAAGTCACGGTCTTTCGAGAAGACATAGTTCAGCGCCTTGTCCACAACGTCGTCAGCGGAGGCCTGGATGAAAGCGGCGTATTGATCGACTTGCGCAGCGGTCGACTCGTCAAGCCGAACGGAAGCGCAAATGTGGCGGATCTGGTTGATTTCAAGCAAGGGCATATCTGTTCTCCTTCATTTGGGTTGAGCCTGAGTCTCCGATATTGCCGGACTCCGGATGTTGGGTCTCGAAGACAGGTTCGATCAGGAACCGCTTCGCGTACCGATCGTATCCCCGGATAGCCAAGACCTCACGCAGGATGCGGCGGCCTGGTTGTCGTTCGACGTGAACGACGAAATCAACGGCTTCTCCGATCTCAGCTTCCGTGTCGGAATAGGTACTCTGTGCGTGACTGCGCATGACCAGATTGGCGAAACGACGCAGGGCCTTTTCGGCGGAATTGGCGTGGATGGTCGCGAGTGATCCGGTATGGCCCGTGTTCAAGGAATCGAGCAGCGTTCGCGCCTCGATTCCGCGCACTTCGCCCAGAATGATCCTGTCGGGTCTGAAGCGGAGGGTGTCCTTTAATAGTTCGTCAAAGGTTATGGTGTTTTTGAAGGTATCTGTTTGGGACTGGGCTGCGACTATGTTTGGCTTCCGGATGTGAAGTTCCGGTGTGTCTTCGATTACGAGGATGCGTTCATGTTCGGGAATTGAGTTTGCAAGTATCCGCAAAAGAGTAGTCTTTCCAGTCCCTGTTCCTCCACTAATTAGCAGCGTCTTTCCGCTGCGAATCTGGTCTGCCAAGAGGTCGGCAACTGGCTGCGTCAGTGTGCCCCGAGCAATCAGATCATCAACGGTGTAATGGCGGCTCGTGAATTTCCGTATTGCGATTGCCGGTGCCGGACTCACGATGGGTGGAATCCATGCCGCCAGCCGGCTTCCATCTGGAAGCTGTGCCTGTAGCCGTGGATTGTCTTCGTCGAGCCTCTTGCCGAGCTGGTTGGCAATGACTTCGAGGCCGGTGCGCAGCTTGTCGGCATCGAACGAGATACCGGCTTCTCGGCACAATTTTCCCTCGCGCTCGTAAAACCATGAGGCATCGGGATTGCCCATGATTTCGCTGACGCTTTCGTCCAGCAAAAGCGACTCTATTGGCCGAAGAAATGGAAGGATCAATTCGAAACTCATAGCGGGAGCCTCACGACAATGGAAGCCCGGTCATTGACCGGGTTTCCGAGAGTGACAAGTACGAGCCTCATGCGGCCGCTTCTTCCTGGGTCACTTCATCGTGATCCTGATCCTCCGGAGCCGATTTCTCGGCACGGTCCAGCTTGAGGATTGAAGAGACCCGGATTTCCCAGACGCGCTGCTTCGAGTTCGTTTTCTTGCTCTCGTATTCGCGGCTGCGCAGCTCGCCTTCGACCTGGACATGTGCGCCCTTCGTGAGCGTCTTGGCGAACTCGGAAAGCTTGCCGAATACGACGCAACGGTGCCATTCCGTGTGTGAGACATACTCGCCGTTCTTTTTGTAGGAGGATTTGGTTGCCAGCGAGAGAGTCGTGACGCTGACGTCTGGGTTGTTGGTGCGAGCTTCTGGGTTGCTGCCGAGGAAGCCGATGAGCGTTACTTTGTTCTGATACATGAGAGTGTCTCCGTTTTTTGAATTCGCCCGTTGTTGCTCGGGTCACGTGGGGCGAAGCAAGCGAGTGGGCCCGGCTCCCAAGTGCCGAAGGTCTGCTTTCTGGGAGGGGCCCGAAAGAAGTTTGCAGGTCGTTCTTTGCTGTGTTTTGCAAACTTGTTTTGGGAGGAACCGTGACCCCGAAGGGGCGCGTAATGCGAAGCAGAAGACCGAGTGCCGCCGGGCGCCGGAATAGCCCCGAAGCGGTGACCGAGCATAAGACGGGATACAAAACGGCAGACACGCTTCAGAGCAAAGTTCTCATCTGCGCTCGGCTCACGGAAGTCCCACCAAATGGCAGTACGACTTGAACTGGCATCTCCGCGAAAAGAACGACCGAAATGGTTGTCAGCGTTGCGGCTGATAAAGGTGTGGTTTGCCCACGTCCAGGGGCACAGGGACACTTTAGGCAGGCCAGCCGAATTGGCAGCAGAAATGGACATCGTTAAGCCTCTGGAAGTTCGGGTTTCTCCTCAGCTGAATGCCTGGTCAGCCCGGAATCGCACGATGGTCAGACCGAGGGGGTTCACGGCAAGCTCGTTGTTTTTCACGTTCTCGCGAAAGACATAAGTGACAGTGGCTGTCCATCGTTCCCGTTTGAGTTCCGTATGATCAGCGGGATTCGAGTACACCTTTTCGAACTCAATGCGGGCCGAATAGGGCGACTGTCGCAGGTCGTCGAGGATTACATTCTTGACCTCGACATCCACATAAGGCAGTGAGCTATCTTTAACATAATTCTGAATGCTATTGTCTTTGCGTTCCTGGTCGATCACTGCCCGTTGCACGTCACTGTTCAAGAAATAAAGAGATGCGGTTTGGTCTCGCTCGATGGTGAAGCGATTCCGACTGAAATACAGCTCCGCCCAGCGGGTCAGGTAGTACTTGTTCTCGGCTTCCTGGGGTCGGTATTGAAAGTTCCGATAGTCAATGGTTTCGGCGTGGCCTACATCGTTGATACGAACGATCAGCGGGCGCATGTTGGCAAGAGCACTCTGGCTCTTGAATACCAGGGCCGACAGTGCAATGCAGACACCGGCCAGCACTAGGACGGTCATCTTCAAATAGGTGTTCATCACTAGCGGATCGCCGTACTGCTCCAGGTAGCGCTCCGCGGCGCGGGTGATTGGTGAATTCGTTGTGGTGTCGGTGCTCACTTTTCTGGCCTCATTTCGATTTCGCTTACATCGCCGCTCGTAGCGCCAACATTGCCGTTCCTAGTCCCCCACCGTGACCGCCGGTGTGGCCAGTAAACAGGCTGTGGGTCATAGCTGGAATCTTGAAGAGAATGTAAACATTGACCAACACGAGCAGGACAAGAAGCGGCAGCGTCTGGACCATCAATGATGGATCGGATACGCTCTGGCCCAGCTGGATGTAGTAGTTGGTCAGGACGTGGGAAAGAACGTTCATTGTGGCCGCCGCGACGACCTTGTAAAAGCTGAATCCGAGATACGCTTTAAGCCAACCCCAGAACAGCCAATCAAGTTTGTCGAATACGAGAAAAGGAATGAACACCGGTCCTAGCAGTCCGATGATCGTCGCAGCAATTGCTCCGTAAGCGATGATTGCGGACACGATCGCAGCGAGCATTGCTAAAAGAAACTGCACCGCAAAGTAAACGATGGCGTAATACGGATTCATCATGCTGTTCAGGATCGATGGACCGGTTTTTGAAGATGCAGTGTGTATCTCGTTGAGCATCGTGTTTGATCCGTCGGAGCCAACAAGATTCACAAGGCTGATTGTGCCGCCGTCAATGAAGCTCTTGATTGAAAAGCCGAGCCCTGGGATGGAACCGTCGTAATAGTTCACCATCACATAAGCGAAGGTGAGCAGCATGAAGAGGTTCAGGAACTTCCCCATGCTGAACCCAGGCCCGCCGTGCGCCGATGAAAGGGCTTCCTGCACCCCAAACCAGACCAACATGATTGTCGCCAATGCCAACACCATGTGAATCCCCATTGCAGTAATCGAGGGAGCGGCAGTCGCTGCAAGTGACTGGCAGGCTTGAGCGATGTATTGAAAGAGACTCATATCCTGTGCTCCTAGGCCGTTCCATCAATAGGACTGTGTGAGCAGGTCCGAGGATCTACTGCTGGTTGTGGTTATGTTTGCGTTGTAATAACTCTCATAACCAGAAGAATCGCGGAACGTAGATTTCATGGCATCCTGCTGTTGCTTTTGAGCAATGATCTGCTGCAAGGCAAGATTGGCATTGATTTGGTTTGCGTCCTGCAATGTGCGCAGTTGTAGGAGCAGTGCTTGGTTGATCCGCTGCAGCTCGGCCATGATGGTCTGCTGGGATGGATCTTGGGTTTGAGTCACGGCCTCGAGATTCGCGATGTCCGCTTGTCTTGCGGCTTGATTGGCGCGGATCGTCCCGAGGGCGTGGAGGTTGTTGCTCATCACTGAATCCCCAAGATCAACGGTCGCCCCTTGTGCTGCGATCTGCAATTGGCCGGCCATGCTCGCCGTGCTGTACCCAGGGATCATGTTGTTTGTGTTTGGAACGCTCACTTGCTGGTACGCCGCTGTAGCTCCGTTTCCCGTATTTGCGGAGTTTAGCCAGCCCATCGAATTACCATAGGTATTCGAGATTTGGCGGAGCAACACCAAATCCGAAGTCGGCGACAGAAAACGGGCGTACAGCATCCTTGGCGCCAGCACCATCTGGCGCGTTAGCTGATATTGCTGCATTACTGTGTTGTAGGTTTGGAGCGCAGTGGTGGCAATCTTGACGGTGTTGGTGAAGATCTGTTGGCCCTGTTCGATCTGTTGGGCCTGGTTGGCGATCGATCGCTCTTCGTGTTCGATCTGCGCGATGGCGTGGCCTGATTGCGTCGGATCAAAGACGATTCCAGACCCGAACTGCGCGTTGGCAGTAGGGAGCCAACCGACAAGTAATCCAATGGCGAGTACGGCGACGTTGAGTCTTTTCATGTTGCTGTCCTTTTGTCGCCGTTTGGATCGCGATGATCACAGCAGTACGGCTTTACTGCTGTGCGGCTAGGATCTGCTTCTGCAATTCCGCAAGGTGGTCAGCTTGTGGTTTGCACTTTGCTTCTCGTTCTTTCTTCTTCGCTTCTAGTGCCGTGATTTCTTCTTGCGTCAACTTTTTCCCGGTCAGAAGATCCCCCGATGCCGCTGTCTCTGGATCGAGACATTCCTTGGCGTATACCGGGTATTCGGCGTTGTACTGATCCTGCAATTTCTTCGCTTTGGCGGTTTTGCTTTCGCAGCCAGAATTGGTCAGAGTCCACAGAAGCAAGAGGGAGAGGGCAACGAATCGCATGGAAGGCCTCCTTAAAACGTCTGTGGAATAGTGTGGTTGGAGTACGCCGGAAGAAGCAAGTCCTGAGTGAAATAGACTTTGACACGGTGGCCCTCGCGAATTGTGATTGTGGGCGGTATCTGGATAAACCGATCAAGGATGGTGGTGGCCGACTGAGAAACACTTCCCGCGGCGCCAGTCGTGAATGCCTGGGAACCGCTGGTGGTAATTGTGCCGCCACCCTGGGTGATTTGAGCCGCTCCAGCAACCACGCCCAAAGCGATCGAGGTGCCGAAAATCTGAAGATAGTGATTGTTAACCTTGTCCTTTAGTCCCTCCTCTCCGATTTGGTCGAGTCCGTGGAATTGATCGAGATCGACGGAGTATCCGTCGGGCATGATCAGGCGATGAAAAACCACCGCCATACGTCGCTGCTGCCCAAAACCGGCGGCTCCGATCTTCTTTGCTTCACCGAGAACGACAGTTCCTTCTGGGATGATGACGTGCTGATGGTCGTGCGAATACAAGGGATTTGAGACTAGGACTTTGACCGGCCCAACGGCATCGCCGTCGAGGCGATTCATTAGCACTGTGTCGAGAACTGAGCCCTCGTAGATGAGGTATGGTTGCCCGGTGGCAGAATCGATATTCGCCTCTAGCGGGCGTTTGTAGCCGCCGGCGTCTGTCTCTGGCGGTTGCTGCCGTTCTCCGGTCGGCGATTTGAGGAGATTACTGTTTGCCGGTCGGTCCGAAGGGTCATACTGCGCAGCGGTCACCTGAGTTTGTTGCTGGGCTTGCTGTGAAGGCGAAAAGACAAGATTGGAAGCGAAACGAGAGTTGTCCACTCGTTCTCGCTCCTTTGCAGCAATCATCTGTGCTTGTTGCTGCTCAGGGCTTAGCTGCATTTGCGTGTTGGCCTGTTGCATTTGCGGGCAGGGGCGGCCCGGACCACAGGGGACTGTCAGGCCGGTCGGCCCATAGGTCGCGGCGGCGGCTTGCTGCGCGGGCGTCGCGGACGCAAGCCCTGGATCTGCAGTTGTACTCGCCAGTGCTTCTTGCTGCTCCTTCTGATGTTCAGCTTGAAGCTGATTCTTCAACTCCTGCACGTTGCTGTCGGTATTGTCCTGGAGGGTGGGCTGCGGTGGTTGCCCCTTCGCAGCAGCCTGCTGTGCCGGCGATTTCTTCCCGGAGGAACTGAAGAGCGCGGCCACAATTACCAAGAACACTGCACCCAAATACACGAAGGTCTTGAGATTCTTCTGCAAGACGCCCTTTGGCAAGTCTAGGTAGCGTCGCAGAGTCGGCTCCGTTTGCACGGTTTCGGATTGGTTGGAGTTAGCAAAAACATCGGCCATGGTCGCTATCCCTTGCGAGTGAATTCCATTCGCTTTTTCCCAAGCTCCACGTAGCCCTCGTTCATGACCTTGGGAATGATGTACGTACCGTCCCGCAGGTCATATGTCACTAGATTGGGCTTGCCGTCTTTCATCTCATACACACTGAACTTTTCCGGTGCGTTGGTTTTGATGTAGGTGAATTTGTCGTCGTGATAAATCGACTGGATGTCGAAAGGCGGTTGATTGGCTTTGTACTCGTAGTCAAATTTGAGCTGAGTTGGGTAGGCACTCTTGAACTCGTCTACTGCCTGCTCAATGTGCGATTGGAGAGCTGCGAGTTGTTGCCGCGACTGCTCTAGTTGAGCGGCGGGGACGAACTGGGGCGGCCCATTCGCAGCAACGATGGCCGAGCGGTCGGCTGGCTCGACGATCACCTTCAAATCTGGGTTTGTCGCTGAGGCAGAAACGTCCTGGAGCGTGAAACTGTAGATGTTTCCCTTATCCGTGATGAGATTCAAGTTGGAGCTGATGCCCTGTTTTGCGGGATGCACAAAGCAGAAATTGCCAACTATGTCGACGATCCAGAATTCTTTATCGCCCGTGGCAGCCTGCATGATCTTCTCAGTCGTAGGCAGCTCGATCAGAGTGGTGTATTTCAACTTGGCGCGGATCGGAATTATGTCCTGGGAGTGATACTGGACGGTTCGCGCGGAGTCCTGCGCAAGGAGGCCGACAGAAGAAGCCAGCAAAACGGTTTCGACGATGAAGTTCAGATATCTCATGCCGTCTCTCCTTAGCAACTCGGGCTGGGGGTTGATACGGCCAGCCCACGCGGCTGGAACGGATAGTCTTCTGCGAGTCGGCGAAGTCCTTCACCTGTGCCGTGAACTTTGAAATAGTCCCGCTTCTTGAGGTTGTCACGAGGGTTGTTCGTTGCCATCCAATGCGAGACCGAATCGACGTTGAGGTGTATTTTCTTGGAACTCTGCGCCTTCCGAATGAGCATCTGCCCCGGCGGCACGAGACCGCCAATCAGGTCAAGCTCGGTGTCGTTCAGATGGAACGCCTCTCGGTATACGTCCCGATTCATTTCGGGATTAGCCAGGAAGATTTTCGTCGAACAGCTTTCGGCCACTATAGCCAGCATCCCGGACTCTTCAAGTTCTTTGATCGACTGTGTCGCAAGGATCATTGCTGCTTTGTGCTTGCGCCAGGTCTTCTGTGCCTGCACCACATAGTTACGAATGGTTTCATTCTTGATGAAAAGCCAAGCCTCATCGAGCAGGAACATTTTGAATTTGCCGAGTTTCTCCGGATCGGCAATCTCGTTCGAGGCGCGATGAAGAACATAAAAGAGGAGCGGTTCCAGAACGTCTGGTGCGTCGCTCCAACCGTGGAAATTGAAGGTCTGGAAGTTGGAGAACGAGAGCGTGTCGTCAGAGTTGTCGAAAAGAAATCCGTATTGCCCGCCACGGGTCCAACGATGCAAGCGTTCTTTGAGTTCCCCAATGATGTTGGCGAAGTTAGACACGGTGCGCTGGCCTGGTTCCAGTACGTAAATGCGCTCGATCGCGTCCCATAGCCGGCGCTCCTCTTTGAAATCGAGCCGGTAACGTTGATTGTTACCTTCGATGAGCACCCGGAAAAAGCTGAAGAGAAACTGCAGATTCTCTTTGGTCGGAGGGAGTGAGAACGGGTTGATCGTGAAATCCCGTGCCTCTTGGCCCACGTTCAGGTAGGAGCCTTCGAAGATAGTCGTTAGCGATTCGAAACTTCCGCCGATATCAAAAATGAACGTCAAAGGCTTGTACTTCTGCGCATTCTGCAGAAGGAAATTACATAGATAGGATTTACCGCTCCCGGTCATCCCGAGAATGAGCGTGTGGGCAACATCGCCGACATGCAGATTCAGAAAGTAGGGTGTGGCGTTGTCCGTTTCGACTACTGCCAGGCACTCCGTGCCAAGAAACGCGTTCGTCTTTTCGCCAGGGAGGATCGTGAACAGGAAGGATAGGTCCGCGTAGTTGGTGTTCAGCAGATACAACTGGCGAAGGTTCAGAGCATAGTTGCCCGGGACGATCGCAAAATAAGCGTTCAGTTGGTTGTACGTTTCGGCAAACAGATTGCCATCAGCATTGGTGAAGACACCCGTGAACTCGGCTACGAGCCGCTCCAAGTCCGCTTTGGAATGGCCATAGAGCACGATCGTCAATGAGAAGTCGCCAAGGGATTGACCCTCACCGAGAACACGAAGGCAATCCCCGAGATTCTCGATATCGGCTTGCTTGGATTCATCGACCAGCACATCGCGCGGGTTTGTCTTGGTCGCGTCGTTGCCCATCTGTGAGACGAAGCCCGTCTTCGAAACATTGAAATGGCGGCGGCGTTTGTTCACTTCTTTGCGCGCCTTATCTGCGGGAATCGGCGTCCACTCTGTGATGACCTGGAAGTTGCCGGGAATTTTCAATAACGCGTCAAGGACCAAGGGTCTCGTTTCTGTAATGGCTTCTTTCATCGTCAGGACACGGACGATCTGATCGCCTACACGAAGGTGGTCGCGTTCCGCTTCAATATCGGAATTGACAACCTGATAGTCGAGAAACTGCGTTGACTGCGGACGGCCGGCGATACGCCAGCCGTCGTAGTTCAGTAAGCGGCGAAAGATCGTAAACTGCTTCTCCTGATTCAGAACTTCGATTTGCATGAGGTCTGCTAGCTGCCGACAGAAAGCCAGTACCTGCTGGTCAAGCCGCCGAACAGCTAGTTCGATCTGGGTACGCAGTAGCGTCTTCATGCTGTCGTTCGTGAACTGCACTTTCAACTCGCCAACTCCGCCGGACGGGTCATGGAAGATTCGAGCGAGTGCCGCGCCTACACCTGTCTTCGAGCGAGGACCTTCGAGCAAGATGCAATAGAAGATTTCGATCTCATACAGGTGGTCACGTTTGGCTTCGAAGAACTTCCGGCGTTGATCGATCGCTGCGTCTACGACCGGATCGTCGTATTTGGCGAATGGTATGTCGGGGCGATTTGATTTGAACAAATACTGGTAAACATGAAAGCCGGGCCCAAACGCTTTGAGTGCGGATTCCAGCCGCTTTACTGCGTACTCCTGTTCTGAACGGTCAAGACTTTCGTAGTCCACGCCGGTAACGCGGAGAACCATGCCGACATCGCCGCTCTTGGTAAGGAACGTTGTCTCATTCCAGAAGCCGTAGAGGTTGATGTGCGCATTCAGAGCCGCGCTCTCTTTCCATGGCTTGATGACTCTGTCGAGCCGCAACATCACAGTACCTCTACGCGAGGGATTTCTTGCTTTGCTGCGTCATACCGGAGTTTGTAGCGCTCGGACTTCGCCAGAATTCGGAGAAACGCCGGATCACTGTTTGTGACCCAGTGACCGAAGGCAAAGCCGCCGATGAAGACGGCGGTACCGGCAAGGATGGAATTGAAGAGGTTGAAGGCACCCACGGCGCCGACGCAGACGAAGAAGAAGAGTGTCCGCTCCACCCCCAAATAGGTGAGGGGTTTGTGCAGGCTCTTGAAGACTCGATTTGTGCGACGTTTGTGTTGTGCTTGGTCGGTCATGTCGTTCTCTTCTTGAGTAGCACGCAATGGAATCGAGGGCTGGATGGGAGCTGAGGCTAGACACCCCACAGCCAACTGAGAACGTTGACGGCGAGGACGGCAATGCCCGTTCCCGCAGCAACTCCCGCGAGCGCCTTCTTCGCGCCTGGTTCGCCATGAGCAAAGCCGTAGCCGCCGATGACGATAGCAATCAGGCTTGCAACTTTCGCGATGGTCCCTGTGAATAGTGTTTGAAGTGCATTGAAACCTGTATCGAACGGGCTTCCTTGGGCATGAGCAGTCGAGGAAGCAAGCAGCAGGATGGCAAGGATCGTCAGAGCCGAACCAGCCAATCTGTGATGGGACTGGAATTCTTTTGCAGGAAGTTTCTTGAGGGCCTTCAGGCGGTACATCGTGACCTCCAGCTGCGAATTCAAATCGCCGCTATTGGCCCACCGTAAGGCCGGTCAATTCCCTCTGTCCAATAACTTTTCGACGGGATGCTATTCCGTGTGGTTATAGCAGACCGAACTTCATGCAAACTCTGCGCGCTTGCTGATGCGGATCTGCGTTGATTCAATATCAGTCGCTCGCGACTAGATCTGCAATAATTACGTTCCATGTGCGGTCGGTACCGGCTATCGCGAAGAAAGCAGATCATCGAAGAGCATTTCGATGCGGTGTCTGATGAAGAAGATTGGACACCCCGGTACAATGTCGCGCCAACGCAACCCGTGCTTGTGATTCGGCAGAATCCTGCCCATCCAACTAGAAATCTGTCGCAAATGCGTTGGGGATTGATACCTTCGTGGTCGAAAGACATGTCCGCCGCTGCACGAATGATCAATGCACGGTCTGACACCGCACACATTCTTCCTGCATTTCGCGACGCGCTGAAGCACCGAAGATGTTTGGTGCCAGCCGATGGCTTCTACGAGTGGAAGAGGGCCGGAAAGGCGAAGCAACCATACTGTTTCGAAGTGAACGGAGGCCAGCTCTTCGCATTTGCTGGATTATGGGAGAGATGGACGGCTCCGAGTGGTGACTGGATTAAGACTTGCACGATCCTTACAACCACGCCCAACGCAGTCACGTCTGGCGTGCACGATCGGATGCCTGTGATCTTGAACGCAAGTGACTACGACTTATGGCTTGATCCTGGTTTGAAGGATACAGCGGACGCTTTGGAAATGCTGAAGCCGTACGATGCGCTCCAGATGCGCGCCTATCCGGTAAGCAGTCGTGTGAATCAAGTGCAGAACGATGACGCGGATTGCGCGAAACCTGTCGAGTTGCAATCAGCGCCGCAGGGTCAGCTTTTTGGATAAGGGGTGGTTTGCGCGAGCAAATTCTCTTCTCACTCGGAGCATAAATGTGGGATACTCCGCCTGTGATGAGTGAGTTGCGGGCAAAAACTCGAAAGGATTTTCGTACAATAAACGTACAATGGAATCGGCAATGGTGCCTTTTTTGCCCCTCTGGCCCTACGAAGAATCAATAACTTACGTGCTGTCAACACGCTGAATAGTTCGACTCCCGTCGCCTCCACCACTATCTCATTTATTATCAATCATTTACAGTGATTTGTGGCGGGTTCCTTCCCGCCTCTCTCAACTCGTTTGAGATCAGCGAGTTTTGCTGACGTCTTTTTGTTTCGTACAATTAGCACATCTAGAGAGCTTATCCGACCCTTGATCCGAGCAGCGTCGCTTGAAGGCCCGGGCTGGCATCACCCTGAACTGTCACTGCGTGACCGTAAACTCCGCGTGCAGACTAGCTGTTGAATCTTCTCCGACCCACAAGTCGAATTCTGACGGTTCGACGATCCACTGCTTCTGTTGCGGACCCCAGAATTGCAGTTCGTTTCTTCCAAGAGAGAACTTGAGGGTCTTCGTCTCGCCGGGCCGAAGAGCAACACGCTCGAACCCCTTGAGCTGCCGGACTGGCCGTGAAGCCGATCCAAAGCGCTGATGGATGTAGATCTGCGCGACGGCATCGCCCGGCACGGAGCCGGTGTTGGTAACGTCTACACTTACCTCGTTGGTATCGTTCGTGCCCATGCTGTTCTTGCTAAGGTGCAGGTTGGCGAACTTGAACGCTGAGTAGCTCAGCCCAAAGCCGAAGGGATAGAGCGGCCTTGAGTTGATGTCCCAATAGCGGGAGGTAAAGTTGGACCGGTCCTCGGGAGCGTGCGTGAGGGTGTGGTTGTAGTACAGCGGCTCCGAGCCGGCGGTCCGCGGCCAACTCACCGGCAGCTTTCCGCCAGGGTTCACGTCTCCGAAAAGCACATCCGCAACAGCATTACCGCCCTCTGTGCCCGGATACCAAGCTTCCAGGATTGCCTGCACGTGCTCTGATGCCCAGCGAATATCGAGTGGACGTCCGTTTTCTAAAACAAGCACCACCGGCTTGCCCGTTGCAACCACCGCCTCCAGCAACTGTTCCTGAATCCCGGGCAGATCAAGAGCGGCTCGTGAAGCTCCTTCCCCGCTCATGTTGGCCATTTCTCCCATTACGGCGACGACGATATCCGCGTCGGCAGCCGCCGCCTTTGCCTTCGCAATCCAGTTGGCAGTTTCTTCGGGAGTAGGCGGTGGAGTTGGTTTCTTGCCCGTGAATGTGTCCAGTTCATCAGGGTACAGACGCGACGGCTGCGGGCCGTCAACGAGGACAACTTGCGCGGCTGGACCGAGTTTGTTCTTGACTCCTGCGTATACCGTGACGGGATGACTCTTCCCGCCCGGGCCAAACAGGCCTTCTACGGTCCATCCACCTTCAATTTCGTGAGCCGAGTCGGCGAGCGGGCCGATCACAGCAACCTTCTTCAGTTCCTTCGACAACGGCAGCAAGTGGTTCTCGTTGCGTAGCAACACCATGGACCGCCCAGCCAGCTTGCGTTCCAAGGCCAGCCCCTCCGGCCGGCTCAAGACCCCGTCCACCTTGGATTCGTCGAGATACGGATGCTCGAAGAGGCCGAGATCGTACTTCGCCTCGAGAATCGGCAGCACCATCTGGTCCAGGTAGGACTGACTCACCTTTCCTTCGGCGACTAGTTTCGCAAGATTGCGCCGGTAGGTCTGGCTCGCCATATCCATGTTCACACCTGCGGTGATAGCTTTGTAGGCCGCGTCTTGCGGGTCGCGTGCAAATCCGTGCGTCTGCAAGTCCCCTACGGCAAACGCGTCAGAGAGCACAATGCCCTTGAAGCCCCAGTCTTTACGTAAAACGTCCGTCAGCAGCCAGTGATTTCCCGTCGCGGGCACCTCGTTCAGATCCATGTACGCGCTCATAAAGCTGCCCGCGCCCGCCTCGACTGCCGAGTGGAACGGCACCAAATAAACGTTCTGCATCAATTCTTCCGGCACGTATACCGAGTCGTAGTCGCGGCCACCTTCCGAAGCGCCATATCCGGCAAAGTGCTTCACGCAAACCATGACACTCTCGGGTCCGAGCTTTGTGCCCTGAAATCCGCGTACCTGTGCCCGTACCATCGCGGAGCCGAGATATGGATCCTCTCCCGCGCCTTCCACGATGCGGCCCCAACGCGCGTCGCGTGCAATATCAACCATGGGCGTGAACGTCCATTGAATGCCGGCCGCACGTGCATCCTGCGCTGCCAGATGTTGCGCCTGTTCCTCTACGGACGGATCCCATGACGATGCCATCGCCAAGGGGACCGGGAATACGGTACGGTACCCGTGGATCACGTCGAATCCGAACAGAATCGGGATATGTAACCGCGACCTCTCTACTGCGATGTGCTGAAGCCGGTTGATCTCCTTGACATCCATTTGCCAGAGAATTGAACCGACTTTTCCTTGAGCGATGAAATCGTCTTGCTTCTCTCCGAGCGGTGGCATGGCGAATCCGGACGGTTGATTAAGCTGGCCAACCTTTTCCTCCAAGGTCATCTGTTTCAGCAGAGCCTCAGCTTTTTGTTTTGCCTCTGCGCTGAACAAACTGGATTGGGCCTGCGCCGAACCGGCTGCAAGAATTGCGACTCCCAGAAGTGCAAAAACGAAGAACTTCTTCCAAGACATAGTTTCAGCCTCCCTGGCCAAAGACCTCGGTGCCGTTCAGAATGAATAGCGATCATTCTTCCACTGCACCTAGTAAATAATCTTGAGCGAGAATTGAATCTGCCGCGATGTTCCCGCAGTTTTGCTAATCACACCAAACCCTGAGCCTAAGATGGTGTTCGCCGGCAATCCCATGTTTACGACATTGAAAAGATTAAAAAACTCGCCGCGAAACTGCAGATCGATGCGCTCCAAACCACTGCTCCGGCGGCCAATGGGGGTCGTCTTGATGAGTGCAAAGTCGAAGTTGTAGTACGCCGGCCCGCGAAAGGTGTTCCTTCCCAGCGTTCCAAATCGACCCGAGTTCGGTCCGGTGCCTGTGGGGAGATTGATCGGAATGTTAAAGAACGAGGCGTTGCACGGGCCCGACGCGCAATCTTCGCCCAAGCCAAAGTAGTCTTCCCGACGTCGCGTTGAGCTGTGCGCCGTCGAGAGAATCGGTTTCCCGACCTGGTCCGGTCGGTCTGCGCCAATTGTCCCTGCCCCCGTCTGTTGCACTCCGGAGTAAACGGTAAAAGGGGCTCCGCTCATGATCGTGGAGATGCTGAGCAATTGCCATCCCTTGGTCAAGAACTGCAGTCGATCAGGCTGACTTCCTATGTGCTCCAGATGCAGATCCTGCGCAGCGCTCACCGAGAAAGCGTGTGTCACGTCGAAGCTTGACGGACCTTTTTCCGTACGCGTATCGAATGGGTCTTGTGGGCTAAATATGGCGACCGCACCAGTTGATCCTGCGCCTCCGGCTAAACCACTGACGTCATCGAGCGACTTGCCCCACGTGTAGCCTGCCTGTAGTGACGGACCACGATGCCCAACCTGCCCTGACAACGAGGTCTGCAGCGCATGATACGAGGAGTGGGCGGTGCCAGTAACCACCGTCTCGAACCCGAAGCCTCCGATCACCGCTCCGGTGCTGTCGAAGTTGGTGAACCGAGCAACCCCCGGCGCTGCGCCCTGATACGCGTTTGGATAGGAGAACCTCGGTAGCTTCGACGCCGCTGTCCCGACATAGCCGACGTCCGCCGTCAGTTTGCCGAAGGCGCGCTCAAGCCCAACCGTCCAGGTTTCCAGGAATGCATTTCCAAAGCGACGATCGATCCCGCTTAGATTCAGCAACGATAACTGGTGGCTTGGAGCCAGCGTCGCCAAATCCTGCTGGTATCGGTTGACGTCCATTACTGTATTTGCCGGCACTTTCTTCGGATTGCCGCCTGCCAGAATATCCACTCCTTGTGGAGTGTAGACCTGTGGCAACTCGTCCGGTGTGATCTGGAATCCGTAGGCAATCTCGCCGCTCTTAGCGGCATTGACGTGCGGATATACAACGTAAGGTGTCGATCCCGTTAGGAGATTGTCTTGCCAGATATTCGGTGGAATGACCGTGATCGCACCACCCGCGTGCACATGCACCGCGTACGGCGCGTTCCAGTTCACTTGCAGACGTGGCCCCCAGCCATTCCAATTGGTGTGGTAGGTAGGCTGCGGATTGATCAAGTACTCCTGGCCCACTCCCGCCGCTGGGAACGGATTCAGGAAGTTCGACGTCCGATCGGCTCGCTCCGCAATTGGGGTGTAGATCTCGTACCGCAGGCCGTAGTCGAGCGTCCACCGCGGATCGATTTTCCACGTGTCCTCAATGTAGGCGTTCACATTGTTCCGATTGATCGCTGCGGGCCCGATGTGTGCGCCGTTTGATGCGGACGGCGGCGCCACCGCGATGGTGTACCCATACGGGTATCCAAGCAGCAAACTGCTCAGGGTGTCGGGGAGAGCCTGGCCTGCCGCTATATCGTGAGTACCGCTCGCAGAGGGTATGTCCACCGGCGAATAGACCGTGCCTCCTCCAAAATCGTATTCCCCGTTCGGGCTGATGCCAAAATATGTCGTGTCACGGTTCAGGCGTGCCTCCACGCCCCACTTCCAAGCATGTCGATCTGTTGTTCGAACGAAATTCAACTGCCCGTGAAATAGATTTCCGAACGATGCGATCACGGAACCGGCCGCACCGTTGAACGGCTCGTACAGACCGTCCATGAATTTGAGGGCTGGCTCCGTGTGGTTCGGCGTCAAGAACGAGGGCGTGGTACGCGTGAGACTCAATGATGCAGACCAGAGTAGCCGTGGCGAAACGGTACGTGTGTAGGTGATGACCCCGTTCCGCTGGCGATCCACATATCTCACTGCAAAGCTCGGATCGAGCAGTGTTTGCGACGGATTGATCGTTGGCCCAGTAAGATCGTCGAAGTTGAATCGGCCAAACAACTGTCCCTTCACACCGACCTTCTGATCGATGCGAATGGCGAACTGATCTGCATCTGTCGCCACGTTCGATGGTGCCGCATAGGTTCGTGCACCGTACGCGCCAGTCGGGTTATTGGGGAATGGATAGCGATTCAACACCTCCGCAATCGCCGGATTCACTCCCGGACTCCCCTGCGCTCCTGCGAGGAGCAGCGTGTCAGTGCTCCCGTCCGGGTACTTCACCAAGTCTTGGCCCGCTCGTTCTGCAGCGCTGGGTACGGCAAGTACCTGGGTTGTTCCCAGTACCTGCCTGAATCCCTGATACTGTACAAAATAAAACGTCTTGCCCCGACCGTTGTAGACATTTGGCAGGATAATCGGTCCACCGTTTGTGAATCCGAATTCGTTTCTGCGGAAGGGCGGAATTCTGCCCGGTTCCGCGATCGACGGATGATCGAAATAGTTTCGTGCATCGAGGGCGGAGTTCCGCAGGAACTCAAAAAATGACCCGTGAAATCCACTTTGTCCGGATCGTGTCACGATGTTGGTGAAACCAGCTCCGCCACGCCCGATATCAGCAGGCATCCAGCCCGAGCTTGATTGCAGCTCCTGAATCGCATCTACATTGAAATTCGCGAATGTGCTGCCGCCCATCTCAGGATCACTGACATCTGCACCGTCCATGGCGAATACGGCCTCGACACCCCTTTGTCCGTTCACGGCGAACTGCTGGGTGAAATTCGTCTGCCCGTTCACGTCCGTCATAGTGCCGGCTGCCAAGAGCAGCAGCGTGCTGAAGTCGCGCCCGTTCAGCGGCAACTCGCTCACCGCTTGGCTCGAGAGCTTCTCACCGCCTGTACCGCCGGCGGCTTTCGAACCTCCAGTTGCGTCGGCATTCTGACTCGATGCAACCGAAAGCGTGTTTTGATCCGATACCGTGAGCATGACCGCGGTTCCTGCGATGTTCACGGTGATCGGCGCTGCCTCGCCCTGCCCGGACAACTGCACGGTCACGCGATGCGGACCTTCTGCGACGCTCTCGATCGAAAATCGTCCATCGGCGCCCGTGATCGCCGTCTGTGTCGTTGTCGCCATGGACACAGTCACTTTCGCACCGGCGGCAGGTTGTCCGGAGGCGGTACTTACCACTCCGCTCCAGGTCGTCGCTGACTCTTGCGCCTTGAGTGTCACCGCGGTCGCGATGATCATCAACAGGAACAATGCGCCCCCTAGGCGGAGGCTTAGATGAAATATGGAGGCCACTATTCGTCCCCTCTTCTTTGCGAGTCTCACGTTACCGATGGATCAGCAGAACGACCAGGCCATACGGAGGAACACTGATGCTCACGCGTCCATCCTTCATGGTCGTGCGCTCGGGCGGCGCAAGGACGCCCGCTTTCTGGAGATTTGCGATCTGGTCCCTCGTGAGGTTGTCTGGCCGGCCCATCTGGTCGAACAAAGCAAGGCTGCTTCCGTGAGTACTGTCGACGCGGAGAATCGTGACGGAGTGCATCTTGCCCGAATGATCCAGTTGCACGACAAAGTCGCGCGACTGACCGGGTACGCCAGACTGCCTGGTATAAGTTGGGCCACTGCCGCCTGCCGGCGCGTAGTTCCAGAGCGCGATTGCGAGGCCGCCATCTTCAAGCTTGGTGGCCAGAACGGAATCGGAGTCGACCGCGATGCGGCGGCTTCCCAAATGATGAAGAGCCGAAAACGCGTTCAATGATGCTTGGGAATATTGTCGGCAGCGATCAACCCAAATCCGCCATAGAACGGCGAGCGCGCAACTCCTTGCTCTTCGAACACGTCTGAGAACGTCCAGTACGCCATGTTTTCCACCAACCCGTCGCATTGTCTGATCGTGTTGGCGAGCCAAGGTCCCATATACGGCGAATCGGTCACATTCGGCTCGTTTGAGTAACTGGCGCCGTACTCTGAGAAAATCAACGGAAGATGCGGCAGGGGCGATGAAGTGATCTGATCGTGGACCTTTTTTACAGCACGATAAACCATCTGATCGCGAGGAACATCTTCGTTCGTCCCCAGCACATTCGGGGCGCTGTCGTTTCCATATACGTGGGTCGAAACAAAATCAACCGGGACGTGATTCTCGACGACATGAGAGATGAAATCGGGAACCCAGGCTGCCTGCGCAGTCGCTGGACCGCCTACTTGAAGGCGTTCTGATACTGATTTAATCGCCCGAGCGGTATGATCATAGAGATTCCAGTAGGTGGCTTGCTTCGGCTCCCCTCCCCAGAAATCCAGATTCGGCTCGTTCCATACCTCGAACTTCCAGCTACTCACCTCCTCGATTCCGTAGCGAGCAATGAGATGAGATGCAAAGGCACGAATCATGTCGTCCCAAAGCTTGTAATCCCTCGGCGGTGAAACGATTGGGTGGTAGAAAAAGGGATGGAGAGCGTTGGCATCGGTCGCGAGTTTGCGCGGCATGAAGCTCAATTCGACGAACGGCCTAATGCGTTTGGCGAGCAGCCCGTCATATATCTGGTCCACGTACATGAAGTTGTATGGGACGCATCGTTGACTGCCTCGGCGGCCAGGCCGGGATTCTTGACGATCCGGTCGGGGTCGTAGAGACCTACTTCATCCATAAGTAACCCGTGAAAGCGTACCGATTCAAAGTTTGTAGCATCTTTCACGGTCTGAAGATCGTTGCGGTAGCTCTCCCTTAGAGACAAGATCGCGCGACCTGAACCAAAAGTCTTTTCCCAGAAATGCGGGAAAGCGGTGGTCGGCGCATTCGCATCAATGCGGATATCGGTCGTGTTTGTCACCTGCCCGGTTAGTGACAAGATCAAAGACAGGACAAAGCATGCGATGAGCGTCAGATTGCGGAATCTAGGCATTCACAATTCTCCTCGGTTGAAAGCGGGATTGATCTCAATGCGTCAAACGATTTCAACGAATCGAAAGACTTCCCGCGAGGGGTGTATTGTCCGAACACGGCCCGACCATGACTTCGTAGTCACCGGGCGCGAGGTTCCAGCGGTTGTTCGCTTCGTCGAAAGTCTGCAAGACCCGGGGATCGATTGCGACTGAGACCGTCTGCGATTCACCCGCCGCTAGTTTGACTCGCGTCCACCCGACCAACCGCTTGAAGGACTCGTCTGCGCCCTTGGGCAGTCGTGCGTACACTTCGGCGATTTCTGCGCCGGCTCTGTTGCCGGTGTTCTTGACGGTAAAATGCACAGTCTTCGCGCTCGAATCGATGCGCAGTCCGGAATATTCGTAGGACGTGTAAGACAGGCCGAAGCCGAACGCGAAGAGCGGTTGCTTGTGCTCCGCTTCGTACCACTTGTAGCCGACTTTGGGACCCTCATCGTAATGCACGGTGTAAGTCAAAGCCTGTTCCTGTGGGGGCAGCGGCGGAATAACCGGATGGGGGAGGTCTTTCTCGTTTTTCGGGAAAGTCATCGGAAGTTTGCCGGACGGATTCACGTCGCCGACAAGCACATTCGCGAGGGCCTTGTGCCCGGCGCTGCCTGCGTACCACGCCTCGACTACCCCGGCAACTTTCTCAAGCCAGGGCATCGTCACAGCCGTACCGGTTTCAAGCACAACGATTGTGCGAGGATTCGCTGCGGCGATCTGCTCGATCAGCGCATCCTGATTGTCAGGAAGCGACAGACTCGGCAGGTCCATTTCTTCTGATATCCACTGGGAGGCAAAGACGATTGCGAGATCAGAACCCTTGGCAAGGGCCACTGCTGCCTTCACGTCCATTCCGGAATCAAATTCGATTTTCGTCTTCGGCAGTTTCGCCCGGAGAGCCTTCAGTGGAGACGTCGGAAACCAGATGTGATCCTGCCAGTGGGTTTCACCTTTGCCCGGGGGCATGATCACATTGCCTCCCGGCGGGTCTACTTGCGCCGATCCTCCTCCGGAAAGCATGCCGACATCTGCATGCCCTCCAATCATCGCAATGCTGTGCACCTGCGATGGAATGATTGGCAGTATCGAGCGGCTATTCTTCAAGAGAACGATGCTTTTCTCTTCCGCTCTCTGCGCGACTTCGAGTCCCCTCTCCGCGTCGACGACGCTCTTCTGAGGCGGATCGTCGACAACCCCTGATACAAACTCCGCATACAGAACGCGCCGAGCGTGATCGTCAATTTCCGAGAGCGGCACCTTACCAGCATTCACTGCTTCTTTTAACTTCGGCCCGAAGTACTCAGCCATCGGCTGCTCCTGGTCCATTCCCGCCGCCGACGCCTTCTCCGTGCTGTGAGTTCCACCCCAGTCTGAGATCACGAACCCTTTGAAGTCCCAATCCTTCTTGAGCACGTCCCGCAACGTGTATGGGTTTTCGCATCCGAAATCGCCGTTGATGCGATTGTAGGAGCACATCACTGCGCCAGGATTTGCGATCGAGATCGCGATGTGAAAAGCGAGCAGGTCCGATTCCTGCATGGCGCGCTTTGAAATCACAGAATTAACAAAGAAGCGCCCCGACTCCTGGTCGTTCACCGCGTAGTGCTTAATGTCACCAATGATGTGTTGCGCTTGTTCGCACTTCATCATGCTGCCGACGAGCGTGCCGGCTAGGAGCGGATCTTCCCCGGTGTATTCGAAAGTGCGCCCGTTTCGCGGCTCACGGGTAAGGTTCACTCCACCTCCCAGAGTCATGTCGAAACCTTGCGCACGAAGCTCACGTCCGATTACCTCGCCGTATTCGCAGGCAGACTCCGGGTCCCAACTCGAAGCCGATCCCAGGTTTGAAGGCATGGCGGTGGCATACCTCCCGTTCGCACCACTGTCTCGGATTCCGTACGCAGCATCCGAAATGACGATGGGCGGTATGCCCAGGCGCTTCACGCCTTCGACGTAACCCGCTCCCCCGTTCGATAGCGGCGTGAGGGGCATTTGCCAGAATGGGACGTGAGCCATCCCGTTGCCATGAACGAGTGCCAACTTTTCGTCCAGCGTCATCTGCTTGAGCACGAGTTCGGCGCGTTGTTCGGGGGGAAGTTTGGGGTTCATCCACGGACGGTCGGTATTCTGAGCACGAGCAAGAGTTACGCTCGAAATGATTCCTATGGCCACCGTGAGTGTGGGCGTGAAGTAGCTAGCAAGATTCCGCTTGTTCATTGATTTTCCAAATGTCGCCTCTGGGGTTGCGACGACCGGGGTCAGACCGACAGATTTCTTAAGCCAACCCGCCCGAGAGGGACGAAACAAAGCAGAATCGACTGAGGACGACCGGTCAGAGAAGCTTCAACGCGTATAAACCGTCCAACATCGCCATAAGTTCTTAATTATCTGCACATTACATAATATGTCCCGGCATGTATCATACGTCCCTAGGTTCTTAATCTCGCCAACCCCGGCATGGCGAATAAGTACTTCCGCTAACAGAATAGCCGCCATCTCCAGTGGCAACGATTTTCGTGGGACAGAGCCGGTTCGCTTTATTTCTTCAGCTTGGCCTCCAGATGGGGAACAAACAGGATTTGAGCGCCCGGTTCGAGTTGTCGAGCCTGGGCGAGTGCCGTTTCCCATTCCCCGCGTGCCTCTGCTGTGCGGCCCGCAGCGGCCAGCGCATCGCCGAGTGCCCCGTGGCCCATCAGCAGTGTGGGATCTAGCGCCACCGCCTCTTGTGCGAGCGGCAACGCACTGGCTCTGTCGCCCCTCCAAAGTGCCTGAAATGCGTTCTCCGCGCGAGCCAGTGCAGCAGCCTGACGCATGTCGAAGTGACCGCGGAAAACCATTACGGCGTGCTCGATGGTCTCTGCAGGCTTCATCGTGCGAAACGGATCGTAGGGATTTAGGGAAGCAGCGGGCCACTCGCAGCCGGACATGTCGCCCGCACTCAACAGCACGGTGCCGTCGATGACCGGAGGAACATTGTCGGCGCCCCCTAAGAACCACGTATCGATGGTCGGGAGATGATGGCAGCGGATACCGTAGGTCTCCGGGTTGAATTCGGGGAAGGCAAAGTACGCGAACCAGCACTCCTCACCGGGATGGCGGTCCTGCCAGGCTTTGACCTGAAACAGCTGCTGCCCCCAATCAGCGTTGGCGTCGCTGAGCAGATTGTGCACGTTGGCGGGCCCGCCCCAGGCTTCGTTGGCGTAGGGAATGTAGTTGGGAAAGGTCGCCAACGACGAGATGGCGTGCGCAGCCACGAGCACCACGCATACGATGCTCCAGATCCGATTCGATGCGCCTAGTGCAGCGGCCCCGGCTCCTGCCAGGATGAAGAGATAGCCGTAGAAGGGCAGCAGGTGGCGCGCTCCGATATTCATGCCGGACACCATGGCGATGAAGAGGTAGAAAAGCGCAGGCGTTAGCAGAAATGCCAGTTCCCGCCCCCATTTGAGCTTGTGCGTGACCGTGGCGAGGATCGCAAGCAGCGTGAGAGCCAGCAGGCCAAGCGTGGTCTTGATGACAAGCACCGAGGGGAAATACCACCACACACCGTGAGCGTAGTTCCTGCCGAAGATGTATGTAGGATAGAAGGCCGCCATGCGCCCCACGTCAACCACACCGATCAGATAGGACTCGGGCAGCAGATGTCCACGTCCCACGCCGTTCACGATCGTGACGATCGGTGAGGGGAAAGGTGCCACATAATCAGCGAGCGTGGTGCTCATCTTCAAGCCGTTGGGCCGAGCGGAATAGCGGAAGCCATAGAAATTCCACAAAACCACGAATCCTATCAGGGCAATCACGCAGAAGGCCCCTGTCAGGCGCAGCGCGGTGCCCACTCGGGTCCCTTTATCTGCCGCGGCCACCTCGCGACCGATGAGCAGGATCAGCATCGGCGCCAGCAGAATGCCGGAGTGCTTGGTGGCCAGCAACAATCCGGCCGCTAGACCCGTGGCTAGCAGTCGTGTCCACGTCGGGTGCTTGACGTAGCGGTAGAAGCACCATGTACTGGCCAGGAAGAAGAGCGAGACACCGATGTCGGTCGTGACCAGCGCAGAATGACCGAGTATGTTGGGGTCAAAGACAGCCAGAGCTAGCGCAGCGAGGCCCGCCCAGTCGCCGAAGCACTCCCGCGCCACTAGAAAGACCGTCAAAGAAAAGAGGACGGCGAGCAACCCAGCGGCCAGACGCATACGGAACACCAGTTGATTGCGGTCGCCGTCGTTGCGCGCCAACCAGTCGCGGCCGCCGAGGAAAGCCTCGACCTTGAAGTCGCGGTTTTTGAGTTCCGGTACCCAGAGTGGTCTCCCCAGCACCGGCAGGGCCGCAAGAAGCTTCACCAGCGGAGGATGCTCCGGGTTCAGGCCATAATCGCCGGCATGCCACATCATGTAACCGGCAAACATGTGGTCCCCCTCGTCGAAGCTGGGCGATTCGCGGTGCACGACGAGTATGGTCAGAAGCATTTGTACAGCGATCAACCCGACTACGATTCCCCAACAGAGCCGCCCGGAGAGCTGTGGCACGATCGTTCTTCCCCTCAGTGCAAACCGATTGTGATCAGAGTGACCCGCCATGCTACGCATGTCGGCCTCTTGTCGTCAAAGAAATGCCGCGAGGAGGAGCCTGATCCTCTCGATTCTGAGCATCCGGTTAGTTGAGGTTCTTTGGAGGATCCTGAATGACGAATGTGGCCTTTGCGGTGTGAAATGCCAACAAGTACGTGACCCCGTTTGAGACGACTGTTTCCACACCGCCACCAAGCTGCTTCCCCTCAACTACGCGCGCAGGGATGGTTACCGTCTTCTTGTCCTCCGTTTTGATCGTCAACTGCACCTGTGATCCGGATGCATCCGTCCAGGATACGTCGCAATGTCCTTCCGGAAGCGTGGAATCACCCACCCGGACCTTAGATGGCAGCAAGAATGTCTGCGAATTCTTCGCGGCTAGTAGCGGCAACGAAACTACCACTAGAAACAATCCCAACCCCAAAATACGTTTCATGAGAATCTCCTTCACGGCGATAAGACGAATGTCGCAGGATTCGCGTGAGAAAGTCTCGCGAGATCCGCGCGGAGGAGAGCCGAATCGATCCCGTTCGCGCCTCTCGTCGTACGCGCACAGGCTGGATTCGTCTCTTCTTCGCTGCACGCAGGTTAAGCGGGCCTTGATTCGTCAAAAAGCTCCATCGTGCATCAAGCACATCTGCGGCACGACAAATTCAGAACTTGCAAGGAGATAGGGATAGGGCGGTGGAAACCTAAAGGGGGACGTATGATACATGCTTTCCCGGAAAAGAGAATGGGGGCTACCAGGTATCGACGGCAATCACTGTCGGTGGGCCAGGGTGGCCTTCGATGACCTGGGTTTCGATGACGGCTTCGAGATTCTTCTGATCCCAGTCTTTTGGCGCCTTGTCGAGGATCAACTTCAAGTACGCCGCATTGGAGACGACCTCTCCAGCCGCCTCGGTCCCTTGCCCCAAAATACCCGCAAGGACAATCACCGGTTCTCCGGTGACGTTGTCGTGGATTCTAGCGACTATCGCATAATCCTGCGTCAGTTTTGAGTTGGGAACCTCCCACTGGAGTGTCCACGATCTCTTCTCAGGACTCTTGCGATCAACGATCCTGCGGACGCGGTTTGCGTCGTACTCGAATCCGAATGGCAAGCCCTGAGTCACGCGCATCGTCCATGCGTTGTCGTAGGCTCCGATGAGTACGAAGGGACCTTCCCGTAGTTGTGTGAACTCAGTACTTGACGCCGCAACGACACGGTAGGAGGCATTTCCGGGAACAAGCGGAGCGATCGAGCGCGCAAGCGTGATTACATCCGAGACGTCCAAGCCTCCGTAGAGCGGCGTGCCGGGCGGCAGGAGTTGCGCGTTATCAACGGATGCCCTCGGTTCGCCAAGACAGTACGTAACTCTTCCGGAGCTTGAAGTCATCGGTTCCCAAAAACGCTCGAGATTCGAGGGCTGTTTCGGGACCCTCATCCGGCCAATTGCGACACCGATGAACACGGCGAAGAGCAGGGCGATTGCTATCAAGGCCCAATGGCGAACGGTGAGCCGTGAAGTTGCTTGCTCGGCATGCCCTGACGCCCCGGAATCTCCAGAAGATGGCTCGGCTTTCTGAACAGAACCAGGTTCCGACGCAAAGCCCTTCTGAGCGGCCGGCGGCTCACGGAAAGACGGGACGTAGGAGCCCAGAGGCAGTTCAATCACCAACTCGCCGGCGTGGTCGGGATTGTAATAGTACTGAATCAGCCTTTTGCGAACCTCTGCGGCGGTCGTGCGAACCACGGGATCAAGGTTGACGTCATAATTTGGCTCGCGTCCAAAGGCTTCGACGCCGATCGTCCGCTCTTTCAACTCGCCTGCATTGCCATCCAGGGTTTGCTCAACCGTGTATGCGAGCAGTACTGGATATCGCTTGCTGTTCGTGAACAATGAGTGCGCGAGAAGGCGCCGCAACTGTTCCCGGACCATTAGGGTGTTCGGTGTAGATTCTGCCCCGTTCAGGTCTTTTTCGGATTGTGGCGACATCGGCATTTCAAGTCTGAGGGAAGTTCTGATGATCCGAATGCCGAACATCTGCCGAGGTCTTCTCGTGTTGGGGACTGCATGACGAGTAGTCTCGCACGCGGAATGGGCAGGTTCTGAAGGCCATCAGATAATGCCAAAACCCAGCAAACGTCCTTATTATTCTATTACATATAGGCTCTCTGCGACTCGCGTATCAAATCTCCATCACGGAGGGTACAACGAACCCATATATGGGGCGGTTCCGAACCCCTCTTGGTAGCTAGAAGTATCAAACTGCCTGTGAGTATGACTTGTAAGGCGATGGTTCAGGCGGGCAACGGCAAATCCATCTGCTGTGCGGCGAGGAGTTGTAGGGCGTACTTCCTCAGAAACGTGCGGTGTACGCCGAACGGCTCCGGTGAAGCGGGCAGGGGAAAAATGGTGCGCTCAGATCTGCTTTAACTATACCACCAATGGTGGTATATTTATATGGGAGACTCTTATGGCTGAACTCTTCTCCGTTAGCGAAGCGGCGGCAATTGCGGAAGTTTCGCCGGAAACGATCCGGACCGCACTGGAAAAGAAGTCCGTGGCTCCGTCATTCAAACGTAAGGCAGGCAAGGCCGTGCGTTATGAATTCTCAGTTGGAGACGTGCTTCTTGTGAAAGTGCTTGTCGAGTTTCCGTTTGCCTTGAGCAAAGAAGACAAGCAGTCTCTGGCGAAGATCCTGTCACGTGGCAATCGCACCGCGACCCGCTGGTCGAGAGAGGGTGCGGACCTCGTCTATCGGTCGGGGGACATGCAGGTTTTAGTTGAATGTAAGGCCTTCCGCCAGAAGCTGGCTCGAAATCTGTCAGCTTTCCGCTGGGGCAGACGACGGATTGTTTCTAATCCTGACGTGTTGGGGGGCGAACCGGTCTTTCGCGGTACACGCATCCCCCTTCAGCATGTCGCGTCGCTCTTTCGGAAGGACGTGCCAGAAAAGGAGATTGCGGAGGATTTCCCGGCGCTCAGTTCCCGCGACCTGGACTATGCCCGGCTCTTCTCGCGCTTCGCCGAGAGGCCGGGACGACCACGAAAGAGGTTGGCTCTGCGACGTAGACTGAGCACATGATCCGTCTTCTGCTGGATGAGAACATATCTCCAGCACTGGTGCGACCGTTAGCTGACGTCGGTGTGTATTCCCAATCTGTACCGCACGTTGGCCTTGCAGGTCGGACGGATAACGTGGTCTGGCAGTATGCGCTTGATCATGACTTTGCCGTCGTCACGACGAACGCGCGAGACTTCATCGAACTTCTCGATGCGCCCGTTCATCCTGGATTGATCGTATTGCGCGAAAGCGGTCTGAGCAGGCAGGAACAATGGGAACGGCTCATTCCTGTTGTCGAGCACGTCAAGAAATCCAAGGATCAGGATTTCCTGCTGAACAAGTTAATCGAGATCGCCGGAGTCGGCCAGTTCACAATCAGAGAGATTCCGGAACCCTGAAAGTAGGGACCGGAAGGCGAAAGATGCTTTGGCGGTAGCGACAAAAGTGTGGGATACTCTGCTCTGGAAGGGGTTTTGGGCTATGGGAACCCGAAAAGATTTTCGTACAATAAACGTACAATGGAATTGGCAATGGTGCCTTTTTTGCCCCTCTGGCCATACGAAGAATCAATAACTTACGTGCTGTCAACACGCTGAATAGTTCGACTCCCGCCGCCTCCACCATTGTTCTAAAGAACTTACCTGCGCATAATAGTGCGGACGCTACCCAATCCCGGCCATGCTCACCGGCATCAGCGACTCTGAAAAAAGTGTGATGGTGCGAAGTGGGGCTGACGAGACATCTTGTCGGCGGCCTGAGTAATGAAGACCACGATTATTCGATGCTTAAGGCACGATGAGTTCCTGACCGTGTAGGCGAAGGAAAAACGCACATAGTGCAATCGTCTGCTTCCAGAACTTGCATCCTTGCCACGTCACCAGTGTGCGATGATTAAACGCCTCATCGAACTGGTAACATCGCAAAATTGATGCCCCATGAAAAGGAGATCCGATGATCCGACCATTGAAGATGGGCTTGCTCGCGTGCTGCGGGATTCTCCTGGCGGCGTCTCAGTCTCCACAGACCACGGACATGGCTGGTGCCCGGGCGAATGTTTCCCACGAAACGATAGAAGGGCTGGTTCGGGATGTTGCTTGCCCGATTCAGAATCTTGATAACCACGCGACGAGTATGGGCAGCAAGTGCGTACAGGATTGCGTGAAGGGTGGCTCGCCGCTCGTTATTCTAACCAAAGATGATCGGCTGTATTTCCCCATCTCTGCCAAGATGCCTGATACGGATCAACGGCAGGTACTTATGCCGTTTGTCGGCAAGTACGTGCGGGCAACCGGGATTGTGTTTGAACGAACCGGTACTCACGCAATTGTAATCACGGAAATTAAGGAGATGAAAGAGGTCATCGTGAAGGATGATGAGGGATAGTTCAGGGCAGCGCGCTCCACAAAATCTGACCGCAACAGATTTGCCGATACGCTGCCGCAAATCTCCATAGCATTTGCAATCGCAAAGGCAGCCCTGAGGTCCTTTCCTATTCCGTCCGCAGCGCCTGCATCGGATCGATAGAGACAGCGCGGCGAGTGGGAATCATGGCCGCGAGCAAGCCCGAGACTGCGAGCAAGGCACAGACCGACAGGATGGTGATCGGGTCGTACCGGCCGACACCAAACAGAAACGCCTGAATGGCGCGTGTGGCGAACCATGAAGCGACGAGGCCGGAGGCGAGACCAATGGCCAGCAAGAATGCTGCTTTCTTGAGTACTAGCAGAAATACATCGCTACGCTGCGCGCCGAGGGCGATGCGAATGCCGACTTCGCGCGTGCGGCGACTGACTGAGTAGGCCATAAGTCCATAGAGGCCGACGAGCGCGAGCGATAGTGCAATGGCGGCAAAGAGGGTGAGAAGCAAGGTTTGAAAACGGCGCTGTGCGCTCGCTTCCGATTTAAGATCTCCCATGGTTTGAATGTCGCCCGCGGCGAGATTGGGATCGAGGGAGTGAAGAACGGCGCGAATGGAGGCCGCGATGGAACCCGCCGGCAGCGAAGAACGGACGGCAATGTATCCGCCTCCGAACTCGACATCGGGATGATAGATCTGGGGCTCGGAGGGTTTTTCCGGGCTGTCGTCACGCACGTCACCGATGACACCGACGACGGTGCTCCATTGCGCGGGATCATCTTGCCGGCTGATGCGGCCACCGATGGGATTGCGACCGGCAAAATACTTTGTAGCAAAACTCTGATTGATGATGATGGCATGCGCCCCTCGGTCCTCGTCGGCGGTGAACAGCCTCCCGGCGACAAGTGGAATCCTCATGGCTGAAAAATAATTGGGCGTGGCCCAGCGCATTTCAGCCAATTGACCTTTTTGGTTTGGATAGCCATCCACTGCGAACATTCTCAGGTCTTCGGAGTTACTGAGGGGCAGGTTGCTGACGGCTCCAACTGTTTCCACGCTGGGCAAAGCTTGCAGCTTAGCGAAGAGATTTCGGAAGAATTGGACGGCGTCCGGTTGGCTATAGCGCCGATCGAGCCCAATGTTGAGTGTAACGGTGGATTGCGAGACGCCAGTGTCGACCGACTCGACGTTGACGTAGCTGCGAATGAGCAGGCCGGCTGAAACGAGCAGTACTACGACGAGCGCCGACTCGACGACAATGAGAGCACTTTGAGCTCGGTTATGCGCGCCGGCAACGCTGCGGCTACCGGCGGTAGCGAGGAGGTCGGTGACATTGACGCGCGATATGGCGAGTGCCGGGAAGACGCCGGTGAGCGCGCCGGTAAGCAGCGAGACTGCGATGGTGAAGACCAGTACGGGCATGTCGAGCGAGGCTTCGTTGAGGCGTGGGATGTTGCCTGGATTGAAAAGCGGAAGGATGCGCAAGAAGAGGTACGCGAGGGCGACACCAATGGCTCCGGCGGCGAGGCCGATCAACAGCGCTTCCGTGATGAGCTGTCGAGCGATGCGCCTGCGGCCAGCTCCGAGGGCGACACGAACTCCCAACTCTCGAACGCGTCCGGCGGCACGGGCAAGGAGCAGATTTGCGGTGTTGCTGCAGGCGATCAAGAGCACGATCGACACTGAGCCGAGGAGAAGCCACAGCAGTGAGCGGACGTGGCCGACGGTGCTCTCGACGAAGTTCTCGATTAGCGCGCCCCATCCCCGCACCAGCGGGTCATGGAGTTTATCGAGGCGCACCATGATGGTGGTCATCTCCGCCTGCGCCTGGGCGATGGAGACCCCGCGCTTGAGGCGCGCGACGGCATTTCCCCTCGAATTTTCTCGATCAGCCATTTGCTGTGGCGTAAGGGCAAGCGGGATCCAGACTTGCGTCGTCTTGTATTGAGATTCTCCGTAGGCTAAATCGGTATTATGTGGATACTCGAAGCCTTGCGGCATGACTCCGACGATCTCGTAACTTCTGCCGTCGAGCAACAGCGAGCGATGAAGAACGTCAGCGGCCGACCCAAATTTGGACTGCCAAAGCGCGTGGCTGATGACGGCCACTTTTTCGTGTCCCAATTGGTTGTCATCGGGACTTATCTCCCTGCCAAGTTCAGGACTGGATTGAAAAGTTCGAAAGAAGTCGCCATCGACGCGCGCCGCACTGATGCGTTCCGCCGCGTCCGGCGAAGCTAGGCTAAAGATAGATTGGTCGAAGGCCGTCAGGTCCTGAAAGGAGTGACTCTCGCGCTTGAGGTCGTAAAAATCGGCGTAGGTGGGGCCGAAAACTTCGGCAGGAAGTTTGAATTGAGGATTGGGCGTATAGAGGTAGACGAGCCGGTTTGAATCGCCATATGGTAACGAACGGATGAGTACAGCATTTACCAGGCTGAAGATAGCTGTGCATGCGCCGATGCCGAAGGCAAGCGTAAGCACCGCAGTAATCGTGAAGCCCGGGCTCTTGCTCAATGTGCGCAGGCCATAGCGCAGATCCTGCATGGCTTGTTCGATCCACCACAGAGAACGCTCGTCGCGATGTGCCTGCTTTGCCTGCTCCACCCCGCCCAAAGCGCGAAGCGCGGCTAGGCGTGCTTCTTCAGCCGACAGGCCGCGGCGTTCGAAGTCGTCGGCCAGCAGGGTGAGGTGCGATGCGACTTCGCGGGCAAGGTCCTCTTCGGCATGCTTGTTGGCGAAAAGATTGCGGACTTTGGCGACAGTTCTTCTCAAACACACCATGGCTACTGTTCCTCAGCGAGCAGCCTTTCGACCACGCCGGACATCTGGCGCCAGCGCTCGGTTTCTTCATCGAGCGCCTTCAACCCAGCCCGGGTGATGGCGTAATACTTCGCTTCGCGGCCATTTTCCGTCTTGCCCCAGGAACCACGGGTCCAGCCGCGCTGTTCAATCCGGACGAGAGCCGGATAAATCGTGCCCTGGTTGAGATTCAAGGCGTCGTCCGAGATCTGTTGGAGCCTGGTGGCGATGCCGTAGGCGTGCTGTGGACCCATCGTGGCAAGGGTGCGGAGGATCATGAGGTCGAGAGTACCTTGCAGGATCTGGATGGACATTTTCTTCACTTGGTATCCAAGTGAACACAGTTATCACTTGGATGTCAAGTGGAAACCGCAGGAAGATTAAGGCGCAGCTAATATGAGGGAGAAATCTCTCTTGGCAAAATCAACGCAAACCCACCTCCAGGAGAAAGTCCGCGATAAATGAAAGATACGTATTGGGAAGCGGGCTAATCGCCAATCAACTCACGATTTGTCGGCGGCCCGGAAACCCGGTTCCAACCTGTCGTCGCTAACGGCAAATTTGGAACCGCACTGGTCCGAGAGCATGCGAGCAGCTATGACGCAGCCGCAATCGAGCAGTACAACGCTCGGCACGTTCGTGCATTGCTATGACAGCAGTTGAGAGTCGAAGGGGAGAAAGTCGGAGTACCGTTACACGTGATTTGGGCGTATCTGCTTAGCCTCTAGGTCAAGAGGAGCCAAAGAAAAGGCGTAGGCGCACGCCAAATTGCGCCAACGCACAAAAGTGTGATCGGTATCACGGCACAGCGTACCAAAGCCAAAGAGTATCGGCATTGTTACTGGGGGGGCTATGGAATGCAAGTGTAGTGGGTCCAGCCAATGGAAAGCCTTCGACGGCGAAGTTGCCATTCACTTTCCGGGCCTCGATGGTCTTAACAAACCGATAGTCTGGGTTTTTCCGAAACTCTCTGTCTGCCTGGAATGCGGCGCGGCACAGTTCAACGTCCCGGAACTAGAGTTGCAGGTTCTCGCGACTGGTGCTCCGGTCCATGACGCTGTGCTTTCTCCTGCATGACCCTTTCAAGGGTATATCGAAGTTGACAAGCAGCCTCTGACTTCACGAGATATGCTGTTGCCCCGGTGTCCAACGCCGTTCTTCGGACCTCGCGATCATGCTCCTGTTGAGGAAAATGAGGGTTGCATCCGGGCACAATTCTCGAATTCTTTCGGCTGCCTCTATTCCGTTGAGAAGCGGCATCCCGACATCGAGAAGGATGGCATCAGGAAGCAGTGATGCGGCCTTCTTGATCGCATCGATTCCATCAGACGCTCCGCCAATAACCTGAAAAGCCGGAAAGGGTTCTAAAATCGATCGCACAAACAGACGCCACTGGGTACAAACATCGACCACCCAGGATCCGCAGAGCCACGGTTCTATCCTTTCACCACGACTAGAAATGGTTCCTTTATTGTCAATTGAGCGAACCCGGAATCTCCATCGAAATGAACCTCACGCACAAGTGACAATCAAGTGACAATGATGACAGTTGGCAACAAGTAAGACTATGCCGGTTTGCAGAACGATGGGCTCGCGAGGAGGAAGTTCTATGACAGGAGACGTGGTAGTCATCACTGGGGCAAATGGAGGGCTGGGCAGCTACGTCACGCGCGCTTTTCTTGACGGCGGGGCAACCGTGGTTGGCACCTCGCGAAAAATTGAGCAGTCCGAGTTCGCACAGCCGGGATTCGAGGCAATCCCGGCAGACATTACCACACGGGGCGGAGCCCGCGAAATGATCAAGCAAATCATGGCGCGATTCGGGAAGATCCGCGTGCTGGTCCACACGGTGGGAGGCTTCACCGGTGGGCGGCCGGTCGCGGAAACCGACGACGCAACCATGCAGAAGATGATGGATCTTAACTTCAATTCTCTGTTTCACATTGCAAGCGCGGCGATCCCCGCGTTGAGGGCTAGTGGCGACGGTCGTTTGATTGCGATTGGGAGTCGCGCCGCTGTCGATCCCGGACCAGGCGTTGGGGCATACAGCGCGTCCAAGGCGGCCATGGTTTCTCTCGTCAGGACGATCGCAATGGAGAACCGGGACGCGGGTCTCCAGGCCAATGCGATTCTGCCGGGCACGATCGACACTCCCGCAAATCGGAAAGACATGCCAAACGCCGATTTCTCGAAGTGGGTGCAGCCCGCCGCCATCGCAAGCCTGATCCTATGGCTGGCGGGAGACGCGGGTAAGAGTATCAGCGGCGCGTCGATTCCGATTTACGGCAAAGACATTTAATCGTAGGGACCTGAATGACGGTTTCGGCGTCGACTTGACCAGCCCTGTCAGGTTATGCAGAGGTCAGCATAATCGCGCCGGAGTTAGTCTGAGGCGGACCCTTTCAAACCCGGTCGCATCGGGAGTTGGAGCCAAACGGGCAAAATTCCTGACGCGCCAAGGGGATGCAGCCGTTCACACACTTTGGAGCGCTGCCATGCCGTCGGGCCGCCGTTCTCATAAAAAAATAGCTTGGATTGTGTCTCAATCTGGAGTATTTTGGCCGACACATATCCGGAAGTGGCTTGGGGCTCACCTCGGCCAGTCTGGAGACATTGCCTGGCGTGAAAACCACCCTGCCCCTTCCGCCCGGGAGTTTCCAGCCGATGTGAAGTCGACCAGCTGAAGGGATCCAACCGTGAGATCTACTGTTTGCTCGTCTGTCCTTCTGGCGGCCTCTCTGTTGAGCAGCGGCCTATCCGCAACCGACACGAATCTGTCACCGCCGATCGCCTTGGGGTCAGCCGATGTTCGGGCTGTCCCTGGTGACGATCCGGCGCCTGCACCGGCCTCAGAGTTCCTGATCCCGGGTCCGCGGCGCTCCTTTCTACGGATGGCAGGAATCAGCCAGAAAGTTGCCCCGGAGGAAATTTTGCCGCTGCTGGCCCGCAACGTGTTCACGCAGGGGTACCAGGGCACATCGCAGGCGACGGAATTCCTGATTCTGCTTCGGCGCTACGTGGTGCAAGCGAGAGAGTTGACATTGCTGGCCGAGAAGACGGGAATGGTGCTTCGCGTTACAGGTTGCGACGATGCCGGTCCGCTGCTGCGGGTTCTAGGTTATCGCGTCCGCCCCGATTGTGGAGGACCCGGCACCGCACTGCAGACAGAGGATCCGGAACGAGCGTTTCTGGCCATCGACTCCGGTTTTCCGCTCACCTCCCTGGAGCAAACTTTACAAGGGGGCAAACCGTTTGAATACCCGTATCCCTCTGAGTCGGTTCCTGTCCTCTTCGCGGAAAGCGAATGGACGCAGCTGAGCAAGAAGAATCTCAAAGAAAACAGCCGAGACCTGCTGGAGACGATGTTGAACGACTCTTCCATCGCACGGCTCTATTGGGCAATGTCTCGGATCGATCGAGAGACGTCTAACTGGATGGAGCACTCGATCGGACTAGGGAAACTCCTGCCCTACGCTGCCGTGCTGGATTTTTATGGAAGGGAAATCTGCGTCAGCAATGGCTCATTACTCGTTCCTGGCGGACAACAGGCTGCCGATGCCTGGAAGGAACTGGTCGGCGCAGACCCAGCCTCTCCCGCCAACTTCGTCCTGAAACTGGTGGCTAAGGATAAGGGCTGGCTGGCTGCGTATTTCGACGCCCTTGGTCGCGTCGGCGCGAGGCGTCAGGAATATTTCACCGATGCTCGCCGATTACAGCTCTTTTATGCGGCCCTTCGCTCCACCGATCTCTCTGTCCCGGCGACGCGAGGCTCATTTCGCCCGACGCCCTGGCTGCTGCTGCTGGTTACGCGGCTTCAGTTTGACAATGCCGGCGCGCCGCTCATTCCGGGAAACATGGAAGAGTGGAACGACATTATCTTTCGGGGATCGAGCTTCAATGCTGTAAAAAGGTTCGCCAAGCAGAATGGCAGAGCCAAGGACCCGGATGAGCTGGTGCAAATCATGTTCGCGCTCTCCCGGGTGCCCACCGAGGTAGGCCCTCTTCAGATCTATCTCGCACTCAGTGAATTGGATAGCAGACGATCGCCGGAGCACCGCCTGGCGCCCACAACCGTGCGACTGCTGGCGCGCAGATTCGAAGATTACAGCGCGCAGTACAAAATCTTTTCGGAGATCCCGGAGCTCAACGATCAATCCATTACAGAATTTCTGCAGGTGGCCCGGGGATTGAACAACATTCCAGCGGCCGATCGCGGAAATGCATACGGAATCTTTCAGGCCAATGTTGGGATCTGGCAGATTCTCGCGCGCCAAGGTCAAATTCCGCCCCAACAGCTGAATGACTCGTGGCAGGAATTGCTCAAGCCCTTCGCAACCATTCGAACGGCGGCTCAGCTCTACGATGCGGGACATACCTCCCTGACCGAGATATTCCGATTCTCGACGGGAAAGCCCACCGTCTCGCAGGACAAGATCATCGAGATGCTAGCCGGGCCGGTGCAAGCGAATCAGCCCGCGAGACAGATGCAGCGGGAGAACGCTCTGAGGATACGTTCGGTGCTCGACGATCAGCGTCTGGTTCCGCTCGATACGCTGGTGACGGTCGGCGAGGCGCTGAAGGATAAGGCACATGGGAAACAGCCGGAAGCATACGTTCTGCTCCTGGCCGATCAGACCCGGGAATTCGAGATGCCGCGGCCTATCTTCACGATGGGAGAGCGCGAGGAGTGGGCGTCGGGCATCTACAACAATCATCACACCGATGTACAGATGAAGACGGATCTGCCGAAGGTGCTCAAGTCCACGAACGCAACCGCCAAGCAAATCGAAGAGGCCCGCGGTCAACTCGCGTCGTTCTTCCGGGATACGCTCGTGGGTCTCAACTACGCCTATTACGAGCCCCCGGGGTCGCAGGCGCTGCACAACAATCCGTTGCTCGTCCGCTCGCACGATTTCGCGGGTGACACGGTCACTGGATTCAAGACGCTGTGGCAAACACCACAACTGTTGGGGCAAGGTACCCCTGCGGGCGGCGGCGCGCATTTTGTCGGCTCACTGGCCGATCTGCCCTACGCGTTGGCAACTCTGGAGCAGGACTTTATTTCACCCGACAGCGTGCAGGCCCTTATTTGGGAAGAAGTGACGCCCGAATTGTTGGCCAGTTCCACCCTGTCACGCTGGTGGGATGTTAGTCCCCAGGAGTTGCACGCCATCACGCTGTATCAGCGTGCCGGGGAGGAACTTCTATCGGCATCCGCGAAAGATGAAGCACTCCGGACAAAGGTTGTCGCCATCTTGTCGGGGCGAATGCTTCCCGAGCAATCGAAGCAGCTCGAGCGGGACCTCCATAACCAAAAGACATCGGAAGTCCTGGCGTGGATCATGCCGGCGGACGTTTTCTACCTGGCCGCAGAGTTCCGCGAGAAGTATCCGGAACAATCCGGTGATGTGGGCAGCGCGATTCGGGAATTGGACGAGTTGTCAAAACAACATCCAGACCAGGTGAATTGGCGACGTTTGTCGCACGATTTCGGGGTTCCGCATCCGGTCATGGCTCAGAACTACGGCCTCGAGCTATTGAATGTCGCGCCCATGCCTCCGTTCTCGGGAGAGGCCAGCCGTTTGTTGGCGGAATCCTGGGATTCCCCCAATTTGTACTGGGCCCGATTGGCCGACGAGCGAGGATATCCACCGGTATTGCTCAATCGGCTCGTGCCGGAGCTCACGCGGGTGATGATCGGAAAGATCTTCGCGACTGACTTTGAAGACTGGCCGGCGCTGCTTCGCGCGATGCATGAAGCGGGAGAGGATTTCCGTACGGGCAAAATAGCTTTGCCAGCGACCATGAGTGCAAGCCGGCCGTAAAGTTTGCAGTTTTTGCGCAATGATTGAAGTTCAACAAAGCGGTGACCAGACGCCGGAAACGGCAGAGTAGGAAATTCACCCATGTTCAGGAAATTGTCGTTGCTCGCTGCGTTCTCTCTGGGTTTCGTCGTGCCAGCCGGAAGGGAGATGGTTGCTCAGGACAACCCGGACATTCACGTCGTGGTCAACATGGTTCAGCTCAACGTCGCCGTGACCGACAAGAAGGGCAACTACGTCACCGGACTCAAGCCAGAAGACTTTCAAATCCTCGAGGACGGGATCGTGGAGAAGCCCGCCACGTTTGCGGAAGGCAATGGTCCCGCGCGCAATCTCGGGGACCTGGCTAGCCTGGATTCAGGTCCGCCGAAGACGGGTGGGAATCAACTGCTGCCAGGCGCGGCCGGGCAGACTCTCAGCGACCTGGTGAGCGGGGCGAACGTATTCATTCTCTTCGACACAAGCGACTACATGTATCGCGGCTTCGTTTTCGCGCAGGATGCCATTACCGAATTTGTCCGCTCCTTGGGAAATGCCGACAAGATCGCTTTCTACTCCTACAGCAGGGATTTGTCACGCGCAGCGGCTTTGACGTCCGACCGGTCGCAAGTGCTGCAGGCCGTTCGATCCACCGTGGCGGGAGATCAGGCGGCGCTCTATAACTGCCTGCTGCTCACACTGAAGGATGCCGCTCTGAATACCGGCAGAAAAGTGATCGTGGTGTTTTCGAACGGTCCCGACAACTCCAGTGTCGTGCCTCCCGAAGACGTCGCAGAATTCGCGCAATCAGCGGGTGTTTCCATTTACATGATCAGCACACAGCAGGCACGGCTGGAACCCGTATCCACCGCTGTGTTTGATCGCATGACAGCTGCCACGGGCGGAAAGGCATACTTCGCCAAGAACTGGCGCGATGAACACCAGGCATTTGCCTCGATTCGTGACGACCTGGCCCATCTGTATTCACTGAGCTATTACCCGAAGTTCAATCCCAACGCCGGATGGCGATCGATCACGGTGAAACTCGTCGGGGATCGGTTGAAGAACTATAAAGTCCGCACACGCAAGGGATACCGTCCGCAGCCGGCTCGCTTCTCAGGCGTAGAAAAGACTGCAATCTCCGAGTCAACGCCGAGTTCCGTTGGCACATCAGCTTCCGGAAGCGCCTCGGGTACTGGAGCACAAAGGTAACTGAGCACGAGGCTTCGGGCGCCTTCGCCCTCTTTGTTGGTCAAAGTCAATAATCACGAAGGTGTACGAAGGCGCACCAAGTCTCGTTGTTGAGTCCATCGAGTCCGCTACGCCACCCAAAGATCAAGAACCTTTCTGCTACACTTTCGCGCATGAGCCCTATCACAAGAAGAAAATTCGTGGAGCAGTGTGCGACTGCCTCCGCAGCAGCATGGTTGTTGCCGGGGTTGGCGCGTGGTGCGAGTTCCGGGCCTTCCGTTCAATTCCCTTCTGATCCGCGTGAACGGGTCGCAGTGGCCGCGTACCCGTTTCGTGAGTTCATCGTGGGATGGAAAGGTTGGGATGGAAATACTCCAAGCAAGGTTCCACGAGAACAGCAGATGGAATTGAAAGACTTCGCCGCGCATGTAGTGGAGAAGTTCAACGTGCATCATATCGAACCCTGGAGCCCGGTGTTTCCATCGACGGACCCGAAGTATCTTGACCAACTTCGCGTTGCAGTCGAAAAAGCAAAATCGAGCGTGGTAGACATTGCGGTCGACGGCGGACACAGCCAGTACGCGATCGACAAGGCGGAACGCGAAAAGGCCGTGGCGGCAAGCAATCAATGGGTAGACGTGGGCGTTGCGCTCGGATCACCCAGCATTCGAACCCATATCGATGACGCTAAGGATTCCAGACCGGATGTGGGACGATGCGCGGACACTCTGGCGCGCGTCGCGGAGTATGCCGCGAAGAAAAATGTCGTCATCCATCTGGAGAATGACAATCCGATCAGCGAAGATCCTCTCTTTATCGTCGAAGTTATTGAGAAGGTGAACAGTCCGTGGTTGCGGGCGTTGCCCGATTTCGGGAACTCGCTGGCGGCACACGACGAAGCCTTCCAGGACCGCGCGATGGAGGCAATGTTCGCTCATGCCTATGGAATCTGCCACGTGAAAGATGGCGAGGTCGACGATCAGGGCAAAGCCTCCCATGTCGATCTGGCAAAGGCCTTCGGCGCGCTGAAGAAGCACGGGTATAAGGGATATTGCTCGATAGAGTATGACGCTCCGGGCGATCCTTACAAACCCACGGCAGTGCTGGTGGAAGCAACAACCAAATATCTGTCATAGCCTCCGAACGTACTCGCGTCAATCGGCGTCTCGATATGGCACTTCTCGCAAAATCTGTCCCAGGAAGAGGCGCAATCTTTATTCGGGTTGCGGTGGGATTGATATTCTTCACTCAAGGAATCCTCAAGTACACCGATGCTCGCATGGGTATGGAACGATTCACGCGCATCGGGTTTCCGCATCCTGCTTTTACGGCCCACTTGGTTGGGGCTTTCGAAATCGTGTGCGGGTTGCTAGTCCTTCTTGGGTTGTACGTACGAATCGCGGCGCTCCCCTTGCTGGTCATCATCAGCACCGCGATCGTGACCACGAAGATCCCCGAGTTGACCCGCGCGGGTCAAGGCTTCTGGTACATGGTCAGTGATGCGCGCACCGACTTTGCCATGCTGATGTGCCTCCTATTTCTGCTCCTTTCTCCTCCGAATGGCAAGGTAAACAGGTGATCCGACTGTGAACGTCCAAGCGGCCGCGGAGCCGGACTCGCCACACAGTTCGCTCCCCGCGAGACTGCGAGAACTCGCTTCCCTGTTCCTCAAACTCGGCGCAGTGAGTTTCGGTGGACCGGCCGCTCATATCGCACTTATAGAAGGAGAGATTGTCCGCAAGCGGCAGTGGGTCACGCGCCAGCAATTTCTCGACATGCTGGGCGCAGCGAATCTCATCCCAGGACCAACGTCCACCGAGATGGCGATCAACGTCGGCTACATTCGCGCGGGATGGCCTGGACTGTGTGTTGCGGGCGCGAGTTTCATTCTGCCGGCAGCGTTGATCACGGGCGCGTTCGCCTGGACCTATGTGCGCTTTGGATCGTTACCACAGGCGGTTTCGGTGTTGATCGGGATCAAGCCTGCGGTGGTGGCCGTGATCGCCATCGCGATCTGGCGCCTGGGAAAAACCGCAGTCAAGGATGCCGGACTGGGAATGCTTGGCGCCCTGGCTCTGGCAGGATTCTTCATCGGACTGAATACGATTCTGATTCTGTTCGGCGGCGGCGCGCTGGGCATGCTGGTGCGGCAATCCGTGAAAGCTGCTACGGCAGCGGTTTTCGTTCCACCGGTTCACGGCCGGTGGGGATGGCGAATTGTCGGGGCCGCAACTGCAACATCCCTTGCGAGCACCATCGTGACGCCGCCATCCACCTGGCGCATCGCCCTGTTCTTCCTCAAAGTGGGCGCGGTTCTTTATGGTGGCGGTTACGTACTGCTCGCGTTTCTGGAACAAGGGCTGGTTCAGCAACACGTATGGCTGACACGTCAACAGTTGCTCGACGCCATCGCGATCGGACAGTTCACTCCGGGTCCGGTGCTTTCAACCGCGACGTTCATCGGGTACATTCTTGGAGGCGTGCCGGGTGCCGCAGTCGCGACAGTGGGAATTTTTTTGCCCTCGTTCTTCTATGTCGCTCTGCTCGCGCCGGTTCTGTTTCGGCTGAGGCAATCGCCGTGGATCGCTGCCTTCCTTGATTCGGTGAACGTGTGCGCGGTGGCGCTGATGGCAGGAGTGACATTCCGGCTGGGCGCGGATGCTCTACGGACATGGCAGTCGTGGTTGATTGCAATCGTTTCGCTGGCTGTGTTGGTGCGGTGGAGGATCAGTCCGGCATGGATCGTGCTTGGTGGTGGAATTGCCGGATTGTTGCTGGCCATTATTCATTGATGAAGTCATTTCCTGGAGGATACCTATGCTTTCACGGACATCAGTTGTTGCAGTGCTGTTTCTGACTCTAAGTATGTTGGCGAGCGCGGGAGATCGGAAGTACATCGTGAATCCGAGACCCGGCGATACGAAGGCGCTGCCGTTCAGCGATGCGGTGCTGGTGGGCAATACGCTCTACATTGCCGGACACATCGGTCTCGACCCAAAGACCGCCCAAGCTCCCGCCGATGCTGAGCTGGAGGCACACCTCGTGATGGACGGCATCAAGAAGACCGTGGAGAACGCGGGATTCTCGATGGACGACATCGTCTCGATGCAAATCTTCTGCACCGATCTGAAGCTCTACGACACGTTCAACAGCGTGTACAAGACTTACTTCCACGGAGACTTCCCCGCGCGGGCATTCATAGGGACCGACAAACTGCTGCGCAACGGTCACTATGAAGTGCTGGGAATTGCGGTGAAACGCTCACAATAGTTGGGCGTTATTCGTATTTTGTTCGCCTTTTGCGCAGGGAGTGTGGTAGATCTATAGACCATGCGCAAAGCGGTGAATCATCTCAAGAAGTCCGATCCGGTGCTGCGCGCGATCATCGAGCGTGTCGGTCCCTGCCGGATGGAATTTGGCCCGGCGGAATTCTGCAGCCTGGCAGAGGCGATCGTCTATCAGCAACTGAACGGCAAGGCGGCCGCGACGATCTGGAAACGCTTCGCGGCGCTGGCTGGGGATCCGGTCACGCCCGAGGGCATCCTGAAACTGAGCGATGCCCAACTGCGTGGCGTGGGATTGTCGAAACAGAAATCGGCATACTTGAAAGACCTTGCTACGAAGACGGCGGCGGGTCTGCTCGATTTTTCCAGGTTGCCCGACTTGCCGGATGAGGAAGTGATCGAGCACCTGACGCAGGTCAAGGGCATCGGCGTGTGGTCAGCTCACATGTTCCTGATGTTCTCGTTGCGGCGCCCGAATGTGTTGCCGACCGGGGACTACGGCGTGCAGATGGCAGTGAAGAAACACTACAGGAAGAGGAATCTGCCGCGTCCGAAAGACATGGAGAAGATCGCGCGCGCCTGGGAACCGTATCGCAGCATTGCGTGCTGGTATATGTGGAGAAGTTTGGACATCAAAACCCTGTGAACCACGTGGGCACAGAGGCGCGGAGAGTAATCACCATTCGCATCCCCCTGAAAGCTTCTGTGGTTAAATGGTACGGATGACCGATGCGAAGATTCGTGTGCTGGTCGCGAAGCCCGGCCTTGACGGGCATGACCGCGGCGCCAAGGTAATCGCTCGCGCCCTGCGCGATGCGGGCATGGAAGTCATCTATACCGGGCTGCGGCAGACACCTGAGATGATCGTCACAGCAGCTCTACAGGAAGATGTCCAGGTCATCGGGCTATCGATCCTTTCCGGCGCGCACAATGCGATCGTACCGCGCGT
>Ga0335085_10001091_pt1 | contig 62939 bp, 52 predicted proteins | sample Lox_Sample_45_FD_206712 | JGI IMG/M metagenome (GOLD analysis project Ga0335085, IMG submission 206712) | Soil microbial communities from Loxahatchee National Wildlife Refuge, Florida, United States - Lox_Sample_4.5 | ecosystem: Environmental > Terrestrial > Soil > Wetlands | place: USA...
CGGAGTTCTACCAGCAGACGCGAGCTGCCTATAAGGTCCTCGCGAATGCGGGCGGCGGTTCGATGAAGTCGCTGACCAAGGACACCCACATCAACCAGCAGGTGCTGATCCTGGCCTTCGGCGAACAATGGCAGAACGCGGTGGCGGCGTTCGGCCGGGGGCTGAGTAAGTAGGTATGAGGAGCGCAGACGAAAGTCTGCGCCACTTTGTTCAGCCTCTCCTGCCTCATGAACGCGCATCACCGGAGCTTACTCGACGTCATCAGGAAGAATGGGCGTACTCGCGCGCATTCACAGGCGAACGACAGCTACCTGAGCAGTGGGCATCATTACTACGACGTCTCGATCCCGACGCTGCGCGCGCTCGCGAAAGCGTGGCTCAAGGCGAACAAGGGCATCGGGGATGGAGAATTCCTCGCGGTTCTCGACGGGCTTTACGACGGCAAGTCGTACGAAGAGAAGGTCCTCGCGAGCATGCTCATCGTTGGCAATCACGCCGGTCGGCGCACGATCGGGCCGAAGCTGCTCGATAGGTGGCTCGATGTACTGGTGGGATGGGCCGAGGTCGATTCGCTCTGCGCCAGCGCATTCACCGCCGAGGAGATGCTCGCCGACTGGACCGGGTGGCGACGATTCATCCGCAGCCTCGCGCGCGACCGGAACATCAACAAGCGCCGGGCCGCCCTGGTCTTCCTGACTACGGCGACTCGCAAGTCGAATGACAGGCGGTTGGCGACTCTGGCCCTGGAAACCGTCGAGGCGCTAAAGCACCAGCGCGAGATAATTATCACCAAGGCGGTCTCATGGTTGCTGCGCAGCATGGTGGCGCAACACAAGCCGATGGTTGCCGCCTATATAAAGGATAATCGCCACTCGCTTCCGGCGGTCGCCGTCCGCGAGACCGCGCGGAAGATCGCGACCGGCCGAAAGTAGACCGTCCGGCGAACTAACCTGCAAGAAAACCCCGCAGCCGCGATCACATCTGCAGGGAGCGCCCATAACATAGGATTCCACCAGCCGGTGAGAATGGCGCGATGCCGGTAGTACACGGCAAACCGGGCGCTCCCTACCAAACCTTGGGGAGGTGCGGTCATGGAAGCCCTGGTTTTCGCTGCTCTACTCATACTCGTTTCGATCGTGGTCGTTGCGCTGGCGCTGCGCCGCGGTGGCCGCGCGCGCGCCGGAGTCGAGCCGGGGATGGTCCGGCGCGCATTCCACTTTGCCGGCGGTCCGTTCCCACTTTCCGTCGCGCTCCACCTGGCAGGCCTGCTCTTTCTGATTATCACCGTCCATGAAACGCGCGGGCGCGATTTGGTGATGGTGAATCTGGAGCCTGGTGGCGGAGGCGGCAGCGGCAGCGAGATCGACCCCCTCGACGTGCCTGATGTGCCGATGCCGGAGACGGCGCCGCAGATGGAAACCGCGCCATCGAACGCGGTCGATCCCGAAGCGATTGCTTCGCTGAACCAGGGCGTCGCGCGGTCACCCAACGGAGTCGGTACCGGCTGGGGCGGCGGAATCGGTTCGGGTCACGGCCCCGGAATCGGTTCCGGATTCGGGGGATTCGTCGGTCGCTTGAGGCGCACGGGCCTCGACGTGGTGCTGGTAATCGATGGCACCGACTCGATGCGCCTTGTCATGGACGACGTCAAGGCGCGGATGACCGAAATCGTGCGCGCCATTCATCGCCTGGTTCCCACCGCGCGGATGGGAATCGTGGTGTACGGCGGCGCGGGAGAACCCGTTGACGTACAGCCGCTGACGTTGTCGTCCGCCAAGCTCGAAGCGTTCCTCGGCGGCATTCGCACCAAGGGGGGCGGCGAGTGGGAGGAAAACCTCGCCGGTGCGATTCAAACCGCGGTCAAGGGGATGGACTGGAAACCATACGCGCACAAGGTCATCGTGGTGGTGGGCGACGCGCCGCCGATGGCCGATCAGTTCGCGTCGCTGCTCGAAACTATCCGGCGGTTTCACACGCAGGACGGGGTGCTCAACACGATCGACGTCACCGCGCAGGAGCACGAGCGCTTCGAGCGCGAGTTCTGGCTCAAGGTCCATCGCGAGTTGCCGCCGGGAAAAGTGTCCGCGATGCCCGCCTTCTACCAGCAGACCCGCGCGGCATACCTGGCGCTGGCACACGCCGGAGGCGGCTCGATGAAAAGTCTCGAAGGCGACGACCGGATCAATCAGCAGGTGCTGATGCTGGCCTTCGGCGACAAGTGGGCGGAAGAGGCAGCGCGCTTCGGCCACCTCGATGAATCCGCCTCGCGGTGAACTCTTGATTGGATCAGGTCACGGGTGACCACCGGGCAACAACGATCCGACTGAGTTGACGATGCCGCTGAAAGTAGCCGGGAATCGAATGCCAAGTATGGTCAGTACCGGTAGCAATCCGTACAGGGCAAAATGACCGACGAAGGCGCTGTCCCAGTCGATTTTGCCTGGCGTGCCTCCTGATAGAAGGCTAAGGATCCTGTCTCTGTTCATTTGAACGTAAATGACAAGGCCGATCACAACCATAGCCAGCAAGCTTATCCAGCCGAACCTCAAGATGGTGTCGCTGCGAGGAAAGGGGTAAGAACTCACAGCGATCAACATCAGGAGTGCTCCCAGGGTACTGAGGGCGAGCAGATTGCGGAGTTGCGCAAGGACATGCCGGCTGTAGTCAAGGATTCGGCTGGCGAGGAACAAGACCGCCGCACGCGACCAGTTACCTTCGACCACGTCTGGAACAATCGGACCGGTTTCCGGCAATGGCCAGTCGGGATCGATCGTTTTAGTCAAAATTGAGGATGCTGTGGCCAGGGCGCGCTGCGCTTTGATCCTCTCTTGATGACGCTTGGTGAAATCGTTCTTCGCGTCGGCCGCAAGCCCCTCGCTCAACGACCTCCAAGCCTCGTTGACCTTATCGCCAAAGGTAGGGTGAATCTGAGCTGCATCAGCGATGCGCCCGAGAAGCTGTGCCTTGAGCTGCAGGTGCAGCGCCGGCCGTAATCGTAGTGTCTCGCGGACAACGTTCATGCCGAGCTCCGCGGAAAATTCCAGTGCAGTGAAGGTGGGCAACGACGATGCGAATGAGAGTTGCGGTGCGCGAATCGAGCTCGTCTGAGCTGACTCCTCGGCGTCGGAAGAAGTGCTACTGGGACGGCCAAGCTCGGCGCAGCCCTCCCGCAGTGGATGCCATGAAAGTCGTCGCAGCAGGCGTCTGAATTCGGTCCACACCGTCACAAAACGCAAAAAATTGAAGAAGCTGCCGAGGTACGCAAGAAAAAATAAACCCGCGAACAAGGCATCAAAGTCTTTACCTTCGAGGGACGCGATCACCTGGGCTTCCGTTAGTCTGAGAGCGTCACGCGGGCCAGACACGGAGCCGGAGATAACCAAAAAACAATACGCGAACCCGGCAATTAGCAAAGCAAGAATAGTCATTCTGGGTAGAAGCACCGACACTGCACTGCGAATGCGTTTCTCGATTTCTTTCTCGCGATCCGCCACGTCACTCAAAGAGTGGGACGCGCCGTTCTGAGAGGTTGAAGTGAAATCGAGAAACACCGGATTTGCGTCCGCGCCCTCACCGCACATTGCTTCGAGCATGGATGCTCTTCGCAAGGCGGAAAGGGCCCAAATCAGAATAGCCAGACTAGCAAAAAAGAGCGGTGGAAACGGAGAAAAGCCTTCGCCGGGAAGTGAATACCGAAGGGACGCAAACGTCTCCCTGAAATCCCCCAACGCCCCAAGACGATTCGCGACGAAGGAAAATACCGATGAGAGGATAGCGTAGGAGAATGGAAAAGCTATGAATATCGGCGCTGACAGTCTGAGCGCCCTCGTTACGTTGTCACCTTCGTCAGTCACTCGTGACACGATCATCATGAGTAGCTGCGCAACGACACTCATAAGCAAAAGCAGCAACACCAAATGAGAAGCCCAGATGCGAAGTCGCCCGGGGTACCTGTGACTCAGTAGGCCACTGAGCGCCGGTACCAGGACGAGACCTGATACCGTCAAATATGAAAGCAAAAGGGCGAGCAGCAGCGCCGAAAAAGTGGCATTGCGCCGAATTGATGAATGCCATGGATCAGGCCGCCAAGTCGGCCGCATCGCGCGCGGTAACCATGGCGCCATTACGAGAACGGCGGTCCACGCACAGAAAGCGGTGGCACCCCAAAACAGAACCGTCGTTGTCCAGGAAAGCGTGAGAGTAACGTTTGCGTCGAAACGCTTCGATTGGGGATTTGTCGGTTCAAAGAAGTAGTTGTCTAGGGTCGGAGAGCCCTCTCCCAGAATATCGATTGGTACCAAGCTGGTATTTCCTACCGCTTCAACCCAAATTGGCGGATGATGCTCCCCCGCGTCTCCCCGGGCAATCTCGGCGAAGGGGAACCCATAGTCCAACATCCGGTCCGGACGCCCCAGCAGGGCCAAAGCAGCATTGAATACTCCTTCGGCGCTCTGGCTGGAGAACTCACGGTGAGAGTCCCTATTCCATGGATAGGTCATGTTCTGGTTGTCAGTGAAGAGCGGATAGGTGCTCACCACGATCGTTCCACTCAGATCGCGGGACACATCGGGATTCAGCGCCAGGAGATTGCTCGATAGACAGAAGACCATCGTATCGGGACAGTTATCGTGAATTTCGCGGCTCAGGTAGATCGCGTCCCGAATGTCGGTGGCGACGATTCCCGCGTAGTGGATTTCCTCGTCATTCAGCGTTGCGAGCAGATTGGACATCACAAGCTCGGCCTCGGCCTTGTCCATTTGTTCGGCAAATGGCGGAATCAGATCGCCGCTTCGCGCGTTGGGCAAAAGCACAGGAAAGAAAGTCTTTGAACCTTGCAACGCGGTTGGCATGTCAAGCGGCATCTGCGTGGAAGGAGCAGAATTTCTGATCGCGGACACGTGTAGAGGAAACGGAAGGTCCACGTAGCTGACTTCGTCGAGGTATTTTCGGTATCGGGCAAGATAATTGTTCAGCTCTTGAAGCTGGTATTGCTCCAGATGAGGCGAAGGCTGGGCGATGAGTTGAAGGAGATCGCGCGCACCGGGGTCACCCTGGTCGCCCAGCGAACTTAGGTACTCCGGAAATGTGGTCATATCGGCCAAGCTTGCCCCGAACGCAGTGTTGGATTCGCGTAGGACGGCAACCTTCTCGTCCTCACCGACCCCTACAGTGTTTCGCAGAAACCGAAGGAAGGCGCTTTGAATCTCGCGCACGTAACCTTGGGTAGCCTTGAAGACAGGCTCTTCAAATTCCACCTTGTCCTCGTGCTTTTTGCTGTTGTCGAAGGGCTCACCGACGAAGGCATCCTGTTCGACACCCTCCGCCGACCCGGAAATTATCGTGACATGCAAGGACGCGACGTCCGCACCTTTCCGCTCAGGCTCGACCCCTTTGTGACTTTTGGCCCATTGGGGGTAGGCTCTCAGTACCAGCCGCAGCGATGCCGCCGAGCCGGTGAAGAAAGGAGCCAGCAAACCAACGCGGATAAACTTGCTGTCGGGGCGCGGCTGCATGTCGCCCCGAACCGGAATAATGGACGACAGTTCCGCGGTCTGCTGAAGCGCCGAAAACATGGCGCGCTTCTGAACGCCGGAGGTCGGGGTTTCGCCGACCAAATAAATGAGCAGCAATGCACTCTGACCGCGGAACAGAATGAGGCCCGGCTGGACAGCGGGATCACGCTTCGTTCGTTTTGCGTTCGATCCTGCAGCATCGCTGTCGCTCGACACCCAGGGCAGATCGAAGCGATCCAGTGAGTAGCCGGCATCGGCCGCGGCAGCCTGAATAGCTTCCATGGCGGTGTCGAAGTCATTCTGCAAGTGAGAGGCTATGGGATCGGGCAGTGTGACGATGACCGAACTGAGCGTAAATCCCCTCAGCGCACCCTGCAATTTCTCGTCCGTCAGCCCAGGGTCACATCCTGAGTCAGAAGACTTTTCGGCAGTAATGTTCTCGTCGAACGCGAGCTTTCCGCTCGTATCCGATCCGGCGATCTTGAGATGAACTTCTTTCTTTCCCGAAGTCGACAGTTCGCTCGCGTTGGCAAAGTCCCACAACAGGTGGCGCGCATCGTGATCGTAGCAATCGAGCCGATCCTGGCTTGATTTGTCGACTTCAGAACTCGACGGGCTCGCGGCAGGGCTGGCTTCCTGTTTAGTGTTCGTAGCGGCACCTTGTGCGATGATCTGTTCCGCGACGCGCGTGCTGGTAGCGCGCGGCACTCCACCCGCCGTCGCAAGCACGACGATAGAAGGAATCAGCCAGGGGCTGAGGTCCCGAAGGGTCATCGCGGTGCTCCTCGTTGAGGCTCACCGGATCAGGTCCGTGGATTGTTACAGAATTGTGCGGGCGCGCTGCGTTAATCCGAGCCCTGCACGGCACGGTCCCCCGGCGTAGCCACGGCACACAACTAGCCACGACTCCGGGCCAATGCAAGTAACTTGAAGTTACGTAGAACTACGTATTAGGTCGGGAAGCGGGCGCGGGTCCAGTCGATCAGCACCTTCATCAGGCGCGGGCGCGGATCGCCCAGATGCGCCTCGCTTCCGCCCGCGCGCATGAAATGCTCGGCGCCCTCGATGAACGCGATCGTCTTGTCGCTGGCGCCCGAAGCTTCGTACTCTGCCCGGATATCGGAAAGGAAGATGTCCTGGTCGGCGTTCGCGCCCACCACCAGCGTCGGCACCGGAACCTTGGGCAGGTTCGCTCCCGTCTTCGCATATGAAGACAGTCCCGACCAGGTCGAGAGCCACGCGTCGGGGGTGACGATGCGTCCCAACCCGAATGCGGCGTAGTTCGCGAGATCGGGACGCGGTCCCATGATCGATCCAACCACGCGTTCCGACGGATCGATCGAGAGATCGCAGTAGTTCGGATTCGCCTGCGTTCGATAGACGACCATGTACCGGGGCGCCATCGCGCGGCGCGCCACGTAATTACGATGGTCCGCCGGCTTGCCCGCGAAGCCTTCGGCACGCATTTCCGCGCGTCCCTCGTTTGCTTCCGCGATATGCCGCCGCGCAATCGCATCGATACGCGCGCATCTGGCGCGCTGGGCTGCGCGGTAGCGCTCGATGAACTCCGTCGAGTAGCTGCTCGATGCAGGCGGCATCTTGAAACCGTTGCGCTCGTCATACATGTCGAGCGCGGCATCCGACGCGAACGGATCTGCCTCATCGACTACCGCGGCGTCGAGGCAGTTCATCAGGACCATCCCCTGCCCGGGATGCGCCGCCAGCACGATAAATCCGTCGGCGGTGGGAAGATCGAAATTGTTCAGGTCGGGCGGACCGCCGCCCGGTGGCGAGGAAACTCGTTGTCCCCTGGGCGTTCGCGCCTGCGAATCGTAGTACGAGAAGAGAGAGCCGCCGCCGGAATTCCCGAGCATCACGATTCGCTCGAAGCCTTCTTCCTCGCGCAGGTACTTGATGCCCGCGGCCAGGTCGAGCATCAGGTTCTCATGCAGCATCATCGCGTCGTTGTTGAGGTAGCGAGTGTTGAACCCGAACGCCGCGTATCCCGCATCGACCCAGAACGGAATCGAATAATGATGGCCGAACTCTGCCCGCGGATGCGCCATGATCACGCAGGTCTTGGGTTTGCCCTTGGGCGGCATCCAGAGGATGCCCCGCGACTTGCCGAAATCGGCGGAGTAAAGCTGCACGACCTGGTGGCGAACGGTCGGCTCGATATCGCCGAAGTCGATCGGATAGCGGGCCTGGTAGTCCTGCGGCGCCTTGGGCATGGTAAAAACCCTCCTGACGAGGGCTGGTTTACCTCAACTCGATCAGGATCGCAAAGAATCTGAACGATTGTTCAGACGACGGGCAAAAAGAAGTCCGCAGATTTACGCAGATTCGAAACCGCAATCTGTCAAATCTGCGGATTTCCGGTGCCAGATCAGCTCATCTGCTTGGTGAACATCTGCATGTCGAAGTAGTCGCGCCATTTCGCGATCTTGCCGCCGCTCACTTCGAACACTCCATTCACCGGCAGCTCGATCTTCTTTCCGCCGCCGAGATCGAAAATGTCGATGCGCTCGTTGAAGACGATGTTTCCGCTCGCCGCGGTATGGAGGATTTTGAACTCCAGCCCCTTGGCCATCGGCAGGAAGCTGTTGATCACCTTCTTGATCGCTTCCTTGCCCTTCGCCGCCGGCGGCGTCGGAATGTTCAAATACTCCGCATCTTCGGTGAAGAACTCGATTAGCTCATCCAGGTTCCGGCGTGACCATGCAGCGCAGAACTTGTTCACGGTTTCGAGGCTGGTTTCGGCCATGGTTCGATCCTCCGTCGCAAACGTTACTCGTGGTCGAGGTAAAAACGATCCTCGTCCTTGTTGTACCCGAAGAGTTCCGCAAAACGCCCCCAGTTGACAATGGTCCAGAACAGCCGCTCGGGGCGCTCGCTGGGCAAGAGCATGGCCAGGTGTTCGAGCACGACCTCCTTGGACAGCGATCGATCTTCCTGCGCGCGCAGCAGGCGCACGAAGTAGCCGAAGATACCGAGTTTCTTCAGCTGCTCGCGTACCAGCAGCTTTCGCTGGTTTACGTTGCCTTCCAGGAGCTGCTTGCCGAGCGGCTCCAGCACAACGTCGCCGGCCGGAGTCGAGACGAACTCCAGTATCTCGCCCGCCTTCATGACCTTCAGCAGGTCGCTGAACTTGAATTGGAGGTCGCGCGCAATCTTGTAGCCGTCCTCGCGCCCGCCCTGGTCCTCGAGAAATTCCAGCAGGCCGAAGATCCAGGTTATCTGGCAATCCGGAACCGGGGTGATGTTAACTGGAGGAGCCATCAGTCGCGCTCCTCGATAAGCGAGAAGATTTTGTCGGTCCAGGCGTTGAATGCCTCCGAGCGCCGGTCGCGCGGCCGGGGCAAGTCGATCTTCAGGTCCGCGACGACACGTCCGGGCTTGGCCGCAAACACGATGATGCGATCCGCGAGCTCGACCGCCTCCTCGATGATGTGGGTCACGATGATGATGTTGTGCACCGACATGTCCGGCGCCTGCCAGGTGTCGATCAATTCCTCGCGCAGCGTAATCGCCGTCAACGCATCGAGCGCCGAGAACGGTTCATCCATCAGCAGCACGCGCGGCTCGACCGCCAGCGCGCGCGCGAATCCAACCCGCTGCTTCATGCCACCCGAGAGCTCGCGCGGATACGCCTCTTCAAAACCATCGAGACCGACCTTGTCGATGTAAATGCTCGCGCGCTTCTCGCGCTCCTGGGGCGGAATGCCGCGCGCCTCCAGGCCCATTTCCACGTTCGCTTTCACGCTGAGCCACGGAAGCAGCGCGAATGATTGGAACACCAGCGCGCACTCGAGATTGATCCCATCGACCTGCTTGCCGCGATACAGCACCTGCCCCGTCGTCTGCGGGATGATGCCGTTGATGACGCGCAGCAGCGTCGATTTGCCGCATCCCGAGGGCCCCACCAGCGCGATGAACTCGCCTTCCTCGACATTGAACGAGATGTCCTTGAGAACGGTGAGCGAGCCCTTCGGCAACTCGAAGGTCTTGGTGATGTTATGCAGTTCGAGGAGGGCCATGGGTCCGCTGGTTCCGGGTCGCCTGTCATTTCAATAATCAAGCCGATAGCGCTCGGTGGCGTTGTCGTACAGGCGGCGCCACACGATGCGGTTCAAGACTACCACCACCAGCACCATCGAGAGCAGGCTCAGCAGGATCATGGTGCCGTTCCCGGTCTGGAAGGTTGCCACGTCGAGCAACGCTCCCAAACCCGTGACCGTGTAGATATGCCCCTGGAACGGGACATATTCGGAAACGATTAGCGCGTTCCATCCCCCACCCCACGCCGTCAGGCTGCCCGTGATCAGCGATGGCATCACCGCCGGCAAAATCAGTTTGCGCCAGGTCGCGAAGCGCGAAAGCCCGAAGGCGCGCGCCGCTTCTCGCAGGTCTTCGGGGACGGAGTTCACGCCGGCGAGCAGGTTGAACAGCAGGTACCACTGCATCCCGGTCAGGATCAGAAGGATCGATGCCAGGTTCATTCCGCCGGTAACGCGCAGCACGAACAGGACGATAAGCGGGAAGAAAGCAGTCGCAGGTACGGCTCCCGCGATTTCCGCGACGGGAGTCAGGATGCGCTTGAAGCGCGGGCTCTCGGCCGCCGCCAGCGCGCATGGAACCGTCCACGCCAACGAGATTGCATATGCGATTACGAGCCGCCCGAACGAGATAACCATCGCACCCGGGATCTGCTTCGCTTCGTGCGGCCACGGACGAACCAGGGCGTGAACGAGCGCCACCAATCCGGCGCCGATAGCCCACGCGGACACGATGGCGAGTGACCCGATGATAAACAGCCTCAGTACCCACGAGGTTCTCTTCACCACGGGACTGGCCAGCGCGGGTGCGCTGGCGAAGTTCTCCAGCGTTCTGGAGATCGCCTTCCACGGCGGCAGTAAGACTGTGCGCAGCGTGCGCAATACCGCCGGTCCGATCCCGCCGAACACGTCGAGCATGCCGAGCGAATGCGCGGGTCCGGACGATGCCGCAAACTCGAAGCGGAATTTCTCCGACCATTCGGTGAGCGGCTGCCACACGATCACGTCCATCGCGACGATTACCGCCAGCAACACGATGAGTCCTGCGACGATGTCGAGCATGTTCCCGTCGCTGGCCGCCTCCATCAGGAAGCTGCCGATGCCGGGGAGCTTATAGTTGGCGGGGCCGACCGCGATGATTTCGCACGCCGTCAGGTAGTACCATCCCGCGACCCACGACAGGATCGAGTTGTATACCAGCTTGGGCACGCACGCCGGCATCAGGAGCCGCTGAAATCGCAGCCATCCCGTTACCCCGAACGCCTGCAGCGACTCGTTGGAATCGCCCGGGATGGTTTTTATCGATTCGTAGATGCCCAGCGTCATGTTCCACGCCTGGCTGGTGAAAATGAGAAAGATAACCGCCATCTCCACGCCCAGGCGTCCGGGCGCAAGCGCGACGAAAAAATAGATCGCGGCAGGAAAGAATCCGACCACGGGAACTGATTGCGCGATATCGACGACCGGGATGAGGATGCGTTCGTAGAGACCCCCGCGCGCCGCCGACATTCCATAGATGATCGAGAAGACCAGCGCCACGATGTACGCCGCCAGCATCCGGTAGAACGAGCAGAAGGCGTAATAGGGAAGATGACGATCCGATGAGGTGAAGGCGGGAGCGTGATGCGCCAGCGACATCGCGCGCTTCTGATAGGCGAAGAACAGCGCGATAATCGCCGCAACGACGATGAACGATATCAACCCGCCCATCAGCCGGCGCGGTGAGATGCTGGGTGTCGAGGATTCCATGAGCCGCGACCGAATTTTCCAGCATAGTCACGTCGCAGCGTTGCTCAAAGCCCGTAACGCGCTATTCACAGATTTGCCGTAGCTTCGCCTGCGACGCGCACCGATGCAGCGTGCATAGCGAATTGATTGAACAGTCTCGCTCTGCGATAACTTTCGCAACGACTTTCTCGAAGCAGCGTTGCTCCAATGCCGGAGCATCGCGGGAGCCCTGATGGACGCGGTAGTTCACTTCCTCCAACCCCTGGACCTGCATCCCGTTGTCGACCATTTCACCGTCGCATTGTTGATCGTCGGGGTCCTGGTGGACCTCGTCGCCAGCCTGTTCCCGACACGCTCCTGGATGCGCTACATGGCGCTCACCCTGATGATCCTGGGAGCGATCGCTGCCGGCTGTTCCTACTTCAGCGGCGACATGGAAGCCGATCGCGTGTGGAATGCGCTCGGCGACCCGGCCAAGCAGGTGCTGCATCGCCATGCGATGCTCGCGCAGTATGCCGCGATCGCGTTCGGGGTGCTTGCGTTGTGGCGAATCCTCGTCGAAGTCGGTGCCCTGGCGGGTACGCGTTCGGTCTACTTGATTGTCGCGATCATCGCGGTATGCGTGCTGGGATACATCGGGCATCTCGGCGGCGTGCTGGTTTATACCTACGGCACCGGTACTGCCCTGATGGCGGCGGAGCAGAGTCCCACCGCAACCGAGACGCCCACGCCTTCAGCGCCGATGGCGCTGCCTACCGTTTCGGTTCCGACTCCGCTGCCCACTCCCGTGCCATCGCCTGCGCCGGCTTCTCCTGCTGCGCCGGCTCCCTCGCAGAAAGCATCGCCATCCGCAGCGCCGACGGGCGTATAGTGTGATTTGCCGGCGCCGAAGGGTCGGCGCCTTCGAGGATCACGTATGGAACCGAGCGCATCGGCAAAGGAATCGCTGGAAGTCGCGGATCGGCTCTTCAAGGCGATCGAGCGCGGCGACGTGGACGCAATCAGGAATATTTACGCACCGCACACCAGGATCTGGCACAACTTCGACAACGTCGCGCAGAGCGTCGATGAGAACCTCGCCGTGCTCAAGTGGGTAGTCGCGAATATCGCGGAAATTTCCTACTCGGAAATAGACCGGCAGCCGACGCCGAAGGGCTTCATCCAGCAGCACGTGCTGCGCGGCAAGGTGAAGTCGAGCGGTAAAGAGATCGCGATCCCCGCGTGCATCGTGTGCACGGTCGAGAACGGGCGCATCACGCGGCTCGACGAATATCTGGATTCCGCACAGACCGCGGCGCTGAGAGGGTAGCCTCGAGCGACCGCGCGCGATTCAACATAAGGAGTTCTGAAAATGGACCAGCGCCTTGGCTTCGGCGTGTTTCTCGCGCCACATCATCCGATCGGCGAGCACCCTACTCTCCAGTTCCAGCGCGACCTGGAGCTGGCCGAGTGGCTCGACCATCTGCACTACGACGAGTTCTGGGTCGGTGAGCATCACTCCGGCGGATGGGAGACGATCGGATCACCCGAGATGTTCCTGGTCGCGGCGGCCGAACGCACCAGGCGCATCCGCCTCGGCACCGGCGTCGTGTCGGTTCCGTACCATCATCCATTCAACATCGCGCAGCGCATCGTGCATCTCGACCATCTGAGTCACGGCCGCGCGATGCTGGGCGTCGGGCCGGGCGCGCTGCCTTCCGACGCGGTGATGCTCGGAATCGATCCCATGACGCAACGCGAGCGCATGGACGAGGGCCTGGGCGTGGTACTGCGTCTGCTCAATTCGCAGGAGCCATTCACGCACAAAAGCTCATGGTTCGAGCTGCACGATGCGGCGCTCCAGCTCCGTCCGCTGCAGGAGAAGATCCCCGTCGCGGTCGCATCGACGATATCTCCCTCCGGAATGAAGTGCGCCGGCAAATACGGCGTGGGCGTGCTTTCGGTCGCCACGTACTCGGAAGAAGGGCTCCAGGCCCTGCCGACGCAGTGGAACTTCGGCGAGACCTCGGCGAAGGAGCATGGCCAGAAAATCGACCGCGGCGAATGGCGCATCGTGGTGCCGTTCCACCTGGCGGAATCAAAGGAGCAGGCGCTGCGCGAAGTCGCCGAGGGCCTCAAGCGCTGGCAGAACAATTACATCGTGGGGATTCTCGGCACTCCCCAGCGCGCGCCGATCTCCGACGGATACGAAGCCGCCAAGCGCATGACCGAGCATGGGGGCGCAATTATCGGCACGCCGGACGACGCGCTCTTGAAGATCGAGCAGTACAAGAAGCTCTCTGGTGGGTTCGGAACGATCCTCGCCTTCGCACACGATTGGGTCAGTCGCGAGCAGATGCTGCGCAGCTACGAAATGATCGCGCGCTACGTGATGCCAAGATTCCAGGGCCTGATTGCGCCCATCGAGCGATCGGCGGAACGCGTCTCGGCCAACAAGAAAGAGCTGATGGACAAGGCGAGCGGCGCCATCCTGAAAGCGATCCGCGACTACAACGCGGTACACCCAAGGCAGAAGTAATCCGCCCCCCTGCTTACCAGGGAGGGAGGCCAGGGAGTGGTGCAAAGCCCGCATGCCAACCAGCGGCGGGTGATGAACCTTCTGCGCGCGGCTCAGACGAAAGAATAGTGGGATGGCCCCTGTTAGACTCGTCGGTACGCCAGCGCGCGTTCGATGACCGCCGCGATATAGAAGAGCTCGATTATCGGCACGACCCTGCCGATCAGCGACCGCTCAAACGAGCCGGGTTCGCCTAGTGCCATCGCGATCACCAGCGCATAGTTGATGATCCCGCCCCAATGCCCGAGCCGCGAGCGCACGGGTGCGCCCGCGCGATGGAGCCATAGCGAATCGAGCGCATACTGTCCGAACGAGATCGCGATCAATACCGGAATCGCCCACGGCAGCTCGTGCGCCGTGGCATAGCAACCCAGCGCCGCCAGCACGAACGTGACGTCGGCGACCGAATCGAGCCATCCACCGGATTCGCGCGCAACGCCCAGCCGGCGCGCCATCCGCCCATCGATGAAATCCGTTGCAGCCGCAACGATCGCGATGGCCGCGAACGCTGCGCGGTTATCGGGCGCAGAGTTGGCCAGCAGTATCCACATCGCAGCCAGGACGAATCGCGAGAGGGTAAGCGCGTTGGGCGCGCCGCTGACGAGTGCCCTGCGATGGTCGCGCGGCATGGTTGTATGCTCTAAGATCGGTGGTTCATGGCTCCCCGGCGCACTGTGCAGATCGTCAGCCACGGCCCATCATGCCTCGACGGCGTAATGGCCGCCGCAGCCGTCGCACGCTATTACGCGGGAGAGCGCGTGATCCCGACCTTGTCGGGCAACAGCGATACCGACCGCACTATCCAGGGACTCAGCCTCAAGGCGCGCGACGGAATCGACGAAATCTGGATCACGGACCTGTCGTGGACCGCGGTCGAGACCGGCGCGCATCTGACTTCGCTCGTCGAGCGCGGCGCGCGCGTCTACTGGATCGACCACCATCGCACCGCAGTGTCCCGCGCCGATGCTCCCGAATTCAAGGTTCCTTTTACGGGCAAGGTTCTGTCGGAGCAGTTCTCCGCGGCGCGGCTCGCCTTCAACTACCTGCTGAAAACGGACACCAGGCAGCTTCCCGCGCGTCAGAAGGCAGCGTTCGAATCGTTCTTTCCGTTCGTCGAGATTGCCGACGATCACGATCGATGGGTTCACAAGATTCCCGAATCTCCCGATTGGGCGCTGGCCGTGCAAACGCTCGGCGGGATCGCGTCGTATCGCGAGATCATGAAGCTCGAGCAACCTGTCATGACGCGCCGGCTCGCGATGGCTCTCGCGACCGGGCAGGAAGCGATGCGCAAGAGCGTGGAGCTGGCGCGGGCTACGATGGTCGATCGCGAGCTGCCCAACGGCATCAAGGTGCGCACCGCATGCTGCTTCGGCTACAGCAGCGAGGTCGCGGCTCATCTATATGAGGGCCAGCATCGGACAGTGGTGGCGCTATTCGATCTTCGTAGCCAGGGTATCAGCCTCCGGCGCAGCGCCGATTCCGATGTCAACCTGGCGGCTATCGCTGAGAGCTTCGGTGGAGGCGGCCATGCTGCCGCATCGGGATTTGCCCTGGCTGAGCTTCGGAGGCTGCCAGCCGAGCGGCTGGCCGAGCTTCTGAGTGGCAAGCTCGAGTCCTTGCCCCATCGGTCTTCTTAGCTCGATTCTCGGCAGGCAGTCCCGGAAAACTCAATAATTCCAGCGGTTTAGATAAGCCCAGCTGCGTCTGCAGGTAAGTCTTTTTCTCCTTGCCTCATTTTCAGTCCCGTGCCTAGACTGAATATACGTTCATTTGACTGAACGATCAGTTATGGCAGTAATGACTAAAGAAGCTGTTCTCAAGGAATACCGGGTCCGCGAACTCATGGAGGCCGCCCGCCGCGTGATCGGCCGCTATGGTTTCGAGGGCACCACCATCGATCGGGTTGCCGAAGACGCTCGCGTCGCCAAGGGCACCATCTATCTTTATTTCTCGAACAAGGAAGACCTGCTGCACGCGGCAGTGTTCGAAGGTCTGCGCGCGATGATCGACGAAACGTTGCGTGCCGACCAACCCGAACTCCCGCCGCTCGAACGATTGCGCGCGTTCGTGAAGACGCAGTTCCGCATCCAGAATTCCAACCAGGACTTCCTCAAGGCGTTCTTCCTGGAAAGCAAGTTCGTGACGTTCGAGCCCGGCGATGAGCGCGGCGAGGCATTGCGCAGTCTCTACACCGAGCATCTGAATTTCATTGCCTCGATCCTCGAATCCGCGGTCGAAGCGGGAGTTTTCCGCCGACTCGATCCGCAGTTCGCCGCGTATGCCCTCACGGAGATGATGACCGGATGCCTGCGGCGCCGGTTGCTCGGCCTGGTCGGCACGCCCGTCGAGGAAGACACCGAGCTGGTGCTCGAGCTGTTCCTGAAAGGAATTATCGCGAACAAGGCGTGAGTGGTGATGAGTAAAGCCCGCATCGCGATGCTGCTGTGCGTGGCCGGTCTCGCCCTCCCGGCGATGACCGCGTGCCGCGCTACCGCGGTCGCCAAGACCGACGGCAATGGTGCGAACCAGCCCCTGGCCGTCGCGGTCGCGACCGCGGCCGAACGTCCGCTCGAACGCACCGCCGAAGTGCAAGGCGCACTCTATCCGCGCGAGCGCACGACGCTGGCCTCGAACGTCGATGGCGCGGTGGTGCAGATCAGCGCCGATTTCGGCGACCAGGCGCAGGCCGGGCAGGTGCTGATGCGCATCGACCCGCGCGAATATCAGCTCCGGCTCGATTCCGCGCAGGCCGCCGTCGACCAGGCCCGGGCGAGGTTGGAAAATTCCCAAGCCCGCTTCACGCGAGCGCAGGAGCTGCACAATCAGGGTCTGATTTCGCAGCAGGAATTCGACCAGACCGCCGCGACGCTGCACGTCGATGAGGCAGACACGGCATCGGCGGAAAAGGCCGCCGGTCTCGCCCGCAAGAAACTCGATGACACCGTTATCCGCGCGCCGTTCGCCGGCTCGGTGCAGAAGCGGATGGCATCGCTTGGCGAATACGTCACCACCGGCACGCAGCTCTATGAGCTGATCGCGACCGATCCCATCAAGTTGCGCTGCCCGATGCCGGAACGATTCGTCCCGCTTGCGCATCCGGGTATGCCCGTGAACTTGACCACCGATGCGCAACCGGGCGTGAGCTACACCGGCACCATCACGCGCATCGCGCCCGCCCTCGACGATCAAAGCCGCACGCTTCTGGTCGAGGCCGAGGTTCCCAACTCGAAGGGCGTTCTGAAGCCGGGATACTTCGCGCATGTGACGATGGACCTCGGGCAGGATCACGCGCTGTTCGTGCCTGACAGCGCGGTGCTCCGCTATGCCGGCGTTGCCCGCGTGTTCGTCGTTGAAAACGGCATAGCGCACACGCGCGAAGTCAAAACCGGCATGCAGATGGGCAACCAGGTCGAAATCACCGAAGGTCTGAAACCGGGCGAGCGAGTCGTCGCAACTGAAGTCGATCGGCTGGCCGACGGCATCCCGGTCGTCGCGAAGGAAGCATCGTGATTATCGCGGACCTCTGCGTACGCCGCCCGATTTTCGCGACCATGTTTATCGGCGTGCTGGTCGTGCTTGGCTGGTTCTCCTACCAGCGGCTCGGCGTCGATCTGTTTCCCAAGGTTGATGTGCCCACCGTGCTCGTGACGACCACGCTGCCCGGCGCCGCGCCCGAGGAAACCGAAGCGCGCGTGACCAAGCCGCTGGAGGAAGCGATCAACACCGTCAGCGGCATCGACGAAATGCGCTCCAACACCATGGAGGGCATCTCGCAGATCATTATCCAGTTCAAGCTGGAGCGCGATCTGGATAGCGCCGTGCAGGACGTGCGCGACAAGATCCAGACCGCGCTCCCGCAGCTTCCTGACGGGACCAAGCCCCCGCTGGTGCAGAAATTCGATCTCGATGCGGTCCCGATCCTGACCATGACCGTGGTCGGCTACCAGAGCATCAAGGAGCTCACCGAGATCGCGCGCCGCAAGCTGAAGGAACCGCTGGAGTCGGTCGATGGCGTCGGCGCGATCGGCATCGTGGGCGGCCGTGAGCGCGAGATCCACGTCGCGATCGATGCCAACAAGCTCAACGCTACCGGCATCTCGATGCAGCAGGTGGCCACCGCGCTGGAGCGCCAGAACGTCGAGTACCCGGGCGGACGTCTCAAGCAGGGAATGTCGGAGGAAATGCTGCGCACGCTCGGGCGCATCACCGAAGTCCCCGACTTCTCGCGCGTCATCGTCAGCGAGCAGGGAGACCGCCCCGTCACGATCGGCGATATCGGGACCGTCGAAGACAGCGTCAAGGAACCCCGCTCGCTCTCGCGATGGGACGATCGTAACGCGGTCTCACTGATCGTGCGCAAGCAATCGGGCGAGAACACGATTGCCGTGGTCGATCGCGTGCGCGAGCGCTTCGAATCGCTCAAGGGCACGCTGCCGCCGGGCGTCGAGGTCATCTTCACCCGCGACCATTCCAACTTCGTCAAGGAAGCCGTTCACACCGTGCAGGAGCACCTGGTGCTGGGCGGAATCTGCGCCGCGATCGTGGTGTTCTTCTTCCTCGGCTCCATCCGCTCAACGCTCATCGCGGCGGTCGCGATACCGGTATCGATCATCTCTACCTACTCGCTGATCCTGTGGATGGGCTTCACGCTCAACCGCATGACCCTGCTGGCGCTCACCCTCGCGGTCGGCATCGTGATCGATGACGCGATCGTGGTGCTGGAGAACATCTACCGGTTCATCGAAGAAAAGGGCATGGAGCCGATGGACGCGGCGAAGGCCGCCACCGCCGAGGTCGGACTGGCGGTCAGCGCCACCACGCTCTCGCTGGTGGTCATCTTCGTGCCGGTCGCCTTCATCAAGGGCGTGATGGGCAGGTTCCTCAACTCGTTCGGGCTCACGATGGCATTTGCGATCATGGTGTCACTGCTGGTCGCGTTCACGCTGACCCCGATGCTGTGTTCGCGGTACCTGCCGCGCCCCGGCGAGATCAAGCGCAAGTCGCACGACTCCCGCATCTTCAAGTGGATGGAAGATCGGTACGACGTGGCGCTGCGCTGGTCGCTCGGCCATCGCTGGATCATCGTCACCGTCTCGATCGTGCTGGTGCTGGCGATCCCGATGCTCGGCAAGATGGTCGGCGCGACCTTCATGCCCGACGACGACACCGGAGAATTCGCCATCAATGTCAAAACTCCGCCCGGCTACTCTCTCCTCCACACCGACTCCGTCGTGCGCGAAATCGAGGCGCGGGTGCGCACGATTCCCGAAGTCGCGCATATCTTCACCACGGTCGGCGACACCAACGGCTCGGACAGCGTTACCAAGGCCCAGGTCGTAGCCAAGCTCGTGCCGCTCGATCGGCGCCATCGCGACCAGGCGCTGATCATGGAGCAGGCGCGCGGAATGTTGCGCGACTTCCCCGCGCTGAGGCTGAGCATCGAGCCGGTCAAGCCGTGGGAAGGAAGCGGCTACCGCGAAGCCGACGTCGAGTACGACCTGCGCGGTTCGGATCTCGAGATCATCAAGGGCTACGCCGATCGTCTCATCGCGGAATTGAAGCAGGTGGCGGGCGTCGTCGATCTCGATTCGAGCTACGAGGGTGGCTTGCCCGAGCTCCAGGTGCATATCGATCGACAAAAGGCCGCCGACCTGGGAGTGTCGGTCGACGATATCGCGGCGACGATGCGCACGATGCTGCAGGGCGACGTCGTGACTCGCTTTCGCGAGGGGCAGGATACCTATGACGTGCGCCTGCAGCTCCAGGAAAAGGATCGCAACGACCCCGCGACCATCGCCGGGCTCACCGTGCCGTCATCGAAGGTCGGACAGGCGCGCCTCGACAACGTCGCAGCGCTGACCCATGGCACCGGACCGGTCGAGATCGATCGCCAGGATCGCCAGCGGCAGATCGCCCTGGTCTTCAACCTCGGGCCCGGCGCGGCGATGAACAAGATCATCGAGACCGTCAAGAAAAAGGGCGAGGCACTGGGGTTGCCGCTCGGCTACACCACCGCGTTCGGCGGCCAGAGCAAGATGTACGGCGAGATGGTGACCGGCTTCGTGGTCGCGTTCATGCTCTCGATCATCTTCATGTACATGGTGCTGGCCGCGCAGTTCGAAAGCTTCGTCCATCCGATCACGATCATGCTGTCGCTGCCGCTCGCGGTGCCCTTCGCGCTGATCTCGCTGCTCTTCTTCCGCGAGCATCTGATGCTGTTTTCGACGCTGGGCATTTTGCTGCTGTTCGGAATCGTCAAGAAGAATTCGATTCTGCAGATCGATCAGACCCTGAACCTGGTCCGCCAGGGGTTGTCGCGCCGCGAGGCCATCCTGACCGCCAACCGCGAACGCCTGCGGCCCATCCTCATGACCACCGCTGCGCTGGTCGCCGGAATGATCCCGGTCGCGCTCGGCCGCGGCGCGGGAGACAGCTCCGTGCGCGCGATCGCGCTGGTGGTTATCGGCGGCCAGACTCTGTGCCTGCTGATCACGTTGCTCATTACGCCGGTGGCGTATTCGCTCTTCGATGACCTCGAAGCGTGGTGGCGTCGGGTCCGCGCGCGCCGCCCCGGCCTGAAGCTGGTCGAGCCCGACATCGAAGTGCCACGCCATGCGGCGGACTGATTTCCGCAATCCGCGGATTTCTGATTTGCCAACTCCGGCGGGCCGCGCGATTATCGGGCCATGCCCAAGCTTTCCCAAATCGAAATCGACGACTTTCTGGCCGAGAGAAACCACCTCGCGCGTATCGCCACTGTAACTCCCGATGGCGCACCCAGCGTGGTGCCGGTCTGGTTTATCCACGAACGCGGCCACGTGCTGATCACGCCGCGCAAGCATTCGGCCTTCCTCGCCAACATTCGACGCGAACCGCGCGTGGCGGTGACGATCGATGAAGACACGGGCCTCTATCGCAAGGTCCTGGTCGAAGGGCGCGCGAAAATCCTGCACGAGGTCGGCGAAGACCGGAAGTGGGACGACGTCTATCGGCGCATCGCGTGCCGCTATGTCGAAGAAGCCGCGGCGGATTTCTACCTGAGCGAGACCCGCGATCAGCCACGCGCGCTGATCGGAGTGGAATGCTCATCGGCCAAGGTCACGACCTGGCGGATGCCCAATGCGGACGAGCCGTACGCGGGCATCTGGGCGAAGCGCTACTACGACGCGGGCACCAGGATGGCGGCGCCGGACTATTCCGTCGGCACCGGCTCGCGCATCCGCCGCTGAGCCCCCTTCTCCGTCATTCCGAGCGAAGCCGAGGAATCTCGTGCCACTAACCGTCGGATGCCGAGTAGGTATTTCTCTCAACGTCTATTAGCAATGGGTTTAGCCTCACGCTTCACTACGACAGCAGCGGGCCCGTGGATTCCCAACTTCTCCCTCGTCAGCTTGCGATTACCGGCGCAGCCTGCCTAGATTCGCGACGATGAACGCGCGACTCGAAGAAAAGCTCAACCTGCTGCTCGAATCCGAGCGCGCCGGCGTGCTCGCGCTCGAAGAACTCGGTCGCGAAGTCCAGTACCCGGAACTGCGGAGGTTTCTCGCAGGCTCGCGCGAGAACGAAGCAGCGAATGTACGCGACCTGGAAACGTTGATACGCGACAACGGCGGCAAGCCATCCGAAAAGATCGGTCCATTCGCAGGCAAGGTCGCCGCGCTGTCGACGATTCGCGAAAAGCTCGCGCTGCTCTCGCGCGGACAGGAATGGGCCGCGCGCAAGACCGAAGAAGCGCTCGCCGTGGCGCCATCGAGCGGCCCGATCCACGACTACCTGTCTGCGATGGCCAACCGGCATCGCGCGGAAGTCGAATGGGGCCGCGCCGAAGTGATCCGGCTGCTGCCACCCGAGAGCTGATTTCTGCTCAGAGCCTGGTTGCGAGCACTTCGTCGGCTGGAGTGCGGTCGCCCGTGCAGCTGATTCGCCGCGGCGCTTTTAGAATCTCGATCTTGAACCCCAGGTCCGCATACAAGCTCACCACGCGGTCGGTTGCCTGGTTGGAAATCACCACGGGACCGCGATGCTTCCGCAGCCATCGCGCCAGCCGCACCTGCTCGTCCCAGCGAAAGTCCTGCTGCGAGTACTGCGTGAATTGCACATCGTAGGGCGGGTCAGCATAGACGAAATCTTCCGCCCGCAAGGCGATGGTTCCAAAATCGCCGCGCCGGAACGTCCACTTTGCGAAGGCGCGCCGGAATTGTGAAAAGTCTCGCGCGTATGCGATGCGACCATAGCGGCCGAACGGTACGTTGAACCGTCCGCGCGAATTGAATCGGCACAGCCCGTTGTAGCCGGTGCGGTTCAGATAGAAGAAAAGCCCCGCGGCTTCCTCTGATTCCTCCAGGCCCGCTTCGATCAACTCGTTGAATCGCGCGCGATGCGCGTAATAGAGCTCGGCGCGATTCTCCATCGGGATCGAGATCGTCAATCCGCGCTTGAGCCATTGATAGAAGTTGATGTTGTGCGGGTTGATGTCGTTCAGCAATGCGCGCGACGGCATCAGCCCCAGCGCGATCGCCAACCCGCCGCACAGCGGCTCAACCAGGCGCGGCCGGCGGCATTCATCCCACAACTCGAAAATCCGCGAAGCCAGCCACCGCTTGCCGCCCGCCCATTTCAGCGGCGGTCTCAGTGCCTTTGATTCGGTGCAAGCGATCGCGAGGTTCACTTTTTGGGTGGCGGTGCCGGAATCTCCTTCATCCGCGCCGTCGTGTCGTTATCGTACTCGAGATGAAGTGCACGCACGATCATGCCGTGCATCCGCCACAGCCCGATCACGTAGAATAGCTCGAGAATCTGCTCGTCCGGGAGATGCCGTTTCAGCTCCGCGAAGGTCTCATCCTCCACGAGATTCCGGCCGACCAGCTCGTCGGTTGCCTGCATCACGGCTCGCTCGGCCGGAGAGAACTTGTCGCTGTGCATCCATCCTTTGACGGCCTGAACCTTCTCTTCTGATACACCGACCATCCGCGCGACTTTCATGTGCTGCGAATACTCGAACCGCGAATCGCCGACGATTCCGGTGCGCAATATCGCGAGTTCGCGCAGCGCGGGCGGCAGCTTGCGCCCGGGCGCCATCATGGATCCCAGCGTCGTCCGCGCCTGCATCAGGATGTCCGGCACCAGCGCGAAGGTCGTCCAGTAGTCGCCCGGAGTGCCGGTAGCGGTGCCGGGCTCCTTGACCGGATCGCGATCGCCGAAAAACCCCTTGTACAATTCTTTTATCTCGGGCGATGCCTCCGCGAGACTGACTTGCCGCAATCGTGCCATGGCCGCGCCTCCAATCGATTGCGCCAACTTCCCCCAAGGAGAGAGTGCGCGTCAATGGTCGCGGCTCGCGGCAATCTCCGGCGTCACCCCATCGCGCCGATTTCGTAGTTGATCGCCGAGCCGATGCGTCGTGCCAGGTCGTAGAGTTGCAGCAAGGGAGTGAACAGCTTTTCGTGCTCCACCGAGTAGGACTGCGATGCCTCCGCGCGATAGCCGGATGGCTCGCCGAAGTCATTGTCGGCGAGCGGCGCGGTTTCCTGGCGCGGAAAAATTCGCGCGAGGCGATTGACCGCGCTCTCGACATCCAGCGCCATGATCCGGGCGATGAGGTCGTCGCGGCTGAGGCCGTGTTGCGGGCTGAACGACGGAATGTCGGCGGCCAGCAGCGCGATTTGCTGGATAATCGCGATGCGGATCGCGTGGAGCAGCAGCAAACGATCGCGATGCTCGACCGGCCCGGCCGCGCACAGCTCCGTGAGCATCAGGTGGTCCGCCTCGAGCCGGCGAATAGCGCGTACCATCGGCTCGTGCTTCGGAAATCGACTCGCCAATTCCGCCAGGTGATGCGAGCGCCGCCGCGTCGCGTCGCGTTTGCCGCAGTTGAGCCACATCCCGGAATTGAAAATGTCGGTGTACGCTCGCAGCACCGCGGGATCGCTCGCATTCAGCGCCGCCGCCACCATCTCCATCGCGCGGCGAAAACGCGGCGAGCATTTGCGCATCGCCGCGAAAGTCTGCGCATCCTTGGCCGCCGCACGCCCCACCCCGTACAGCGTGTTCGCGAGATATCCAAGTTGCTGCAGGATCGCGTTGTTGGTGATGGCGCGGATTTGCGAGGGATGGTCGAGCCGGCGCGGCCGGGCCCATTCCTCCGCTTCGCGCACCACCGGCCTCGAACCCGTTCGATACAGCAGGTTGTTCTCGAACGCATCCAGCACCGCGGCGTAGTCAGGATCGTCCACCAGGCTGCTGAAGTTCTGCTCGACAGTCGCGAAGAATTCGGCCGCATATGCCGGCGCGGCATAGATTGGATCGCCGTGCGCCTCGCTGTCCGTATCGAGCGCGAATTCGAGAATCACGCGCAGGCTGGCCAGCGCCGCGCCGGGTGTCAGGAACATCAGGAAGCCGTCTCCCCCCTGGAAACTTTCTTCCTCCCTCACCTTGATGCCGCGGGCGCTGAACTCCGCGCGATTCGCAGGCGGCGCGGCATAACGCAGCCGATCCGCGAGCGACCCGGGATGCCCGCCGCGGCCGAGCGATTCGCCGTGCGTGTTGAACAGGATCACCTCGAGGTCGCCCAGCCCCTCGCGCTTGAGCAGGTTCGCGATTCGCAGGCGCAGCCGCTCGATTCGGAATGTGGCAGCCATCTGACCGATAAAGCGGCCCGAGTCCGAATAGCCGAACTGCACGGCGATGCGCCCCATGCGTTTCAGGTACGCGCGATAGTGCGGGCTCTTGATCGCCTCCTCGAGCACGCGCTCGCCGCGCTCGAACGCATCGCGGGTCTCGAACAACGGCGAGATCTCGACGTGCTCCTCGATGCCGAACAGGCGCGCGTAGTAGAGTGCCGTAAGCAGCGTAAAACCGGTTTCGGTTTCCGCAATCAGAAAACGGATGGGAGTTTCACTGTCGATGAGCTTGACCATCTGCGCCACGGTCATCATCAACCGCTTCGCCGACGATCCCTCGGCGATCAGGTCGCCGAAGTTGATTTCGACCGGACGCACCGTGCTTAACAATTCGTTGATCGCGTTGAAGTACGACCTCCGATTCGCGGGATCGGCCGGCGACGTCTCCAGTCCAACCTGCCGGCGGATCGCATTATGCAGTTGCGAAGAATTGAGGCGCACGTGAGTATGGGCCAGGCTGAGACCGTGCGCGCGGATGCTCGCGCGGATTACGGCGAGTTCTTCGATAGTCGCAGTGTCGGAGCATTGATGGACCGCGACATCCAGCATCGAGACCAGCGGCAGCGGATCGACCAGCGATCTATGCCGCCCGGTGGTCATCGACCGCGCAAACGCGGCGGTCCGCGATGCGTCTTTTTCCGCCATCGCCAGCAGGTCGATCTGCCGATCGACCATTTCGATAGCTCCATCGAGCATGTTGCCAATCGATGACAACACGGCTGGGGGGCTGCCCGTGGTTTGGGCAAGCCGTCGCGCGACCGCACCTCGATGGCGTTCAAGTGCCGCCCGTTTGATAGCCAGCCGCTTACCGACCATCGTCATCCAGGTCAGGTCGGTGCGCCCGTCCTGGTCGTAGCCCACCCACGATGCGAGGCTGATGAGCCGCGGGTTCAACGATGCCCATCGATCGGGCCATCGGGCGCCCGCCGCACGGAGCACGCTTCTCTGGATTGTTTCGAGCGCATCGTGGGCGTTCTGCAGCGCCTGGACCGACCACGCGTGTTCCATATCGATCGATAGTTCCGCGGGTGGGCGATGAACCAGGCGCTGGGCAGCGGCAATTCGTTCCCGTTTCGCCGCCTCGTCCAGCGCTGTGGCCCCGTCGCGCGTCCTGCCTGTCCCCAGTTCCACCAACGCCAGCGCGAGCTCCAACGGCATCCAGTAGGTGGGATGTGCGGTAAACACGACACCGAAGTGACATCGCTCGACGAGGTTGCGAAAGGCGCCAAAGCCTTCGCCGCCGGCGATGCGCTGGGTCTGGTCGGAAATCGCGGCAGCGTGGGCTTGAGGATCGGTTTCCCCGAGGTAGTCGGCCAGCCGCGATGCGCGTGCGCGAAATGCGTCGGCGGTCAGCGTCTGCACGAGTTCATCGAGATCGTCGATGCCGAGTCCCTGCTCGTCGATTCGCGCAGACAGCGTTAGCGCCATCAGCAGGACAGGATTGCTGAATGGATCGTCGGATTCGCGCGCCCGAATCGCCTCGAGCTCCGCGATCAGGTTGCGCACTAGTTGCAGGGCGCGGTCGTTCGCGGGAGCTTCACTGGATGTTCTTGCGGTCGCCATGGCGGAAAACCCTGGCTCGGGGCGCAACCGTGAGAGGCAAGAAGCGATCCACGCGATGCTCTGAAACCTTGCTTATCGCGATGAGTTGGCAGGCTACTCGCGGTGCGCGCGCGTCTTGTCACGTTGTGCAGCGGGCGGGATAATCGCGATTCCCGGTGGACGCATAGCTCAGCCCGGTTAGAGCACTTGCCTCACATGCAAGGGGTCCCTGGTTCAAGTCCAGGTGCGTCCACCAATCAGTCCACCCGGAGGTCTGACGCCGTGAGCGAAGCATACACCCCACCCAAGGTCTGGACCTGGAACAAGGAATCCGGCGGCAACTTCGCGAGTATCAATCGTCCCATCGCCGGACCAACTCACGAGAAAGAGCTTCCCGTAGGGCGTCATCCGCTGCAGCTCTATTCGCTGGGCACTCCCAACGGAATCAAGGTCACTGTGATGCTCGAGGAACTCCTGGCGCTCGGCCACAAGGGCGCGGAATACGATGCCTGGCTAATCCAGATCATGAAGGGCGATCAGTTCGGCAGCGGCTTCGTCGCAATCAATCCGAACTCGAAAATTCCCGCACTGCTGGATCGAAGCGGCCCGGAGCCGATTCGGGTCTTCGAGTCCGGTGCGATCCTGCTGTACCTGGCGGAGAAGTTCGACGCGTTCCTGCCCCACGATGCGAAGACGCGCGCCGAATGTCTCTCGTGGCTCTTCTGGCAGATGGGCAGCACGCCGTACCTCGGAGGAGGTTTCGGCCACTTCTACGCCTACGCGCCGCTCAAGATCGAATACGCTATCGACCGCTACGCGATGGAGGTCAAACGGCAACTCGATGTCCTTGACCGGCGCCTGGCGGAGTCCGAGTACCTGGCGGGGAAGGACTACACCATCGCCGACATGGTGACCTGGCCGTGGTACGGCGCGCTGGCCAAGGGCGCAGTCTACGGAGCAGGCGAGTTCCTCGATGTTCAAAGCTACAAGCATGTTCAGCGATGGACCGAGGCTATCGCTCAGCGCCCAGCCGTGCGACGTGGTCGCAAGGTGAATTGCACCTGGGGCAAGCCCGAGGATCAGCTACACGAACGCCACGATGCGAGCGACTTCGACACGAAGACGCAGGACAAGCTAAGCACGCCGAGCTCGTGACGGTCGGATTTGTCTGCCACCTGCTCAACCAGCATCAATGGCAACACGGCAGTCCGGCCCTTCTTGAGCGATCCTGTGACCGGCCTGTCCGCCTGATCCCTGATCGTTCAATTTTCCGCACGGAAACCGGTCCGGTCACCCTATTCAATTGAAGGGAACCGGCGGGCCGATTACGGGGGTCTTGATCGGGGCCGCGGCGCCGATCGCAATCACGACAGAATTCCCGCCCGGGTTCATATTCGGGTCCGCATCGATTTTCCAATTGCCCGTCATCCAAATGTTCCCGGATGGATCGAATTGCCCGCCGGTGATCCGCACGAAGGCATTACTCTGGTAACCGGTGTCGGGCGATATCGGATCGCCGACTCCCAGGCCCGATGGGCACGCAGCCGTATTCATCCCGCAGAAACGACTGATTCCGGTGGGGATGCTGGTCCTCCGGCCGACCGGAACGACCCCGAAGTTGAACACCCACACCGTGTCGTTGCCGTCGGTCGAGAGTCCCCATGGAATCGTGAGCCCGCCACCGGTAAACGGAGATCCTGGATAAGGGACGCGGGTGCCCGCCTGGTACAAAGTGATCGAAGGGTTCGCAGCGGTCCCGACGTTGTTCTTGGTCGGGCACGGCACGTCGAGCCAATCCGAGTTCGAGACCCAAATGTTCCCCTGGCTGTCGGTGGCGTTTCCCACCGGATGCGTCAGCACGGTTTTGCCCTCGTAGGTGCCGGGGAGCGTGTCGATCAGCGCGCCGTTGGGAGAGAGGATCGAGACCGTGTTGTTGCGGTTGTTGGTGGTCCACACGTTGCCGGTGAGATCGATTACGATCCCGAACGGCTTGATCTGCGGCTCGCCCGGAGCGGGCGCCGGACCCAGCGGAATATTGAGCGCCCTGGTCGGGTCTCCGTTGGGAAACTCGGTTACCGAATCATTTCCGCAGTTCGCGATCCAGAGATTGCCGGCGCGATCGGAGAACGAGCCCTGGGGCCATGAAATGTTGCCGTTGGTGTATCCGGCCTTGGGCGAGATCGCTTTACCGCTGGAATCGAAAAGCGAGACGCTGTTACTGGCGGCGGCAAGTGGAGTGTCCGCGCAGGGAGGGTCCTGGAAGCCGAAATTGGCGACCCAGAGATCCCCGCCGGGATCGAAGCTCACACCCCATCCGCAACCACTCAGACCCCCGTGGAAGTACGGCGACCCGGGGAAAATAGTACCCCAGGGTGTGAACCTGATAAGCCGGCGCCCCGCACAGGCATGCCGGTCGGGGGGCTCGGGCGTGTAGTTGTTGTCCACCCAAACCGTTCCGGCCTCATCGATGGCGAAGTTGCCGGGCCCGTTCATCAGGTTGCTCGAGGTTTGCGCGCTGTAAAACCCTCCGGTGATCTTCAGAAACAGCAGCCAGCTGGTGGGCCGCGCACTCAAAAAGGGACTGTAGATTTCTCGATCCTGCGACAGGTCGAAAATCGGATCGTCCGGCGCCGGCGAACCATCGGGCTGTACGAAGGATGGGTATTTGACCAGGTTGGCGAGCGCCTGCAGCACGTTCGCAGGAGGAATTCCCCCGGCCGGCGTGGTGGCCGCGAACAACGTTGAACAGTTGCTGGCAACCGCGACGCAGCTCGCAACGGCATTGGTCAGCGAATTAAAGGTGGCCAACGTCGAGGTCTCGCTTCCATTCGGCACCAGGGCCAGAACCCTGGAGACGTTTCCAAGGATCGGATCGGCAAGGTTGGCGGCCATGTGAACAGCGTTGCTCATTCCGACCGGGTTGCCGGCGATCGACGAGCTATTGATGAATTGCGCGAACGCGTTGCCCGTCGCGACTGTCGTGCGTTCATTCACTACCACCGAGCGCGGGGCCGATGACAGCGTGCCAATCGCGCTTGCAAGCATCACCGGTCCGTTCACTGCTTCGACGAACAGGATCGGCCTCGGTTGGCCGCCGGTCACTAATGGCGGCGAATAATTTATTTCGAAGGCGCCATTCGACTCGCTGGTGGCACTGCCTAGGAGCTGCCAATTCGCTCCCCCGCCCTGGTTGCCGATAAGGGCGGCATACAGCGACACCTGGTAGCCGCCAAGTCCATTCCCACCGCTCTCCACCGAGCCGCGAAGCACCCCGGAGCTGCCGGGAGTATTGCTGCTGCTACTCCCGCCACATCCAGCCAGAAACACCAGCAAGAGATTGAGAACAAACCCGGTAACTCGGATCCTGCTCGGCATCAGTACGGTCTTCCTTTCTTTGTCCGGTTGGTTGAGACCCCCACGCGATCCTTCCGCAGGAAGCTCGAGCAATCGAAGTCTTCGAATGGCGCAGCAATGTGTTGAGGTTATGAAAAATCACTTCCGCTCTATGCCGCGGCGGCTGCCCGGCGATGAGCGCGATGAGGCAGCATAGCTTGGTCCCCACCCCGGTGCGACCGCGAATGGTTGTCCGCTCCTTCTACGCTCTGTCCTCTTTCCCGACTATTGGTAGGAGCGCTATAAGTACGCGCCGGGAGGCGGAAGCGCCGGCGATTGGACGCGATGCATACGACGAGGTGGTTGGCGGCAGGGCCAAAAAGTTGGGGTAAGTCAGAGGCGAAATGCCGCGCGCGCCACTCATCTCTCTCCGGGCTTGTTCCTTCGATCTTCGCGGCGATCCTGATCGGATTGTGCGTCTCAGCGAGTCTGGTATGCGCGCAAGTCGCCGCCGGCAGCATCACCGCGCTCGTCGGCACTGCAAGCATTGAGCGCGCCGGCAAAGCCCTCGACGCCGCCGTCGCAATGCCGGTGCAGGTCGCGGACAGGATAGCGGTAAACGCGAGCAGCAAGCTCACGATCACCTTGAACGATGGCAGCGTTCTCGAGGTGGGCGCCTCCAGCACTCTCGTCATCGACGAACAGTTGCTGGGTCCGGGCGGTGCGCGCGCCTCGACCCGAGTCAGCCTGTTCGCGGGAATTTTGCGTTCAGTTGCCAGGCATGGTTCCGGAGGCAGTTTGCCGAACTTCGAAGTGCATACCCCCAACGCCATCATGGCGGCACGCGGAACTGTCTTCGATACGCAGTACACGGGAGGCGCTCGACGGGCGGGTTACGGGGACGCGACGCAATTCACCGACGAGCGAACGCTCAATGGAACAGTAGGTGCAAGAAATGCCGCGGGCGGCGACGAAGTCTCGGTTCCGGCCGGTTACGAAACCACCATCGCGGGAGCTTCGACTCCTACTTCACCCAAACCAATCAACGTCTCGGGTATTTCGTGGGTCGCCTTCGAGGGTTTCACTGCGAGCGAGCCCGGCGCGGAGATCATCATCTCACGGCCACCACCGCCACCGCCCGGCCATCCCGCTCTTCCGCCCACGGTAGGTGTGATTTCACCTCCGCCCCCACCGCCTCCACCTCCGCCGGTCGGGCCTCCATCCTTGCCGTCGTTCCCCCGGTAGCCTGCGATGAAAGCGCGCCGACGAGGTTATTACCGTTACATTTCAGGTCTTCTCCTGGTTCTCCTGGTCGCCATCCTTCTGTGCGGCGTCGCTTCGAGTCGGGCCGACGAGGTGTCGGTAGTGCCGCCGCCGAAGCCGAGGGCATTTAGCCTGCTCAACCCGGAGCATTTGGACGTGAGCCTTTACGGTGGAGGGTACGCGAGCGCTGACTACGCGATGACCGAGCAAGGCATCCAGGCCTCGCAGAGCGTCACGCGCGACATTGGAATCATCGCGCGCATCACCGGATACCAACTCTTCATTCACGACAGCTTTGGCAATCCGCTGAATCCGGGCACAGGACACGAATCGCGATTGAACTTCGGACGACTGCAGGCCGGGCTGGATTTTCACCTGTCGGAAACTACCTACGTGGCGATCCTGGGAGGAGGCGATGTAGGCGACAGTAATGCAGCCACGGTAGAGGGAGACTTCACATCGTGGTTTCTGTCTCAATCGATGCATCCCCTGAATCTTGCGACGAGCACTATCTACAATACCCAGAATAAAGTTCTGAGCAGCGAAGTCGATTCACGCGCGATCGCGTACTCGACGCCGTCATGGACGCTGCTCATAGGCGGAGGCGGAGCGATTTACGCGGCGGGTTTTGTCCACGGAGTCCTAGGGCAAGGTGGACCAATAGTCGGAGTTTATTGGCCGCGCTGGAACCTGGGTTTTGAAATTCAGTCGGGCTACGGGAGCGCAAAAGAGTACGGCGAGATCAGCTTGTACAAACAATTGCGGTGGACCGAATGAACCTCCGAGGCCGCTCACTGGTTCTCTGCCTGACCATGCTCGCGCTGTCCCTGTGCAGGGCAACGACAGCTTTTGCACAGCGTGGTCCGACAGCCACCCCCACACCCACCGCCACCGCAACGGCGACCGCTACCGCAACTGCAACGGCCACCGCGACGTCTACTGCAACCGCGACGGCGACCGCCACTGCCACTGCGACCGCTACCGCCAGTGCGACCGCGACCGCCACTCCAACGACCACATCCACGCCGACACCCACTGCCACCGCGACGCAAACTGCCACCTCTACACCTACGCCGACTCCGACACCGACCTCGACCTCGACGCCCACTCCAACTCCGACGCTTACACCGACACCTACTCCAACACCGGTGCCAGTTCCTGCTTTCGGAACCTGCAAAGGATCCAGCAAGCCAGGAAAACTCATCTATTCAGTGAAAGGAAGTGTTTTCAGCGGGCCACCCTCGAGCCAGGTTCCAATTTTCGGCTCAACGGTCGACCTCTACGAGGCCTTCGCCAATGGTCTCCCTGGTTGCAAAGTAGCTTCGACGAAGACCACCAAACGAGGAATTTTCAAGTTGGGCTTCAGAAATCGGCCCAATCCGAATGCGATCCTGTACCTGGTTGCTTCCCAGGGAAGCGCGGGCGGCAACAAGCGTAGTGCCGGAAATGCCGCGATCAAATTGATGTCCGTGCTCGTTCCGCCCTTCCCGAAAAACAAGAGTGTCGTAACCTTGAATGAGCTGACAACTCTGGCAGCGGCCTACGATCTCTCCAACTTCTTCGAGCCTGGCAACGTCAGCAATCTCGTTGACAACTCGGCCGGCTTCCTTGGGACTGCGATTCAGGCAATACCCGGCTTAGTCAATTTCGAAACCGGCGCAAGTGGCACAATTCTCTCCGGTTCTTACCTTACCAAGTTCCATACTCTCGCTAATGCTCTTGCAAACTGTGTACGTTCGCCGTCGGCATGTAATCCCCAATTTCCGGATACGCTGGCCGAAGCTATACAGATTAGCAAGTCGCCGCAGAGCAACGTTGCCGAGATTTTCCAGGCGGGCGAATCCGGACCTTATACTCCGTCTCTCGCGGCGCAACCCAACGATTGGATAGTCGCCCTCACTTACTCCAGCGCGGCTTTGGGAAATCCCGAAGCACTCGCGATCGATGGCAGTAACAACGTCTGGGTCGCTTCCGATGGCGGCATCGTCGCCGAGTTGCCTGCCTTAAACCGCTCCGCAATCGCGAGCTTCAGCGTGCCGGCACTGACAGCGCCCACCGCGATCGGCATCGATGGCTCCGAAAACATCTGGATCACAAACGGCATTCCCGGTGCGAGTACCGTGTTCGAGCTATGCGGGACAGATTCGTCATCCTGCCCGAGTGGGCTCAAGACCGGTGAGCTGATTTCGCCTGCCCAGGGCTTCCCGGAAGGCGGGGCTCCCCTTTCCGTCTCCTTGGCGATCGATCAGAAATCGAATGTCTGGATCGCAAACACATCCGACACGGATCCGTCGGGAAGCGTAATCGAACTGCCGGCCGGTCTTCCGACCAGTCCTAACAAATTCAGCGGCGGCGACCTGCTCTTTCCCACGGCGGTCGCCGTCGATAGCGTCGGGAACATCTGGGTCGCAAATCAGGGCAATGTAAGCCTCGCCCCTCGAGTGGTCGAGTTGTGCGGCGCCAATCTCGCCGCCTGTCCGCCTGGCTTTGTAACCGGAGAATCCCTCGCCCCCAATGGTGGTTTCACCAGCAGCACCTTCGCGAGTCCTGCGGGCGTTGTCCTGGACCAGGCAAACAACGCGTGGATTTCGAACTCCACCAGCCCCGGAAGCGTGACCGAACTGCCCGGCTCGAACCCGTCTTCGTCGATGAATTTCGTAGGTGGTGATTTGGACTCTCCAGTCGGCCTTTGCATCGATGGTGTCGGCAATGTCTGGGTTGCAAATACTGCCGGATCAGGTGTGGGCAGCGTAACCGAGATTCCGGTAAACAACCCTTCCGTACCTTTAGGTTTTCAAAGCACGGCGCCCACCCAGAGGAATCTGGCGATCGATGGCGGAGGAAATGTCTGGATCGCGAATACCGCTGTTTCCGGCGGCTCACCGGGCGGCGTAACCGAGTTTCTCGGCGCCGCCGCGCCGGTCATCACGCCCGTCCTCGGTCCGCCTTCTGCGCCCGCGGTTCCAACACCGTAGGCTTGAAAGCATCGCGCCTGCCGCGACGCTAACTTGCCTGTGTGGCCGTCCCTCTCAAGAAAGTAGCCAGCAGGTACTCGTCGACCAGGGCCTCCGATGCGATCTCCTGGTATCGCGAGTTTGTACAAATGAAGCGGCTTTGCCCGAAGGCTTACGGGCGATTCGCAGGGGCGACTATCGGTTCCGACTGCTTCGCTGCTCGTATCCAAGCGGCTTGAGCCCGAGCAGCGCAGGGGGCAGGAGCGTCACCCTCGAAAAACCGCCATCCGGACGCAACACGAAGACCCCGGGCGTGCAGTCGGCCGTCCTGGCGGAGTACTCGGCCTCGTCACATCCTTGTGAAAGCCGCGCAACTACGTGTCCACTGGAATCGACCAGCTCAAAAGAGCGCGCCCGTGACACGTCACGAGCATCGCTCGCCCCAAGCGCCGCCATGGCGATAAAGGCGCTCACCATCGTTAAGACGGCGGATTTCATTTTGCGGTTCGATCGCTCAAGACTTGCTATACGCTCGGCGAAAAAGGCGTCCCTTTCTTCGGTCATACTTCGCTCCCGCTTCGAGGTGTTCTTCAGGAATCTGCCGCTCGATGCCGTCGCATGCATCTGTGAGGCAACCGCATCCGTGACCGGCCTCACTCTATGAACGGGGACGGGAAGATTTCTTGCAGAGAAAATTACCTGGAGGTCCAGGTCGTACCGCCGTCAGTGGTGACATATTCCGCGCCGCTATCGGTGGCCACTTCGGCGACGCTGGCGCTCTGCGCGACAACGGCCACCAGATCGCGTGTGGTCGGAGCGCCAAGAATTTGCCAATGGTTTCCGTCGACGCTTCGCATGACGGTGCCTCCGCGCCCGACCACCCAACATAGCCGTGACGACAGCGCACTCCCCGCCGTCAGGTCCTGGGAGATGCCGCTCTGCTGGAGATGGATGCCACTTGGATCGCGCCGAACGATCGCGCCGCCTCGGCCGATCAGCCACTCGGCCGAGTGATCCGGTGGCGTGATAGTCCGGACATCCACCGAATCCGGCGCAGCCGAGCCTCGCGTCGAAAGTGTCGCTTCAAACCGGCCGACTCCCCCGACCGACGAAGCGGCCGCAGGCGTAGAACTGGCCGCATCAATTTGCTGCGCATCAGGGGCCGAGTTCATCGACGCAATTCTCTGAACTGTCACCTGGGCCCGCGGTCGCCAAAACGGATGCGCGATCGCGACGATCGCCAACGTCCCGGCTATCGCAGGCGCCAGGAACCGAAGCTCGAGCAATGAGCGCCAGCCGCGCGCATAGTCGGTTGCCCGCTCCGGTTCTTCCGCAAGTGCAACGGACGCGAGAATCGACTGGCAGCGCGAACAGTTCGATAGATGAACATCGAGCCGGGCCAGCTCCTCCCCGCCCAGAGAGCGATCGTACCACGCGGCAAGCGTGGTCGCGGAAGGACACTCCGACGCACCGGATGTGCTGGTCTGCGCCAGCGAGCGGCTCAGAATCTGCTCCAGCATTTGTCGGCGTATCGCCCTCAATCGAGTACTCCCCGGACCGAAACCATGCGGTGCTCTGCCAAAGAAGTATTCACCCTGCCTCCCGCAAGAGACGTCCCAAATCGATCGGCAGGGCTTCCACCGCATAGTCGTAGCAAAGCCGGATCTGCTGGCGGCTCAGCCGGTGCCGGCTCACCAGCGCGTGTTCGATCTCACGCCGCAAGGCGCGGCGAGTGCGCTCCAGGTAACGCGAGACCCCGGATTCACTTTCGCCCATTATCTTTGCAATCTCGCGCAGCTTCAGCCCGTGCCGGTAGTAGTAGCCAAGCCGCATCCGATCGCGGGGATCGAGGGCCCCGATCGCGTGATCAAGCTCGGCGCCAATCGCTTCCAGGTATCGATCACGGTCCGGCTCAGATTGCTCATCCGATGCAGGATCGGCAACTTCATGGGTATCGTCGATCGGGAGCATTCGCTGCGCCTCGCGCATCGAATCGACGTGACGTTGGGCGATCACGGCCTTGAGCCAGGTCTTCAGCGAGCTGCGGCCCTGGAAATAGTCCAGCAGCGAACGTCGCCGGCCTTCCCTGACCTCGATGCCATAGAGCTCAGCATAAAGTGAATCCGCCAACTCTCGTGCGCGCGCGTCGTCGGCAGCCATCGCGCGCGCAGCTCCGTACAATACCGGCCGGTATTCGCGCACCAAATGCTCCCAGGCGGATGCAATGCCTTCGCGGCATGCAAGAGCCAGCGCCAGGTCGGCGACCCGGAGCACTTCAATTGCGGCAGCGGGATCGTCGCCCGCCTTGGAATCGACAATCGATCCGTAGATCGCTTTAGCGAAAACTCGCAGCGGCAGATTCCATCCAGCCGCACCCGATTTCTCATAGGCGCGGTTGATCAGAATGGCATGGCGCGCCGTGAATTGTTCGAAATCCAGTTGCACGCAATCCGTATGTTACCGATATTGCTGGTTCTGTCGGAAGTCCGATAATCGAGCGCTGTGCCCCGGCTTGATTCTGCCGATCAAGCGGAAGCCGGGCGATTTTTCACCGGTAGATGCCCCACCGAGCCCATCCTATACTGCGCCGACCTGGTTTAAGGAGACGCGATCCGATGTTTGAGCGGCAGCGGAACCATCACACCACGCGAATCGGCGAACGTGCGTTGCTTCTCATCCTCCTGCTCTGCCTGCCCGGATGTGGCGGCGGCTCGAGCAGCGAAGGACCGCCGCCGGGCCTGCCCAATTTCATCGTATGCAAGAGCACCTACGCGCTGTGTACGAGCGCGATCTGCTCGCCGATTCCCGGCAACCCCAACCAGGTGTCATGTCCATGCACCGTTGAGACCGGCTATTCCGCGGGCCTGAGTCCGTGCCAGCCGATAACCGTTACCCCTCAAGGACTCCAGATAGTTTCCCGCTATTTCCCGCTCCGAAGTTACGCCGTATGCACTAACTCCAATCCTTGGGCGGCCTGCCTGGATCAGCCGTGTATAGTGGATCCCGTCATCTCCTCATACGCTACCTGCACCTGCGATCTTGTGTCCGGCCAAGGTCCGTACATCGTCCAGAACGCGCTGGAGCAGTACAATTCGAATTCCTGCAGTCAGCAATCAATTTCGTCGGCGACCTTGACCGGCGCAGAGCAACTCACCGAGTTCCTGAAGTTCAATCCCCACCTGCATCCGTACAAGGTGAAGGTATTCAACGGAGAGTAGGCCTGCGTACCTGGATCGGCCACTTGAAGATAGGAGCCAGGTCGATGTGCGCCGAAACATCTACCCCAAACGGACGTTCCGAAGCACCGGCGTTGCGTTTACAACGGATTCTGCTCTATCCATTTCTGAGCGAGGTCGACCATGGCCCAGGAGCCTTACGTACTCATCACCGCTGACACGCATGCCGGTGGCAGCCACGCGCAATACCGCGAATACCTCGACCCCCAATGGCGCGAACCGTTCGATGAATGGCGCGGCGGATACAAGAACCCCTCGCAGGAGCATTACGGCTCCAAGAAGATGCGCAACTGGGACTTCGGCATCCGCAACAAGGACCAGGACAGCCAGGGCGTCGTCGGCGAAGTCGTGTTCCCCAACACCGTGCCGCCCTTCTATCGCAAAAGCATCGTCACGGCGCATCCGCCCAAGCCCGAAGACTACCAGCGATGCCAGGCCGGAATCCGCGCGCACAATCGATGGCTCAAGGATTTCTGCGCCGAAGATCCCGTGCGGCGCGCCGGAATCGGATTGATTCTGCCCAACGACTTTGATGAAGCGATCAAGGATATCGAGTTCATCGCCAAGGCGGGCCTGCGCGGAGGCGTCCTGATGCCGCTGATTCCGCCCGATGCGACCTGGCTCAAGCCGCTCTATGACCCCGCGTGGGATCGCGTGTATGCGGCAATCCAGGATCACGACCTGGTCATCAATCAGCATACCGGCCAGGGCCTGCCGCAATATGGCGAAGGCGCGGTCGCGGAATCGATCTGGATCCAGGACGTGCAGTTTTACGGGCAGGCCGGCTTTCGGCATATCGTGATGAGCGGTGCGTTCGCGAAGTTCCCGCGGCTCAAGTACATCCTGACCGAGTCGGGATGTTACTGGGTTCCCGCCATTCTCAAGCAGATGGACCGCGCGTATTACGGAATCAAGGCGGGCTCTACCGGCGAGATGAACTATGCCGGCATGGAACTGCCGCTGAAGGAACCGCCGAGCGTGTACGCGAAAGAGCACTGCTACTATGGCGCGAGCTTCCCGAGCAAAGCCGACCTGGCAGGAATCGAAGAGATCGGCGAAGACCACGTGCTGTGGGGCAACGACTATCCGCACTACGAAGGCACCTTCCCCTACAACCTGGAATCGCTGCGACTGACCTTCGGCGATATGCCGGAATCGCGCCGACGCAAAGTGCTGGGCCTCAATGCCGCCGCGCTCTACCACTTTGACGTGGAGCAGTTGAAGCCGCGAGCGGCCAAAGTCGGACCCACCGCGGAGCAGATCGAAACTCCTCTGCCGCGCGAGCAAATTCCGCGCGACACCGCGTGCTACCTCTTCCGCGAGGCGGTGCTGGAGATGCCGCGATAAATGGCGATGCCCGCCAATATCGGGATCGTCGATACGATGATCGGTTTCCCCGCCGATGATTTCAAAGCTTACGACTTCATCCGCGCGCAACTGAAAGATCCGTCGGCGAAGTTCGACTTCCCGGTCGAGTACATGTTCAAGCAGGTTCCGAAGGAGCTGTACGGATCATCGAAAGATCCGGTCGCCGTCACGTTGCACGAGATGGATCGTTTCGGTGTCGAGCTCGGGCTTATCGGCGTCGGCGGCGAAGTCTCCGCCAAGGCTCTGAAGGACCATCCCGATCGCTTCATCCCGATGGGCAACGTCGATCCGAATCGCGGGACGAAGGGCATCCGCGAGATGGTCAAGCAGTACGAAACCTACGGCGTGCGCGCGTTCGGCGCATTCAATGCCGGCTACAATCCACAGGTCGGCATCTCGGACCCGCTGATGTACCCGATCTATTCCAAATGCGTTGAGCTGGGCGTGCCGATCTTTGCGTGCGCGGGAGTACCGGGGCCGCGCTTCCCGATGTGGCCGCAGGAAGTTCGTTTGATCGACCAGGTCATGTACGACTTTCCCGAGCTGGTGTTCGTGACGCGTCACGGCTGCGAGCCATGGGAAGACCTGGCGGTCAAGCTGATGCTCAAATGGCCGAACCTGTACTACTCGACCTCGGCATTCGCGCCGAAGCACTACCCCGAAGCGATCGTCCGCTATGCCAACACGCGCGGCGCTGACAAGATCATATACGCCGGCTACTTCCCGATGGGCCTGTCGCTGGAGCGCATCATGACCGACATGAAATCGGTGCCGTTCAAAGACCAGGTCTGGCCCAAGTTCCTGCGAGGCAACGCGCGCAAAGTCCTGAAGCTCGACTGATTCACCGGCGGGCCATTTTGTCATTCCCGCGTGTGATGCGCGGAGCGCGTCCAGAGATCCGCGAGGAATCCCGGGACCACTTACGTTCGAACATTCCTCAGTCCGCGGCCATCAGCTCCATCAGGTTGTCGTCAAGATCGCGGAAGTAAACCGATTTGCTCGGCTTGCCGTCTGCAGTGCGCCGGCGCGCCGGGCCTTCGATGATCTTGATGCTGTTGCGATTCAGCAGCTCGATTGCGCTCTCGATGGTGCCGTTCCATCGAAAACAGATATCGCCGCCGCCGACCACCGGATTCTTCGCGACCAGTTCCACGCCGTTGCCAACCTGATGCACGCTCAGCACCGCGCCGCCAATCGCGATCTGCCGCACCAGCACCTTGCCGTCCTTCTTGTACTCGGCATGAGTCGTGATTCCGAACAGGCGATCGTAGAAGGCGCAAGTCGCCTCCAGGTCCGCAGCATTGATCACGACATGATCGATTCCAGCCACTGGTGATGCCATAAAGGGCCTCCGATGTAATCGCAGTTTGGCGCGATACCGCCCGCGCGTCTAACGCCGCGATTTGTACGTAACGTTCTCTGCCGAATCGATGCACACCATCTGCATGTGCCCCGGCCTCTCCTTCGTCATCGGACAGACCCGGTAGTTGCCGAGCGCTTCGACTGAATCGCTCACCTGCGATGCTATCGACTCGGGCACGATCTCGTCGGGGACACCGAGAATCCGTTTCGTTCCGATAACAGAGATTCGCGTCGCCGGAGCTCCATTCCAGTAGGACAGGCGGCCGTGGACCGTGAAGCACACGCCGGCCAAATCGGGATCGGTCGCGCAAGTCTGCCACTGCGGTCGAACCACCTTTGCGTAACGCTGAATCGTGGTGCCGATCGGCATCGTCGTCGCCCTGCCCTGCGAATCGATCGCGTACAGGGTCGGCGCTTCGACGCATCCAGGGTGCCGCAGCGGAGACAATACTGACGGCCGCACCAGCAGGACCGCATTGCCATCGTCCGAGAACCCCTGCGGATCGATGGTCGCATCGCAATCTTTCCATCCGAGGATATCCCATGCGTTCCGCCACTGGGCCTCGCGCGTGTCGGTGAGCGCGACGCTTAGCATCAGGTACCGCGACTGTTCGTTCGGATACGTCTGCCGCAAATCGAGTGAAAGCAGCACGCGCGACCGATCGGGGGAAATATCTACGATGGAAAATGCCTGGCCCGCCTGCCCCCAAAGCCGGGAAACCAGTTCCTTGTCACCCCGTTTGAGATGCGCCGCGGCATCGCTTTCGCACTTGTGGCCATCAGAACGCGAGGCCGCAGTCATGAATGCCTGTTCTTGAGCGAGCTGGACCGTCGCACTTCGATACTCCCGCGTGCCCGCGTTCTTCGGACAATCGGGTACACTGCCCTGAGCCAGCGGTGATATATCGCGGTACTCTGCTGCATTTGCCGCGCATCCGATGAGCAGCAAAATCCCGAGCGCAAGTAACAAAGACTTCTTCAAATCGACCGGTCCCCCGCTTGGCGTCAGTCTCGGCTTCCCGGCAAAATGCGGTCAAGCGGCCACCCGGCCCCGAAAGGCGAAATCATGGCGAGACTGGTGCTCATCCGGCACGGCGAAAGCGAAGGCAACGTCGTCCGCATCTTTACCAAAACCCCGATGACCCTTGCCCTCACCGAGCTGGGCCGTAAGCAGGCGCGCGAGGCCGCCGGCGCGATCCGGGAGATCGCGAAACCGCGCATCGTCATCGCCAGTCCCTACCACCGCGCGCGCGACACCGGCGCGATCATCGCCGAGGAGCTGCAACTCCCGTTCGAAATTCGCGAAGGCCTGCACGAGCGCGAGACGGGCGAGTATGCCGGCAAGCCCTACGAATCGATCTTCGAGGCCGAAGGCTATGACCCCGCCAGGCCGTGGGTCTGGACACCGCCGGGCGGGGAATCGTACGAACACGTCCGCGACCGGGTCGGACCTATCCTCGATGAGCTGGTCGCGCGCTTCCCCGATGACGACATCGTGGTGGTGAGCCACGGCGGCGTGATGGTCGCGATGTGGGCGCATATGACCGGGCAGTGGGAAGATGCGCACGTGCCGCAGAACTGCGGCATCATCCTGGTGGAGCATCGCGAGGGGAAATTTCAGCGCCCGCGGGTAATCGGCGGCGGCCAATCGCAACGCCACACCGGCGGCTGATTAAGATCCCACCGAAAGTCTTTCTCCCGACGTGAGAAGGCGGCGAGCTGGCGAGCCGTCCTGAGGAGCATCGCGACGAATGGATCCTCTGTGCGCGCTGCACGCCGGATGAGGGTCGGCTGCGGTATCGCTAAATCCCGTCCGGAATGATCAGCGGCGCATCGTTCCGTCGATGCGCGAAATCGAACATGCCGCGTAAATCGCCGATCGCAGGCGCATTTTCAGGCGCGTAGGTATTCTCTTTCGACGCCACCGGGTTCGGCAGATTGTCCCTGCTCCTCGATGACAGCGGCGGCAGGCCCCAGTTCCACTCGATGAACTTGAGCAACGATGCCTGGTCGCCATACTCGTGATCGATCGCGCCGGGCCGCGTGTACGGTGAGAGCACCATCAGCGGCATCCGCGTTCCATCGCCGAAAAAATCGAGCGGCTCGATATACCCCGAGTCGTAGTATCCGCCGCCTTCGTCGAAAGTCACGAAAATCGCCGTGTCCGCGAACAGAGCCGGACGCTTGATCACCGCGTTCGCGATTCCCTGCACGAAATACTCGTACGCCGACATCGAGGAGTTCGCGGGATGGCTCGAGTACGGCTCGTATGGCCGCACGAACGAAACCGCCGGCAGCTGGTCGTCTTCCACATCGCGAAAGAAATCCGACACACCCGTGATGTCCTTGCGCAGCGCGGTGGTCATCACGTTCTTGCTGAACTGCATCGGGTTGCAGATCGAGCACCACGCATCGTTGGCGCCGTCGGGGCGCAGGCCGCCGATGTAGTACTTCCACGAGATGTGCGCCCGGCTCAGCTCCTCTCCGATATTCGGCAAGGTCTGCGGCGGCAGCGTGTATGGATGCGCTCTCACATCGACGAGGCTGCCGTCGGGGTTGTAAGGCGTTCCATAGTTGTTGACCAGGTAATAGTGGCCGGGCTCGCAATTCGATTTGCGATTCAGAGATTTCAGGTAGTCGAGAATCGCACCCACGCCTGGCTGCGCCGGGTCCGCGCAGTTCACATAGGTGCCGCTGCGATATCCGTCGCTTTTGTACCAGTTGTTCGACCCCGGCTGAGGATCCGGATCCTCTATCAGCTCATGCGGGGGCGCCAGCGGCTTTCCGTTCCCGTCGCTGTAATACGCCAGGTCGCCCGTCCCCAGGAAGATGAAACTGGCTCCGGTGCCGCCCATGATCGCCTGGTGGAAGTTGTCGCTGCTCGCATAGTGGTCGGCGATATATTTGAACACCGGCGCGTCGCCTCTACTCATGTTGTAGAAGCCCATCGAGACCGCGCCCTGCTTCGTGCTTTGGTCAGTGAACGGCGCCGGCGGCGGCTTCGCATCGCTGCCAAACCCGATACTAACGGCGGCCCACACAAACAGATCGTTGCGGCCCTCATCGTACTGCTGCCACATCTGGAAAAAACGATGCGCCGGGTCGCCCGTGTACGAATTCTGATAGGCGGTGTACCTGCTCAACTGGAACGGGCCGTTCGCGAGGTTCGCGGGAAAGCGCGGGTCGGGAACTCCGGGCGGTTGCCCGAACGCAAACGTAGTGTTGGGTTGCGGCAGATGCGGATACGGATCGGTGCGTATCGGAGTGATCGAATACTTGTCGTGATCGACCGCCTGCCATTGCGCTGCCATGCCGAAGTTGGGGCCCGGACCGCCGTCGGCATTGATGATTCCCTCCGACAGCAGGTTGTCGATCGTCTGCCCGCGCGCGGGCTGATACGCGCCGAACAAATTGTCGAAGCTGTGATTCTCGCCCACGATGATGATCACGTGCCGAATCGGACTCTTCGGTGTGTCTGATGCCGCAAGCGCAGACGACGCGAGCGCTATCAGCAGCGCGACGCTGCAGGCCTTTGTGATGAAATTCATCAACGCGCGACGGTAGATCGCCAATGACTATCGCGGCAACCGATGAAGTTACGCCGCCGTTAACCGCCGCGCCTTCCCGCCCGGCGCCGCCACCATCATTTTTATCAACTCTTCCGTGATGCGCGGCTCGAGCCCCTCGGTATGCCCTTTGTCGAGCCGCACCACGTCGGCAATCACGCGACCGCCGCGCGCATCTGGATATACATAAACCTGCGCTGTCCCCGGCCGCGGCAGCAGGCCCCAGGCCGGATTGGATCTGCCCTCGCGCAGCGTGTCGTAGATGAGTCCCGGCTCGGAGTCGACTATGTCGGGCATCCTGACCCTGGGTCCCGCGCTGTACTTCTCTGCCCACGGTGAAGTTTCCGGCAGCGCGACCATCTCGTGTTCGCCCGTCGCGAAGAGGAACGAGATGTCGCAATCGGGCGCGTTCGCACTGCCTGGTCTGGTCGCCCCGCTCGGAAAGCTCGGCAGCTTCGGCAGGGGTCCCACGGCGGCAAAAAATGACTTCGGCAGCTCGATTGCTCCGATCCTTCCGCCCGAGAGACTCAACCATCCATCGACTCGACTGCAGAAGAAGGAATCGCCGAGGAGCCGATTCGCGGTCATGCCGCCCTGCGAATGGCCGACCAGCCAGAACGATGCGATTCGATCCTTCCCATACTTCTGAAAGATGTGCTCGACGATGTTGCGTAGATGCTCGTCGTCGGCCTCCGCGACCCATCGACGCATCGGTTCCTTCGTCGCCGCCGACGGCGTCGCGATAACGAGCCGGTACTTCTCCTTGTAGCGATACGCTGGAAAATACGCGCGCTGCCACGATCCGACGGAGCCGCCGCCGTGCAGGCTGAGGAGGAACACGACTTTCTCATCTGCCCGAAGATCATCGGGATCGTCGACGTAAAACTTGCGTTTCAGCTTCTCGTCTACTGCACTGATACTCGGCAATTCGCTACCTCCTTCGCGTTCCCCTTCCGTCATTCCGAGCGGAGTCTGCGGAGCGAAGAATCTCGGCGAATGGCTGCTGAATCGCGCACGCTCGCTTTCCAGCGCTGGTATGCTGAGATTCTTCGCTTCGCTCAGAATGACAGAATGATGGCGGCATTCTGCGCAACTACCCGGCTTTCACGGCGCGCTCCGGCAACTGCGCCAAACCCTGCACCACCTTGACGCCATCCTCCGCCACGGCAGATGCAGTCACGACCAGCCGACTCACACCCGCTTCCGCATACTGCTTCATCTGATCGGGGGTCGGACCATCGCCGCCCATCAGCAGCACCGAGAATTCTATCTTCTCCGGGTCGCGCCCGTACTCATTCGCCATCGCCTTGATCTGCGGAATGCACTCGCGCGCTTTCTCGACGCTCAACCCTCCTGGGCACCATCCGTCGGCGTACCTCGCCACGCGCTTGAGCGCATATTTCGGATCATGCGCGCCCAGCCACACGGGCGGAAGCTTCTGCACCGGCTTGGGCCCCACCTTGATCGGCGGGAACTTCACGATCTCGCCGTTGTATCCGACATCATCTTTGCTCCAGAGCATCCGCAGCGCCTCCACGGCCTCACGCAGATGCTGCCAGCGGCGCGCGAAATCCACGCCGAACAGCTCGGCCTCTTCGCGAAACCATCCGGCGCCGACGCCCAGCACCAGCCGCCCATTCGAATATCGATCGATCGATGCGGTCACCTTGGCGGTCTCGATCACGTTGCGCTCCGGCAAGAGACAAATCGCCGTGCCAAGCTTGATGCGCGAGGTAGTGTGCGCCGCGATCGACAGCGCGACGAAGGGATCGATCAAGGCTCCGTAGAAGTCGGGCACCTTGCCGTCGCGCGAGCGCGGATAGCGGGTCGTGTAGGTGGTCGGCACCGCCAGATGCTCGGCCACGTAGAACGACTCGAACCCCAGGTTCTCGGCCTCGCGGGCGACCGCGCCGGGATTTCCGGACTTGTCGGTGAGGAACGTGAGTACTCCGATTTTCATAGGCGGCGCCTCCGTGGGATACAGAGAGCCTAACATTGAACGGCCCTCTTCTGTCATCCCGCGCGAAGCATTCCTCATCGCGTCTACCCCTATCCGTCATCGCGAGAGCCCGTGAAGAAATCGGAAGCAGCAGCGATCAATCCTCCTTGCTCTTTCTCCTGCTCCTCATGGTGGCGCGGTCCGTCTCGGCCGCGACCACCGACAGATTCATTTGAACCGCCGCACCATGCCGTCATCCCGAGCACAGCATTCCTATGCGGAGCCGAGGGACCTCAGCGGACAGTTCGCTTGCAGCTATGCTAACAGACTAAGAATGCCGCGACGGTTCGATCATGCGCTTTGCCACGGACGGTCGCAGAATTCAGAGGGTGACACGCGCCATATCGGCGCATTTTATCTGTACCCTGGTGGCACGCGTCGCGTTCGCTGAGGTCCCTCGGCTTCGCTCGGGATGACGCAGTGGGGTTTTCGCTGGGCGCGACTGAACTGTCTTGGCTCCTTGTTTCACAAGCTCCGAGAGAACGAGCAGGCGACCGATCGACCTGGCTTCTGGCCTCCGGACAGCTTCGCGCGCTTGTCGCACGACACCGAAAGCAGTTCCTGGTTCGCTAAGCGCTTCTTCTTGTGCAAGGCTTCAATCGCCGGAGAAAATGATCATGCCGCTGCCCGCATCCAGCCGCTTCCAGTTCACTCCCGATCTCTCCATCTGCCGCATCGTCAACGGCCTGTGGCAGGTCTCGGGCGCGCACGGGCGCATCGATCCTGCGCGCGCGATTCCCGAGATGTTCGCGTACCACGAGGCCGGTTTCACCACATGGGACCTTGCCGATCATTACGGACCCGCCGAGGACTTTATCGGCGAATATCGCCGGCAGTTTGCGGCGCGATTTGGCGAGAATCGCCTTAACGAGATTCAGGCCTTCACCAAGTGGGTGCCGCGGCCGGGCCCGATGACGCGTCGCATCGTCGAGGGTGCGATCAACATCTCGCTCTCGCGCATGAAGGTTGAGACGCTCGACCTGCTGCAATTCCATTGGTGGGACTACGGCGACGATGCGTACCTCGATGCGCTCAGCCACCTGGCTGACCTCCAGCGCGAAGGCAGGATTCGCCATCTCGCGCTGACCAACTTCGACACCGAGCATCTGCGCATCATCACCGACCACGGCATCACGATCGCGTCGAACCAGGTGCAGTACTCGCTCGTCGATCGCCGGCCGGAAGACCGGATGGCCGCGTATTGCCGCGATCGCGGAATCACGCTGCTGACCTACGGGACGGTGCTGGGCGGCTTGATGTCCGAAAAATATCTCAATGCGCCCGAGCCGCGGCGCAGCGACCTGAACACCGCGTCGCTGCAGAAGTATCGCAACATGATCGAGGCATGGGGCGGATGGCCACTGTTCCAGGAGCTACTGGCCGCCCTGAAGCAGATCGCGGACCGGCACGGCGTGAGCATCGCGAACATCGCGGTGCGCGCGATTCTCGATCGGCCCGCGGTCGCGGGCGTGATTGTCGGCACGCGGCTGGGAGTCGCCCAGCATATCGCCGACAATGCGCGCGTGTTCGGCTTCCAACTCGATGCAGCAGACTGGGCGAAGATCGATGCGGTCAGCGCAAAGTCCCGCGACCTCGGCAAACTAATCGGCGACTGCGGCGACGAATATCGCTGAGGACCTCCTGATTTTCAAAACCCTTTCGGCTTCGGACAGCGCCCGCCGAGCAGATCGAACAAGCCCTTCGCCACATCCAGCGTCGTCCGATCGTGCAAGTACGGCCCCACGATCTGGATTCCCACCGGCAGCTTCTTCGCCAGCGTCCCGACCGGGATCACCGTCGCCGGCAGGTAGCACGCCCCCGCGGGGGCCATCCAGGTCGTCAGTGTCCAGTACGGCCGCTGCTCTCCGTTGACCGGCGCGGTCCGGCCCGCCTGCGGCTCCGAATGATCGTGCGCGATCGCGGGACACGGCATCACCGGCAGCAGGATCGCATCCCAGTCGGCAAAAAACTCTTCCCAGCGTTTGCGCATCTGGAGCCGCCGCTCGTTGTAGCTAAGCCATTGCCGATGGCGCAGCGAAAGCAGACGGCGTGTCTGCGCGACCGGCGAATTGCCCTCGGTCTTCGCGTATTCATCGAGCTTGTCCGGCGCGACTCCGCCCGCCAGCGCCGCCTGGAGCAGCGCCGAGAAGGTGTCGAAAACCTTTTCCAGCGTGAACGCCGGCCGCGCATTGCGATCGACTCTTGCGCCCGCGCCCTCCAGAGCCTGCGCGGCCTTCTCGAGCAGCTCGAGCGACTCCGGTTCCACGCGGCACGCGGGATCATCGAGCCACGCCGCGATGCGATATTCCTTCAGCGATGCGCGTCGCGGCGCGGGCAGCTTGAGCTTCCATGCCGGATGTTCCCATCGATTCGGACCCGCCATGAGGTCCAGTCCGAGCTTGAGGTCCTCGACGGTGCGCGCCATCGGGCCGGCCACCGCCAGGTCCGCCAGCGTCAAGGTTCCCGGTGGTCCGGGAATCTGTCCGTGCGCGGGAACGATGCCGTAGCTGGGCTTGTGACCGACCACCCCTGACATATGCGATGGCAGCCGGATCGATCCTCCTATATCGCTGCCGAGTTCGAGCGGGGTGAAGCCGCACGCGAGCGCCGCGCCCGAGCCGCCCGACGATCCACCCGGCGTGCGCGACACGTCATGCGGATTGTTGGTGGTGCCGAATACTTCGTTGTAACTCTGCAGGTCGCCCGCGTAGATGGGCAGGTTGGTCTTGCCGTAGATGATCGCGCCGGCTTCGCGCAGGCGCGCGACCGGCCACGCATCCTCGGTCGGGACGAATCCCGAAAGCTCGGGCGCCCCCGACGTCGTGCGCATCCCCTTGGTCTGGAACGAATCCTTGATCGTGATCGGCACGCCATGCAGTGGTCCGCGAATCTCGCCGCGCGCCAGCGCCGCATCGGCCTCGTCCGCTTCCCGCCGCGCGCGGTCCGCATCGATTGTCACGACGCTGTTGATCGGCTTGTCGAGCTTCTCAACCCGCGCGAGAAAATAATCGAGCGCCTCACGGCTGGAGATTTTCTTCGCTTTGATTTTTCTCGCGATCGAGATGGCACTGGACCAGGCAAGTTGCGCCACAATGTAATCCTCCCGTTCTGCCCCCTGCTTGTGAGTAGCTCACATGCCGGAGAAGTCAAGGAATTGACGTCAGTAGCGGCGGTTGGACCCGCCCGCCATCCGCATTCACACCGCTATGTGCAGCCGAGCGAGGATCTCCGGCGCATGATGGATCACGATCCTCGACAGCGCGAACACCAGCCCGAAGAACGCGCCGAAAATCCCGCCGTTGACGCGAATCCAGTCGAGATGCGTGCGGGTCTTGGATTCGATTTGAAATCTAATCTGTTCATCCGACAGCCGCGCCAGGTTCTCGCGCACCATGTGCGAAATCTGGCCTTTGCTGGTGTCCACCGCGCGCCGCACGATCTGATCGATCAGCCGCTGCGCGAGCTGCGATGCGTAGCTGTCGGGATCGTGAAGCTGCGTGCCGAATTCGTGGATTGCATTCTCCACCGTCCGCACCAGTTCCGGATCTTTCTGGATCTCCGGCAGCCGGCGGCGCAGGTTGGCCGCGATCCTGCCCGTCAGCGTCTCCGCGCCCAGCCGATTCATCAGGCCGTAGATGCGCGCGAAGGTGGTCGGCAGCGCCTTGCGCAGCATCGCTTCGAGTTCTTCGCGCTTCTCGGGCGACTCGAGGTAGTCGATGATACGCGCGATGAGGCGCTCGACGCCGCGATGCCCCAGCACGTCCTGGAGCTTCACTTCCTCCAGGTAGGTCCCGAGCCGGCTCACCAGGTTCATCTCGCTCAGTCGCGCGCCGATCATCTGCGGCGTGAGCCATTCGTTCTCGATCGTGGTCGCTATCCCGTCGACGAGCTTCTGCCGGTTGCGCGGCAACACTCCCGAGTTCGGCAGGTACCAGCGCCGTTCGAAGATCATCTTGAGCGCGATGTAGTCGCAGAGCCCGCCGATCAGCGCCGCCTCCGCGATCGAAACCGCGATTTCGGCGGACCGATGAAAGCGCGTCAAGATCAGCATCGCGCCGGCCACCAGGTAAACCGCCAGCGACAGCGCGAGCGTCAGGTCGCCCTTGTGCGTGAGGATGAATTCGCTCAGGCCGGCGGATCGAGCCGGCATTTGGAGGTCAGTCGCCATTGCTTTCGAGCCTTGTCCTGTTCATCAGAGGTTGCAGCCGGTAAACGCGCAGCAATTCTATCACTGCGCATCGCGAAGGTTGGGAAAAGGCAGCGCGATTACTGCACTCAGGCGCGCTGGAGCGCCGTCGCCTCGTGCACGGACGTGGGTGGCGCGGGAGGTTCCTCCCACTTCACGATATGCAGATCGTCCACGAAGGTCGCGTAGATGACCTTGACCAGCACCAGTTCGACGACCGCGGCGATCAGCAGACCGCCGATTTGCGCATAGCAGAGCGGCTGCCATAGCGGCCCGCCATGCATCGCAAGCGGCACCAGCGCCAGCACCGTCGCGCCGATCGTCACCGTCACCGGGCGCAACCTCTCGATGCCGGCATCGAGCAGGCCATCGATCAGCGGCATCCCGCGCTCGCGCATCTCCTCGATAAACTCGAACAACACGATCACGTGGCTGACGATCACGCCGACCAGGCTCGCCACTCCCAGGAAAGCCATGAAGCCGAATGCGGTCCCCGTCACCCACAGCGCAATGAACGCGCCAACGGCCCCGTATGGAACCGCGGCAAACACGATCACCGGTTTGACCGCATTGCGGAACTGGATCACCAGCGCCAGGAAAATCAGCATCACCGAGATCAACAACACCATCGCAAGTTGCAGGAAGCCCGTCGCCTGCCGCGCGCTCTCTCCCCCCAGGGTCAGGCTGTAGCCGGGAGGAAGTTGCTTGCGCAGCTCGTCGAGCTGCGGAGTCACGGACTTGATGACTTCCGAGGCGTAGATGCCCGGCGCCGGGAAGCCGAATACGGTGATGGCCCTGAAGTGATCGCGCCGGATGATGCGCTCGGTGCGAAACACCAGCTTGTGCGATGCGACCGAGCTGAGCGGAACTTTCTGCGAGCCATTCGACGCGTACACGTAGAGGTCGGGCACTTCCGACAGCTCCGATCGCTCCGATCGGAACAGCCGCGTCACGATCGGAATGCGCAGGTCGCCATCGATAAGCGTGCCGACCCGCGCCCCGCTCAATCCGCCCGCGGCAGAGTCGGCGATGTCGGCGTTGGTGATGCCGGCCAGGTTCGCGCGGTCCGGATCGATAGGCAGTTCCATCACGGGAGATTCATTCATCCAGTCGTCGCGCACCCTTCGCGTGAGCGGCGACGCGCGCAGGATTGCTTCCATTTTTCCCGCGATGCCTTTGAGCGTGGCGATGTCCTCGCGCTCGCGGGTCGGATCGATATCGGTGTGGCCGGCGATGTGAATCTCGATCGGATGGCTGGTCGGATTGGTCTGCAACTGCTGGACATCGATGCTGGCCCCGGCGATCGCGCCGTTCAGCGCGCGCTGCAGCGGAACCACGAAAGCCGGCATGTCGTCCTTGTCGAAAATCTCGATAACCAATTGCGCGTAATTGGCCTGCTGCGCTTCCGGAGCAAGTGAGAACCAGAAACGCGGGGAGCCGCCGCCGACAAAGCTGGTGATCGAGCGCAGGATCGGACGCGGCTTTCCGTCGCGCCCGCGATGCTGCGCGCCGTACTCCTGCGCCGTGCGCGCGATCACCGCCTCGGCCTGCCGCGACAAATCCCCTGTCTGGCCCAGCGCGGCGGAATTGGGCAGCCACAATTCCACGTACGCCAGGTATTGCACGTCGAACGGAAAAAAATCCGTCTTGAGCAGCCGGAACAGCGAAAACCCGCCCGCCAGCAATAGCACCGAAGCGAACAGCACCGCCCGCCGATGCTGCAGCGCGCGCCGCGCGATCCTGTAATACCAGCCGCTGAACCCGCGCTGCCGTTGCTCTTCGGGCGTGCGAGTCGGCACGGGCCGGATGAGGTAGTAGCCGAGATGCGGAATGAAGGTCATCGAGACGATCCGCGATGACACCAGCGCGCAGGTCATCACGATCGGCAGGCTGCGCAGGAATTCACCCGTCGTGCCCGTGAGCAGGAGGAACGGCAGGTACGCGCCGATGTTGGTGATGGTCGCGTAGAGGATCGGGCGCGCAAGCTTGGTGGGCCCGAGCCAGGCGGAAATCACGCGCGGATGCCCCCGCGACATCTCGTGCCGGACCGCGTCTCCCGCGACGACCGGATCGTCAACCAGCAGGCCCAACGCGATGATCAACGTCGCAATCGAAACTTGCTGGAGGTCGAGCCCGAGAAAGGACATCATCCCGAACGTCATCGCGAGCGTGATTGGAATCGACAGCGCGATAAGTGCCGCCGATCGCCAATCGCGAAAGCCGAACCACGCCACCAGCACGACCAGCAGGATCGCCTCGTATAGCGCCTGCATGAACAGGCTCACGTTTTCGCGCACCTGGCGCGGCTGGTCCGACGTGCGCGCGATGATCAGGTCTTCGGGGAGGCGCGCTTTCAGGGACTCGAGCTCGTGGTTGACCTGTGCGCCGAATTCTCCCACCTGCGCCGTCTCGCGCATGAACACCGACAGCGTGATCGCCTTGGTGCGCCGCCATCGCCCATCGCGATCCTGCCACATGTAAAAGTTGAGCAGATCGGGCGGCTCCTGGTAGCCGCGCGTGATCGTCACCAGGTCGCGCAGGTAAAAAGACCCGGCGGTCCCGGCGTTGACCATGACGTCGCCAATCTGCGCGGCGTCGGTGAACTCTCCGGTCGGTTCGACGTAAACGTCGCTACCGGCGGCGTTGATCATGCCCGCCGATTGGGTGACGTTGCGGCGCGCCAGGATTTGGCCGATCGTTCCGGGCACGATGCCGTAGGCGGCCAGCCGATCCTGCGAGTAGTTGAGCGTCACCCGCTCGGGCAGCACTCCCGAGCGCTGCACCCGATCGACATCGCGTACCGTCTCCAGGCCGCGCGAGATCAGACTCGTGACCCGCTCCAACTCACGATAGGTGTATTCATCCCCCGCGGCCGCCGTGAGAATCGCTTCGGTCTGGTTGACGTCGGTAACTACGATCGGCTGCCACGCATCGGGATACAGGGTGTGAAACGGTCCGGGTGTCAGGTCGGAATCGAGATAGTTCTTCAGCGCGGCGCGAAAATTCTCTTCGCTGCCGGCGCGCGCGCCGTCCAGGCCCACAAAGCCCGCCCCCCGGAAGGGTTTGATGTCGCTCAGCAGCTTTTTGGCCGTCAGGTACGCGGCCATCTGGTCGCGGCCGCGCGCGATAACCTCGGCGTTGGCAGTCGCCGGAAACGGCATCACCACGCTGATGCGCGCGCCGGTTTGCGCAGCGGCTTGCGCGCGGACATTGGCGATTGCCGCGCGCATGTCCCGCGCCCGCACCGCCACGATCGCATCGCTGGCGGGAGGGCTCGCGATCGTCAGCATCAGCGTCGCGGTGTCGCCAAAGTCGCTGACGAACTGGATCGGACCGGCCCCGGGCGGCAGATCGTTCATCGCGTTGAGACGCAGGTTGATATCGCTGAACGCCGTCATCTGGTCCGGCACCCTGGGCGAGAGCTGGACGTAGACGTACGCGATGCCGTCGAGCGTGACTGACCTGATCGCGAAGTCGTTGCCGGCGCCCGGAACGCGCAGCCACTTGCTCGCGGCCATCTGGTGTTCGATCTTGCGGGTGACCAGTTCCTCGACCTTGGCGGCATTCACTCCCGGCCACGGGCAGATCGCCACCGCCGCGCGCGCCGGCACCAGCGGGTCCTTGCGCTTGGGCATCTGGATGAAGCCCCAGACGCCCCACGCCATCACCATCACCAGCAATACCCACGCGACCTGGCGATTCTCGACGAAATAGCGGGCGGCGTTGTGGGTCCGCTCGATTATTTCAGCGTCGCTTTGATGCGCCATCGGGGGTGCTATTGCGGAATCACGTTAACGCGCGCGCCGTCGCTCACGATATTCGATCCGCGCACGACGACCTGCTCACCGAGCTTCACGTCGCCGTCGATTGCGATCTCGTTGCCAAGCACCGGGCCGAGCTGCACATCGTGAAGCCGCGCGATGGTCTCGCCGTTCTGCTGCTCGATTACGTACACGGCGAAGCGATCGGGTTGCCCCGGGAGCTTTACCAGCGCATCGAGCGGCACCGTGATGGTGTCCTGCGGGGCGGCAATCTGATCATCCAGTCTCAGCGAGGCGACCATGCCGGTCTTCAAACGCCCGTCGCCGTTGGGGATCGTGATCTCGATAGCAAACAGGCGCGTGGTTGGATCGGCGTCGGGCGCGATTCGCGTAATAACGCCGCTGAAATCCTGCTTGGCGTACGCATCGGTGCGAATCGAGAGATGCTGACCAAGCTGGAGTTTCTTCGCCACCAGGGCGGGAACCCCGAACACCGCCTTGACCGACTTGGTATCGGCCATCGTGAACGCTGAAGTGCCGGGACCGGCCAGCGCGCCATCCTCGATTTGCCGATCCAGGATCACTCCGTCCATCGGCGCGTACAGTTTGCAGAAACCGAGGTTTATTTTTGCCTGCTGCACCGCGGCCTGCGCCGATTCGACCTGCGACTCGGCCATCTTGAATGCCTTTACCGCCGCATCGTAGTCGGACTGGGAAACGATCCTGGCCTTGAGCAATGCCTGGTTGCGCTGGAAGTTGTTGCGTGCCTGCACGTCCCGCGCGGTCGCCCCGTCGAGCTGCGCCTGCGCATTGTCGACCTGCTCGCTGAAGGTTGCCTGGTGGATCGTTGCCAGCAACTCGCCCTTCTGCACGAAGTCGCCGCTCTGCAGGTTCCGCATGTTTCCGTCGGCGCCGGGCACCTGCTTGATCGATTCGACGTACCCCGTCACCTGGAAGTTCAGGGACAGCTGGTTGTAGGGCTGGATGTCGGCCGAATAGCGCGCGTCATTGCGCGCCGCGGATTTGGTCAGCGTGCGGACCGTGACAGCAACCGGAACTTCCGCTGGCGGACCCGCGGAGCGATTGCAGCCGAACGCCGCGGCAACCACGACCGCCGCCATCCAGCACGGAATTGAAGCACGTAGTCTCATCTTCCGGTTGCCGCTCACTTTGGCACGTCCGCCGCAGGGCCGTCATGGCCTGTAACCTCGTTGCCCAGCAGCTCCCGCAACTTGCTCATCTCCGAACCTCGCTTCAAGGTCTGCCAGTCATCTTCGATCGATTCGATCGCTTCGGCCGGGAGTGACCAGGAAGGCTTAATCCCGTGATGGGCGGTAAGCACCACCGTCTGGACCTGGCCGCCGGAATCGCCGATAAGGTCATCGACCTCCGCCAGGTCGCGATAAAACTGATTCGCGATCATCACGTTGTTCAAGGTGAAGAGCGGCGCCAGTGCCTGGACGAATAGCGATCGCGGATCGGCCGGCTGGTCGGGCGGTTCCCGGCTGCGGATCTGGATCAGCACTATTTTGCTCAACCGATCGCGGTATGCGTTGAGCGCATCGCGCGCCCACGCCGAGGCCGCCACCACTCCGTATGCATCGACATAGGCGCCATCGACTATATGCAGTCCGGACGTCTTCAATTCGGGATTGTCGACATAGCGCGCCGATGCCGCCGGGCTGATCCATGCGAAGCTCGCCGACAGCCGCACTGCCGTGAGCACGTCGATATCCGCATCGGAGTACCCGCTGCCCGGATAGTCGAAAGTGATGCGCCGCAGCGACGGAATATCCACCGTCGAAAACAGGAGTGGCCGGCCCGATTCCACCTGCGTCGCGATGAACACCGCGCCCGGCATGTGGTCCGACTCGACCAGGTCGCTCCATTGCGAGAGGCGGCTCTCTCCCGAGTGCCGTTTTCCTTTCCAGAGCAGTGCCTCGCTCCAGGTGGATTGCAGGCTCCAGGCGCGGTCGTGCGCGTTTTCGTCGATCGGAAAGATCACACTGACCAGCCCGCGTTCGATCATGCCGCGCGCCAGGCCCTCATCGCTGCGCACGCGCGCGGCCTCATTTATATAGGGCAACTGATCCATCGAGGGCGCCCGCAACTCGGGGTCGTACGATGCAAGGAAGTAATAGATACCGACGCTGCCGCCGGAAACTCCGCTGGCCAGCCGGATTGAGCGCGTGAAGGCGGGACCAAACTGTTCCTGGAGTCCCGTCAGCACCCGCGTCGTCCACGCCGTCGCCTGCGAGCCGCCGCCACTCGCGCACACGATCACCATCACGGGCTTGCGATTTCCCGCCGCCTCCTCGCGACTCAGCCACGGCTCGATCGCATCGCGCATCGCCGCCGGCAGCGGGCAGTTCTTCCCTGCGGTCTTTTCCGCGTGCGCGCAGTCGGCCTGGTAGATCGGAAAGTAGTGGCCGGCTCCATGCGTCCAGTAAGGAAGCGCGGTCCACAATGCGACCACCAGCACCACCGAGATCCGATAGCGGTCGAAGAAAAACGCCACGCCCGGCAGAAACAAGGCGAGAATGATCAAACCGATCTCGACGTAAGCGAGCGTCGGCTCCAACGTTATCTGCGCGTGCCTCGCGAGGTTCGCATCCACCCGCAGATTCGCCCAGGTGCACGCGAGCGCGCTCATCGCCAGCAGGAGCGCGAGCCACAACGGCCCGGGCCGAAATCTCCCATGCGCGTAGTCGATGTAGCCGGCGCCCAGTACGCGCGGAAATTTCCGCAAACGGCCGGGCGTTAGTATCGATGCGAGAAAATGAAATGGATCGGCGTTGCGAAGCGAACGCGGGACCAGGCGCTCCGGCAGCAGCGTCGAACGGGGAGAATCCGGAGGTACGACGAATTCGCGGATCACCAACAGCGCCCATACCGACACCAGGGCGATCGCTACGCCGAGCACCACCGGACCGACTGCGTCCGTGTCGATATGGGGGAAATCCATCATCCGCAGCAACATCGGAAGCGCCAGGCAGGAACTGAGCAGCAGCCGATATCGCATCGCCCACGGCGGCAGATGCAGTTCCGCGACTCCGAAACGATGGGGCGCCGTTTCGATCGTCACCATCGCGGTCAGCGTGCTCGTCCACGCGACGAAGAGCGCAAGTATCGTGACGAGAGTGAGTTCGCTGCCCCTGAGCTCGAAGAGATCGGGAAGAATCGAAAAATTGGTTAGGGGCAGGAGGACGAGCGCGAGCGCCACCAGGATCGAGAACCGGACAAAGAAGACGTACTGGATAAGATGCGGGAGCAGGTCCTTGAAATACGCCGCCGCCAGAACCAGAAGCAGACAGAAAGCGAGCAGCGTCAGGTACATTCGCGCGCGGACCCCTTTTGCAGGCGCTCAAACGCTACCTGCCTGAGCCCTCCTGCGCCAGCGATCGACGCGTGCGTTTTGGGACAGCTAGAGACGTTGCGCCATCGTTCCTACGAGCGCTCGAACGAAGGCCCCGAGTAAACGGCCGGTCCTGGTGGCTGCTCGGGCGCGCCCGGGGTCAGCGAAAAAGGCTGCCCTGCCGTGAAACCGCCATCGACCACCATCGCAGCGCCGGTCACCCACGACGATTCATCGCTCGCCAGGAACATCGCCATGTTTGCGATGTCTTCAGCCTGACCCGCGCGCTGAAGCGCCTGCGCCTTGCCGAGTAACGGATCGAGGGTTTCCTTGCCGCCCGGCATCCCGCCGTGCACGAGCGGAGTGCTGATCACACCCGGGCAGATGCAATTCACGCGAATCCTGTCCTTGCCGAGTTCCAGCGCCGCGGTGCGCGTGAGATTGATGACCGCGGCCTTGGCGGCGCTGTACGCGTGCAGGCGGAAGCTGCCGCTCAAGCCCGCAATCGATGCGGTCGAAATGATCGATCCGCCGCCCGCCTTGCGCATCGGTTTGACGGAATGCTTGATACCGAAAAAGACGGCCTTGAGCAGAATCGCAAAAGTCTTGTCCCAGTCCGCCTCGGTGGTGTTCTCGATCGCACCGATCGCGCCGATCACGCCCGCGTTGTTGTAAGTGATGTCGAGCCGGCCGTATTCGCGCACCGCACGATCGATGAGCGCCTTGATATCCGCCTCGCTGGTCGCATCGGTGCGTTGATACACCGCGCGCCCGCCCGCCGCGGCGATTTCGGAAACCACCAGCTCTCCGCCCTGCGAATTGAGATCGGAGACCACCACCGCGGCCCCTTCCTTCGCGAAGCGCATCACGCTCGCCCGTCCGAGTCCGCTAGCAGCACCTGTTACTACCGCAACCTTGCCATCAAGTTTGCCCATGATCGTTCTCCGCCGGAGGAAGGTGTTGTGGTTCTAATAGCAGGGCAATGGAGCTACCCGGAAATGCTCCTGATTTGTCATTCCCGCGTGTGATGCGCGCGGAGCGCGCGTCTGGAAATACGCGAGGAATCCCGGCTCCACCAAAAGCGCTCTTAACCACAAAGACACCAAGTAAGAAGGAAACAAAGCGAAGTCCCGGCTGCGTCCTTTTGCTGCCTTGGTGGGTAGGTCCTTCGTTTCGCTGATCCGGGATTCCTCACGGATCCATAGAGGCGCGCTTCGCGCGCATCACACGCGGGAATGACAAATCAGGATGGGGAGCGAAAGAGCACAGGCTGGAAGCCTAGACCACTCGGAGACCGGTGCTCGATCCTGAGCCGCCCTAGGCTTCTAGCCTGTACTTCCTGAGTCCCTACTTCCCGGACGAAGGAGTGAGGTCCATCGGCGGGTAATAATTCTCCGCGCCGATCTTCTTCACGTCCTTTACCCAACACGAATCGTAGAGCTCGCTCTGTCCCTGGAACGGGTCGGCCAGCGACCACGCTTGCCGCTTGTAGGTCCAGTTGTCGGGCTGACGCCGATGCGCCTCGCGCCAATGCCGGGGCGCCAGGTCTTTCCTGCCGTTCTCCCACAGATACTGCCCCAGCTCGAAGTATGCGGCGGCTTCGGCCTCGGCCTTCTCGCGAGGGCCGCTGCGCGCGATTACTTCCGTCGGCGAGAGGGCATACTTGCTCTTCTTGCCGTTGGCCACCCAATCGCGCAGCGCGGTCATGTATTCCTTGGGCTGCGTCTTGATACCCGCGGCGAGCTGCATCGTCTCGCGCAGCTCCACGGGAATATCCGTACTGCCCGCCAGCTTCTGCCAATCCGGCGGCGAATCGCGCTCCGGCCATGCCGCTTCGACCGGCCGCACGATCATTCCATCTTCATCGATCCAGACGCTGTTGGGCACGTTGATGACGCCAAACAATTCGTCGACGAGATGCGCGCTGTCGATCAGCGACGGATGATTCGGCTTGGTCTGCTCGATCCACACTTTCGCGGCCGCCGGATCGATATCAAGGGCGACCGTGACGATTTCGAGACCCTTGGGATGGAGTTCGTTGCGAATCGCCTGCCACACGGGCAGGTCAAGTCGGCATCCTCACCAGGAGGACCATGTGACGATCAAGACCTTCTGGCCTCGCAGCGAGCTGAGTCGGAACTGCTTGCCCTGCCAGTCCGGCAACTCGAAGTCCGGAGCCTGCGCAGATGTAAGCGCATGACCCATCGCTTCCGGGCCCAGCGACCAGATTTTCGCGTCCGCGTCGTGGATGAGCGGCATGCCGAGCCGCTCGGAGAGCATCCGCGCATCGACTTTCGCGCTCGACGCCGCGCCGGCCGGCAGCGGAACGCACACTGCACCCTTGCATGCACCCTCGGGCTTGAAGACCCATCCCGTGCGCGCTTCGAATTCTTTCCGATCTACGTCCAGCGACTTCAGAATCATGGCGGCTCTCCTGCCTGCAATTTATCCCCGAGGCACCCCGGCACGGTCAAGCACCTTTGTTTCCCGCCGATGTCGTCCCACGCCGACGGCACGGCGCTTTTTCGCCTTGACAATATCGCTACAGATATGTAGCGATATTATTGAGAACACATTTGGATGAAGACCTCAGGAACCATCGCGCCTCGCGCCGCAAAGAAACCCGGCCCCGGACGGCCCCGCAGCGAAGCCGCGGACCGGGCCATCCTGCGCGCCGCCCTTGGAGTGTTCATCGAACGCGGCATCGAGGGCGCCACTATCGAGCAGGTAGCCGACGTGGCCGGCGTCGCGCGAACGACGCTGTATCGCCGATGGTCCTCGAAAGAAGCGCTGATCGCGCAGGCGATCGCCGCGTCGAGGGGAGCTCCCGAGAGTCGGACTCTGACCGGGGTTAGGGCGGGCAAATCTCCCGAACCGCTCATCGAGGCGTTGGCGGAGATGTTTACCCGCCCCGACTACAAGAAGCTCGCTGCGCGCCTGATCGGCTCGGTTTCGAATAATCCCGAGCTGATGGCGCTGTATTGGAAGGACTACCTGCTCCCGCGCCGCCGCCTCGCCCGCCAGATGCTGGAACGTGTTGTCGGCGAAGGACGCGACCCGGAGATAATCCTGGACCTCCTCAGCGGCGCGATTATCCATCATCTGTTCGTTCGCCCGGGCGATCGCACGCGCGCGGAAATGCGCGCGTACCTGGTGCGCTTGCTGCGCGAGCTTGACCTGGGCGAAAGGACTCAGAACCCTCGGAGGATGTAACCCGTGGAATCGCTTGGGAACAAAGTCGTAATCGTCACGGGCGGCGGGATGGGGCTGGGTGAGGCGCTTTGCGAAGAGATGGCCAGTCGCGGCGCGATGGTGGTTGTCGCGGACATCAATCAAGAGGCCGCCCAACGCGTGGCATCGAGTATCGTGCGCAGGGGTTTGCGGGGAACCGCCGTGGTGGTCGACGTTTCGCGCGAGGCCGAAGTGCAGCAGATGATCGATACGACGGTCTCGCGCTGCGGCCGCCTCGACTACATCTTCAACAACGCGGCGATCGCCATTGGTGGCGATGCCCGCGACATTTCACTCGAGCAGTGGGAGCGGGTCCTCGAGATAAATCTGCATGGCGTGATCTACGGCACGATCTGCGCGTACCGCGTGATGGCGAAGCAGGGCTTCGGTCACATCGTCAACATTTCCTCGGCCAGCGGCCTGACGCCGCAACCCGGAAACGCGCCTTATTGCACCTGCAAGCACGGCATTATCGGTCTTTCGCTGTCGCTGCGGTTCGAGGGCGTCGACCTGGGCGTCAAGGTAAGCGCGGTATGCCCCGGTGACATGAAGACCAGCATGTACGAGAACATGATCGTGATGAACGCGACGCGCGAGCGGGTCGTGGAAATCAGCCGGCGTTCCCATTTCCCGATTCCGCAGATCAGCGCGCGAGATGCCGCGCAAAGGATCCTGCGCGGAGTCTCGCGCAATCAAGCTCTCATCGTCTTTCCAGCCTCGGTCAGATGGATATGGCGCGTGTCGCGTTTGTTTCCGAGCCTGATGTACCGGGCTTCTCTCTATCGGATGAGAATGTTTCGCAATTTACTGAACCTCGGAAACCCGCGCGCGTCTGCCCCGACCCCTTGAGCGATCCGCAGCCGGGGATCCTGCTACCACCAAGAATGCGTTTGCGGAGGCCGAAGCCACGCGAGTAAAGAATCCTTAGGTCTTCCCCGGTCGGGAGGTGACGCTCATGAACCAGGATTTCACGATTTGCGTGGGTACGGTTGGCGCCGGAGTTTGGTTCAGTTCCGACGGCGGAGAGCGATGGCGTCGCAGCCGGATGAATCTGCCGTTCGATGCCGAGCCGGGTGAAATCCAGATTCGGTCGTTCGCGGTATCGCCCCATCGGCCGCACGAATTGCTCGCCGGCAGCGAGGCCGGGCTCTATCGCAGCGAAGACAACGGCGCGAATTGGGACCTGGTCGAGTCACCCGCTGCAGGCAAGCAAATCTGGTCCGTCGCCTACCATCCCGGAAACCCCGATGTGCTCTTCGTCGGCACCAAGCCTCCCGGCGTCTTCCGCTCATCCGATCGCGGCAAAACCTGGCAAAAGATGGACATTCCCATCGCCGAGAAATGCCTCGCCGGCGCACCCAAGGTCACTAACATCCTGGTCGACCCGCGCGACAAGAAGACTATCTGGGTGGGCGTCGAAATCGATGGTGTGTACTGCTCGCGCGATGACGGCAAGACCTGGACCCATCACAAGATGGGCGACAAGGAACTAAACCTCGATGTGCACGGACTCGCGGTCGCCAACGGCAAGCCCGGCAAGCTGCTGGTCACGACGCCCGATGGAATCTGGAGCAGCAGCGACGAAGGCGCGAATTGGTCGCTGCACGGATTCCCGCGCTTCGCGGAGCGCGATCGCATCTCGTATTGCCGCGGCGTGATGCTCAAGCCCGATGACCCGGACACTATCTTCGTCGGCAACGGCGATTTCATTCCCGGCAAGACCGGCGCGATTCAGCGCTCGCGCGATGGCGGCAAGACCTGGGCCAAGTGCGACCTGCCGGTCGAGCCCAACTCGGTCGTCTACTGGTTCGGCACCAACGCGCAGAACCCGAACATCATCGTGGCCAACACGCTCCACGGCTACGTCTATGTCTCGACGGACGCGGGAGATTCATGGCGCAAGCTTAAACGCGAGTTCGGCGAGATTCGCGCGCTGACCTGGGTCCCGAACTGAGCTTGATCGTCAACAGCGCGGTTCTGCTTCGCCGTTTACCGTGTTAATCCCGGTACGACCGGGAATGTGGCGATTCCGCACTGGTTCTTTCCGCGGACCAGCCTGAAATAGCCCTTTTCACCCCAATCCGGTCCGAAAGAACTTTTGAGCAGCCAGTAGTCGTTGGGGCCTTCCGTGCCGTAGCCGACGACCAGGGCGGAAGTGTCCAACTGCTTGCCACAAAGGCCGGTTATGATTCCGCGCCTGTAGGACGACATCCAGCTTCCGTCGATCAACACTGCGACCGGCTGCCGTTGGACCTGTTCCAACAGCATCGTCTCATCGTTCTTGCGAAGCGCGAAGATTTGCGCGGGCTTGTCATGGGGCGAGCCACACTTTTTGCACTTTCCAACCACGCCCTTATACGAATAAGCGCTCTCCAGGCAGAGCCCGCGCTGCATCGCGTACATCAAACCAGCTTGGGGGTCTCCCCCATCGCAACCATTGGCGCCCGCCAACGTGTCGCAGTCCACCAGCTCCTGCTCTGATAGCGAAGGCAGGTGGCCCTTCTCGATCTTGGCCCATCCCTCCAGGGCACCGGTCGCGGCGAAGGCCCAACTTGAATTGCAAGAGCCCTGGTTTTTTACCTTCGTGACCGCGCCTTTATCGGCCCAGTTTAAGATCAGGCCCTGGGCTGGAGAGGACGCGGTCTCCGAATTAGAGAAGTCGCTGTCTCTATTCGGGGAGTTGAAAGCGGCGATCTCGCCAGGCTCGGAGCCGGCAAAGCCGAGGTTGTCCCGTGCCATCAGGTTTGCTGGCGACAGTAACAATAAGACAAGAAGTGACAGACTTTTTCTTGAGACCCTTTTCATCACATCAAGCTAGTTTTCTCGTTCCTCGCACTGTATTCGCACTTAAGCTCGCCAGCCAAGACTCAAGATTCTAAAAAGGAGTCAGGAGCCTCGACACCTTTGTCGTTGACGGCACCATTGTCGTCTCGATCCGGGAAGCATCTCGTGCCAGCGAAGATCGTCCATCCCGGCGGAACGCCGAAGAGGCCTCTGGTTGTGTTCGAAGAGCAGTGGCATGCGATTCCTCGTCTTCGCTCGGAGCTTGTGAATAGATAGCCAGGGAGCCACAAGAGCTCCGTCACCCCCCTAAACCCAACTACGTCATCCCGAGCGTAGTCGAGGGACCTTGTATATCGGGGAGGACAGCCGCAAATAGGAATCAAGCAGGGCGCGCCAGCTCGAAGGGACCAGGGCCGCAAGAGGCCGACGCTGAGCGGGATGCGGCGCGTCCACCAACCCGGGGC
>Ga0335085_10001093_pt1 | contig 62859 bp, 45 predicted proteins | sample Lox_Sample_45_FD_206712 | JGI IMG/M metagenome (GOLD analysis project Ga0335085, IMG submission 206712) | Soil microbial communities from Loxahatchee National Wildlife Refuge, Florida, United States - Lox_Sample_4.5 | ecosystem: Environmental > Terrestrial > Soil > Wetlands | place: USA...
GGTGGAGTGGCGCAGATGAGCGGAGAGCCGCCGAATCCCCGCGCGGAATTTTTCACCGCGATTGCCGGCCCGGCGGTGACGGTCGTGCTCGCAGGGCTGTTTTTTGGCCTGACCGCATGGAGCAATTCCGGGAACTGGCCCATCACGGCCACGGCAGTGCTGTCCTATCTGGCCTGGATCAATTGCGCGCTGCTGGCGTTCAATCTGGTGCCGGCCTTCCCGCTGGACGGCGGGCGGGTGCTACGTTCGGCGTTGTGGGCCTGGAAGCGCAATCTCCGCTGGGCCACGCGGATAGCCTCCAACCTCGGAGCCTTTTTCGGTTTGCTGCTGATGGGCTGGGGCGTTTTCGTTTTCCTGTTCGGGAATTTCGTCAACGGCATGTGGTGCTTCCTGATAGGTCTTTTCATCCGGCATGCATCCCAGGCTTCCTACCAGCAGATGCTGTTGCGTGAGGTGCTGGCGGGCGAACCGGTTTCGCATTTCATGACCCGGGATCCGGTGACGGTCGCGCCTTCCGACTCGGTGAAAAGCATCGTTGATCATTATCTCTACCGGTATCCCTACCGGTTCTACCCGATTGTGGAGAATGGGGAATTGCAGGGCTGCGTGAGCATTGACCGGATCAAAATGCTGCCGCGGGAGCAATGGGAACAGAGCACCGCCCAATCCGTTGCCGTGCCGTGCTCGACGGAGAATATGATCGGGCCGGACGCGGATGCCACCGAGGCATTGACCACCATGAGCCGTAATCACGCGGGTCGCCTGATGGTGGTGGATCATGGGCACCTCGTCGGCATCGTCGCGCTCAAAGATTTGCTGAATTTTCTTTCGCGGAAATTGGAATTCGAACCCGGGTGACATTGTTGGAAAGGCAAAGGAAGGATGGCGCAAGCGAAGTGAGACATGAACGAGGGGCCGCAACACAGCGGGAAAGGAGGCGCCGGGCGCCGACTCCTGCGGGAGCCACCCGGAAAAAGCGAGTGGCCTTTGCGCTGGATATGCCGGAGGCAACGTCTGTGGCAGTTGCGGGCACATTTAATAACTGGAGCCCGGATCAAACGCCGATGCGCCGGGAGCGATCGGGAAAGTGGAAGGCCGTTGTCTTCCTGCCGAGCGGCCGCCATGAATACCGTTTTGTAGTGGATGGCCGCTGGATCAGCGACCCCGCTGCCAGTGAAACGGTTGGCAACAGTTACGGCAGCACAAATTCCGTGCTGGCAGTTCAGGAATGATTTCGGCGGCTCGTGAATCCGTTCAGTCGAGGAACAATTCCATGCTTTCGTCCGTCGCGTGGCTCAAATGCTCACGGGCGATCAGCCCCTTGACTTCGTCCACCCTGGGCGGCACGGCGTCGCTCGACACCAACGCAAGGGAAGCGTGACTGGCGCGCATCCGCCCGAGCACTTCAAGATAGGTCGCCTGCGGGCTCACTGTAATAAAGGCGTGATTCGCGACTTCGCCCAATTTGGGCGTGGCGGAGTGTTTCAAAGCGTTGCCGATGAGCTCACTTCTGACAAACCCGACGACTCGTCCTTCCTTCTCCACCAGGCAAATGGGCGCGCGGTTGTCTTCGGTCAGGGTCGATACAAATTGCGCGACGGAGGTGGAGGCATCTGCACGGCCAAACTCAGACATCATGAGAGTCTGCGCCCGGCGCACGAGCTCGGGGTTGGCGCGCAGCGCTTCGGGGATATGATGCCCACGGCGGGCCAGTTTCATGGTATAGATGCTTTCGTGTGACAAGACTTTTCTGATTCCATAACTGACCGCCACGGTGATGGTCATCGGGATGATGACTTTGTAATCGAGGGTCATTTCAAAAATCATCACGATCGCGGCCATGGCGGCACCCGTCGAGCCGCCGACGACTCCGGCCATACCGGCAACGGCAAAGGCCGGCGGGCTGATGCCGAGTTGCGGGAATGCAAAGCGCAAAATCACGCCATAAATAGTTCCCAGCGTCGCGCCCAGAAACAAAGCCGGTGAAAAGATGCCGCCCGACGCCCCGGAACCCAGGGTGAGCGAAGTCGCCAGCAGCTTCGCGCCAAACAGAATCGCCAGCAGATACAAAGGCATCCCCACCCCTGAGAGGAGTTCCTGCACCGTTGAATAACCAACGCCCTCGACGTAGTAATGACCGCTCGTGGCCATGAATCCATAGAGCATCAATCCCACCGCGAACATGCCCAGCAGGTGCTGGCGGAAATAACTTCCCCGCACGCGCCGCTCGAAAAAATCTTCGGTCGCGTAGATGGATTTGATAAACAGGGCCGATACCGCGCCCGCCGCCACTCCGAGTCCAACATAGGCCAACAACACGACCGGAGAAGTGATGTGAAGGTCGGGCGTTTCCAATTGGGGGATGATAAAGGAGGGATGCTCGCCAAACGCCAGGCGACCGATATACGTGCCTGCGGCCGTGGCGAGAGCCACCGGAACCAGGGTGCGCACGCTGACCTCGTGCATCATTATTTCCAGGGCGAACAGCACGCCGCCCACCGGCGTGTTGAACGTGGCGGCGATGCCGGCCCCGGCGCCGCCGGCGATCAAGGCGATGCGTTGCCAAATCGGAACGCGGAGCCATTGGCCCAGCGTCGAACCAAACGAGGATCCGATCTGGATGATGGGGCCTTCGCGCCCCACCGACCCTCCGCTGCCGATGGAAAGCGCGGAGGCGATCGATTTGATGGCCGCCACCACCGGACGAATCCGGCCGCGATTGTAATAAATTGCATCCATCACTTCCGGCACGCCGTGGCCCTTTGCTTCCGGTGCGAATGTTTTCACCAAAAATGCCACGCCGGCCGCTCCGACCACCGGCACGAGAATTACCAGCGGCCCCCAGGGACTGGCAGGAGTGTGCACGTTGGCATCATACGCAATGGACCATCGGCCCAGGAAAAGCAGGTTGTGAAAGAGTCCAATCAGCCACCGAAAGACGACCGCGCCCACGCCCGCGATGATGCCGACCCCAACCGCCAGGAGGGAGAACCACAACGGTTTTAGTGATCGCGTTGGAGAAGGCGTATTATCATGCCGGGAGAGGTTCAACATGGTGGAAAGTCACGATCTTGTGATCTCCTCCTTTCGCTGCCGGCGCCGTTTCGAAAGCACAACCGGGCTCCGTCGGCGACTAATTGCGCCGCATCCGGGCAGGGAATTCGGTCCGTGTTGACTACCAGGTGATATTGCAAATCGTCCTCGACGCAAACGTGGAAATGTTCCTTTGCGTAACGACCGCGCCCGCGGTCCGAGGCGGCGACGAATCGGGTTGCTTCCTTCAGAGAGACGCCGTTGAGCCTCTGGAGCCGCTCAATTCGGCTGGGCAGCGCCGCGATGAGCCGGACATGAAACACATTCGAGAGGTGCGCGGTAATGAAATTCGCGCCCTGGCCCAGGAGGATAACATACCCGGTATCGGCCAGGTGCATGACCGCTTCGGCGACCTGGGGGAGGATCATCCAGGAGGACGGGCGCGAACCCAGCCACTCTTCCAGGATCCTCTTGAATTGGGACCGGCGGTTTTCCGGTGTCAGATCTGTCAGTGATTGGAACATGTGGCGCTCCTCCAAAACTCTCTCCACCAGCCGGCGGTCGAAAACCGTCCACGGCGCGGTGCCTTTTGGCTGCGCGGAATGCAAAATGGCGGACAACTGCATGGCGATTCCGTGTTCACCCGCGCCGGTCTGGTGGGAAATCGTAATCGCGGGTCCGGGCGGAGGCAGGTCGCGGGTCGCGGCGGAATTCTTGCGTATCTCAAGCTGCCTGAGAATGTAAGAATTGCAGTGTTCCAACTGCATTTCGTCCGCGAAATTGTCGATTGCAGGCTCAGGCCGCATGTCAACACTCCTTGTCTGGCGGTCGTATCTGACATTTCTGTCGCGCAATCATCCTAAGATCGTGCAACAGCAAAATCCGCCCGGGCAAAATCCGGAGCAATGGGGTTTGGACCGGATGAAGGGATGGAAGCGTGCGTGGTGCAGAAACGTGGGCAAAGGAGGGAAAGTGCGGGGCCGGATGGTATGCGGGTCGATGCTCCTTCGTCGGCGCTTAAAAGAACTGGTTGACTGCCCGCGCGGTTCTTCGCAGGTTGTGCATCAGCACCGTGAAGCGATTCAAGCTGTTACTTTTTTCCGGCATCCTCCTGCTCACTCACCTTGCCCGGGGAGTCACGTTTCAAATCGCGGACCCGGTCGAATTCGGGAAAATTATCAATACCAATGCCGTTCTCACCACGAATGCCACGATCAATACCTGGCTTGAGGGTCCGGTGTGGATTCCGAACGGGGGCTATCTGCTTTTTTGCGACCAGAATAATAATCGGCTGAAAAAGCTCGTTCCGCCGGGGACGGTGACAGATTACCTGGTCCCCCCGGCAAACACGTTGATTAACGGAACCATGCTGGACGCGCAGGAGCGCCTGATTGCCGCCGAGGCCGGCGGCGCGGGCTTGCAAATCGTGATCATCACGAACGGGGCCGCTACTTCCCTCTGTTCCACGTGCAATGGATTGAAGTTCTATTCGCCCAATGATGTCGTGGTCAAATCCGACGGAACCATATGGTTCACCGACCCGGGTTATAATGGCGGCATCGGCAGTCCACCGCAGGCGGGATTTCAGGCGGGATATTACGTTTACCGATTCAACCCGACCAACGGCAACGCGTCGTGTGTCCCGGTGATCACCAACGGCCTGATCCGGCCCAATGGCCTTTGCTTTTCGCCGGATGAATCCAAACTTTACGTAGCGGATTCCGACACGACTCGGCACGACATTCATGTTTATTCCGTGTCGGCCAGCAACACACTTTCCGGCGGCGCCGTTTTTGCCACCGTGACGAACGGAATTCCCGATGGCATTCGCTGCGATATCGATGGGCGGATTTGGTCGAGCGGAGGCGATGGCGCTTATATTTTTGCGAGCGACGGGCATTTCGTCGGCAAGATCAAGTTCGGACTCGTGGTAAACCTTTGTTTCGGCGGTCCCCAATACAGGACACTTTACATTGTGGGCCAGCCGGTCGTTACCTCGATTCCCGTTCTGGTCGCGGGAACGCCGGCGATCAAAACCGTCAAAATCCATTCTGACGGCGGCGCGATCACGGTGTCGTGGAACGCGCCATCCACCGGCTTTGTCCTGCAGGAGAGCGATGCGCCCGAATCGCCGGAGTCCTGGACCAATTCATCCGTGACGCCGGTAATGACGAACGGAACCAACGTGGTGAGCCTGGATCCGACGAACAGCGCGCGATTCTTCCGGCTGAGGCTCAATTGAATTGTTCATGTTTGCGGTCTTGCCGGACGGCTTTCATATATCTCCCGCGGCAGATTAACAGTCATTCATGCCCAAGAGTAAGAAAGCCAGGGACCCCGCTGAAACCGCAGTCAGGTGAGAAATATGGCGGCGTTCTGTGGCGGTCAGGTTGATGGCGACGTATTGCGGGCGGCTCGACTCTTGTGTTAGCCCGGCGGAGATGCGGCGGCGAGGATTGTTAGCGTTTATTTTATGCTAATCCCTCCTTGCAGCATGTTCAGGCAAGCTTATAATCGCGGGCATGAGTCTGCTGAGAGTCGAACGGTTATGCAAGTCGTTCGGTGCGATTCGCGCGGTGGACGTTGTCAGTTTGGAGGTGCAGGCTGGCGAAATTTACGGCCTGCTTGGTCCCAATGGCGCTGGTAAAACGACCACGATTTCAATGATTTCCGGTTTGCTCAAGCCGGATGCCGGGGAAGTCTTCGTGGCAGGAAATCCTTTTTCTTCCGATCCACAAAAAGCCAAAGGCATCATGGGCGTGGTGCCGCAGGAATTGGCCATTTACGAGGAGTTGAGCGGGCGCGAAAATCTTGAGTTCTGGGGACGCATGGCGGGTCTGAGTTCGGGTGAAGCCAAGTCGCGCGCGAAAGATTTGCTTGAGGCGCTCACACTGTCCGATCGCGCGAAAGACGCGGTCAAGACTTATTCCGGCGGCATGAAGCGGCGCATTAATCTCGGCTGCGCGCTGCTGCACCGTCCGCAATTGTTGCTGCTGGACGAGCCGACGGTGGGCATTGATCCGCAGGCGCGGCAGAACATCTTGGAATTCATCCGGAACCTGCGCGCGTCCGGCACGGCGATTCTTTACACGACGCACTATCTTGAGGAGGCGGAAGATTTGTGCCAGCGCATCGGCATCATTGATCACGGCCGCGTGCTCGCAGAAGGCACCTTCAGCGAACTGCAGGACCGTCTCGGCGGCGACCGCGTGTTCGCGCTGGAAGCCGACTTCAAAAATTCTTCGCCCGATGCGTGGGACGGTTTTCAGCAGCGTTTCCGGGTGATTCAAAAATCGGAAAAGCAACTGGTTGTGGCCGCGGTCGGCGCGCGTGATCCCGCGGATTGTTTGAAAGAATTGCTGAACCTGCCCGTGCGTGTGGAAAATGTGTCGCTCAAGCGTCCCAGTTTGAATGATGTCTTCCTGCAATTGACGGGCCGCGAATTGAGGGAATGAAATGAAAAGCGGGGAGCGAAAAGGCGAACCGCAGAAAGGAGCCGCGCGTGAGCGGGCGCTTGTTGGTCCCACTTTGCGCTTTTTTTAGCCATGCTCTTAGTCCTTCTTGCCAAAGATTTGCGGCGCGCGTGGCACAATCCGCTGCCGTGGCTCATCAACCTCATCGTGCCGCTGGCGATGACCGCGCTGCTGGGCGTGGTCTTTGGCGCCGGTTCCGACAACAGCAAGCTTGGCCGCATTCGCTTCGCAGTGGTGGATGAGGATCAATCGGTGTTGAGCGATATGCTGCGGGGAGCGGTGAATCAGAACCAGGCCGGCGACCATCTCGAGCCGGTTTTCATGGAGCGCACAAACGCGTTGAAACTGATCAACGAAAATAAAATCAGCGCCGTGCTCATCATCGAAACGAATTTCATGCGTGATTATCTTACCGCCCGGGCGCCGGTGAGTTTGCACTTGATCAAAAACCCCGCTGAATCGATCAGCCCGGCGGTCCTGGAAGAATTGCTTGGCGCGGTCGTGACGGCTTTGAATGAAGTTTCGCGCAATTTCAATTCCGAATTTCCCGAATGGCAGGCGGTGTTTGAAGGCAAGGAAGATTATCACAAGGTTTCGTTTCTGATCGAACGCGCGGGCGACAGACTCAAGCTGGTGAAGAGCTTCGTCGACCCGCCGCTGGTGGGTTATGAGAAGGTCGACTCGCTGGATGGATCCAACAATGGTGACAGCCAAAATGATGGAAAAGCAGACGTCAGAGGCCCGATCCATCAGGGCCTCACACCGGCGGCCACAAATCTCGCTGCCGCAAAAGTGAGTGAAAAGAAAAACAATCGGCCCAAAAACGATAATTTGCGCGAGACTTTCGCCTACTTGCTGCTGGGGTTGTCCGCGATGTTTTTGCTGTTCCTCGGCCAGAATGCGATGACGGATTTGCACCGCGAGTTGCGCATGCGCACGTTCGAACGCTACCAGACGATGCACTCGCGGCTCTGGCCGTTTATCGTCGGGAAAATAATTTTTGCGGTCGTGGTGCTGTTGATTTGCAGCGTGGTGATGCTCGGTGGGGGCGGGTTGATTTTTCAAATTCAATGGCAAAATCCATTGCCGCTGGCGGCGCTGGTGTTGGGTTACGTGTTGTTTGTGGCGGCGCTGTTTGCGGTGCTGGTGGCGATCGTGCCGGACGAGCGCCGCGCGGGTGTGTTGAACAATATTGCCGGCATGGCACTGGGAATTGTCGGAGGGTGCGCTTTTCCGGCGCATCAACTGCCGCAGTTTTTGCGCGAGCACATTACGCCGCTGATGCCGAGCAACTGGTTTGTTGAAACAGCGCGAAATGTTCATTTCGGCAACCCGAATGCCTGGGAAATTGTGTCAATAAAGCTGCTGTTGTGCAGCGTTGTCCTGACGGCCCTAGCTGCGGTCCTGTTCCGCCGCAAATTCAGAACCGGCGTGCGCGCATGAAAACGGTTCATCCATCACCGCGATCCGCATGAGGCACATCCTTGACATCGGCCATACGGATTTGCGTTTGTTTTTGAAACACAAGAGCGCATATGTCTGGCTGTTCGTGGTGCCGCTGGCGTTTGTTTATTTCATGGGTTTCGCCGCACGCGGCCCGGGGCGGCCTTACAACCGCACGCCGCCGGTGCTCATTGAAAACGGCGACACCAATTTTCTGGGCCGGGTTTTTGTTGATGAATTGAAGTCGCAGGACCTGTGGGTGCTCGATCCCACCAACCGCGAAACTGCCGTGCGCATCATCCGGATTCCGCCGGATCTCACCGAAAATGCGCAGCGACTCAAGGCGACAAAAGTGCAATTTTTGAAAGGCGAAGACTCCGGAGAGGCGGACACGGCGCTGATTGAAGTCCGGCTGGTGCGCTCGCTGATCGCAATGAACGGGCATTTGCTCGAAGTGGCAAAGCCAACGAACGGCGCCGCAAATTTCACGGAGGCCGAGCTTCGCGAGGCGATGGCAAAAGCAAATCCGGTGAGCCTCGACGCAACATTTGCCGGCCGCAAGCCCACGCCGACGGGTTTTAATTTTTCGCTGCCGGGAAATCTCGTGATGTATCTGATGATGAACCTGCTCATTTTCGGCGGCGCAACGATCTCCGCGGAGAGACGCAACGGGGTCATCAAGCGGTTAATGGTTTTGCCTGTGACGCGTTTCGAATTGGTGATGGGAAAAATCTATGGATTGATGCTGCTGGGAATCGTGCAAATTTTGTTTTTTCTGGCGGTCGGGAAATTCATGTTCCACGTCAATCTCGGCGCAAATTTGCCGGCGGTGATGTTGACGCTGGTTATTTTCTCCTGGGTGGCCGGTTCGCTGGGAGTATTGGCCGGGTCTGTCGTTGCGGCGGAAGATCGGGTCGTTGGCATCTGCGTTTTGTCGAGCTTGCTGATGGCGGCGCTGGGCGGCTGTTGGTGGCCGCTCGAAATCGGTCCGCCCATGATGAAAACCATAGCGCTTTGCACGCCGAGCGGCTGGGCGTTGCAAGCGTTGCATCAGCTTATCAGCTTCGGCAGCGGAATTGGCGCAGTGCTGGCGCCGCTCAGCGTGCTGGTGGCGTTTGGCGCAGCGGCCAATTTGCTGGCGGCGCGGTTTTTCCGGTGTTAACGGGACAGTGGCGGAGTGTTGCGAAGGTGACGTTGAAACGGCGTCATTTGCCGGCGGCGAGCTCCACCGTTTAACTATGTCACCAACGTTAGAATATGGCGGCGCTCACAGAGACGCCGCTACAGGATCAGACTTTGCCGATCCATTTGCGGTCTTCCCAGACGGCTTTGAGGGAGGTCAGGTTGCGGCGGTCGAAGACGTTCCGGGCCGCGGCGGCGAGGTCGCCTTTTTTCAGATTGTTGAAGGCGTCGCTGGCGCTGATGGCGACGTATTGCAGGACGCTGGGGTCGCGGTAGCAATCAATCATGCAGCGGGTGCAGCCGTCGCGGATGAGTTTCGATTGGTCGAACTCGTAGATGTTGCACATGGGTTTTTCCCAGAAATGGCAACGGTAGAGGTTCAGGTTCCAATCGAGGTAAAAATATTTGTGGCCGCCGAGGCAGCCGAACTTTTCTTTTTCACCGCGCAGATGCCGCTGCATTTCGTGCAGCGATTCGGTCGGGTTCACGACCGGGTAACCGCTGCGGTGCTTCATGTTCTTGATTTTTTCGAACAGCTCGATGAGTTCGTCTTTGGAGAAATTCACCAGGCCGCTGTCGCTGAAGCTGAGGTAGCTGCTCGCGAGCGACGTCAGCGGATAACTGAACGTGCAACTCTTGAAGTCGAGCGCTTCGAGAAACTCGGGCAATTTGTCGTAGTCATCAATGAGCCGGCTGGCGGTGATGCTGGCGGTGGTTTGGATGCCGGCGGAGTGGAAAAATTCGTTCGCGCGCTTGATTTTTTTGCAGACGTCGGGCAGGCCGCGATTTTTTTCGTGCTTGGAAATATCGTGGGCGTCGATGGACATGATGACGCTGCTGAGGCCGTCGCTGGCGAGGCCGCGCATGTTGTCCTCGGTCCAGAGGCCGCCGTTGGTGCAGATCATCGGGTGAATGCCGCGTTCGGCGGCATACCGGGTCATTGCGCGGAGTTCCTTGTGGACCATCGGTTCGCCGCCGACAAAGAGCAGGTAGCCGATGTGATTTTTCACCGCGATGTCGATGACATCCTGCGCTTCCTTGAGCGTGACGCTGCGCCGGGCTTTGGGATCAAATTTCGAGCGGGCGAAACCGCAAAAATCGCAATCGGCGTTGCAAATGTTCGTGATGGCGAATTGCAGGTAGCCGGGCCCGCCGTGATCGAGGACTTCGCCGAACAGTTTGAAGAGGCTTTTTTTGGGGCGAACGACCGGCTTGGAAAAGTCCTGTTTCGCCGCAGGAGCTGCGGCGGGCGTCTCGGAAGAAATCAAACTGGCGGTACTCATTCGGTAAACTCGTGCATTTTGCGCGGAAAGCGAGGAGGTAAGCAATTCTTTTGCGAGGGGGCTATTTTGACCACAGATTAAGACAGATGGGCGGGGATAGAAATCCGAAGGCCGAAATCCGAAATCCGAATGAAGGGGATTCGAAATTCCAAATTCCAAAGGGGGGCCGGATTCGATCCAGGGAAAAATGCAATAAGATGTCTTGACAATAGTTGTATATGCAACCATAGTGGGGATATGAACAAAACGATGCCGAGTCCGTTGGAAGAGCATTTGGGTTACTGGCTGCGTTGCCTTTCGAATTTTGTGTCGCACACGTTTGCGGAGAGGCTGGCGGGCCAGGGCGTTTCCGTGGAGCAATGGGTGGTGCTGCGGACGCTTTATGACAACGAGGGCGCCACGCTCAGTGAAGCGGCCAGGGCGGTGGGGGTGGATAAGAGCACGTTGTCGCGCATGGTGGAGCGGTTGGTGCAAAAGGGTCTCGCCACCCGGTCCGAAGGGCGGGATCGCCGGTCGGTCGGCCTGGCGCTGACGGCGGCGGGAAAAAAGTTGGTGCTGCAATCCGCCAAATTGGCGGACGAAAATGACAAGGCATTTTTCCACACGCTGTCGGCGCGGCAGCACGAAGAATTTCTATCAACAATCAAGCAACTGCTCACGGCGAACGGTTGGGATGTGGCTGCGCGCGGGGGCGATCGAATGGAATGAACAGAGCGGCTGATGAAGGCAATTTCAACTTAAAACACGCTTTGTAGAAAAAGCATTATTGGAGCATCGACCTCCCTCACCCCGGCCCTCTCCCCAAGGAAAGGGTGGTCCTATGTGGAAATCGAGGATGGGACTTAAGCTGTCGGCTTAGTCCAACGTTGGGTAGGGGAGCGATTTCTCTTAAGAACCGGATGATTGCTTTCCATGAACGGTGAGGAGACGGTGCGTCCATGGACAAAGGTAGTGTCGCCCATGGCGAGGAAGTGATGAGGGCATTTGACCCAGGGCGGCGGCTGCTACGCGAGCCTTGCCCTGGGCTCTCATCTCTCGGGCCTTCAGCCCGGGTCGCTCCTAGGTTTATGGTTAGTGCGCAGTTCAAAAAGGAACTGGAAGCTACAAAGCGCTTAAAACAAAGAAAGGACAGTTATGAATACGAACATCATCATTGAAACGGCTCGGAAAACTTTGGCGGGAACAATCTCCTTCCCGGAGGTCGTCGGCCAACTGCTCGCGGCCGGCGTGGAATATTATCACGTGGATTACGTCGGCATGAAAAAATCGTTCTACGATGCCGAGGGCGGCATGGTAGTGACGCCGATTGATTATGAAAAACTGCCGCCCGTGGCGGAGAATTTTTCGCTGGAGGGAATCAAGGCGGATATTTTCGAAAGCCAGCGGAACGGGCAACATTACCGCGACTTCACGCGGCGGGCGATGGAGGCGGGCGTGCAGGGGTATTTTGCGTTTCTGCGCGGCAAGCGCGTGACCTATTTGGGGCGCCAGGGCGATCAGCATACGGAGTGGTTTCCCGGTGCGAAACAATGAAGTCAGGGGGTTTTACAATGGTAAATAATATTGACAGTATATATTATTTACTATATTGGTAGCCCCATGACTGACGAGAAACCCTGGTATGAAACAATCGTGCTGCCGGCGTTGTTGCGGCATGCCCGGATGACTTATGGCAAGGCGATGCGCGGTGCGCTCGAGGCGGCGGGTTATGACGATATGCCCAAAAACGGCATGTATGTGATTGGCGGCCTGTCCATGGGCGCGGGTGGGGTTCCGCTGGGGCAATTAGTCCTGGAGTTGGGGGTGTCCAAACAGGCAGCAGGACAGTTGGTGGATATGTTGGTGCTGCGCGGTTATATCGAGCGATCTCCAGATGCGACGGACCGGCGCAAGCTGACGGTGACTTTGACGGAACGCGGCCGGGCGGCGGCAGCGATCCAGCAGGAGGCCAGGAAGAAAATCGATGACGAACTCTTCGCGCGCGTGGGAGAGAAAGGAATTCTTGCCACACGCCGCGTGCTGGCGGCACTGATTGGGATTGGAAAACGTGGGAAAGAAGAGGAACACGATCATTAAAGGAGCCCTTGACCCGTCTATAACTTCACAGTTTAAGGTCACCTCGTTCGCAAATTAAAGATTGAACGAGGTCACTATGAAAAAACACGTCACCAAGGATGAATGGGTCGAGATGTATGAAGAAGTCGGGCTGGATGCTGCGAAGCGGATGCGCTGGCACAGACTTTTCGAGGCACGGCATCCGGAAGGGCATCAGGCTTTTTTGGAATGGCTTGGAATCCCGGCGAAAGAGATTGATGAAATCCGCGCGGAATGCCGATGATTCCAGTGCGCAGTGAAGAGCTATTCCATATCCAAACTCGCGCGGGTGTTCGGACTGGCGCGCAGCACGTTGCTGTATTACGAGCGGATCGGGCTGCTCAAGGCCTCCGCTCGGACGGGCTCCGGTTACCGTTGCTATTCGCAAAAAGATTACCGGCGGCTGGAGCGGATTTGTCATTTCCGCGAAGCTGGGTTGAAGTTGAAGGAGATTCGGAGGGTTCTGTTGTCCGGTGGAAAGCCGGGGGTGAAGTTGATCGACAAGCGCCTGCGGGAGACGGTGGCGACGATTGTAGACCTGAAGAATCAACAACGTGTGCTGGCCCGCATGCTCAGCCGCATGGCCAGCCGGGCGCCGGTGGATGTGGATTTGTGGGTCGAAATGTTCGAGTCCGCAGGAATGGATGAAAAGGCGCGGAAGCGCTGGCACATGGAGTTTGAGCGGCGCGCTCCGGAGGGACACAATGAGTTTCTGCTGTCGCTGGGCATTGCGATCGCAGAGGTGGCGAGAATCCGGCGTTGGAGCCGCGGGGAGATTAAGGAGTTGTAGAAAGTGTTTAAAGAGCGCATCAGCTTGTAATGCCTTCAATCGGAATTTCAGGCCAAAAATCTCGAATTCTCTGTATTCCTCTTTGTGTCACGGCAGTGCTGGTAAGTCGGAAACGCTGAATGTCGGGAATTTTTTGAATCAGTGCGATTAATTGCTCCAGGCTGGCGTCATTACAATCTGGTCCATGCGCCCAAATTAAAACCGGCTCCTCAAAGGCGCGCCACAGGTCTGCCTCGGCAAGGCGCATGTCGATTCCGCGCGCCGTGACGAAAATCCCAGCGCCAAGTCGCTCCGCATCTTGAATAACTGAGGACATAAAATCTGGCGGTGCAGTCGATTGCCTCACGATCCAAGTTCAATAGCCGGCGCGCAAGAAAAGGTTGTGTCTTGGGTTGAAGGAGATTTGATTCTGAAGCATGGTCGTTCGTTAAGAATCGAAGCGATCATGTATAATCCTCCACATTTCGAAGAAACGCGGCCTGAGGAGCTGCGCCGAATTATCGACCAGCATCCCCTGGGCATTCTGGTCACGCGCGAGCCGCAGGGGCTCGATGCGAACCACCTGCCCTTTGAGTTCGATCCCGAAGGCGGTGAGCATGGCCGATTGCTGGCTCATGTCGCTCGCGCAAATCCGCTTTGGCAGGAGGCAAACGATGGTGACGAGACGCTGGTGATTTTTCGTGGCGTGGATTCATACATTTCCCCGAATTGGTATCCGAGCAAACACGAGTTGCACCAGCAGGTCCCAACCTGGAATTACCAGGTGGTGCATGTGCACGGGAAGATCAAGATTCGGGACGACCAAAAATTTCTGCTGGGCGTGGTTGGACGCCTGACGCACAAGCATGAGATGCGGATTCAGGAGCCGAAGCCGTGGACGATGTCCAGTTCCTCGAAGGAATTTATCGATTTGATGCTCACAAAGATTGTCGGCATTGAAATCGAAATCGTAAAAATGGTTGGGAAATCGAAATTGGGGCAGAACAAGGAGGATCGGGATCGGTTGAGCGCGGCGGAGGAATTGCGCCAGCACGGTCGTGAAGAAATATCCGATGCAATGTTGAACGCGAAGAACGGCAAGGGCTAGTCTTGCAGCCACAGAAGCCATGAATCCGCCATGCCGGGACACGAATTATTACCCATCCTTTCCGTAAGAATCCCGACATCGTAGCGGCTGACTGGATTGAGTTTTCCCTAACGCCACATTACCCTTGCATGAGATTCGTTGTAGTGCTTTTATCCCCTCCGAGCGAGACACAAATACGACTGCAAAAACATGGAGGCCCGCCCTATGGGAAATCACAGCCACTCTCATCGCCTTTCGTTTTCCATCGCACGGATCCTGATCTTGATCACTTTTGCCATCGGCTCCTTCCAGATCGCGTTCGCCCAAACTCGAATCATTTCCTTGAGCGGCGATTTGGATTTCGGCCGGATCCCGATTCGCTCGTCGTCGCAACGCGTGTTGGCGATTTCCAACCTCGGCGACTCGGTGCTCACGATCAGCAATTTGGATTATCCTCCACTCCCGGTCCTAACGCTGGTCGAATTCGAGGGAAACTGGTCCGGGCCCATCGCTCCGGGTGCCACCGAGTACATTTACATTACCTTCACGCCACTCGGAACCACCATTAACGGCGGCTCGAATGATGTAGACTTCGCAGGCTACCTGTCTGTGGAATCCGACGCTACCGCTGGGACCAATTACATCGCCATGTCCGGTGTCGGCACCTGGCCGCCCCTCGCTGCCAGTTTGAATCTGGATTTTGGAAGCGTGCCCCTTGGCGACACCCGGGAAATGATGTTGTCGCTGACAAACACTGGCACGATGCCCGTGACCGTCACCAATCTCACGCTTCCCGACGGTTTCTTTTCCGGTTTTTGGAGCTCCGGCACAATTCAGCCGGGTTCGGCGACAAATATTTCTGTCGTCTTTCAGCCCGCCAAGGTAACCAACTATGATGCCGTCGCCGTCATCGGTTCGGACGCCACGGACGCGGTTTTGGTTTTGACGACGCCCAACGGCAACGTCACCAATTCCAGCGTTGGCTCCATCCTTTTGGGCGTTTCAGGGTCCGGCACTTACCCGGCTGGCAAGTTCATCGGCTTGTTCGCCCCGACCAACGATCCCACGTTCGAGAACTCCGGTTACATCACTGCCAGTTGCAACGCCAAAGGGAAAATCCAGGCCACCATCACGCTCGCCAATAAGCGCTATCCCTTCTCTGCACAGATTTCTCCTTCGGGAACGGCGTCTGCAACCATAGCTCGAAAGAAGTTGCCCAATCTGAACGTGTCCCTTCAGTTTGAGCCAGAATTCTTGCGCCAATGGACCGGAACGATCGACGATGGCAGCTGGACCTCCGCCTTGAAGATGGACCCGGTGATTCGCCTCACCAAACATTCACTCCGCGCTATCCCGGTCGGCCAATACGCGATCTACCTTGCTGGAAGCACTAATGTACTTGTAGCTCCGACTAACTCGGGCACGGGCGTTTTGGATGCAAAGATCTCGGGTGTCATCCATGTGAAAGGAACATTGGCGGACGGAACGAAGTACTCTCAAAACACTCTTGTGTGCGGTTCAGAAGTGCCGATTTACGAGCCATTATACGGACGCCGGGGAGCGATACTTGGATGGATCTCCATTGGCCTCCGGGCATCTCCGCCACCTGTGATTTTGCCGCCGCCAGGCCTCGTAATCACTCGTCCGCCCTTGCCGCCAAATCCACCAATCATTATACCGCCACTCACCAATGTGCCCATCACCATCCTTCCACAGGCTTCATCGGAAATACAAAGACAGATCGTCGGCACATTAAATTGGTTCAAACCCGCCGGTATGGATTCCGATTACCCCGACGGTTTTTCCTTTCAAACAACCGCCACCGGTTCGATCCCCTAGAGCGTTTAAGCCAATAGGCACAGGCGTGGATTCATGGTTGTCTTTGATTTCTCAAGAAAAGGTTTGTCTCTTTTTCGCGGAGCGGGTTTGATTCTGGAGCATGGCGCGCAATATCGTCTATTTTGATTTGGAAACGCAGAAATCCGCGGAAGACGTCGGTGGTTGGGACAAAATCAGCTTGATGGGCATGAGCGTTGGGGTGACGTATAACACGGGCACGGGCGCGTATAAAATTTACGGGGAGAAACAAGTCGACGATTTAATCAAGGAATTGCAGCGGGCGGATTTGGTGGTGGGTTTCAATAATCTGCGGTTCGATTACGAGGTGTTGCACGGTTACACAGCGTTTGATTTGCGGCAGTTGCCGACGCTCGACATGCTGGTGGAGTTGCAAAACAAATTGCAGCATCGGCTCTCGCTCGATTCAATAGCGACGGCGACGTTCGGCGTGGAAAAAACGGCGGAAGGAATGCAGGCGATCGAATGGTATCGACAGGGCAAGCTGATGGATATCGCGGAGTATTGCTGTTACGACGTGAAGATCACGAAGCTGGTGCATGAGCACGGGGTGAACCACAGGCAGCTTCATTATCACAATCGGTTTGGGAAGAAGCTGACGGTGGCAGTGGAGTGGTGAAGGCCTTGAGGGTTCATGAGCAACGCGGGAGCGCCGCCCTGCCCGGAAACGTAGGACAGGCATTCTGCCTCTCTCCGTATTTTTATTACACCACGCGCATCTGCACCGCATCCACGATCTGTTCGCCAACAAGGATGGAGCCGATGACGACGACAGTGGCACCTTTGAGGAGGCGGCCGCGTTCGAGCAGAGTTTTGATGGCGGCTTCGATGGTGTTTTCCGGATTGATCAGGTCGAACGGCACGACAAACGGCGTGACGCCCCAGTTCAACGCGAGTCCGCGCGCGACTTCGTCCATGGCGCACAGCGCATAGACGGGCGAGTAGCGCGGGCGCAGCCAGCCGGTGTGCCGCGCCATGTGGCCGTGGCGCGTGAAAACGAGAATCGCGTGGGCCTTGAGCTCGTTGGCCATCACAACGGCGCTCTTCACCAGCTTCTGCCGGGGTGTATTCATCACCGCGTCTTCAAAAAAGTTCGCGCCGCCGCTGCGCTCAATGCGCACGGCGATGCGATCGAAAACTTCAATGCAGCGCAACGGGTGTTTGCCCACGGTCGTTTCGCCGCTGAGCATGATCGCGTCGGCCTGTTCGTAAATCGCGTTGGCGACGTCGGTCACTTCCGCGCGCGTGGGCATGGGCGATTCGATCATGCTTTCGAGCATGTGCGTGGCGACGATGACGGGTTTGCCCACGCGCAGGCAGGTTTTGACGATGCGGCGCTGGACGATGGGCAGTTCCTCGTAAGGAATTTCGATTCCGAGATCGCCGCGCGCGACCATCACGCCGTCGGCTTCGCGGACGATGTGTTCGAGATTGGCGACGGCCTGCTGGTCTTCGATTTTGGCGATGACTTGCGGGTGCGGTTTTTTGTCGCCGAAAAGTTCCTTTAACTGGAGCAGGTCGCGCGCTTCGCGGACGAACGAGAGGGCGATGAAATCCACGCCGAGTTCGAGGCCGAGTTTGGTGTCGGCGATGTCCTTGGCGGTCAGCGCGGGGAGGCTGACTTTGACGCCTGGGAGATTGATATGGCGGCGGCTGCCGAGTTTTCCCTCGGTGAGCACTTCGCACTCGACCTTGTTGCCGGCCTTGGCCAGCACTTTCATTTCGATGGCGCCGTTGTCGATGAGGACGACGTCGCCGACGTTGATGTCATTGACGAATTCGGCGTAGTTGACGTCGACGGAGCGTTCCTCCTCGCTCTTTTCGCCGCGGACGGTGAGGGTGAATTTCTGGCCGGGTTGCAGATCGAGCGGGACGCCGAGTTCGCCGGTGCGGATGGCGGGGCCTTGCGTATCCATCATGATGGCGGCGTGGCAATTCGCGGCGGCGCTGGCGGCGCGGATATCCTTGACCACGCGGCGGACCCAATCGTGCGGCGCGTGGGACATGTTGAGACGGAAGACATTGACGCCGGCCTTGAGCAATTTGGCGATCATCTCGGCCGAATCGGTGGCGGGGCCGAGTGTGGCAATGATTTTGGTTTTGCGCAGCGTGCTTGGTTGCATACCGGAGAATAATTATGTCCCCGCGGATGAAAAGGATTTTTGTATCCCGCGCCGCGCAAGAGGGGTTGGGGGGAAGGCAATTTTGGCCGGGAAATGAGGCTTGCCATCGAACGACCTCGCCGTCATATTGCCTCACCTAAAAAGGCAAATTTTATGGCTGATGTAGCAAATAAATATCCTGAAAATACGGGCGGGAAATATTACGTGGACAACCAGTGCATCGACTGCGATTTGTGCCGTGAAACCGCGCCGGACAATTTCAAGCGGAACGACGACGGCGGTTATTCCTTCGTTTACAAGCAGCCGGAAAATCCGGACGAGGAAGCCCGCTGCAAGGAAGCCAAGGAAGGCTGTCCGGTGGAAGCCATTGGCGACAACGGTGGCTGATCGCGGAGTTCTCGCGGAATTTTGAAAATTCTGCCGCAGGTTGAGGGCACTTTGCTCCGGCCTGCGGCTTTTTTAATGGCACGGGCATCCCGCCCGTGAGAGCGGGCGAATGAAACGCACGGGCGCGGACGCCCGTGCCGCTATTTTCAAGCGGCGGTGGTTGTCTGAGTCTGCTGGCCGGAGCGGACTTCGTATTGCGGGAGTTTTCCGCCGTCGAGGCAGAGGCGCACGGCTTTGAGGAGTGCGGGCAAATCGTACGGCTTGGGCAGGAAGTTGATTCCCTGGGCCAGGAGGGAATCCTGTTTCAAAATTTCCGGGCTGTAGCCGCTGGTGTAGATGATTTTGAGCTTGGGATTGCGCTCAATCAGGTCCTTGGCGAGCTGGCCGCCGCTCATGCCGTTGGGCATCACCATGTCGGTCAGGAGCAGATCGATTTGATGGGGACTTTTCTTCCAGACTTCAATGGCTTCGGGGCCGTTGGCCGCGAGAAGCACGTGATAGCCGCGTTTCCGCAGCGCCATTCCGGCCAGGTCGCGGACGGTTTGTTCATCTTCCACCACGAGAATGGTTTCGCCCCTGCCCGCTTCAGGCGGGGCCTGCTGGACGACCGGCGCGGCATCGCTGGGCGTGGCGTCGCAGGACGGGAGGAAGATTTTGAACGTGGAGCCTTGGCCGACTTCGCTGGTGACTTCCACCCAGCCCTCGTGTTGTTTGACGATGCCGTGAATCGTGGAAAGGCCGAGGCCGGTGCCTTTGCCGACGTCCTTGGTGGTGAAGAACGGATCGAAAATGCGCGAAAGGATCTGCGGCGTCATGCCGGTGCCATGATCGGTGACTTTGATGCAGGCAAATGATCCGGCGCGCGCTTCCGCGTTTTTTGATGCCGCGCGTTCATCGATTGTGACCGGTTCGGCGCTGATTTCGACGAGGCCGCCGTTCACCATGGCGTCGCGCGCGTTGAGCACGAGATTCATGAGCACCTGTTCCAGGCCGCCTTCATCCGCGCGGACGCAAATCGGCCCGGCATGAGAATGAATCTGCACTTCATATTTTTCGCCGACGAGGCGGCCCAGCATTTTCTTCATCCGCATCGTCAGTTCGCAGACATTCAGCACACGCGGCTGGAGCACTTGTTTGCGGCTGAAGGCGAGCAACTGGCGCGTGAACGTGGCGGCGCGCTGGCTGGCCTGCATGATTTGCTCGAGCAGCGCGCCGCGGTCCACGGCGCTGGGATTGGCGGATTGCAGGAGGCCCACATCGCCCTGGATGACGGTGAGCAGGTTGTTGAATTCGTGAGCGATGCCGGCGGCCATGCGGCCGATGACCTCCATTTTCTGCGCCTGCCGGAGTTGCGCTTCAATCTTCAAATGTTCCGTCATGTCCTCGACAATCACGAGCAGGCAGGGAACAGAACCGAGTGACAGAGGTTCGGTGGACAAGGTGACCTGGCGGATGGATTCGTCGCGGTTGCGGAGCGTGCAGGATTTGTCCCGCAAACGGATGCTGGCCGCCTGGAAACCCGGTGAATCCGAGATAGCGCTCCAAAACTGGAGCTCAGAGGCTTTTTTTCGCCGGAGCGTTTCGGCAGAATAACCGGTCAGGGTGTTGAAGCTCTGGTTGGAATCAATGATGCCGCCGTCGTCGTGGCGCAAAATGGCCATCGAGATCGGGCTCGCCTGAAAGGCCTTGGAGAAGCGTTCTTCGCTCGCGCGCAATTCCGTGGTGCGCTGACGGACCATTTGGTCGAGGTCATCCATGTGGAGCTGGGCCTGGCGGCCAAGAAACCATTTTCGCGAGAGCGCATGGGCCATCTGCAGCACTTCGACGGTTTCGAAGGGCTTTTTGAGAATCAACAAATTGTCGGACTGCCCGAGGCGGCGGGTCATTTCATCCCACGAATAATCGGAATAAGCCGTGCAGACGACGGCCTGGATTTCGGGAGCGACCTTCCAGACGTTTTCCAGTGTTTCGATTCCGTCCCAGCCGGGCGGCATGCGGATGTCCACGAACATGAGCACGTAAGGGTCATTCTCGGCGACGGATTTCTTCACCAGCTCAAATGCCTCCTGGCCCTGATAGGCCGAGTCGATGCGGAAGCCTTTGCGGTCAGCGGCCTTTTCAATGGCGCCGAACAGCTCGGACTCGACATTCTCGAGATGAGATTGCGAGGCTGTTTTGACGCCGAGGATTTTGCGGAAATCCTCGTGGATGGACGGGTTGTCGTCCACAATCAAAATGCGCGCGGGCAGTTCAGGTCGGGTATGGCTCATTTCGTTTCCTGCGCATGGGGTGGTTTTTGGGGCAAAAGCAAAGTGAAGGCGGCGCCTTTGCCGAGGCCGTCGCTTTGGGCCGAGAGCGAGCCGCCAAGTTCCTTGATGGCCAGGGCGCTGCTGTGGAGGCCAAAACCGTGGCCGTTGCTGCGCGTGGTGAATCCATGGCCGAAAATGCGCGTGAGGTTTTCCGCCGGAATGCCCACGCCATTGTCGATGACCTGGATTTTGACGTGCTCGCCACCGTTTTTGCCGAGCTTGATGGTCAGCAATTTGTCCTGGCGCTTCGATTCGTCGAGCGCGTATTTGGCGTTGCGGATCAGGTTGACGAGGATTTGCAGCACGCGGTGTTTTTCGGTCTGGATCATGGGCACCTTGTCGAAATCGCATTTTACCTGCACGTCGTGGCGCGAGAGGGCAGCGCCGTTGATGTGGATGGCATCATCGATGAGCTGCGCGGGATTGATGGTCTCAATCACCCCGGCAACCTTGGCGTAGCTTTGCTGCATCGCCACGATTTGTTTGATGTGCTCGATGTGTTTGAGGAGCTGCTCCAATTCCTGCAGGAGGCCGGATTGTTCGTGGGTGAAATGTTCGGCCAAAGCCGCGAGGTAGCCGGGGATTTGCTGGCCGCGGGAGTCCTTTGTAAAAAATTCGCCCAGGCGTCCGCGGTTTTCCTCGAGCAACGCGGCGGTTTTGCTGAGACTGGAAATTTTCGAGGCTTTCACGCGGTCAATCGTGAGCGAGCAGGAGACATTCACGCTGTTGAGCACGTTGCCGACGTTGTGCAGTACGTCCGTGGCAACTTCCGCCATGCCGGCGAGGCGCGAAGTTTCGATCACGCGCTGATGGGCCGCTTCCAGTTCGGCCTCGGCCTGCTTGAGCGCGGTGATGTCCTTGGAAACGCCGAAGGTCCCGATGACCTGGCCGTTCTTGTCGCGCCAGGGCAATTTGGTGGAGATGTACCAGAGGACTTTGCCATCCGCCTGCGGGGTGCGTTCGATTTTGCCGACAACGGGTTCGCCGGTTTGGATGATTTTTTGCTCGTCGTTGAAGGCGTCCTGGGAGCGTTCCCGGGTGAAAGTGTCAAAATCGGTTTTGCCGACGAGCCAGTCGGCGAATTTTTCGACGCTCTTGAGATGCGACGGAAAATCCTCGGGCACCACGCCGGGATATTCGGTGCGGTACTGTTTCCGAACGATGCCCAGGGTGGTCTCGGACTTGGAGCGGCTAACGCGCACGAAACGGGACTGCAGGTCCTTGAAATAAATCGGGTCCGGGAAGTTCTGGAGCAGCGCGTGGAACAGATCGCGCTCGTAGCCCAGCTTGGCTTCGGCTTCCTTCAGCGCGGTGACATCCTTGGAAATGCCGAAAGTGCCCACGACGTTTCCGTTGTTGTCGCGCCACGGCACTTTGGTCGTGAGCGCGTAAGTGACGCGGCCGTCGGGATGCGGTTCGGGCTCGAGTTTTCCGATCAGAGGTTTGCCGCTGCGCATGATTTCCTGTTCGTCCTCGTAAGCGGCGCGCGCGTGCTCGACCAGGAAGTAATCGAAATCCGTTTTGCCTCTGATGTCGTTCAGGTTTTTAAGGTGAAACAATTTGTCGAACGCCTTGCTGACGCGGACGAAACGGCAGGCGCGGTCCTTGAAATAAATGTAATCTGGACTGTTGTCCATGAGCGTCTCGAGCAGGTTGCTGGCTTCGGCAAGCTTGCTCTCCGCGAGTGTGCGGGCGGTGATGTCGATGGTGGTGCCGAGAATGGCCGGTTTGCCGTTGTATTTTCCGAGGCCGCCCATGACTTCCACGGTGATGCCGGACCCATCCTTGCGGCGGGCGCGCAGTGTGTAGTGTGCGCTGGAAATTTCGCCCGCGAGCCGGCGGCGGACTTGCGTTTCCACGGTCGGCCAGTCTTCCTCGGTCACGGTCTGCCTGACCGTGAAATCAGGGGCGGTGAATTCCTCCATCGAATAGCCGTAGATTTCCGCCATGCGCGGATTGGCGTAAACGAAACGGCCGTCCTGAATCACATACACGCCCACGAGCGATTGCTCAACGAGCGAGCGGAATTTCATTTCGCTTTGCTGCAGGATCGCCGTTTGTTCGGAAACTTTTCGCCGCAGCATGAGCACCCACAAGAGTGCGACGCCGGCGGTGATGGCGAGCATGCCGACAATCAACATCGTGTGCCGCAGAGTCCACAACGAGGGCTCGTTGGTGACGTGCAGGCTTTGGTCGGAGGGCACAATGATTTGAAAGGAGCGCGGCGCGCGCAAATCATCGGTCAGCACCTGGTACACGCCGGACAGCCGCACAATGCTGCCGCGCGTGGGCAGCGGTTTCTGGCTGGAGACATCCAGGATGCGCGCTTTGAAAATGGCGTTGCCGAGCTGGAGCGTCAGCACCGGGTTGGATTCCATCTCGGGATCACTGGTCACTTCGGCCTCCGTTTGCACCCAAAGATTGTTGAGCTGCGGATCCAGCGGCGCTTGCCTCGTCACCGTTTTCGCCGCGGGAAGAATCCCTGAGGCATCCACGCGGCAGACTGCGTCGCGGAGAATGGTGCCGTAATCGCCGAGCGAGGGGTAACCCGCCGCTTCAACGCGGTCCCCCGCCTTGACGGAAGTTTTTTCGCCGGGGAAAACCTGGATGCCGTCGTCGGCGTCCTGGATGAAAAAGGATTTTCCGGGTTCGGAGGCAGTCACGATGCCGGAGACCTTGACGCGGCGTTGCAGTGTTGCGTGAGGACGCGCCTGGCTCAGGCTGATGATGGGCTGCGCGGGCAGGCTGAGCGGATCCGCGGCGCCGGGTTCCTTGACTTCAATCAGATCCATGGACGGCACCCACATCTCGATGCCCGTGAGCTGCCGTTTGTTGTTGAACAGCGACACGCAAACGCCGCGAACGCGAACCACGGCATCCAGTAGGTTCGTCGGCGCAGTGTTCGCGGGCAGGTTGGCGATGAATGTCCCATCACGGTCGCTCAGTTTGAATTGCACGACTCCGCCGCTTTTGTGCACGCCGCGAACGACGGCATTGGCTTCCACCCATTGGCTGTCGTATTGGCTGTTGGCCATCTGGAACAGCGAAACCTCCGGCGCGGCGGGCAGCGGAGCTTTTCCGACCACGGTCATTTTGGTGGGCACGACGATCGGCGCGAACCAGCCGGGATTGCTGACGCCTTCGATCTCCACGAGGTCGCCGGCGTTGTAGTTGCTGCGGAATTGGCGCGAGCGGATGTAGATGCCCGCTGTGCTGTCTTCGAAATAAGTGCGGGTGTGCTGGTACGAAAGAGTAATCACCCCGCGCAATTTAACCGGATATTCCCACCCGGCCTCAGTCGGCGAAAGTTCGCGCACTTGCATGACGTTGGTGAGGAGCGGGAGAACCGCGGGCTTTTGAGCGATGACGGCGTTGGTGCTGGCATTCTGAACGGCCGCTTCCCGGAAGGTGGCGAGGCGGAGATAACGGCGGCTGAGATCGCCGCCGGGAGAGCCCCAGACGTCCACCGCAGTTCCCATTTTGAGGGAGAAAACCTGCGAGCTTTCCGCGAGCATCGTTCCCGTTTCGTCGCGGATGACGATGTATTCGCCGACGCGTTCATCCATGAGAGTTCCGCGGAGGTGAACGACCTCGTTGCTGGAGGGAATTTGCACGTTCCATTCGCGCGTAATGGAAGCAATGGAACGCACAGGAAGGCTGTCCAGGTCAACCTTGGCGGGGGAACGATTGGAAATGGTGGCAGCGGGGACAGGGGACGTGGGCTGTCCGAATACGTTCAGACAGCCAAACGCCACCGATAACAAAACGTAAATTTTAGCGGTTTGCTTCAAGTTATAAACGGCTTGGCCCATTACCCCAGCCCAACGAAAATGCCGGTCCAGTTCCGGCTTCCTGCACATCAAAATCCAACGCCGGGAATGGATGAGCAGCTACTATGCCCTTATGGGAAAAAAGAGCCACAAAGCCGGGCATGCGCGCGAGCGGTGCCGGGGGCGCGGTGGTTTTTACAAATCCAGAGGGCTCTGTCTTGTTTTCCTACAGTTTATAGGGGGCCTAAAAACTGCTGGGAACAGGCAAAAAATTGCTAGTCGAGGCCCAGCGCCGCAGCCAATAGTTCAAGCGCCTGGCGAGCCGTCGTTTCCTTGAAAGCCAGCCGATCGCCCGGATTGAAAAAGCGCAAGACCTTGGTCTCTGTCGGAGTCGCGACCGCGATGAAAACCGTGCCCACGGGTTTTTCAGGCGAGCCGCCGCTGGGGCCGGCAATGCCGGTGACGGCGATGGCATAGTCCGTCCCGCTCGCGCGGCGGGCGCCCTCGGCCATTTCGCGAGCGACCGGTTCACTCACGGCGCCCTGGCGTTCAAGCGTCTCAGCCCGCACACCGAGGAAAGTTTGTTTGGCCGCGTTGCTGTAAGTGACGAGCCCGCTCAAAAAAACAACCGAGGCGCCCGGCACGTTGGTGATGCGATGCGAGATGTAGCCGCCGGTGCAGGATTCCGCCACGGCCAGAGTTTGTTTGCGGTCGGTCAACCGGCGGACGATTTTGGTTTCCAATGCGTCGGACATCGCGGGGCCGGCGGCTTATTGAGTTTGCGGCGTGCGCGGGGGCGCGGGCATCTTCGGCCTGGGCGGCCCGGGCTTATGCATTTCCGCCCGGAAAGTACCGGCAATCCAGCTCTTGGATTCATCGGGGAAGCAGACGAAAATTTTTCCCGGGAGCACGCCATTTTCCGGAGTGCCGAATTCAACTTTCATCGCGTAGCCGGAGTGGAAGGTTTTGGATTCTTTTTTGTCGTTTTTCCAGCGCAGCGTGATGCGCGGAGCGGGGCTGTCTGCGGGTTTGATTTCGGCGGCTTTGCCGGCGAGTTCCTCCGGCTGGCGATTGAAAAAATAAATGTTGAGTCCAAGTGCCACCGAACCGCTGTGGCCCACGCGAAGGGTCAGGTTGCTGCCCGTCAGGCTCGCATGCTCCAAAGTGAAGGCCCGGCCATGGATCGAGCCCGCCGCGCCGGTCGCGGGAATTTTGGCGTCGGACAGGTCCATGTTCCAGAGGCTGGTGCCCGTGAATTCCGGTTGGGGCGGCGAATCGGCCCTGGAATCTTCGCCGTTGTCGGCGTTTTCAGCGGCGGGCGATTTCTCCGAGTGAAAAATCTTTCCGCGCAAAGCGAACACGGTGGCGCCGGCGGCGCAGGCCAGCACGAGCACTCCGATAAGTGCCGCGGGAAGGGCGGATTTGGCCGGGGCGTTTTGGAGGCCCTCCGCCGGCGGAACCGCCTGCGGCGAACGGGGTTTGTTGGCTTCGCTGGCGGAGAGGACAAATTTCGGATCCTCCGTGGCCGGCGCCGGGGGCACCACGATTTTCCGATAGCACGTAGGACAAGGAACTTGTGAGCCAGTATCTTTGGAGTCAGCAGTCATGTGCTGGCCGCAGATGGGACAGGCGAATTTGAACTCACTCATGGCTCACAAAGCATATTAAGGGTCGGCAGTCCCGGGCGCAAAGTCTAGCCGAAATCCTCGAAAATTGGCGTTGTCCCGTCGAACGAACCCGCGTGAAAACGCCTCGTTTGCCTGCTCCTTAGCACCTTTTTAACCTCTTTGCCAATACGTAAAATGGCTGAATCCCGAGAATTATCGGTCGTGGACGTTCTTTTTGACCAGCCCTGATGGAGGATGGGACGGACTTTCTGCTTGTGAAGTTACCGGGATTTTGTAGCCTGTTGCGAGTCAGACAGTTTTTTGCCTAGACGACCGTGATCGCCGAACATCAGTCGACAACGACCGCCTCTTCCGAAGCGGTGGAAGCCGAGCAGAATCCGGCCCCGCCTCGCCGAAAAGGCACAATGCTCATCGTGGACGACGAGGAAGGTCCGCGGCAATCCCTCCGCGTCATTTTCAAGGACGAATACGACCTTTTGATGGCCAGCGACGGCAAATCAGCCATCGAACTTGCCCAGAAGAACAAAATCGACGTCGCCGTCTGCGATATCCGCATGGCCGGCATGTCAGGCATTGAGGTCCTGGAACGGTTGAAGTTCGTCGACCCATCCATCGAGGTCGTGATGATGACGGCCTTTGAGACCACGGACACCATGCGGCAGGCCTTGCGCCTGCGCGCGTGTGATTACATCAACAAGCCGTTCGACATTTCCACCATGCGCGCAGCGGTCTCGAACGCCATGCAGCGCCGGACGCTCGAGAGTGAAATTCACGACAACGCAGAACAACTCCAGGGAATGCTCGTCGAGCTGCAGAACCAAAAGATCGAGGAGCAGATCGCGAACACGCGCGGAGAAATTTACGCCAGCATCATTCACGACATCAACGGCCCGCTGACGGTCATTTCCGGTTTTGTGCAATTGATGAACCAGCGTTTCGGCAATGCGAACCGCATGGGCGTGGAAGACCTGGAATTCATCAAGGACCGGTTGAAGATCATCACGCGCCAGGTCACGAACTGCATCGAGATTTCCCGGCGTTACCTGGGTTTTTTGCGCAAGCAGGCGGATGAGGCGCCGCGCGTGCCGGTGAACCAGTTGCTCACGGACCTGCACCAGCTCGTGAATGTGCACCCAAGCCTGGGAAATAATCAGTTCGTAGTGCATCCCATCGGCGAAGAAATGGGCGTGCGCATCAACGGGACGGATTTGATTCAGATTTTGCTGAACCTCACAGTGAATGCCTTCCAATGCTCGCCGCAGGGCCACATCGTGCAGGTCGAGGGACGCGTGCTGTATGAACCGCTGGACCTGAGGCTGTTGAAGGACGGCCCGGGAACGCGCGTGTTGAACGTGGAGAACTTTGAGACCGCGGCGCCCGTCGTGCAACTCTCCGTGCGCGATGACGGCCCCGGAATTCCACCCGAAGTGCTGCCGAAAATCTTCCAGCCGTATTTCACGACCAAAAGCGCGCGTCAAGGCACAGGCCTCGGCCTGAACATCGTGCAACGATTGATCAAGGAAGCTAAAGGCGTCCTGCGCGTTGAAACGCGCGTCGGCGAAGGGACGAGTTTCACGATCTATGTTCCCGGGGCGGCGTTGGGAAAATAGATTTTGATTGGTGCGCAGCCACCAGCTGCGAGCCGGAGCGATTTTCGTCTATATTTCCGTAGGAAAGGCATCCTGCCCGTCTCCATTTTCCTGAATCCAGCGTTGAAAGAGAGGGGGATATCCCGCCAGCATGAGCGCTTTCACGATTGACAGGTTTTCCCGGCGAAGCTCAGCTTGGGCACTCACTTAGCTTATGCGCATTTTCGAAATGGTCATGGCGATGGTCGGAATTGTGTTGGTCGCGGTGTCCCTGGTGCTTTACCAGACGCGGACGCGCGATAAAAAATTTCTGACCCGCTTTTGGCTGGGGCGCGATTTATTGACCGGACGCGAGTACGCATTGAACCGCATCGGCTTCGTGCTCTGGCTTCTGGCCATCCTGATGGCCGGCGTGAACGTCGCCACGACCTGGCTTCATCGATGATATTTCCGAAACATCGACGATCCAACATCGAACTCCGAAAATCGAATTTGGACTGCTAGCGGCGTTGTGTGGCCTTAATCATCTCCGAAACAAGATCCGCCGGCTGCCATTCGTTGCCCGTGAAAATTTTCTGCACGCGGCCCGAAGCGTCAATCACGACAGCCCGGAGGTTGTGGCTGATGACTCCCGCCTGTTCATTCCAGAAGACCAAACCGAATTGTTCGCCAATGGCGCGGACATCCACCGGATTGCCGGTCGCGAAAGTCCAGCGCTTCGGGTCGGCGTTGTGGGCCGCGGCGTATTGCTGGAGCACGGCGGGCGTGTCGTAAACGGTGTCGAACGAAATCGTCAGCAAATGCCAGTTCGTGGGGGCATTGGGCATGGTGAGCAGTTGCTTTTGCGTCGCCTCAAAATTGTTGGCCAGCAGCGGGCAATAGAGCGGGTACGGACAGCGCGTAAAAAGAAAAGTAATGGCCAGCGCCTCCCCTTTGTATTGCGACGTGCTGATGGCCTGCCCGAGTTCGTTGGTGAAATGATATTCCGGAAGCCGATCGCCTTCATTGAGCGGCTCGACATCCCGCGCAAAATGAAACGGTCCGGTCAGAGGCACAATGTTTGTGCGCGGGCCGGTTTTGTGGATCTGATCAATCCAGCCGTCGTTGGTAGTGGTGAGGATGCGAAATGAAACAGGATCGCCGGGTTGAAGGCCCGTGAGTTCGTTCGTGTCGTGGACGTTGAAGGGCATGGTCATCCCGGGCATGTAGCCGGGAATGCTGTCGTGTTTGATTTTGATTTGTTTCTCAGCCGGCATGACTTCGATGACAACGCCCTTGACGGTGTGAATTTGCTGATGGGTCTGGGCGGCATCGGCCGGCTGCGCGGCCACAGGCAGCGCAATAACAAGGAGCGTCAGGAAGCAAAACAGACGTAACATAGTACAACAAATTGCACGATGGGCATCCACCAAGTCAACGCGGCGCGATTTGCGTGGCGGGGTGAGCGTCCTCTCGCGAGCCGTTGCTCGCGGGCCGCCGTCTCAGCGGCGAAGCCCTTTTATTGTTCCCGTTCCAACGTTTGCAAAAACGGCTTCCCGGTTTGTTCAAGGCGTTCTTCCAGTCGGCGGGTGCAATCGCAATTCGAACAGGCCCACGGCTCCGTGCCGTTTTCGTGGCGGCAGTTCTTCCGATTGTGCGCATCCTGAATTTTCAGCAGGTCAAAATACTTTTCCCAATACAGACGTTCTTCATCCAGCGGCGTGGCGCAGAAACAGGTTTCAATCCAGTGCGCGATGCCGTCCCCGCCGAGACGCGCCTGTTGCATGTCGCAAATGTATTCATCTCCCGCGATGGAGCCGCGCCCCAGTGAACCGTCGCGGATGGCGGCGAGAAGGGATTTCTCTTTGCCCGGTTTGACGCGGGCTTTGACGAGGTAACGCATGGGAAAAGATAATGCAGGAGCTGCAGGCTGCAAATGAAGTGGGTGAAATGCTCAGGAGATCACCGTCCCTCAACGCAGGGCGGAGCGGCTCGCGCCATTAAAGTCCTTAAAAATCTGTACCGGAGAGGCGCCCTCGGGAACCATTTCTGTTAAGCGGCAGCAATGCCATAGAGTATGAACAGGAATGTTGTATTGTTTGTTTGTTTCTACCTCGGAGTCAGTCTTCTGGTGCTTCACTTCCGTCTGCGCGCCGGCAAATCGGCTGCGCTTTCGAGACCCGCGGCGGTTGCGGCGGCGGTGCTGGTGGCGGCGTTGAAATTGCCCGGCGGCGAGGAATGCAATGAGGCTTTGACGGCCGTTTGCTCAGGTCTGGCGCAAGTCGATCCGGCGGACGCAGTGCGCCTCATTTGCCGCCATCCCCAAGTCTATCATCAGGCCGAGCATGCCTGTCCGGCATCGTCAGCAGAGCAACAAGGTATTTCCACCCGCTCAACTTGGGGAGTAACGTGGGTGCATGAAAAAAGAATTTAAAAATGAAGATGCAAAAAAGCTCCTGCGCATTCACCGGAGTTCGGGAATGCATTGGGTCGGCAACGGCTTTCCGGTGCGGTCGGTTTTTGATTACAACGGCCTCGGCCGGGAGTTGAGCCCGTTTCTTCTCCTCGACTACGCCGCTCCCTATTCGTTTCCCTCCGGAGACGAGAAGCGCGGCGTTGGCGGGCACCCGCACAAAGGTTTTGAGACCGTCACCGTCGCCTACCAGGGCGAATTGGAACATCGCGATTCCAGCGGTGGTGGCGGAAAAATCGGCGCGGGCGATGTGCAATGGATGACCGCCGGCAACGGCATCGTTCACGAGGAATTCCATTCCCCGGATTTTACGCGCAAAGGCGGCACGTTGCAGATGGTTCAGCTTTGGGTGAACCTGCGTGCAAAGGACAAAAGCGCCAAGGCCGGATATCAGACGCTGCTCAAGAATCAGATTCCGAGCGTTGAGCTTCCGGACGGAGCCGGCACGGTGCGCGTGATTGCGGGAGAGTTTAATGGAAACAACGGGGCGGCAAAAACCTTCACGCCGATCAATCTGTGGGACGTGACGTTGCGGTCGGGCAAATCAGTGGAGTTGCCATTGCCCGACGGTCATACCAGCACGTTTCTCGTTTTGAGCGGCGAAGTCCTGGCCGATGATGAACACAAGGCGGGTGAAGGCGACCTCGCGATTTACGAGCGGTCAGGAAACGGAATCACGGTGAAGGCGAAGACGGACGCCCGGCTTCTGGTGATGGACGGCGAGCCGATCAATGAACCCATCGTTGGTCACGGGCCGTTTGTAATGAACAGCCGCGCGGAGATTCAACAGGCGTTCGAGGATTTTCAACTCGGGCGGATGGGTGAATTGGTTTAAGCCACTTACAAAATGGTGAAGAAAATCCGCTGCCTTCGGGCGGCGGATTTTTGCCGCACTATCGCCGATGATGGTGAGTGAACAAAGAGTTTCATCGGATATGACAGGTTGACCGATTTATGGCGTTCAACCATCATCCTTGCAGTTCACGTCCCGCTCCGGCGGTGCGTGGTTTTTAAATAGGCAGCTAACCGGGCCAAACCATTTGCGAGAATATTCGAGGTATAATAGACTGATGAATTCCCAACATTAATGAGCACGCACCGCGTTCACACGATCACCGCGTTTTGTGTCGTTTTAGTGGTCGGATTACTGCATGTCATCGCCGGAGAAACAGTGCAAACGGAACCCACCACGCTGCCCCTGATTTCAATCGGACAGCCGGTGCAGCCGGAAACAGAGGGTTGGTGGGTTGAAGCGGACGGATTAGTGACGTTTGTCGGCAAATACGGAAATGGAATGAGCCTGGAATTGAGTTCAGGAGCGGGACACATGCAGGTGACTGTGGCCGAAGCCGACGATAACCTTGCCGGATTGTTGTTCAAGAGCCGCGTGCGCCTAAAAGGACTCTGCATTGGTGTTTACAGCAGTGTCAGCGGGGAGATCGTAAGTTCCCTGTCGGTGCCAGGAAAAAATGAAATCACGATTTTACAGGCGCCGCAGGAAACCTGGCAGCAATTTCCTTTGCGGACCGTTGCGGATTTAAACGGGGCGACGCAAACGAATGCTGACGGACGGGTCGTTCATCTGCGCGGCCAGTTTCTTGGAACGAATACCGATGGCACTATCAACCTGGAGGACAAGACGGGCGAATTGAAAATACATTCAGCCCAACCCTTGCCGTTGCTGGCCGGAACCGAAGTTGAGGTGTTGGGGATTGTGGAGCGCGAAGGTTCAAGCAACATCGTCTTCAGTGAAGTTTTCCGGGCCATCGGCCAGGGACAAAACGCGGCTTCGGCACTGCCGGTGTTGACGACGACCGAACAAGTCCGCTGGCTGAAACCGGAGGAGGCGAACCGGCGCTATCCGGTCAAGGTGCGCGCGGTCGTAACTTTTCTGCTTGGTCCGTCAGATGAATCCGCTGGCAATCTTCAGGATGGCGCGGGTGGGATTTATGCCTGGCATTTGGTTTCATCGGATCCGGATGCACCGGTGAGACCCGGGGATTTCTGCGAGATCGAAGGCGAAACTTCAGCGGGTGAATTTTCACCCGGAATTGACTGTCGCAAGCTCAAAGTGTTGGGCCGGGGGGAATTCCCGGAGCCTGTGCGTCCCACATGGGACGAACTGGCGAGCGGCAGTCTCGACGCACAATGGGTGGAAGTCGAAGGCATGGTGCTGTCCGCGATGGATCAGCACCTGGAGATCGCCACGCAAGGCGGCCGCATCTCGTGCTTTGTCGCCGCCGGTGAAAACCTGGGACGGTTCTTGAATGCCATCGTTCAGGTGCGCGGCGTGGTGGTGGCCAACCGGGATCAAGCGCGGCATGTCCAGGGAGTGCATCTCAATCTTCCGGCCGAACAATTTATTTCACTGGAAACCCCGCCTTTGGCCGATCCGTTCTCGCTGCCGGCCAGGCACATCAAAGGGCTGTTGATTTATGATCCCGGCGAACCGGCCTTTCGCCGCGAAAAAGTTCTCGGCCAGATTGCCGGCGTGCGCGATGGGGTTGGTTACCTTACGGACGGAACAAACGGCCTGCGATTGAATCTGAAAGAAAACGCCAAGTTGGCGGCGGGCGACACGGTTGAAGCGGCCGGATTTCCCGTGATTGACAATGTAACGGAACCGCCGCTGCTCGCGCTGCGGGAGGCGGTTGTCCGGGTGACCGGCCGGAAGCCGTTGCCGCCGGCCGTGAAGATAGCCCCGGTCAATTTGCTCGAAAGCGAACATGATTCGACCCTGGTGCAATTGGAAGCGCAGTTGATTCACATGGGCGTTTATGGCGCGGACCAGGTTTTGGAATTGCAGGCCGGTGCGCGGACTTTTTTCGCCCGACTGAACGCGTCTGCCGGGACGATTCCGCAACTGCCGGCGGGCAGCCGCGTGGAATTGACGGGCGTGTATGTCTTCAACAACGGCAAGTCCAACGGGCGCATCGAAGCCGGGCCTTTCGAGTTGCTGCTCAATTCTCCGGCGGATGTGCAAGTGCTGGCGCTGCCGTCGTGGTGGACGAGCGAACACGCGTTGACGGTGGTCAGCGGGATGGCCGTGCTGATCCTGCTTGGGCTGGTTTGGATTGGCCTGCTGCGCCAACAGGTAGGCCGGCGGACCGCGCAATTATCAACCGCCAACAAATCGCTGGAGGCTGAAATCACGGAACGGAAACGGACCGAGAACGAACTGGTGCGAACCCGCCTGCAACATTTGATTGAACAGGAACGAACGCGCATTGCCCGTGACATTCACGATGAACTGGGAAGCAGCCTCTCCCAAATACGGCTCTTGAGCGAAATGACGCTCTCGCAAAACGTCGCTCCGTCTGAAATCCAGTCCAACAGCGGAAAGATTTCCGCCAAGGCCCTGGAGGCGACCCATGTTCTGGATGAAATCGTCTGGGCGGTGGATCCGCATAATGACACGCTCGAAAGTCTGCTGAACTATTTGTTCAGCTTCGCTTCCCACTACCTTTCGCTCGCAGGCATCCGCTTTCGCATAGACGCGCCGACACAGATGCCGCAACATGTCCTGACCACGCAGGTTCGCCACCAGCTTTACATGGCCGTCAAAGAAACGCTGACCAACATTGTCAATCATGCTCACGCAACCGAAGTCTGGATCCGCGTGCAACTGGAGGCTGGCATGGTGTGTTTCGTGATTGAAGACAATGGCCGGGGGCTTGATTTGTCCGGCCGGGCGGAAGGTTTTCCCGGAGCCAGCGGATTGAACAACATGCGCAAACGATTCAGCGAAATCAACGGCAGCTTCGTTTTGGAAAGCGCACCCAATCGGGGCACGCGGGCAAAGTTTGTTCTGCCGCTGACGGAGAAGCGCAGGCCATGAGCGTGAGTCTTTCCATCGTCGAGGACAAGGCCGGGTTCCGGGAAAGCCTGGCGCGGATGTTGAACGATGCGGCGGGTTTTCGCTGTTTGCACAGTTACAGCTCGGCCGAAGAGGCGTTGCAGGGAATTCCCGGCGCACCGCCCGACGTGGTTCTGATGGACATCAACCTGCCGGGCATGAGCGGGGTGGAATGCGTCCGCCGCCTGCATACGCTCGCGCCACAGGTCCGGGTGATCATGCTGACCGTTTATGAAAACACGGAGAACATCTACGCTGCGCTCAAGGCGGGGGCGAGCGGTTATATCTTGAAACGAACCGCCCCCACAAAGCTGCTGGAAGCCATTCAAGACGTGGTGGACGGCGGGGCGCCGATGAGCAGCGCAATTGCCCGCAAGGTCGTCCAGTCATTTCAAGCGGCTACGCCAACGGGTGGGAACGTGGAAAATCTTTCCAGCCGCGAACAAGAGGTGCTCGACATGCTGGCCAAAGGCTATCTTTACAAGGAGATTTCAGACCAGCTTCACCTTGGCCTGGGCACGATCAAAACTTACGTCCGGCGGATTTACGAAAAACTCCAGGTGCAGTCCCGCACCGAGGCGGTGATCAAATATCTCGGACAGGACAGTTCCAAAGAGCGTTGAACAGCGGCGGAGCAGTTGTTGTTTTTGAGTCCACCTTGCCTTGAGTTCCGGCTTTTTCATCCAACCTTTGTCTATACTTCGGACGACAGGACAAAATACCGGCGAGTGATAGGATGGCGTCGGCCTCAGAAAAAGCCAAACACCCAACGTCATGAATATTTATATTAAAACCAAACCTGTTCTGTTCGCTTTTGCGCTCATGGTGGCGCTGTTTGCCGCCCGTTCCGATGTCCGCGCGCAAATAATTTATTCTGATCATAACAACGCAGCCGTGGCCTCAAGCGACGGCACGGTCAACGATGCGGGCAACTGGGAACTATGGTCTGGCGGCACGCCCTGGGTGACGGCCAACACGCCGGAATCATCGGTTGTGCTGGCGTTTCAACTGCCATCACTCGGAAATGTCAGCAATCCGTTCAGCACCGCCACTCTGGGAATGACCTTCTTCGGAAAAGACGGCACCCCAACCGCGAACGTTGATCTCTATGGGCTGGGAGTCCGGGCATCTTCGGCCGTTCTTGGCAGCGATTATTTCAGCGGTGCTCTGGATGGAAGCGCCGGAGTCTCCCTGCTTGAGAACAATATCCTGACGCCTTCAACTCTGACCGTGGCCGCCGACTCCGCCAATAATGTGTTTTCCACGGATCTGGCCGGCTACTTGAACACTGCTTACGCGGGCGGAGCCGACGCCGGGCAATATGTGCTTCTGCGTCTTAGCTATGATCAATCGGGAGTTAATTCAGACACCTGCTACCACATCGAGTCAAATCCGGGCAGCGGCACTCCCAACGATTATCCCCAGATTGACTATACGTTGGCACCGGTACCGGAGCCCTCGGTGATGGCATTGTGCGGGTTGGGTGGTTTGTGCATGGTCGTCGTGGCAACCCGCAGGCACCGCTGACTCAGGCGAGCTGGTCAAAGCGGGCGTTATTTCAAGCAATGCAAAGCAGCAATCTTCCCGGGCTTCCGGGCGGGAATTTGAATGGACCGCTCCCGAAACAATCCAAAGATTGCAGCAAAATTCCATCAAGTTGCCCGCCGCTATCTACCGCCTCGTCCGGTTGTTACCTTAAAAACTCTTGAGAGATTGGAAAACTGGTTTGCTGATGCCTTTCTATACTTCGGAGGACAATACGAAAACCCAATCGTCCGTGTAGTTTCGTCATACATCGCCGCAATCTCTGACAAACGTCATTTTTTAAATGCCAGCTAATTTATGAAAACCCCAATCTTGTTTCGTGGGACAAATAGAATTCCCGTCGTATTGATGTTGTCGGTTTTTTCCCTGCTTGCTGTGAAACAGTCGCGAGCCGGCAATGATACCTGGACCGGCGGCGGTGCGCCGGATGGAAACTGGCAGGACGCCAACAACTGGGGCGGCACAGCGCCTGTCGCCGGAGATTTCCTTTTTTTCGACACCGGCAGTCAACTCCTGGCCACCAACAACTATTCCGCCGGAACCCTCTTTGGCAATCTCACGTTTAACAGCGGTGCGGGTTCGTTTGCCTTGAGCGGAAATGCGATGGCGCTCGCGGCCCCAATTCAAGATCCAAGCGGCAACATTGGCGGCGGTGGCGTCACCAATCTTTCTGCCGTGGCAGAGACGAATGCCGTGCCAGTCACTTTGTCGGACGGATTCCACAACATCGTCAATGCCGGTGGCGGCCAGTTGAATCTGGCTGGCATGTTGGTCCGAAACACCGATGCAACGGTTGCTTTCAACACGAACGGCGGAGTCATCAATCTCTCCGGCTCCAGCCTGACCAACGATGCCAGTGCGAATGGCGGCATTCTGGGTGGCTGGTCCGTCATCGACATTGCAAATAACGCGGGGGATTGGGCGGCCCTGGATGGCAGCAGCAACGTGATTGCTTATTCGGGTTACACGAGCTTCGACGGCGGAACTTCGTTTGGCGGCACCCAGGCGGGCAACAACGTCAAAATTCAAACCCGCAGCAGCAGTGCCAATACGCTTAACGGTTCGATGGCGGGAACCTATGACATGAACACGTTGCTCTGGAACATCGGGAACGCGGACCCGGCCGGCAACCAGACGCTCAACATCAGCAGCGGTCAGATCCTGCGCCTGGGCGTTCACGGCGGCATCATGAACGTCCATGGAAATTCCAGAACCTTCATCGTTGGCAGTGGTTCCAGCGGGGTGCTGACCGCCGGAGGTCCGGGCAACAATACGACCGGCGAATTGACGTTGGTTCAGCTAACGGCCAATGGCGGCCAGCTTCAAATCAATTCGACCCTCGGGGACAATGGCGCCGGCGCCGTGACCGTCAATGAAGTTGGCAGTGTGAATTACAACTTTGCCAACACTTATTCGGGCGGCACGCACCTTCATTATGGCGAAGCGTATCTCCAGGGCGGCGCGTCGTTTGGCAGCGGACCCATTTATATTTATCCCGGTGCCCGCGCCGATTTCGGAGGAAACAACGGCGTGACGGTTACGAACAATTTTTTTGTTTCGGGCATGGGATTCGTTCCGGGTAATCAGCCGGGCGTGGTCAAGGGAACTTACACCGGCACGTTCACCGGGCAGTTTACTCTGCTGGGTGATACCTGGATTGATCCCAACGCCGGCAGTGCAAGCTGCACATTCGCCGGCCCGTTCACCGGCACGGGCAGTTTGAGCATCGGCGGGCCAGTGGGTTATTACGTCGAGGGCACGGCGATTTTCGGAGGGAATTGCAGCTACACCGGCGACACGATTGTGGATGCGACCGCCAACAACAACGGTGGTGCCGGCATCCGGATGGCCTCCGGTGCCAGCAATATCATGAACAATGGGGGCAATTTGAACCTCGTCGGCGGCAGCACCGGCGTGGCCGTTTTTGATCTCAACGGCACGACGCAAACCATCAACGGTCTGGTGGCCGTGAACGGCAATCCCGAAAACACTGTTGTGGAAAGCTCGGCGGCCGGCGCCGTGTTGGTGGTGGGCAATCACAACACCTCCTCGGTGTGCTACGGCAACCTGAAAAACGGCAGCGGCGCTTTGGGGCTGACAAAGATCGGGACCGGCACGGTGGCCTTGGACTGGCTCAATACTTACACCGGGCCGACCGTTGTCAGCAATGGTGTTTTGAGCATTGGCAATTCACTGGCAAGTTCGCAAATTTTGGTCGCCAGCCAGGGAGTTTTGGATGTTTCTTCCCTGGGAATATATAACCTGGGCAGCGGACAAACCCTAGGCGGCAACGGCGCGGTGAACGGCAGCGTGTCCGCATCCAGCGGTTCTACGATCAGCCCTGGTTTCGGTGCCGGGACGCTGACGCTCTCAAATGACCTCACGTTGAACACCGGCGCGGTTGGCTTGTTTACGCTGTCCGCCACGACCAATGGCGCGAACGGTCAAATTGCCGTCGGCGGCAACCTCAATCTCAACGGCGGCACCATCCAGATCAGCGGGGCCACGTTGCAAGTGGGACGTTACAAGCTCATCACTTATTCCGGTGTGGAGAACGGAACCGTGGCCGCGAATTTAACGCTCAGTTACAACGGAGGCCAGAGCCTCGGTCTGGATGATTCCATTCCCGGTGAAATTGATCTGGTGGTGGGTTCGGCCTTCGTTACCAAACTTACCTGGCAGGGGGACAATTCCCAAAATGTGTGGGACATCAACAGCACTGCGGACTGGTTGAATGGAGCCATCCCCTCGGTCTTTACCAATGGCACGGCGGTCGTCTTTAATGACTCCGGCTCCAAATCGCCGGACGTGAACATTTCCGCCGTGGTTCAGCCGTTGTCGCTGCTCGTCTCGAACAACACGGGCGCCTACACCTTCAGCGGCGGTGGCAGCTTGGCCGGCGGGACCGGGCTGACCAAGCAAGGTTCCGGCGCGCTGGTTTTGAATGACACGGGCGGGGACAGTTTCAGCGGGGGTGTTCTGGTTCAAGGCGGGTCGCTGGCCTTCTCTAATGCCTCCATGAATTTGTCCGGCGGCCTGATCATTACAAACAGCACCGTGACGATGGCGAATTACGGGGCCATGTCCGGCGATCTGACCGTGCAAAACGCTGGGTCCATTCTGCTGGATCAAGTGTCGGGTTCCACGTTTTCCGGCAACACCATCATCAGCAACAACGCCGCAGTGCAGTTGGGCGGCAACGATTCCAGCGGTGTGCTGCCTTCGGGCGGCATCACGCTTAACGGCACGCTGAATATCAATCGCACCGACGACATCACCGTTGCCAACACCATTTCCGGTACTGGAACGCTGTTCAAAACCAACAACAACACGCTGACGTTGAGCGCGGCCAACGGCACCTGGGCCGGCGCGGCGCTGATAACCCAGGGCACTTTGAAAATTGGCGCGGCCAACGCCGTGGGCAGCGGCGGCAACACGCCCATCACCATCAGCAGAGGTGCGACGCTGGATTTTAACGGCATCAGCGGCAATCTGCTTACGGTCATCGCCTCCGGTGCCGGCGCCGGTGGCAGCGGCGGCGCCATCGTCAATAATGGCGCGGACGTTTATCCCGTGGTCACGAACATCATGCTGGCCGGTGACACGGTGATTGGGGGCACCGGTCGCTGGGACTTGCGTTCCCTGGGGGGCACCGCCGGCAATCCCGCCCTGGCTTCCTTGAAGTGTGCCGGCGGACAGCCGTTTAATCTGACAAAATCAGGCGGCAATTTCATCGGCATCGTCGCTGCGACGGTGGATACCAATCTGGCTGACATTGATGTCCAGAGCGGCACGCTGGACATCGAGGGCAACACGACCGGTTTGGGCAATCCAACCAATGCGCTGACCGTCGAGACGGGTGCCACGTTGTTTTTCTGGCAGCCCACCAATCAATTGAACAAAAAATTTGTGATGCAGGATGGCGCATGGTTTGACAACGAGAGCGGTGCGACGGTCGTTGTTGGGCCGGTGGCTTTGAGCACGAACGCCAGTGGCGGGCCGGGCGATGTGAATTTCAACTGCGGCGGATCATCGCTGGCGTTCAGCAACGTGATCAGCGGGCCGGGCAACTTGAATAAACTCAATGGCGGAAGCTATCTGTTTCTGTCCGCCACGAACACTTACACAGGGAACACGGTGGTGGATGCCGGCTGGCTGGCTTTGGTTGGAAACGGTTCGATTGCCACGAGCCCAAACATCGTGCTGAACAATAATAGCGTGGATGCAACCTTCCGGATGGATTCAACTTTCACCCTGGCGGGCGGCCAGACGTTGACGGGGACCAACAGCGGAATCCAGGGCATTCTGGTGGCCAGCCTGGGCAGCGTCATCACGCCGGGTGGCACCAACAACATCGGCATCCTGACTGTCTCCAGCAACGCCACTTTGGCGGGAGTCTTGGTGATGGACGTGGACAAGACCACTGGAACCAACGACTTGTTGACGGCTGGCACAAACAGCAGCCTCGCGTATGGCGGCACGCTGGTGATCACAAATCTCACGGCCAGCCTGGCGGCTGGAGACAGTTTCAAACTTTTTGACGCCGGAAGTTACAACGGTGCCTTCGCCGCCATTTCGCCGGCGGTTCCGGGCACCGGGCTGGTTTGGGACACGAGCAGCCTGACCAACAATGGCGTGTTAAGCGTCATCTCCGCCACGAAGCCGGCCCCGGTCTTCACCAGCATCAGTCTGTCAGGAACCACGCTGACCTTCACGGCCACAAATGGCGCGGCCGGCCAGCCTTGCGTTTTGTTGACGAGCACGAACGTCTCGCTGGCATTGACGAACTGGACGCCGGTCTTGACGAATGCGTTCGATGGCAATGGAAACTTGAATCTCTCCACCGACATTGCCAGTCCGGGCGGCGCGCAGCAGTTTTACATTCTGCAACAATGACGAAACGCGGCGGGTGTTCGCCTGATGAATAAAATCGCCGGCAAAGTGAATTGTGAACATTAAAACGAACAAGAATTTGAAACGCATCCACGGCTTCACTTTGATTGAGTTGCTGGTGGTCATCGCCATCATTGCCATTCTGGCGGCAATGCTGTTGCCGGCGCTGGCCGGCGCCAAACGCAAGGCCCAGCAGGCAAGCTGCATCAACAATCTCAAGCAGCTCTCGATGGCCAACTTGATGTATGTGGATGACAATCACGTCTGGGTGGGGCCGATGAACGCCAATTATAGTTTAAGTGACGGTGACTGGATGGGGACATTGCTGGCTTACTATTCCAGGGCAACCAATGTGATTCTTTGTCCGACGGCACCCGACAAGGGGATCAACCCGCCGGGCACCGCGAACCCGCCAGGCACTGCGGATTTAGCGTGGCATTGGACCTTGACCACGCCGTGGATATACCCCGGCAGCTACGCCTATAACGCCTGGCTGGAAGACAAGCCCAGCATTTCCATGGTTAACGCCACCACTTATCCAGGTTATCTCTTCCAGAAGGATTCAGCGGTGCAGAATGCAGTTTCAACGCCCATGTTTTCGGATGGTGCCTGGCTGAATCTCGATCCGCTGGAGAACGATTCACCGGCGCGGGATTTTTACGCCCCGCTTTCAAGCACCGCCGCCTGGCCGGAGGGAATGCCTCGGATATGCGTGGCGCGTCATGGCGGCGCGGCCGCCGGCAGCGGGTCACGGAATGTTCCGGCGGGAACCAGGCCTTTGCCCGGGAAAATTGACATGAGCTTTGTGGATGGCCATGTGGAATTGGTCAGGACGGAAGACCTTTGGACTTTCTACTGGCATAAAAACTGGCAGGCGCCCGCGCAACGTCCCCCGTGACCGGGATGGCTAAAGGCTCATGATTGTGAAACGAATTCACGCCGCGCTGGTATTGATGCTTCCTGCAAGGGCACTTGCAGCGGCCCCATCTTTTCAACAAAACGGGAGTCTGCTGGTGATGTCCAATGTCAATGTGCGTGTCGAATACAGCCTGGGCGCAGGCACGGCCGATTTTTACTGGCAGAACTCCAAAAAAATTTCCGCATTTTACAGCGGCGTCACGTTGACCAGCGGTTACGTTACGGGCATCAACTTCAGCAACCGCACCTGGTCGCTCGTGAACAGCAATCAGGTCGCCGTTACCTCGCACGCGGCCGGGTTGCCGGACATGATCCAGTATTTCACGCTCGACCAAAATGACAGTTTCCTTACGAGCGTCACGATGAGCGGCTCAAATTTAAGCGCGAACTGGATGGGGCCGGTTGTGGTGAACACGCCCGGCGGCGTTGACATCGGCATCACCAATGACAACCGGGCGCTGTTTGTGCCGTTCGACAACGACCACTTTGTCTCCTACAACTCGGAAGGCATGAACGGTTCCGACACCGGCAACGAAGTGGGCGCATTTTACGACAACACTTCACGCAATGGCCTGGTCGTCGGCTCAGTGACGCATGACACCTGGAAGACGGGTGTGTATTGGTCCGGCTCGAACAACAAGCTGGACCAGTTGAACGTGTTTGGCGGGGTGACTTCGCACTGGACATGGGATGTGATGCCGCATGGTTCAGTAACCGGCAACACGATTTCTTCGCCGACAATTTTTGTGGGTTTTGGGAGCGACTGGCGGACGACAATGGAAAATTTTGCGGATGAAAACACAAAGTTTGCTTCCAGGCTCGCATGGACCACCGGCGTTCCGTTCGGCTGGAACAGTTGGGGTGTCATTCAAAGCGGGATCAGCTACGCGGCGGCCGTTGCCGTTTCCGATGCCATCCACACAAATTTGCAAAACAACAATTTCACCAATGGCGGCACGGTCTATGTGAACCTGGACTCTTATTGGAACAATCTCTGGACGGATTACGGCGGTTCGCAATTGCAGAGTTTTGTCGCGCATTGTCACGGCAACGGCCAGAAGGCGGGCATTTATTTCACGCCGTTTGCCTTTTGGGGAAGCGCCAGTGACGCGACCAACTACTGGGTGCCCGTCGGCAATCCGCCCAATTACAGCTTATACCGCTTCAGCGATATTTTGCTGCGCGACGGAAACGGAAATTTCATTTCCAACGACGGCGCGCTGGCGATTGACCCGACGCATCCGGGAACGAAGGGCTACATTGACTACTACGTTTCCTGGTTCACGAACTGGGGGTTCGATTATGTGAAGCTGGATTTTCTTTCGCACGGTTCGCTCGAAGGGATTCATTATGATCCGTCCGTGACGACCGGGATGCAGGCTTACAATCAGGGAATGCAATACCTGTTGAACAAGCTCAATGGCAAAATGTTCATCAGCGAATCCATCGCGCCGATTTTTCCCTATCAATACGCGCACAGCCGGCGCATCGCCTGCGACGCGCAGCAATCCAAGATCAGCAATATCGCCTACACGATGAACGCTGTCTCCTGCGGTTGGTGGATTGACCGGTTGTATTCGTTCAACGATCCCGACCTGATGGTTTTCGCCAACGGCGCAAACACGAATGAAAATCAAAGCCGGCTGATCAACTGCGCCATCACCGGCGTTTTTCTTGGCGGCGACAGCCTGACGAATTCAGCCAGCGTCGTCGCAGCGAAGACTTGTCTGACCAACCGCGCCATCAACGACGTGGCGCGCGGCGGGCAAACTTTCCGGCCGGTGGACGGCGCGACCGGCACCGGCGCGGCGGACATTCTGGTGCGGCAGGACGGCAGGAACTGGAACATCGCGGTCTTCAACTACTATTCGAGCGCATACAATGAAACCGTGGACCTGGCCAGCGCCGGTCTGCCGCCGGGAATTTTTGTCGCCACCAATTTGTGGGACGGAACAACCACGACGGTTTCCAATTCGTTCAACGTCAGTTTGAACGCGAAGCAGGCGAAATTATTCCGGCTCGCCCTCGTCAGTCCGCCACCCGCGCCAAAATTTTCCGCCTGTCTGACGACGGGCGGAAATAACTTCGCCTGCAACGGCAGCAACGGAATTCCCGGGTGGTCCTATGAGGTGCTGGCCTCAACCAACCTGTTGTTGCCGCCGGCAAAATGGACGGCTATCGCCACCAATGTTTTTGACGCCAACGGAAATTTCAACTTCACTCGCCCGGTGGACCCAGGCGCCCCGCAGAATTTTTACCTCCTTCTGCTTCAATGAAAATCGAAAAAATAAAAAGGATTGAATTGCTGCTGGCACTGGCTGTGGTGAATGGCTTTTTCACCGTGACCGGATTCGCCGGGCAGGGTGCGCAGCGGATGCTTTACACCGTGCCCAACAGCACATTCGTGCAGAATCCTTCCGGCGACAGCGTGATTGTGATCAACGACGCTTCGGGTTCAGTCGCGACGTTGCAGACGGCCATCAACAATGCCCGAAGCGCCAATCCCAATTCGGTCATCGCCGTTCATTTGCTCGGAGGCGCGACTTATTGGGTCGGCAGTTTCGGATTGGTGCTCGGTTCGGAGGAGTGTCTCGTTGGCACCGGCGCGACCATCAAGGCGACCAATTCATCTGTGGCCGTTCCGCTGGTTCAAATCAGTGCCGGCGCGACCAATGTGTCAGTCGCCGGCGGCACGTTCGATGGCAGTAGCGCGAACATCTATGGCATTTACGCGCCTTCGTCGTCGGCGCGCGTGAACATTGACAAGGTGACGGTGTTGAATTGCGGGCAGGACTGCATCCAGTTGAACGGCAATGGCGGCGGCACTTTTGACAACGAAATGACCGTGACGCGCTGCGATGTGTCGGGCAGCCCAAGCCACAGCGGCATCAGTATTTGGAACACGACGCAAACGACCTGTCTGGACAACAACTGCCACAGCAACGCTGTCGGCATCTGGCTCGGCAATTGCGCCTATTGCACCATTGCCAACAACACCTGCGAGAGCAACGCGACCGGCATTGATTTCAACAGCGGGAGCGGCAATTACATCGCCAACAACAGCTGCAACAACAACGGCACGGGCATTCTTCTGGATGGTTCGAGCAGCATGGTGGTATCGGACGCGATGGGTGGCAACTCCGTGGCGGGAATCAATTCAAGCGGCAGTGGCAACATTTATGTGGACAATCTGTTCACCGCGGGCAACGCCGCGAATTTCATCAATGGCGGTTCAGGCGATGACGTAGTTGCCTATAAAGGTTCGTTGAGCGCTTCCAGCCAGAATTATTTTTATCCGCCGCTGATTGACAACCAGCACACCACCACCATTGTCAACGGTCTGGGGCGCTATGATCTTTACGACAGCTCGTCCGGCCCCATTGACAATGTGCAAAGCGAATACAACGCCGCCATCAGCGCCAATCCGGGCGACGTCATCGTCCTCCACCTCAACGGCACTTATACCGTGGGTTCGAATCCGTTGACGCTTTCTTCCGATACCTGCGTTCTTTTGGGTGGGACAATTCAAATCAATTCCTCGACGACCGCGAGTTGCGCGGTCACGGCGAACAGTGGCGCCGCTTATATCTCCATTTCTGGTGGGACCATTGATGGCGGCACGTCATCGCCGCCGTCCAAGGGGCGCGACGCCATTTATTTTTCGGGCATCGGGATGTTTCAAATAGACGCGGTGACGATGCAACATTTTGGCAACAACAGTTCACGGGTTGGCGGCTCGGACGTGGTTCGGATTGATCACGGTTCAACGCCGCGCATCGTCACGCGCTGCACGGTCAACGGCGGTTCGGCACGCGGCATCTGGCTGGCGACGAGCGGTCCGAGGAACGTGGTGTCTGACAACACCGTCACCGATGTGCAAATGGACGGCGTGGATTGCGACGAGTCCACGTCTGCCAGCCTGGTGAAGTTTAATTATCTCTACGGCAATTCCCGCTATGGCGTGTTCCTGGAACAAAGCGCGTCGGATAATTGCATTCTCGGCAACGTCTGCAATTACAACTCCAGCTACGACATTGGCTGTTACAACAACAGCAGCACGCCGCGCGGCGCGACCGCCTACAACAGCATCATCTGCAACAGCCTGCTCGGAGGCAACGGCTTGCGCAACGGCTCGACCGGCGACGGCAACAGTGTCACGAGTTCGGACAATTTCTTTTTCAACAACACGGTGATCAACGCGAACATCCAGTCGCAGCTATACGGAGCGCAAAATTATTACTCGCAAAATTATCTTTCCGGCAGTTCGCTGTCCACCAGCGGCACCGAGGTGTTCTTCAACTCGCCGGATGTGAGCGGCAATTTGCAGATTCAAGACCGCAACAGCGGCCTGGACGCAGTCGTTCAAAACGCCGCGATCACCAACGGCGCGCCGGTCGTCACGGGAAATGCCACTGGATTGGGAAATGATTTGTGGCAGTTGATTCCCACTGGCAGCGGATTTTATCGGTTGATGAGCGAGAACAGCGGCAAGGCCATGGTCGTGCTGAACGCCTCGACCAACAGCGGCGCGGGAGTCATTCAATACACCTACAACGCGGGCGGAAACGATGAGTGGATGCCGGTGTCCGCTGGCAACGGCCTTTATCATTTCGTCAATCGCTTGAGCGGTCTGTATCTCGACGTCACGGGTGCCAGCACGGTCCCTGGCGCACCCTTGGATCAGCAACCGTTCACCGGCGGTGCGAACCAGCAGTTCAATCTCGTTGACACGTCTCCGCCCGTCACAGTTTCCGCTGGACTAAACACCGTCTCTTGGACAAGCGGCGGCGCGCCCGACGGCAATTGGAACAACGAGGCGAACTGGGGTGGCACTTTGCCGCAGACGAACGACTGGCTTGGCTTTGGCACCGGCTCCCAGCTTTTGACGACGAATAATTTGTCTCCCGACACGGCCTTCGGCAACCTCGCCTTCAGCGCCAGCGCGGCTTCATTCACATTGAGCGGAAACAGCCTGGTTCTGGCTGCGGCCTCGCAGGACACCAACGGAAACATCAGCGGCGGCAGCATTGCCGACGCTTCGGTCAACAACCAGACGATCAATTTGCCAGTAACGCTTTCCGCCGGCGGCCACGTCATTACCACCGTCGGCGGTGCCAGTTCGCTGGCTCTTTCCGGTCCGTTGACGCGCAACCCGGGCGCGACGGTTCAATTCAATGTCAGCGGCGGCGCGATCCTTTCGCGCCTAGGCGTCAGCAACGGCATTGTTGGCGGTTGGGCCGTGTATTCACCGGCCAGTTCGCTCATCAACAACAACGGCGGCGCTGGCACCGTGGATTGGGCGACGACCAATGCGGCGGGAGCAATGGCGGCCTATTCCACATATACCGCCGTGTCCGGCGGCGGCCAGACAATCGTCGGCGATTCCAGTTCCAACGTCAAAGTCACCAGCAACGGTGGCAGCGACGATAAAGTGAATTCCGGGACGACCACGATCAATACGGTGATTTGGTCGTCCACCACCCAGAACGGATACATTGACATTCCCGCTAGCTCCACGTTGCGGCTCGGCGCACAAGGCGGCATCCTGCATAACGACAATAAGTATCTCCGCATCGGCAACGGCCAGGGCGGCAGCATGGTGACGGCCGGCGGCGCGGACAACACGGCGGGCGAACTCTCCATCTACAATCTTTCTTATTATGCCGCCGATGCCGTGGAATTTTGGAGCACGCTGGCGGACAACGGCAGCGGCGCGGTGAGCGTCAACACTTTTGGCTCGGTAAAAATTGACAACGCCAACACCTATTCCGGCGGCACCTGCATCAATGCCGGGGATTTTTATTGCAACGGCGGCGGTAGCACCCCGTTCGGCACGGGGCCGGTCTGCGTTTATCCCGGTGGCCGCGCGGATCTGGGAGGCGACAACGGCGCAACGGTGACGAATAATTTCTTCATCGCCGGGCAGGGTTTTCTTCGGGGCGGAAATGTGGGCGCGCTCAAGGGAACCTACAATGGCCGGCTTACCGGCTTGACCACGCTGCTTGGCGACGCGCAGATTGATCCGAATGCCGGCACGTGGCCCAGCACATGCACGTTCAGCGGCGGATTTGCCGGCACGGGCAGTCTGACCATTGGCGGGCCGTCGTCGGTGGTCGCCGGCATCGCGACTTTTAGTGGCAATTGCACTTATACCGGGGACACAATCATCGATGCCCGCGCCAATGCAAACGGAGGATCAGGCATTTTCATATCCAGCGGTGCGAACAACATCATGAACAACGGCGGCGCTTTGAATCTCATTGGCGGCAGCGCCGGCACGGCCACGTTTGACCTCAATGGCACAACGCAAAACCTCAATGGCCTGGTCGCCACCAACGGCACGCCGGCCAACGCCATCGTGAAAAGTTCAACCGGTGCTGGCGTGTTGATCGTGGGCGGCAACGATGCAAGTTCCAGCTTTGGGGGAATTATTCAAGATGGCGGCGGCGCCATCGCCCTCACCAAAACCGGCAACGGCACATTGACTTTGGCCGGCAACGACACCTACTCGGGCAGCACGACGGTCAACGCGGGGACGCTAGCCCTCGGCGGTTCGGGTTCCATTTCCAATTCCGCCATCATCACCATCGCGGCCGGTGCGACCCTCGACGCCAGTGAACTTTCTGATCAAACGCTGGCGCTGAACAGCGGGCAAACGTTGCAAGGCGGGGGCACGGTGGATGTCGATCTGACTGTCGGACAAGGCGCAAAAGTCATGCCGGGCGGTTCATCGAACACCGGCATACTCACCGTTGCGGGCGCGGCGCAGTTGCAGGGCACGACCTTCATGAAATTCAATGCGGGATCAGGAGGCAGCGATCAGATCAACGCCAGCAGTTTCAGCTTTGGCGGCACCCTCACCGTGACAAACCTTGCCGGCACTCTTGCTGCCGGCCAGAGCTTCCAGCTATTCGTGGGTGATTCTTATTCCGGTTCTTTCAGCGCAATCAACCTGCCGCCTCTGGCCGGCGGGTTGGCTTGGGATACGAATAATTTGACGGCCGGCGGCGTGTTGCAGGTGGTGGTTTCGCCGGCGACACCGCCACCGGACATCACGAGCATCGAGTTGTCTGGGACGAATCTGCTGATTAGCGGAACGAACACGGTCGCGGGAATGTTTTATGTGCTGATGAGCACAAATCCGGCAACGCCGCTCAATCAATGGCATACGGTGGCGACAAATGTTTTGGGCGAAACGGGAACTTTCAGCCTGATGGTCACCGATGCGGTGATTCTAAACGCGCCACAACAATTTTACATTTTAAGTTCAAGCAACCATGCAGCACCATAATTCGTTCCCCGCCCGCATTCCGAACAAGCGCTTCCGAGCGGAGCGCCTGTATCGTGGGGGGCGCGGCAACTCATGCCAACATGCCCGGACAAAGACGGGCATTGCATTCGCAGGAATGATTTCGCTGGCCATTGCCGCGCTTTTACTGATGGGTTCATCGGGCGTGGCGGAAGAGACTTCCCTTCCCGCCCGTCCCTTCCCGCATCCCGACCGGATTCGTTATGACCGCCAGTGCCTGACCATTGACGGCAAGGACGTGTTCATTTACAGCGGTTCGTTTCATTATTTTCGCTGCCCGAAGGAACTCTGGCCCGACCGGTTTCAAAAAATCAAGGAGGCCGGCTTCAACTGTGTGGAAACTTACGCTCCGTGGAACTGGTGCGAACGGGAAATGCCCGCCGGACTGGATGATTTTTCCAAGATGGATTTGAAAGACCTGGACGACTGGCTAACGATGGCCGAACAATTTGGATTTTACATCATCGTCCGGCCCGGCCCTTACATTTGCGCGGAATGGGACACGGGCGGTTATCCGCAATGGCTTTTGACCAAGCAACCCGCCGGGGGTCCGCCTGACAGCCACTGGCTCCGCAGCGATGATCCGGTATATCTCGCGTGGTGCAAGCATTGGTACGACGCCGTTTGTCCAGTCATCGCCCGGCATCAAATCACGCGCAAGGCACCGGGGCTGCCGGGCGTCATCCTGATGCAACTGGAAAACGAATACGATTTTGAGCATTTTCCCGACGAGGTGAAGCTCAACCAGATCCGGGTGCTTGGCCAGGTGGCGCGGGCGGACGGCATTGATGTTCCGTTGATCACCTGCTGGACGCACCAGGTGCGCGACCGGAGCGATCCATTGATGCGGCAGATTTTTGACTGCGGCAATTTTTATCCGCGCTGGGACGTGGACGGCATTCAAAAGGACATTGAAAAATTGCGGCGCGAGCAACCGGACGCGCCGCTGGCGACGACCGAATTGCAGGGCGGCTGGTTTTCCAAGGTGGGCGGCAAACTGAGCGAAGATCAGGATGGCGTCACGGCTTCGCAAATCAACAATCTCACGCTTTTTGCGATCCAGAACGGCGAGACGCTATTGAACTATTACATGCTCTTCGGCGGTACGAATCCCGGTGACTGGGCGGCGCGTGATTTGACGACCTCTTACGATTACAACGCGCCGATCCGCGAGTGGGGAGGCGTCGGTGACCGTTACCAGCGCGTCCAAAGCATCGGCCAGATGCTCCGTGAGCACGGTGCCCGTCTCGCACGTTCGGTTGCCCTGGAGTGCCATGTGACCGTGCCGCAGAAGGATATCACGGTGGTGATGCGCCGCGCGCCGGATGGCAGCCGCTATCTTTTCGTCCGCACCTCACAACATGATGCGTCGCGAGAAGGCACCGCCCGGATCAAAGAAAAGGCCGGCGCCGCGCCGGAAATTATTTTTGACTACAAACTGGAGCCATTCGGTTCAAAAATTCTTTATCTGCCACCCGGCGTGAACGATGCCGCACAGGGCGAATGGCTGCCCAAGCCCGCGCCAGCCATCGGACGTCCGATAGACGTGCCGTCGCCAGTGATGATCACGGCCGCCAGCCGCCGGGACGATTCCGGCCCTTCGCGCTGGATGAAGCTCCAACAGAACGGGAGCCTTGCGCGAGCCGGCATCTATGACAGCCATTTTATTTTTTATCAGGCGAAAATTTCCAGCCCTGGCGCGACCAACCTGCTGGTGGAATATGCCGCCGGCGACGCCGTTCTCGCGTTCGTCAACGGCGAACCCTCGGCGCAGGTTGGTGGCACCACGGACAGTTCCGTGTTTGTCCTGCCGGCGGGGATAAGCGAAGTGCGCCTGCTTTACGAAAATCACGGTCATCCTAATGGCGGTTCCAACCTGGCGCAGCCATGTGGGATCCGCACGGCGCGGTTGACCGGCAGCCTGTTTGGCGCGGCAAAACCGATTGATCGCTGGCGCATGCACCTGGTCAAGGACACCGGCAATCGTCCTGAAGTCAGCCCTGATTTCAACGATGCCGGCTGGACACTGGTGGCCGTGGGCGGCGAGGACGCGAACCAGTTGACGACAAAACAGGCGGCGGTGTTTCGCGCCGGACTGGAATTGACGGCGGCGGATTTGAGCGGCACAAAAACCATTTTGACCTTTGCGCGGGTTGACGACCTCGGCTGGGTTTATGTGAACGGACACCTGGCCGGCAAAACCACCGACTGGTCGCGCGCGTATTCGTTTGACATCACCGGGGAGTTGCACCCCGGCCACAATGTGATTGCCGTGGTCGTGCAAAACGAGAGCGGCGGCGGTGGCCTCGGCTCGCCTAAACTTGGCGTGACCTCGGACGGCGCGACCATTCCGCTGGAATCATGCGGTCGCCCGGAAGGCGACGAAGGACGGTGGTGGGCACCCGAACTCAAGGATGCAGATTGGAACCCAGTGATCATCAGTCCCGATGCGGCGGTGCAAAACCATCCGTTGCTGGCGTGGTATCGGATGAATTTTTCCCTGCCAGCGCCGCGCGCGGGCGTCTGGGTGCCCTGGCGTCTGCATCTGGTTGCCAGCGGCAATGGATTTCTCTATTTCAACGGCCACGCGCTCGGACGTTACTGGGATGCCGGCCCGCAGCACGATTTCTTCCTGCCGGAATGCTGGCTCAAATCTGGCGGCGACCGGACGAATAATCTGACTTTGAATCTGCGACCGGTGGACGGTCGCGCGGCAATTCAGTCCGCCACGGTGGAACCCTATTCCGGTTTTGCCGAGAAAAGATGAGCGAACGGGAAAATTAAATAATCCGGTTTCGTGAACATCAACTGCGTCGCTGAGCTCGACGCTGGCGTGGCGGATTTCTAGGATTTGGTATTCATCTGGCCTTGCTTCGTCGCTTCTCGACTACCGCGCGAAGTTCGGCGGCCTTTCGGCGTTGTTGCACGACTCTATTGTCGGCAGCTTTGCAATCGCGATTGAATCGAGCGGAGAGACTCGCCGCGGCAAGCGGATCTTCTCCCGATATGAGATCAACCAGAACCCTGTCCTTTTCTTTCGCTGGAACCGATGCCATCCAGACAACCATCTCTTTCCGACTCGGCGGCAGGCTTGCGACACGCGGACTTGCCTCGGCAGCGACAGCGAGCAGATCACGATCGATGCGCAGGAAATCGGCAAAGTCCGACAGCGTGCCTGAGAGTTTGCCAAGGTCGGGCGGCACCGGTGGTTCGACCGCATCGTCATCTACTTGATGATGCTGCATGCTCAAGAGCCAGCCGAGATACAGACACCGAAGGTCGCCGCCCACAATATCGCTTCCAAGCGGCAGCAGCGAAGATAATAGCCCATCACCCTCCAATAAGTCGTCGTCGTATCCACTGTCTTCTTCCGAAACGAATCGAAGGATCAGCCTTTCAGACACCCGGCGTGCCGAAGCGACATCAGTGCCGCAATAACAATTGGCAGTTTCCTCGGGCAAAACTTTTGCTGGCAGTGCCAGTTGCAGAACGCGTGTTCCCCAGTTCGCGAAGTAGAGATGTCCATCGAAGTATTTCTCCATCCACGCGTCAGGATCGCCTTTGAAATTGCCCCAATCATATTCATTGATAAACGAAGTGGGCGTGATGCGTGCGCGTGTAGTGTGGAGCCGCAACTCATGCATTTCTGTCTCGCTCAATCGGCGGTCCATCGTCCGGAACTCGTAATATTGATATTCACTCATGTCACATCGCGACAATATCCCAAATTGTCTTAATCACTCGCCAATAATTTTTACCAACACCCGCTTTCGTCGTTGGCCGTCGAACTCTCCATAGAAAATTTGCTCCCACGGCCCGAAATCCAAGTTTCCCTTTGTGATCGCCATGACAACTTCCCTTCCCATGATCTGCCGTTTGAGATGGGCATCCGCATTTTCCTCCCCTGTCCGATTATGTCGATACTTTGATGTCGGCGCATGCGGCGCTAGTTGTTCGAGCCAGTCATCGTAATCCTGAAGGAGTCCATTCTCGGCATCGTTTATGAACACCGACGCTGTGATGTGCATGGCGTTCACGAGACAGAGGCCCTCCTGCACGCCGCTTTTGCGGACGAGTTTTTCAACAGTGTCCGTGATATTCAGATAATCGCGCCGATGCGGCGTTTCAAACCAGAGATGTTCGGTCAGAGATTTCATAACCGTGGTATGCCATGAGGCGAAGTCATGTGCAATCCCCGGACCCCGAGAAAACGGCGCGAGCCGCAGGTCAACACGAAACTTCGCGGCAGACTTCGGCGCACCAGGCTTCCACTTTTCGTTTGATGGCATCACGGATTTCGCGAGTGCGCGCCAGTTTTTCCTCGTGACTCCCCGGGATGGCCGAAGGATCCGGGAACCCCCAATGCAACCGCTTCGTGATTCCGGGGAAAATGGGGCACCGCTCGGCGCTTGCCTCGTCGCAGACGGTGACGGCATGCGAGAATATCTGCCCGGACTTGAAGACATCAAAAACGCTTTTGGTTTTATTCCCGGAAATGTCGATCCCGATTTCCTGCATTGCTTCAACGACGACCGGGTTGAGTTTCCCCGGTTCAAGGCCTGCGCTCCGGGCCTCAAATTCTTCAGGACATATTTGATTCAGGAACGCTTCGGCCATCTGGCTGCGCGCGCTGTTGTGAATGCAGATAAAGAGGACTTTTTTCTTTTTCATAGTTGTCAGGATGTAATATCACGGCTGTACCATTTGCGCGACCGGTTGCATATGTTGCAGACCGAAAGCATCACCGGCACTTCCACCAGCACACCGACTACAGTTGCCAGAGCCGCAGGGGAATCAGCGCCGAACAGAGTGATGGCGACCGCCACCGCGAGTTCGAAAAAGTTGCTGGCGCCGATCAAGGAACCGGGAGCCGCCACATTGTGGTGAACGCGCAATGAGCGCATGAGCAGGTAGGTGAGTCCGGAGTTGAAGTACAATTGAATGACGATTGGCACGGCCAGAAGCAAAACCGCCAGCCAACGGCTGGTCAGGTTTTTCGATTGGAACGCGAAAATGAGCACCAGGGTCAGCAACAGGGCACCGATCATCACCGGATGAAATTTGGGAAGAAAGGCTGTTTCAAACCATTCCCGGCCTCGTGACTTGAGCAAGAGAGTTCGAGTAAGCCAGCCGGCTGCCAGCGGAATGACAATAAATACAACGACGGATGTGATCAGCACTTTGGTCGGCACAACGACGTGCGCAACACCGCACAGGAACATAACGATCGGCGCGAATGCCACCAGCATGATGAGATCGTTCACCGCGACTTGAACGAGGGTGTAGGCGGCATCGCCATCGGTCAAATATGACCAGACAAAGACCATGGCAGTGCAGGGGGCGGCGGCGAGGATGATCAATCCGGCGGTGTAGCTCTTGCCTAGTTCCGGATCGATCCAGGGCGCGAAGACGTGTTGCATGAAAATCCAGGCTAGCAACGCCATACTGAACGGTTTCACGAGCCAGTTGACGAACAGCGTGACCATCAATCCCTTCGGCTTGCGGGCGATGCCGCCAATGGCGCTGAAATCCACCTTGAGCATCATGGGGTAAATCATCAGCCAGAGCAGGACGCCGATGGGGATGTTAACCTGCGAACCCCGGCCGAATTCCAGGTTGCTCAAAGTGGCCGTGAGATCGGGCAATATTCTGCCGACGACAACGCCCGCAATCATGCAGAGGAATACCCAGACAGTGAGGTAGCGCTCGAAAAAGGCGAGCCGCTTCGGCGCTGTTGCGGGCGGGGCGATGTCCGCTGTGGTTGCGTTGCTCATGGACAAATCCTAACCACAGCATTTCTCTTTCTCTATGCCGGGGGTCGCATCCGCCGCCGCCGGCTTCCGGGCCTGCACCTCCAAACTCGTAATGTAATCGGAGGCTTTAGTTCCCACTGGCAAATGGTGGACAATCTTTTGATAAAGCGGGTCTTCAAAGCTCGTCATGGCCTCGACGTATTCCGCTTTGGATTTGAGCACAATATCCGTCAGCCCTGCGGCACGAGCCATCTGCTCCGTTTCACTGACGAGGACGGCACCTGCCACGCAGCCCACCAGGGCTTCGATCAGTTTCAACACCGATTCCGGCAGCGGCTTCAGCAGCGCCATATCCGAAACCGCGACACGGCCATTTGGTTTGAGCACGCGGGCGATTTCCCGCCACACCTGCGGCTTGTCCGGCGATAAATTCAGGACGCAATTCGAGATGACGACGTCCACGCTATTATCGGCCACGGGCAGATGTTCAATTTCGCCAAGGCGGAATTCAACGTTATCCAGGCCGGTTTGCTCGCGATAGCCCGCCGTATTGCGGCGCGCTTTGGTGAGCATGTCGGGCGTCATATCGATGCCTATCGCGCGGCCTGCCGAACCTGCTTTGCGGCCCGCAATGAAGACGTCAAAACCGCCACCGCTGCCCAGATCAAGAACCACCTCGCCCGGCTTGAGAGCCGCAAGGGCCGCCGGGTTGCCGCACGAAAGCCCCATATTCGCCCCGTCGGGCAGGGCTTCGAGTTCTTCCACTGTGTAGCCGAGTTGCCGTGCGAGCTTTGCGCCATCCTGGGGCGAAGAGCCGCAGCAGGAGACACCGCTGCTGCAACACCCGGCGGAAGTGTCTTTTGCGATTTTGCCGTAGCCTTCGCGCACCACGTCGCGAACGGCTTCCTGACCGGCCAAAGTTTTTGAGTCATTCATAAGTCGGGCAGCATTGCTTTTGTTTTTTGTCGGTGCGAATCGCGCCCTCAACCCAATCGCATTCGCATTTAAGTCTTTTGAGTCTTTTCAAGTCATCGCGGAAAACCGGATGGGATTGCACGCAGTCCTGCAAACAGCTCAGTTGACGATCCAATTCCGCGGGGGGTTTTTCCGGAAGGCGGTAGATCATCCACTTCCCGTGGCGTTGCGCCACCACGAGGGTGTTGGACCGCAAGTAGGCCAGATGCTTGGAAATGGCCACTTGCGGCAGCCTCAAAATATTCTGGAAGTGGCAAACGCACAGCGGGCCCTGCGCCAGCAAGTGCAGGATGCGAAGGCGCGTTTCATCGCAGAGGCAACGGTAAATTTGCACGAGCTTCATATTCTTGATCGAACATATACCAATACAGGTATATAATGCAACCCTGGAATAACGTCGTCACAGACTCGTGAATTTGCCGAGCCGGATATTCCTTGAGCACTTTTCAGCCTGACTTGAAGCCGTTGAACGCAAAGCATCCACCGTTGTCCAAATGAAACCGAGGCCGCATCAGCATTGTTGAGAAGGGTTTGAATGACCCAAGACCGCCGGCATCCCGGATTTACGTTGATTGAATTATTGGTCGTGATCGCGATCATTGGAATTCTTGTCGCCTTGTTGCTTCCCGTTCTGAACCGCTCTCGGGAAAACGCCCGGCGAGTTGCCTGCGCAAATAACGAGAAACAGATCGTCCTGGTTGTCATGTTGTACGCCCAAGACAACGTGGATAAAATGTGCGGCGAACGCATGGGCCCGGGAACAAGCATTGGGTGGCCACCTCCCGCAAAGCCAAACGACGGACAGGCGTGGACGTGGAGGTTTGCGCTGTTGCCTTATATCTCAGGCAGCCGGACGAACTTTTCCTCTGGAGTGTGGGCTTGCCCAACCAAACCGCCCACTTGGGGAGCGGATTCGACCGAAGTGGATGACGATGTGGTCTCCAGTTACGGCATCGCCGAGGACACATTATGGGGAACCTATGGAAGCCTCGGCGTTCATTCTTATCCCGTCACGTCCGTCGTAAAACCGACTCAGATGATCGTGTTGGGAGATACAAGATGGAGCGGGCCGGGCGTCACCGCAGGGTTTGTTTCTACCGGTTCCGCCTGGATGGGGTTCTGGCACACTCGGCGTTGCAATTATGCATTTTGGGACGGCCACTTTGAGACGCTGCGAGCGATTACCACCATCAAGGAAAACGACGGCGACTGCCTGTGGGGACACGCTTTCCTATCGCACTCCGTCCATTTGCAAGCGCAAGCCAACGCACTGCCTGAATATAAATGACGCCAGTCACTCAAGGTAACCCGGGCCGGAACCTTACCGGGTTTGTTCTGGAAATCTTGGACGAAGGGCGTCATCGAAAAGCTTAACATCCACGCTATTTGTCGAGCCGTTTGCTGCAAGCTCCACTGTTGCCCGAACGTCTGTAAGGCCCACCCCGTGACTGTCGGTCCAAATCCAACGCCCTTCTACAAAACTCGCTGATTGGTCGTTCTGAAAGGGACGATGATGAAAAAGTGCGTCAGCTTTATCGTTGGCTAAGCGCAGCGCAAGCTCCCGGGCCTGCGTCGCTGTAAGTTGCGCATTCCTCTCCGAACTCCTACAGCCAAAAAGAAGCAGCACAAAAACGATAACGCAAGGTGCTCTCATAAACGCTCCGTCTGATAAAAAAAACAATGTCACGCCGTGTCGCAATGTCAACGGCGAAGAGAGATCAAGAGCATCGATTACAACCTATTGCACGGGGCAATTAGCGCAGACGGGTTGCGGGAAGGGTTACGGGAGCGCAATTTTTTATTGAACGGGATATTCCTGGAGCACTTTGCCAGACTGATCGGCGCGATATGCCTTCGTGAGGTGCCACGGACTGTTGCTGGAGGTTTGCTCGATCGCGTAATAGTAGTTCTGTGGCGGTTTGTCTGCCGTGATGAGGTGGACTTCCTAACGGCCTCCTTCAGGTGTGATATCCCCAGGTTTTTTTCCAGTCTGAACATTGCTTTTGTGCCTTAACCGGATAATTGGATGCAGTAAACGAGTGTCACCATGAACGTAATAATCGTGAGAGCGTGCAGGATGCAGTGTTCGAGGTTTGGGATGGGATGATCCTTGATGGGCGGGAGGAAATGGATGGTGTGCTTGTGCGTGCGCTCGTAAACCTCATCCCATTTTTTCATGGAAGGATGCGTGCCCCAGAAATAGGCGGGCCACCAACTGATGAATTCGCCAAACAACAGAAATCCCAAAGCACAACACGCGACAATCACAGCCGTATGGTTGCGCCAGCACAGGGCTGCGATGGGATAGCCCATGGTGATGGCATTCACCCCAGCTTCAGCGATGCGTTCGTGGGGCTTGTAGTGGCGAATGTTGTTGAACGGAAAGAAATCAAAGTGGGTGGTGATCTGGTGATAGGCCAGATGAAGGATGTTGAGGATGAGGGCGGCGGTCCACATAGGTTTTTTGGAAATGGTTTTTTTTGAAGGCGGTTCTCTCCTGAACCTCCCTCTCCATTATTTTTGGGGAGAGGGAGGCGAATCGAACGATTGGAGCGGATGTTGAGGCCGAAGTGCTATTGACCGGTCGCCATCTGTTGCAACATCGGATCGGAAGGAAATTTTTGCAGACCCAATTTCAAGGTGGCGGCGGCTTCGTCCATCTTGCCCATTTTTTGATACTGTTTGACGAGCGTGGCGTAGGTCTGGGCGAACACGGGTTGGGAGGGCATGTTGTCCTGCTGATCGATCAAGTTGGCCAGTTGTTGCACTGTCGCCGCGTCTCTTTGCGGATCGGGCGGCCAGTAATATTTGGAGGAGGCCTGGACGAAATTGGCTTCCCAATTTTTGGGATCGATCTTGAGCGCGGCGCTGAATTGCTGGTCGGCTTGCAGGGCGTAGATGCCCAGGTCGGTGGGATCGTTGTCGCCGGCTTCTTTCATGGCGCGGACTTTGTTCAACAGGGCTTCGCCGAGCGTGGTGGGGATTTCCGCGTTGCTCGGGTCGGCGGCGGCGCGTTGTTTCAATTCGTCGATGACGGCATCGAGTTGGCCGTTTTTGGCGAGCTGCAGGAACATTTCGTGTTTTCCACCTTTGGCGGCAAGGAGTGCATCGACGGCTTTGCTGATGGCGTTGGTCGGGGCATCGGCAGTGGCATTGGTTTCAGCGGGAGCAACGGCGACGGGCGCAGGTGCGGGCGCACTCACGGCCGCGGCGGATTGCGGTGTTGGGTTCGGCGCAGGAGTCGTTTCCGGCGGCGGTTGTTCTGTCTGTTGCGGCGCGGCTGTCGCGACGGGTGCGGGAGCAGGCTGCGTTTTTTGGTGATTGACGTAGATGATGGCGGTGGCCGTTAAGGCACCGGCGATAATGATTGAGAGAGCGATTTTATTCATGGGTTGGAATTGGTTAAGCGGTTGCGGCTTGTTCGCGGCGGCGGCGGGCGCGTGCTACGATGTGGGATTGCAATGAGACGGGAATGATCCAGAGCAGCATGGTGATCAGGTTGTGCTGGGAAATGAGGCGGCCAGTCCGGAAGAAGAGATTCTGGTCGAAAAATTGCTGGGCGGCATCGTTGTTGGCCTGGACGGCGTGCGCCAGTCCGCCCAGGGCGAAGTCATGTGTCACGACCAGGCCGCCGAGCGCGGCGTGCCAGGCGGCGCCGATGCCGCAACAGACCTCCCAGCCGAAACTCAGCCCGCCGTAAACCCACACGCCCAGCCCGATCGCGCCGATGGAAAGAATTCCCAGGCTGAAGGCGCCGAATGATACGAGGCCGATGGCGATCCCGCCAAAACTCACGGGCGCGATTGCCAGTCCCCCCGAGGCGAAGAGCACACCGATGGAATGGCTGCTGCCGATGGCGATCCAGGCTTTGACCGGACCGCGCACGACATCGAAGCGGTCCCCGAGCCGCACATGAATCAGCGGCAGGCCAAACAAACTCCAGCGGCTGCGGTATTCGTAAGCCGGCGGAGGGTAATTGCCGGCGTATTGTTGCGCGAGTATTCCTGCGAGATAGCGCCGGCGGCCGTTCAGCGTCGTAAAAACCAGGACAGCCATCGTCAGAAAATAAATGACGATCGATTGGCTGAATAGAAGGGTCCAAATGTCCGCGCGAGTGGCGTCTTGAAACAGCCAAAGCATGGGTAGTGCGAGGACGGCCGAAACGGCGATCGTGATCAACAAGCCGCTCCCAAAGATTTTTTTGATGTGATGGCGTTCGTGGTCGGTCTCGGCTTCGTCCAGGCTCATGCGGTAGCTGGCGTAATTTCCAAAAACAACCAGCACCGGACTGAGAATCGCGCTGAACAAGCCCAGCATGCCGGCGCTTTTGGCCGCGGCGCCGCCCTTGGCCATCGCGCCGAGCGCGGCGGCCTTGGTGGAGAATGTGATGGCCGGCAGCGCGGCCAGCACATTGAGCGTGAATTGGCGTCCGGGGCTGGTTTGCGCCAGCGCCCCTTCCACGAACGCAAGGAATTGTTCCTGAAGCAATTTTCTGCCGCGCGAGAGACGCTGTTTCACCGCGTCCTCCGTCAGCTCCAGGTTCGCCGCGACGGTTTCGATGGATTGATGCTCGCGATAAAAGAGAATGAGCGGTTCGCGGTAGAGTTCCGGGATTTTTTCGAGCGAGCGCCAGAGCAATTCCGCTTCCTCCTTGCTGATGGTTTTTTCCACCGGCAACGGTTCCGGCGAGTGGCCGGCTGAAATCTCCTCCAAAGGCTCGGCGCGGTGGCTCGGTTCGCGTTGCTGCTTGCGCAGCGAATTATTGATGAGATTCCGCGCAATGCCGCACAGCCAGCTGCGCAATTTCTCCCGTTCGCGCAAGTCCCGCAATTGTTTCCAGGCGGTGACAAAAATATCCTGCGCCAGATCCTCGCTTTGGCTCAGATTGCCGGTGGCGCTATACGCCAGGGAGCAGACGAGACTTTGATAGCGCGAAACGATCTGGCCGAACGCATCACGATTGCCCGAAAGGCTTTCGGTCACGAGATCGGCATCGTTTGGTGCCACACTGGGATTCATGCTCGATGTCATCATATCGTCGCATACGTGGTAGCAAAGCCGGAAAAGGTGACAGGAAAAGTGGCACGGGCGTCTCGCCCGTGTGAACCCAACCACGTTAGGAACGCACGGGCGAGACGCCCGCGCCACTAAGGCGTGCGCAAAAGTTGCGCGCGATAACGTCGCCGACGCGAGCAGGAATTGCGCAAGTGTTTTCTCAACGCCTTGTAAATCAATGGTTTTCGGCTTTGGCACGCGCTTTGCGTAAGAAGATTTCGCGCAGACACTCGAAGTGTGGCGCTGAAAAAACCCCAAATTGAAAAACGATAGAAAGAACACAGTATGAAAAAAATGATGGCGATGGTAGCTGTGGCCGCTCTGTGTCTGAGCGCGGGCAGTCTTTTGGCGCAGGATAATGGCGGCGGTGGTGGTGGTGGACGTCGGGGCGGTGGCAATTTCGATCCCGCCCAGTTCCAACAACGCATGATGGATAACATCAAGGACCGCTTGGAATTCACCAATGACACCGATTGGAACGCGGTGCAGCCCCTGGTGCAAAAGGTGATGGATGCGCGCCGCGAAACGATGCAGGGCTTTGGCCGGTTCGGACGCCGTGGCGGCGGCGGAGGAGGTGGCGGCGGCAACAACCCCTTCGGTGGCCAACCCAATCCGGATGCGGAAGCGTTGCAGCAGGCAATCGATTCCAACGCCCCGGCTGCGCAGATAAAGACCCTGCTCGACAAATATCGCACCTCGCAAAAAGCGCGGCAGGCGAAGTTGGAAGCAGCGCAGGCGGATCTCCAGAAGGTGCTCACGCAAAAGCAGGAAGCCCAGGCGGTTTTGATGGGCTTGTTGAATTAATTAACTGCCAACGAGAAGCTGGCGTCTGATTTGGTATGAGTGAAATAGTTGTTACCGATGCGTCGTTGAAACAGTTGCTGGACCGCATGGTCGCGGAACGGCAGTTGTCCTCCACGGACGCCGAGTCGTTGTTGCGCGGCAAACCGGCGGTCAAAACGGAGGAAGATGTCCTCCGCTGGCTGGCGGCCGAATATGGCCTGTCCTACACAACGCTCGAAGATCTCGAACCAGACCGCCAGCTTCTCTCTTTATTTCCCGCGCGCATTTTGCTCAAGGAGGAATTGCTGCCGCTCAAGCGCGCGAACGGCACCGTGGAAGTCGCCACCAGCCGGCTCTTTGCCACCCAGGGTCTCGATGCGCTGAAGACCCTCACCGGCCTGAACCTGAAGCCGATTCTCGCCTCCAGCGAGGTCATCCAGCGCGAAATGAAAAAGCGCCTGGGCGTCGGCGCGGACACCATCGGTACCCTCGGCGAGGAAAAAGGCTTTGAAGTCGTTGACGAAAATCTCGATGACGACAATGACCTGGATGGGGTTGAGGATGAGGCTTCGATCATCCGCTTCGTCAACCAGGTCTTGAAGGACGCGATTGAATTGCGCGCGTCGGATATTCACCTCGAACCGTTTGAAGATGAATTTCGCATCCGCTACCGCATCGACGGCGTGTTGCAGGACGTCCCGGTGCCGCCGCAATTGAAACAATTTCAGCCGGCGATCGTTTCCCGCGTCAAAATTTTGAGCCATTTGAACATCGCCGAAAAGCGATTGCCGCAGGACGGCCGCATCAAGATCCGCATCGAGGACAGCGAAGTGGATATTCGCGTCTCGGTGATTCCGATGTTGCACGGCGAGGCGGTGGTCATGCGTTTGTTGCGGCAAAACTCCAAGCTCCGCACACTGCTCGACATCGGCATGGACACGCGCGAGCTGGAATGTTTTCGCCGCGTGCTGCAGTTGCCGCACGGCATCGTCCTGGTGACCGGCCCGACCGGCAGCGGCAAAACATCCACGCTGTATACCGCGTTGAACGAAATCAACGATTCCGTCCGCAAAATCATCACCATTGAAGACCCGGTGGAATATCAGCTCAAGGGCGTCAATCAAATCCAGGTTTCGGAAAAGGCGGGGCTGACGTTTGCGCGGGGATTGCGTTCGATTTTGCGTCACGATCCGGACGTCGTGCTCATCGGCGAAATTCGCGACCATGAAACGGCCCAGATCGCCGTCCAGGCATCGCTCACCGGCCATTTGGTTTTCTCGACCTTGCACACGA